>Ga0307285_10000007_pt1 | contig 148556 bp, 149 predicted proteins | sample ER_DNA_139_FD_194476 | JGI IMG/M metagenome (GOLD analysis project Ga0307285, IMG submission 194476) | Bulk soil microbial communities from the East River watershed near Crested Butte, Colorado, United States - ER_DNA_139 | ecosystem: Environmental > Terrestrial > Soil > Floodplain | place... | reverse complement strand
TCTGACCGGGAAGGGCCGAACGCCGACCTGGTTCTCACCGGCGTCCGCGCCTACGCCGCCGGCAGCGTCCAGAGCGGGGACCTGCTCGCGGGGCGGCTGGGGTTCTCGGCCTGCGGCGAGGGGGCTTGGCGCGTCGGCGCCGGACCCGGCGCGGTCCGCTACGAGACCGAGGCGCCGCCGCCCTCGCGGCCGGTCGAAGGCGCCGGCTCGGTTCGCCACGTCGCCTGGAGCTGCCGACCGGGCGAGGAGCGGGCCTGGCGGCAGCGGGTGATCGGGATGGGGGCGACGGTCAGCCGCCTGATCGACTGCGACGGCTACCGCTGTTTCTTATTCCGCGAGCCCGACGGCGTTCTCTTCGGGGTGGCAACGCTGCGCGGCGCCCCCGCCGAGGCCGGCCCGCGCTTCGAGCTGCCGCGGCCCTCGGAGATCCCACCGCGGATCGCGCGGCCGATCGGGATCCTCGCTGCGGCCTAGCAGCCAGCCGCCGCGCATCCCCCCGGTCGCCCCGCCTCAGGCCGCCGAGCGCTCCGCCGCCACCGCCCGGTGCAGCAGCTCGCGGCGGAGGAGGATCAGCGGCACCCAGAAGGTCGGCAGGCCGGCCGCCAGCAGCGCCCCGGCGCGCCATCCGTGGCTCTCCACCAGCGGCCCCGCCAGGGCCGCGCCGGCGCTGGCGCCGACGGTCAGCGAGAGCGCCAGCCAGGTGAAGGCTTCGGTCCCGGTGCCCGGCGGCATCGCCGCCTGGGCGATCTGGTTGCGGAGGTTGCTGGCCGGGGCGATGTAGCTGCCGGCGAGGGCTGCGAAGGCGAACATCGCCGCGGTCGAGTCGGCGAGCAGGAGCGGTGCGACCGCGAGCGGCTGATAGATCGCCAGCGCGATCGAGCCCTGGGCGGGGGTGCGGAAGCGGTGCGCCTGGGCGCCGTAGACGAGGGCGCCGATCGCCGAGCCGATCGCCGTGGCGGCGATCAAGGGGCCGCCGAGGGCGGAGTTGCCGTGGTCGGAGCCGAAGGCGGGATAGATGACGTCGAAGACGCCGAAGCTGATCCCGATCGGGACCCCGGTGAAGACGAGGAGCCGGATCGCCGGCGAGGCGAGGGCGCCGGCGCGGGTGCGGTGCTCGTCCCGGGCGCGCTCGACCCCGCCGACGGCGGGGACGGCGGCGAACCAGAGGGCGCCGAGGAAGCCGAAGCAGGCGGCGGCGACGAGGGGGGAGGCGGGGCCGATCACCGCGGCCATCACCCCCGTCAGCAGCGGCCCGGCGACGAAGAAGACCTCGATCAGCAGCGAGTCGATCACGTAGCCGCCGACGAGGTCGTCCTCGCCGACCAGGCGCGGCCAGAGCTGCCGCAGGAGGCCGCCGATCGGCGGCGTCGAGGCGCCGGCGAGACCGGCGACGGCGACCAGCACCGGGGTCCCGGCGCCCGCTTCGGTGAGGACGACGACGAGGACGAGCGCCAGCGCCGTCACCAACGCGGCGGGGATGAGCACCGGCCGCGGCCCGCGCCGGTCGACCAGCCGCCCGAGCAGCGGCGAGGTGGCGCCGAGCCCGACCGTGAAGGCGCCGGCGGCGAGGCCGGCGACGCCGAAGGAGCCGGTGCGGTCGTGGAGGAAGATCACCAGCGCCACCGACCCCATCCCGACAGGCAGCCGCGCCAGCACCGAGGCGGCGCAGAGGGCGAGGACGTTGGGCTGGGCGAGGATGCGGCGGTAGGCCATCCAGCGGAGGTTAGGCTGAGCGGCGATGGGCCTGCTCGATCCCGCGCCGCCGCCGTTCGAGGTCTCCGAGTGGAGGCGCCTGCCCCACCTGGAGCGGATCAAGCCGCTGGTGCAGGACTGGGCGCTGAACGGGTTCGGGACCCCGGTCGCGGTCTACTTCCTCTACGTCTTCAAGATCCTCGCCTACGCCGGGCTCGGGGCGCTGCTGATCTTCGCCACCAGCGGCTGGCCCGCCTGGTATGAGCCGATCGTCTTCCAGAAGGCGGTGATCTGGACGATGCTGTGGGAGGTGCTTGGCCTCGGCGCCGGCTCGCTGCCGCTGACCCTGCGCTTCAGCCCGATGGTCGGTGGTTTCCTCTATTGGCTGCGGCCCGGGACGACGCGGCTCCCACCCTGGCCGGAGAAGGTCCCGGCGACCCGGGGGACGACCCGGACCTGGCTCGACGTCGGTCTCTACGCCGGGCTGCTGGCCTCGGCGCTCTACCTGCTGCTGTCATCGGGAGACGTGCTGGAGCCCGCCGCGGTCGGCGTCCTGCTCGCCTTCCTCGCCGCCCTCGGCCTCCGCGACAAGGTCCCGTTCCTGGCCGCCCGGGCGGAGATCTACGGGACGCTGGCGATCGTCTTCCTCTTCCCGCTGACCAACATGGTCATCGCCGCCCAGCTCGTCTTCTTCTGCATCTGGTGGGGGGCGGCGTCCTCGAAGCTGAACCGCCACTTCCCCTTCGTGGTCACGGTGATGATCAGCAACACGCCCTGGAACCGGTCCCGGGCCTTCAAGCGCCGGCTCTACCGCGACCATCCCGAGGACCTGCGGCCCTCGCGCCTGGGGGAGCTCGACGCCCACCTCGGGACGCTGACCGAGTTCACCCTGCCGCTGATCCTGCTGCTGACCCAAGGCGGCCCGCTCGGGACCCTCGCCCTCGCCGGCATGGTCCTCTTCCACGTCCACATCTTCTCGACCTTCCCGCTGGCGGTTCCCCTGGAGTGGAACGTGTTCATGATCTTCGGCCTCTTCTTCCTCTTCGGCCACTACGCCGACGCTCCCTGGTCCTCGATCGACGATCCGCTGCTGCTGGCGATCCTGGGGCTGACCTGCGTCGCCCTGCCGGTGCTGGGGAACTTCCGTCCCGACCTCGTCTCCTTCCTGCCCTCGATGCGCTACTACGCCGGCAACTGGGCGACCAGCCAGTGGCTCTTCCGCCGCGGCGGCGATCGGATGGAGGAAGAGGGGGCGGAGGCCAGGCTCGACCGCGAGATCGTCAAGGCGGCGCCGATCGTCACCAGGCAGCTGGAGAAGTTCTACGACGCGGAGATGATCGACGTGCTCGTCTACAAAGGCCTCGCCTTCCGCTCGATGCACTCGCACGGGCGGGCGCTGAACGCGCTTTCGATGCGGGCGGTCGACGACGTCGAGGACTACGACGTGCGCGAGGGCGAGCTCGTCGCCGGCGTCGTCCTCGGCTACAACTTCGGCGACGGCCACTTCCACGACCAGCGCCTGCTGGCGGCGGTGCAGGAGCGCTGCTGCTTTTCCCCGGGGGAGCTGCGGGTGGTGACGCTGGAGTCCCAGCCCGCGCACGTGCAGCGCCAGCGCTACCGGATCTGGGACGCCGCCGATGGCCTCGTCGAGGAAGGCTGGGTCGACGTCCGCGACATGGTCGTCCGCCAGCCCTGGCTGGTTGGCGACGAGCCGTTCCCGGTGCACCATGAGTAGCGCGATCGTGGTCGGATCCGGCCCCAACGGGCTCGCCTGCGCGGCGACGCTGGCGAGCCGCGGCGTCTCGGTGACGGTGATCGAGGCCGCGGACACGATCGGCGGCGGCACCCGCACCTCCGAGCTGACCGAGCCCGGGCTTTTGCACGACGAGTGCAGCGCCACCCACCCGATGGTCGTCTCCTCGCCTGCTTCGGTGGCCGTCGGGCTGGAACTGGAGCGGCACGGGCTCGAGTGGGCCTGGCCGGAGGTCGACCTCGCCCACCCGCTCGACGGCGGCGGCGGGGCGGCGATGCTGCGCTCGATCGAGGCGACCGCGGCGGGTCTGGGGGCGGCCGGCGGCCGCTGGGAGCGCCTCTTCGGACCGCCGTCGGAGAGCTACGAGCCGCTGACCGAGGACATCTACCACCCGCTGATCCACCTCCCCCGCCACCCGCTGCGCCTGGCGCGGTTCGGGCTGCCCTCGGCGCTGCCGGCGACCGCGCTCGCCCGCTACCTGGGCACGCCGGAGGCGGCCGCCCTCTTCGGCGGCGTCGCCGCCCACGCCTACGCGCCGCTCGACCGGCCGCTGAGCTCGGCGATCGGGATGGCCCTCACCTGCGCCGGGCACGCCTGCGGCTGGCCGGTGGCGAAGGGCGGCTCGATCGCGATCGCCAACGCCTGGGCCGCGGTCATCCGCGAGCACGGCGGCCGGATCGAGACCGGCCGCCGCGTCCGCTCGCTCGCCGAGCTGCCCACTGCCGACGCTGTCGTCCTCGACCTCGCCCCGCGCGGGGTGCTGGAGCTCGCCGGCGACCGGCTTCCCGCCCGCGTCGCCCGCGCCTACCGCCGCTTCAAGCACGGCCCCGGCGCCTTCAAGCTCGACCTCGCGATCGAGGGCGGCGTCCCCTGGGCCCAGGAGGCCGCCCGCCGCGCCGGCACCGTCCACGTCATCGGCTCCTTCGAGGAGCTGGTCGACGCCGAGGCGGAGATCAACCGCGGCCGGATGCCGCAGCGCCCCTTCGTCCTCGTCGCCCAGCAGTACCTCGCCGACCCGCGGCGCTCGCGCGGCGACCTGCACCCGCTCTGGCTCTACGCCCACGTCCCCGCCGGCTACACGGGCGACGCCACCGAGGCGATCCTCGACCAGGTCGAACGCTTCGCCCCCGGCTTCCGCGAGCGGATCGTCGCCCGCGCCACCCGCACCCCGGCGGAGTTCGAGGCCGCCAACCCCAACTTCGTCGGCGGCGACATCCTCTGCGGCGCCAACACCCCTCTGCAGACCCTGCTCCGCCCCCGCGTCGCCCCGGTCCCCTACTGGACCTGCGCCCCCGGCCTCTTCGTCTGCTCCGCCGCGACCCCGCCCGGCCCCGGCGCCCACGGCATCTGCGGCTTCAACGCCGCCGAAGCCGTGCTGCGCACGCTCTAGTCCCCGGCCTCGACCGGGCGCGGGGGAGGTGGGGGGCCGGTCGCGCCGGGACGGAACTCGAGGCGGCGAACGCCGGGGACGAGGAGGACGCAGGCCTGGCAGACGGTGACCGTCGCGGCGCCGAGATAGAGGGTGGTCGAGTTCCCGAGCCCGGCTGCCATCGGCCCGACCAGCGCCAGGCCGACCGGCTCCAGGGCGAGGGCCCCGAACCAGTCGTAGGCGACCACCCGCGAGAGCGACTCGGCCGGGACGTGCTGGGCGACCACGGTGTCGTAGAGGACCTCGCCGAAGCCGACGGTGGCGGCGGAGACGAGGGCGCCGAGGGCGATCGCCGCGGTCGAGGCCGGGATTGCCAGCAGCAGCGCGGGGATCGCGATCAGGCAGATCAGCCCCTCGCCGACCAGTAGCGGCCGGCTGGGGCGCAGCGATAGGGCGGCGATCGCGCCGAGGAGGCCGCCGACGCCGAAGAGGGCCATGATCAGCGCCCAGGAGCTGGAGCCGTTGAGGGATTCCTCGGAGACCACCGGGCCGAGGACCTGGAAGATGGGGAAGAAGATCCCGTTGCCGACCGCGGCCGAGATGACGATCGCGACCATCCACCTGCGGCTGGAGAACTCGCGCCACCCGTGCCGCAGCTCGGAGAAGAACGCCGGCTCCTCGGTCTGCGTCAGCCTCGGCGCGTGGACCCCGAGCAGGCAGGCGGCACTGACGGCGAAGGTGGCGGCGTTGACGGCGAGGGCGGTCCCCGGCGAGCCCAGCGCCAGCAGCACGCCGGCCAGCGCCGGCCCCACCACCTTGCCGCCGTGGCGGGAGACGTTGAGCAGGGCGTTGGCCTCCTGCAGGCGCTCGCCCGGGACCACCTGGGGGACGATCGCGGTGGAGGCCGGGTTGAAGAAGGCGGTGGCGGCGCCGTCGATCGCGTAGAGGAGCGCCAGCTGCCAGATCTCGGCGACGCCGGTCAGCAGCAGCGCCGCGACCAGCGCCGTCGAGACCGCCCGGGTCACGTCGGCGCCGAGCATCGCGATCCGGGGCGAGACGCGGTCGCCGACGACGCCGCCGACGAGGAGGAGGGCGATCATGACCACTGCGTGGGCGGTGAAGACGAGGCCGAGGTCGGTCGCCGAGCCGGTCAGGTCGAGGACGGCGAAGGCGATCGCGATCGGCGCCATCCCATCGCCGACCAGCGAAGTCGTGCGGCCGAGGAAGAGCCGCCGGTAGTCCGGTTCCCGGAGCACTGCGAGACGTCCCGATCCTGACACCCGAGCCAGGATAGGCCGGGGTTAAAGAAGCTTCTTCCAGGGGTAGGTCGGCCTCACCGGGTGCAATGGGAACTTCATCCAAAACCGAGGGCGAGGCCGCCCGCCGCGAGCACGAGTTCGGCTCCTCGCCGCCGCTGACGATCGGGGTCGAGGAGGAGCTGCTGCTGGTCGACGGGGGCTGCGGCCTCGTCGCCGAGGGCGAGCGGGTGCTGGAGCGGATCGGGGAGGAGCACCGCAAGTCGGTCTCGACCGAGATCTTCGCCACCCAGATCGAGCTCAAGACCGGCATCTGCTTCGACGCCGCCCAGGCAACGAGGGAGCTGACCGAGGTGCGCCGGGCCGTCGTCGACGCCGGCGCCCGGCTGATGGGATCGGGCCTGTACCCGGAGGAGAGCGGCGAGCCGGAGCTGGTCGAAAAAGCCCGCTACGAGACGGTGAAGAAGGACCTCGCGAGCCTGCTGGCGACGCCGCCCTGCGGGCTCCACGTCCACGTCGGCGTCCCCGACCCCGAAACCGCCGTCGCCGTTGCCAACGCGATGCGCCACCACCTGCCGCTGCTGGCGGCCCTGACCGCGAACTCGCCCTTCCGCGATGGCGCCGACTCCGGCCTCGCCAGCGCCCGCGCCGCCGCCGTCCGCAGCTACCCCCGCTTCGAGCTGCCCCGCGCCTTCCGCGACTACGAGGACTTCGTCCGCGTCGCCGACCAGCTGATCGCCGCCGCCGGCGTCTCCGACTACACCTTCATCTGGTGGGACGTGCGCCCGCACCCGAAACTCGGCACGGTCGAGGTGCGGGGGATGGACGTGCAGGCCCGTCCGCAGGAGAACGCCGCGATCGCGGCCTTGATCCAGGCGCTGGCGGCAAAGGAGATCGACCGGCCCAGCGCCCCGGGCCTCGCTCGCGAGGCGATCGAGGAGTCCTACTTCCAGGCCGAGCGCTATGGCCTCGAGGCGCGGCTGATGGTCGACGAGGGCACCGCCGCCCCGGCCCCCGACGTCGCCCGCGGCACCCTCGCCGAGGCGCGCCCCTACGCCAAGGACCTCGGCGGGGAGGACGCCCTCGAAGAGATCGACCGCATCCTCGTCGACGGCAATGGCGCCGAACGCCAGCGCCGGGTGCACGGCGAGGGCGGCATGGAGGCGCTGCTCGCCGACCTGGCCGAGCGCACGCGCGTCTAGCTACTGCGGCGCCGGGATCTTCAGGCGTTTGCGGGCCGCGACGACGGCGGCGACGGAGGAGCGGCAGGCTTTGGCGATCTCGCCGTTGCCGTGGCCGGGGCGGCGGCGGACCTCGAACTCGACGAGGGCGGCGCGGCGGAGCTTGGCGCGGTCTTCGAGGCCGCTGTTCTCGGGGGCGGCGTCGAGAGCGGCCTGGGCGGCGCGCTCACGCCGGCAGAGCAGGCAGAAGGTGCCCTCGCTGGAGGACGCCCAGCTGGCGGGCAGCTCGACCTTCTCGCCGCCGGCGCGGCTGACGGTGACCCCGCACTGATCGCAGGTCCATTTTTTGGCGGTTGCAGTGGTGCTCATAGCTAGACAGCTCGGCGGCAAAGAAAGCCGCCGAACTCGTCCACCTACGGTAGCAGGGTCGTTCTTTTGCCCTGCTAGGAAGCACGTTTCCCGCGCCTCCTACACTTCTTGCATGTCCGCGGAAGGCGCTCCCGAGCCCACCTACACGCTCTACCGACGCGGCCTCGAGCTGCTCGAGGACGGCGACTTCGAGCACGCGACGGCGCCGCTGGCCGAGGCGGCGCGGCGGGCGCCGGAGAAGAGCTCGGTCCGCGAGGCGCTCGGCCGCGCCTACTTCCGCTCCGGCCGCTTCGCCCCGGCGGCGGCCGAGTTCGAGGCGGTGGTCGAGTCCCACCCGGTCAACGACTTCGCCCACTTCTGCCTCGGCCGCGCCCTCAGCAAGACCGGCCAGAAGCGCCGCGCCCGCCACCACCTCGCCCTCGCCTGCAACCTGCGGCCGGACCGGCGCGACTACCGCTACTACCGGCGCCTGCTCGACGCCGAGGCCAGCTAGAGCCCTTCGACCAGCTTGCCGACGGTTTCGCGGGTGAAGTAGGGACCGAAGGTGGTCCCGGGCAGGCTGGTGACTCCGTAGGAGGTGAGGCCGGCGATCGCGGTCCCACCTTCGATCAGCCAGCCGCCGCCGCTGGCGCCGGGCACCCACTGGCAGGCGATGCCGAGCGTCGGCGGGCCGGGCAAGTAGACGGTGAAGCGGTCGTCGCGGGAGTAGCGACCGCTGCAGGTCTGCATCCACCGGTATTTGTGCGGGTAGCCGAAGGTCGTGTATTCCTGTCGGCGAGGTTGATCGAGGGTGATCGCGACGCCGCCGCCGACCGCGTCGGCGAGCGCTTCGCCGCGGTTGTTCGGGTAGGCGAGGAAGGCACCGACGTCGAAGTCGCGGTTTCCGTGCTTCGTCCACTGCGGCGGCGCGAAGACCTTGCCGCGGCGGGCCGGGAAGGCGCCGAAGGGGCGCTGTTCGCCGCTGTAGGCCGGGACGAAGAGGAGGTCGCGGTACCAGCGACGGCCGCCGAACGAGCCGCCTTCGTTGACGCAGTGGCCGGCGGTCAGGACCAGGCTCCGGGTGGGGCTGTCGATCGCGGTCGCCGAGCAGTAGCCGTGCAGGTCGCCGACGCGGAGGAAGAGGCGGCCGTTGGCGGAGTAGGGAGGCAGGGTCGGGGTGGGGACGCCGGCGAAGCTGGCGCCGGCGACCGCCGCCGCGCGGCCGAGGCGGAGCCGCTGCCGCCCTTCGGCTTCGACCACGAGGTCGAGCGGCCGGGCGCTCTCCATCCGCTGCGGGGTCCAGTAGCGGCGGACGCGGTCGGCATCGGAGACCTGCGAGCCCTCGGCCGCTTCGGCGAGGAACAGCAGGACCAGAGCCAGGGCGAGGGCCGCGCAGAGCAGGCCGGGCTTGGAGGTGCGGCTGCCGGGGCGCGGGAACATCGCCCGACCGAGGATAGAAGAGGCTCGGCCGTCACCCGACCAGCGGCAGGACGCAGCGGAATTTCTTGGCGGATGAGGAAGCGGCCGAGTTGATCTGGGCAGCCGGGGACACGGTGACCACGGCAAAAACGTCAAGCCCCGACAGATTCGTCAAATCTCCGCTCCACTCCTCACCCGTCAGTGTCACCCCCGGCTGCTGCGAGAAGGCAGCCAGCGCCAGCGCCTCGGGCAGCTCGCCGCCCTGGGCGCCGCAGGCCGCGGCTGCCGCCGGGGCGCTGAGCGGGTTGTCGCTTGCCCCCATCTGCCAGCAGGCGCCGGCGAAGGCGCGGGTGCCGCTCCGGCAGCCGGCTTCGTAGCCGTTGACGGTGCGGGCGTTCTCGGAGTTGGCGGCGTTCAGCGCCGTTTCCGCGTCGCGCGCCGACTCGGCCACGTCGGCGTGGATCGCCGAGGGCACCTGGCCGAGAGTGGAGGCGTCGATCTGGATCCCGGTGATCGACCCCGGCGCCAGAGCCGAGCCCTTGATCGCCCCCGGCTTCAGCCGGTTGCCCGGCACCGACCCGACCGCGAGCCGGTTCCCCGGCAGCGACTTCACCTTGATCGTCCGCCCGTTGATCTTCCCCGCCGCGTAGACCGTCCCGCCCAGGGCGGCCACCAGAGCCACTCCCGCCACAGCTAGAGCGGGCGCCTGCCGCCAGAGTCCCTTGCGCATCGAGTCCTCCCGTTGCCTCGTTGATTGAACAAGCCGTCCCGATTACCAGGGGCGGTCGAAGTGGCGGGACCCTACGCGCGGAATTCAGCGCCTGGACGGATGTCGCCGCGGCGGTTCGTCAAACGTCCGAGGGAGCACGTTTCCCCGAGGGCGAGCGGAACGAAGCCATCCCAACCGTCATCGTGATCAGCTCGTCGCTGTCCTCGGTTCGTTGCAGCGACCTGGCTTCCAGCTCCGGAAGCCATGTCAGAACCTCGTCGAGCTCGCCACCGATCACTGTCCAGGCCTCGCGGTCGACGACGACGGACTGCCAAGTGAGGTGACGGTCGAGGTCGGCGTCGAAGGTTCCTCGCTCGATCGCCTCGCCGACGTGGTCGAAGTAGGTGTTGAGGAACCAGGGAGAGATCTCTTCGCGGATCACCCGGGGAAGGCTCTTCCAGGTGGGTGCATCGAAATAGGGCCGGTGGGTGCTCTGGTAAATCCGTTCGACCCCACCGCCGCGGCGGCCGCCTTTGCGCTCTTCGAGGATCTCGAGGTACCCCCATTTGGCCAGCTCGCGGAAGCAGCGGGAGACGTGGGTCATCGAGCCGCCGACCTCCTCGACGAACTGGGAGGGGCTCTGCGGGCGCATGCTCACCTCCATCAGGATCCGACAGCGCCAGCGGTTGGAGAGGGCCTTGGCCAGTTTGGGCCCAAGCACGTAGTGGGTTCCCACTATCGGCACCCCGGGCTCTAGGTGGCCGTTGGCGCCGCTCTTCGTTGTTGGCTCTCCTGGTGAGCGGAAGGCAGCAAGGCCAACCGTGGCCGGAATCTCTTCTTCGCGACTCACCGCGAGGCGCTTGGCCGCCTCGAGCTCACGTCCCGCGAGGGATCCTTGGATGAGGTCGAGTCGACCGCACAGCTCCTGCCAACCCTCTTTGTCGAGGACGATGATCTCCCATGAGAGGTGGCGGTCCACCTCCTGGTCGAAGGTACCGGCCTCTAGCGCTTCGCTAATCCGGGTTCGATAGGAGTCGAGGATCGAGCGGGTGACGCTGTCGCGATCGGTGTGGGAGACGCTTTCCCAGGTGTTGGCGTCGAACTGGGCGCGCCGAATCGCCCGGTAGATGTGCTCGATCGCCGCCCCGCGGCGGCGGCCCGGACGCTCTTCGGCCACTTCGAGGTAGCCCCACTCGGCCAGCTGGCGGAAGCAGCGGGCAACATGGGTCAGCTCGCCGCCATGTTCCTCGACGAATCGCGAGGGGCTGAGAGGCCGCGAGGTGACCTCGGTGAGGATCCGAAATCGCCAGGGATCGGCAAGGGCACGCGCCGTCCGCGCGCTGATTCCGAACGCTGCTGGTTCTCTCTCTTCAACCACCCGCGTCACCTGGATTCCTCCTCAATAGACGCTGAGTACAGAACGAAGACTAATTCCTCTCGCTCAAAAAATCTTTCTTCCCCAAAATCCTGCTTCGAATTTGGAATTGGTGACCAGTTTTGCCAGCGATAAATCATGCTCCTCATAAACGTCGAATCTTGTGAAGGGGGGTGAGCAGGATGAAGCTCGACGCAAAGGAGACGGTGCTGCCCATGGCTAGCAACAGCAAGGGCAATTAAGTGGATCGCGGTCCTTCTTCGATGGTTGATCGCCCGGGGAGGGACCGCGATTTTCGTAATGGGAAAACGGAGGAAAGAGAAGATGCAAAAGCAATGGGTGGCGGGAGACGCGGCGAAGGAGGCCTACGACGTCTACGCGCCGGTCTACGACGAGTTCAACCGCAACTACAAGTACGAGCGGTGGACGGGACGTCTACTCTCGGTCGCCGAAGAGGCCGGGTTCGGCGGCAAGCGCCTCCTCGATGTCGCCTGCGGCACCGGGCTCAGCTTCATCGTCCTGCTCGAGCGAGGCTGGGCAGTGACGGGCTGCGACATTTCGGCGGAGATGCTGGAGCGGGCGCGGGAGCGGGCCGAGGGCCGGGCCGAGCTGCTGGAGGCTGACATGCGGGAGCTGCCCGAGCTGGGGGAGTTCGACCTGATCTGGGCCATCAACGACCCGCTCAATTACCTGCTCGAGGTCGAGGAACTGGAGGCTGCGCTACGCGGGATGGCGCGCAACCTGGCGCCCACGGGAATCGCGCTCTTCGACCTCAACACGCTCGTCACCTATCGGACCTTCTTCAGCGAAGAAGTCGTTGTAGAGGATGAGGGCAGGCGCCTGATCTGGCAAGGGCAGCTCTCGCCGGAGGAGGTAACGCCCGGGACCTTTGCCGAAGCGCGCTTCGACGTTCCCGGCCAGCCGGGGAAGGCGCACGTCCATCGCCAGCGCCACTTCAGCGAGGGGCAGGTGCGGGGGGCGATCGATCGCGCCGGGCTCGAATGCGTCGCTCTTTACGGGGAGCTGGACGGGGAGCTCTCGCTCGGGCTGGACGAAAACCACCACACCAAGGCGGTGTATCTCTGCCGCACCAGGTAAGCGCCAAACCCGCGTCGCCCGATTACTGCCGGGTTTTGCCTTCGTAAACGCCGGTGACTGGTTCTACTCTTCCGCAACGATCTCTTAGTGATCGTGATGTTTTTCAGGCAACCAGCCGGAGGAGGAAGAGATGGGCGACGCGGGGGTCTTGGCCGAGGACGGGCGCCTTGCCGCGGATCTGGTCGCGACGCTGGAGCCCCAGCTCCAGGACGCCCTCAACCACCCGACACGCCGCGACATCCTCCGGGTCCTGCAGGGCGCCGGCCAGCCGCGCAGCATCACAGACATCGTCGCCGCCCTGCCCCAGCTCACGCGCGGTGAAATCAGCTACCACGCCCAGGTCCTCGAGGATTCAGGCTGCGTCGAGGTCGACGGCAGCCGCCGCTGCCCCGGTGGGGAGGAGCGACTGCTGCGCTCCGCCGTCGTCGACAGCGGTCAGGCCCTGCTCGTGCTGGGCGCCACCGAGCGCTCGGACCGCGAGCACCGGCGCCGGGCGGCGACCGAGCCGTTTTCCAGTCAGCTGACGATGTTCCGGGTCCCCCGCCCGGCCGGCAGCGTCCGCTTGCTCGGTCGCCGCCGGCGCGAATCCCACTAGCCCAGCGCGGGGCGTCGAAGCCTCGCGTCGCCTCCTGGGCGACGAATAGCGTGCGGGCCGATGCCCGACCTGCTCGTCCTCTTCCTCGCCGCTTGCGGCACCGCGCTGGCGACCGGCCTCGGCGCGATCCCGGTCTGGTTCCTCGGCACCCGCGCGGCGGCGCTGACGCCGTTCCTGCTCGGATTGGCGGCCGGGGTGATGGGGGTGGCCTCGATCGCCGGGCTGCTGATCCCGGCCGCGGAAGAAGGCTCTGCCCTCGACCTGCTCGCCGGCCTGGTGCTGGGGGGGCTGCTGCTGGGGGTGGCGCGCAGCCGGCTCGACCACGAGTCCGTATTCATGGGGCGGAGCGGGCCGGGGGCGCAGACCTCGGCCCTCGTCTTCGCCGTCCTCTTCGTCCACAGCCTGCCCGAGGGCCTCGCGGTCGGCACCGCCTATGCCTCCGACCGGGCGGGGCTGGGGCTGTTCGTGATCCTCGCGATCGCGATCCAAAACGTCCCCGAGGGGACGAGCGTGGCGATCCCGATGGAGGCCGCCGGCTACGGCCGCGCGCGTCAGTTCTGGGCTGCGGTCGGGACCAGCGCCCCGCAGCCCGTGGGGGCGGTGATCGCCTACCTCGCGGTCGAAGAGGTCAAGGCGCTGCTGCCCTTCTCGTTCGCCTTCGCGGCGGGGGCGATGCTGAGCCTGATCGCGATCGAGCTGCTGCCGCAGGCCTTCGCGGGGCGGCGCCGGCTGTCTCCGATCCTGGGGATCGCGATCGGAGCGGGCGTGATGATGGTCCTCGATCTGTTGCTGGCCGTCTGAGGCAGAACCGCCCCATTCCTTGACAGGACTCGGGGCGGCGAACTACCTTCAACCCCGGGTGGACGATCAGGGTTTTTTGCACAATAGAGTTCGTCGCAGCTTTGAGGATCTGCCGGCGAACGCCTCGGAACTGCGAACTCCGCAGGAGATCGAGCTCGAGCACCAGCGCGAGGAACTGCGGATGGCGCAGGAGGAACGCCGCAGCTTCGGCTGGGTCCGCAAGGGCTTCGTAGCGGTGCTCTCGGTCCTGATGATGGTGGCGACGATGGCCGTCTTTACACTGACCGTCGGCCTCGTCAGCGGCCCGATCGATCTGATCGTCCCCTCGCTCTCGGTCCTCGCCGGCACGGGAGGGGCGGGCATCTTCTTCTGGCGGATGTACGCCGAACGGATCCCGGCGCGGGCCTGACTCCGGCCGCCGCGGCGGGATAGACTCGCCGCGTACATATCGGTCGGTGGTCAAGGGAAGTCCGGTGCAAGTCCGGCGTGGTCCCGCCACTGTGACCGGGTGGAGGAGTTCGCAGGCGCATCCGCGTCAGCCACTGGGGGTCGACACCTCGTCCCCGGGAAGGCGCGTCCTCCCTGATCCCGGAAGCCAGGAGACCTGTCCCCGGCCCAGCCAAATCAACCCTCGAGGAAAGGGTGGCGTAAATGCCAAGAATCACCCCGTTCCGGCTGGCGGCCGTCTGCGCGCTGGCTCTGTCCATCACGTTCGCCTTCGCCGCGGGCGCCGCGGCCAAGGGCCTGCGGGCCGACCTGCGCGTAGTCGGCGCCGGCGGCAAGGTGCTCGCCGAAAAGACGCTGGCGAGCGCCGACGTCTCCGTCAAGACCAGTCCCAAGGCCACCTGCTTCGGGCCGGGAACCGGCGGCAGCGGCGACGCCGTGCAGCTGCAGGGCAACACGGCGATGGGCCTGCTCGCCAGCGGCGCCAAGACGATCCCGGCGCTGCGGCCGCTCTCGATCAGCGACCACTTCGACTTCGGCCTCGCGCTCTGCGGGATCGGGTCGAGCGTCGCCAAGGGCAGCTCGTCCTGGTACCTGAAGATCAACCACGAGTCGCTGCAGGTCGGCGGCGAGGTGGCGAAGATCAAGGCCGGCGACGATGTGCTGTGGGCGCTGTCGAAGACCGAAGCTCCGGACTTCAAATATCCGGACGAGCTGGTGCTGAGCGCGCCGGACAAGGCGATGGCCGGGAAGTCGTTCACGGTGCGGGTCTGGGCCTACGACGAAAAAGGCCGCAAGAGCCCGCAGGCCGGGGCGAAGGTGTCCGGGGCGGCGCAGCCGACCGGCGCCGACGGCCGCACCACGGTGACGCTGAGCAAGCCGGCGAAGCTGATCGCCCGCGCGACGGGAGAGATCCCCTCGGCCCGCGAGGCGGTTTGCATCGGGGGCAAGTGCCCTAAGTGAGCACTCGCCGCGGCACGGCGGTCGTGAGCGCGCTGCTCTGCGCGGCGCTCGCGACCGCCGGCTGCGGCCTCGGCCCCGGCGCCGACGTCGGCGACGTGCGGCTGACGGTGACGCGCGAATACGGCGCCACACCGGTCCTCGACACCGCGGTCGAGGCGAACGAATCCGACACCGTGATGCGGGTGCTGGAAGGCGAGGCCGAGATCTCCACCCGCTACGGCGGCGGCTTCGTCCACTCGATCGACGGCGTCGTCGAGGGGCAGCGTGGGGGCGATCCCTACGACTGGTTCTTCTACGTCGACGGGGTCGAGTCCCCGATCGGCGCCGCCGAGTACGACCTCGAGGGCAACGAGCGGATCTGGTGGGACTACCGCGACTGGGTCGCGACGAACCACGTCCCGGCGGTCGTCGGCTCCTGGCCGGCGCCGTTCAGCGACGGGATCGGCGGCGAGCGCCATCCGGTTGTGGTCGAGTGCGAGGGCGGAGGAGCGGCCTGCGGGGAGGTGCGGTCCGCGCTCGAACGGGAAGGCGTAAGGATGGCCGCGGGCAAGCCCGAGAAGGCGCTCCGGATCCTGGTCGGCCCGTGGGCGCGGGTGCGGGAAGACCCCGCCGCTCGGACCATCGAGGCGGGCCCGGCCGAAAGCGGCGTCTTCGCGGACTTCGATTCCAACGCCCTCGTCGCGCTCGACGAAGCGGGGGATCCTGTCGAGAGCCTCGGCCCTGATGCCGGCCTCGTCGCCGCCACCAGCCGCTACGGCGGCCTGCCGGTCTGGGTCGTGACCGGCGATACGCCCGCGGCGGTGCGCGCTGCCGCCGAGGCTTTGGACGGCGAGCACCTGCGCGACCATTACGCGGTGGCGATCGAGAACGGGAAGACGCTGCCGTTGCCGCTGGAGAAGCCGTGAAGTCCCCCTTCGCCTACCAGCCGCGGCCGCGACCGCTGCAGCTCGCCTCGCCGGGCGCCTCCGTCGCCTACCTCGGCGCGATCGTCGTCGTCGCCTTCCTCTACTCGAACCCGCTGGTTCTGGTCGCCGCCGGAGTGGCGGCGACCTCGGCTGGCCTGCTCGCCGGCGCCCGGCGCGCGGTTCGGCTCGCTCTGAAGATGGGCCTCGCCCTGGGCCTGCTGATCGTCGTCGTCAATGCGGTGGTCGTCAACCGCGGCGAGATGGTGCTGGCGCGGCTCGGCGAGTGGCCGCTCTTCGGACGCGTCGACGTCACCCTGGAGGCGATCGTCGCCGGCCTCTCCGGCGGCCTGCGCGCCGCGGTGACGATCGTCGCCGCTGCCGTCTACTCGGCCTGCGTCGACCCCGACCGGGTGCTGCGGGCGTTGCGGCCCCTCGCCGGGCGCTCGGCCCTGACCGCGTCGCTGGTCTCCCGCCTCGTCCCGGTCGCCGCCGCCGACGCCGCCCGCCTCCGCGACGCCGCGGCCCTGCGCGGCCCCGGCGCCGCACCTGTCGGCAAGGGGCCGCTGGCCCGCCGCCTCCTCGCCGGCTCGCTCGATCGCGCCGTCGACGTCGCCGCCACCCTCGAGCTTCGCGGCTACAGCCTCGACGCGCCGCGGCCCCGCAACCGCCGCGCCCGTTCCCGCTACGACCGCCGCTTCTACGCCGTCGCCGCCCTCCTCCTCGTCGCCGCCCCCGCCGGCAAAGCCTTGGGCGCAGACGACTTCCAGACCTACCCCGCGGTGGAGATCGGCCTCGGCCCCGCCACCCTCGCCCTCAGCGCCCTCGTTGCCTCGAGCGGCCTCGCCCCTCTAAGGCGCAAGCCGAAGCGCCACCCCCCAGCGGCCGACGGGACGAATGTACCCCTATATGGAGGGAAATCGTCCCGTCGGCAGCGGGGGGCGGAGGTGGCGCGTGTCTGAGCTGGCGATCAGGCGCGGGGCGGCGCCGGCGCTCGCGGTGCGCGGCCTCAGCTACGCCTACCCGCAGGCAGCGGAGCCGGCGCTCGAAGACGTCTCGCTCGAGGTCTCGCCGGGCGAGTTCGTCCTCCTCGCGGGCCGCTCCGCCTCCGGCAAGTCGACCCTCCTCAAGGCCGCCTGCGGCCTCGTCCCGCACTTCCACGGGGGCGAGATCGAGGGCGAGGTCCAGGTCGCCGACCTCGACGCGATCGCCGCCGGCCCGGGGGAGCTCGCCGCCGCGGTCGGCTACCTCGCTCAGGAGCCCGAGACCCAAGTCGTCTCGACCACCGTCGCCGCCGAGATCGAGCTGCCGCTGGAGATGCGCGGCGACGAGCCCGCCGATCGCGCCCGCGCCGTCGAGGAGGTCGCCCTCGCCCTCGCGATCCCGCACCTCCTCGACCGCGCCGTCGACACCCTCTCCGGCGGCGAGCTCCAGCGCGTCGCCCTCGCCGCCGCCCTCGTCACCCGCCCGCGTCTCATCCTTCTGGACGAGCCCACTTCCCAACTTGACCCGGTCGCCGGCGACGAGTTGATTTGGCTCCTGCGTCGCCTCAACGAGGAGTGGGGGGTGGCCGTCCTGCTCGCCGAACACCGCTTGGAGCGCTGCCTCGCCGCAGCCGACCGCGTCGTCGCGATGGAAGCGGGTCGGCTCTCCTTCGACGGCCCTCCAGCCGATTTCCTCGCCTGGTCGCGCGACAACGACCCCGCCCTCGAGACCCCCGCCGCCCGTCTCTTCTCCCTCGCCGGCATCGAGCCGCTTCCTACCGGTGTCCGGGAAGCGAGGCAGAGGTTGAGGGGGACGGGGGTCGGACCCCCTCCTCACTCAACTTGCTCGGGTGGGGCGTCGGCGGCCGTCCGAGATTCTGCTGCCCGAGAAGTACAAGCCGTTCGGAGGGGGTCCGACCCCCGTCTCTCGGGAGGTGCTCTCCAGGCGGTCAACCTGTGGGTGGAGCTGGATCGGGGCGACGATCCGCGCGATGTGCTGAAAGGGATGGAGTTGACAATTCACCGTGGCGAACGGGTTGCTCTGATGGGCCGCAACGGCGCCGGCAAGAGCACGCTGCTGCGGGCGGCGGCCGGTCTGTACGAGCCGGTCGCGGGGAAGTTGCGGGTCGACTCCATCGCGCTTTTGACCCAGAACCCCAGCGACTACCTGGTTCGCGAGCGCGTCGGGGACGAGTTGGCGGGGGAGGGGGGCCTGGCGGCTCTGAGGGCAGTCGGCCTGGAGGACAAGGTGGACGCCGATCCGCGCGACCTCTCCGGTGGAGAGCGCCAGCGGCTGGCGCTGGCGATCGCGCTCGCGGGACAGATGGACGGCGAGCAGATGCCGGGCCTCGTCGCTCTCGACGAGCCGACCCGGGGGATGGACCACGCCCGCAAAGGCGAGCTCGTAGGCCTGATCGAGGGGTTGGCCAACCGCGGCGCCGCGGTCGTCGTCGCCACCCACGACGTCGAGTTCGCCTCCGAGTTCGCCGACCGCGTCGTCCTGCTCGGCGACGGCGTCGTCATCGCCGACGGGCCGATGCCCGAGATCCTCTCCGGCGGCTGGTACTTCGCCACCGAGGTGGCGAGGGTGCTCGACCTGCCGGGTGTCGTCACCCCCGAGCAGGGGGCGGCGGCGCTGCGGGAGGAGGCGCCGTGAGCTGGGAGCTGGTCAGCTTCCTCGGCGTCGGCCTCGTCCTCTTCGCCGGCTTCGCCTGGTACGAGCGCTCGCGCCCGCCGGCGCAGGTGGTGGCGCTGGTCGCCGCCCTGGCGGCCCTGGCGATCGCCGGCCGCATCGCCTTCGCCCCTTTTCCCAACATGAAGCCGACGACCGACATCGTCATCTTCTCCGGCTACGCCCTCGGCGGCGCCCCGGGCTTTGCCGTCGGCGCCCTCACCGCCCTCGTCTCCAACTTCTTCTTCGGCCAGGGACCGTGGACGCCGTGGCAGATGGTCGGATGGGGGCTGTGCGGGGTGCTCGGGGCCGCGTTGGCCCTGCGAACGCGGCATGCCAGCCGCTACGCCCTCGCCGCAACCTGCGGTTTTGCTGGCATTTTGTACGGCGCTCTGCTGAACTTCTCGACCATGGCGACGTTCGGTGGGGACCTCTCGTGGCGTTACTTCCTCGCGCTCGAGGTGCGGGCGATCCCGTTCGAAATCGCCCACGTCGTCGCCAACGTCGCCCTCGCGCTGATCGCCGGGCCGGCGATGGTGAGGATGCTGACGCGCTTCCGCCAACGCTTCGAATGGGAGCGCGGCACGCCCGCCCCCGCTGCGCCGCGCCGTCATCGGCCGCTGGGCGGAGCGCTCCGCGGCGGCGGAGCGGCGGCGCTGCTGCTCGTCGTCGCCTTCCTCGCCCTCGCCGCCACCCCCGCCCACGCCGCCTCCGTCAGCCACGCGGCCGATTGGCTGGAGTCGGTGCAGAACGGCGACGGCGGCTTCGGTCCCTCGGCCAGCGACGAATCCGGGACCGCGACCACCTGCTGGGTGATGCTGGGGCTGGAGGCGGCCGGCCGCAACCCGCTCGACGTCACCTCGACCAAAGGACGGACCCCGGTCGACTTCCTGCGCAGGGAAGTCGGTTCGATTGGCAGCCCCGGTGACCTCGCCCGGACGATCCTCGCGCTCGAGGGGGCGGGACTCGACCCGCGCGACTTCGCCGACCGCAACCTGGTCGCGGAGCTGCTGGCAAGCCGGCGCGACAACGGCTCCTACCACGGCTGGCCGAACTCGACCGCCTTCTCCGTGATCGCCCTGCGGGCCGCCGGAGTGGACGGGGTGCAGAAGTCCCTCGACTGGCTGCGCAAGGTCCAGAACGAGGACGGCGGCTGGGGCGACACCCCCGGCTCCCCCAGCACCACCGACGGCACCGGCGCCGTCATGCAGGCGCTCTCGCCGGACTCCAAGGCCGCCGGGCACGGGCTCTTCTACCTGCGCCACCAAGCCCAGCGAAAGGGCGGCGGCTTCCCGCTCGGCGCCAACGGCACCGTCAACACGATGTCCACCGCCTGGGCGATCCAGGGGATCCTCGCCGTCGGCGGCGACCCCGGCTCGTTCCGCCGCGGCAGCGTCAGCGCCCCGGAGTACCTCGCGCACAACCAGCGTGCCGACGGCTCCTACCGCTACGCCAACCCCGACCAGACCGCCTCGGAGGTCGCCAACCAGACGCCGGTCTGGGTGACCGGCCAGGTCCTGGTCGCCGCAGCCGGCAAGTTCTACCCGGTCGCCGCTCCCCCGCGGGCGCCGGAGCCGAAGCAGAAGGCGACGAGCTCCTCGGGCTCGGGCGGGGCCTCCCCCGACCTGACCGCCCCCCCGTCGGGATCCGCTCCCTCGGCCTCGGACCTGAAGCGGTTCTTCCAAGACTCTCCGGCAGGCTCCGCCGGCCAGGCGCCCGCGGGCGGCGCAGGCGGTGGGGGCGGCAAGGGCGGCGACCTCGGCGTCCCCGGCGCCGACGGCCTTCCCGAAATCCCGGCGACCGGCAGCGCGGTCCCGGAGGGGGACCTGGGGAGCGTTCCCGACGCCTCCAGCGCTCAGGCGTCCGGCGAGCCCGCCGCGGAGGCGACCGCCGACGACTCAGGCAGCAGTAGCGCCGGCGCCGTCGTCCTCGGCCTCCTCGCCGGCTGCGTCCTCTTCGGCGCCGGTCTCGCCGGCCGCCGCGGCTGGATGCGCTGGCGCTACGGGCTCTGAGCCTCGCTATACCCTCGACGGATGGACGTCGAGACCGCGATCCGCACCCGCCGCACCCACAAGGCCTTCGGGCCGGAGCCGCTGCCGCGCGAGCAGATCGACGAGCTGCTGGAGCTGGCCAGCTGGGCGCCGAACCACAACCTCACCGTTCCCTGGCGCTTCCGGGTGATCGGGCCGCAGGCGCTGCGGCGGCTGAAGGAGGTGGCCGGGCCGGAGGGGGCGGCGAAGCTCGACCGCGCCCCGACCCTGATCGTCGTCTCCTGCGTCCTCAGCGGCGACCCGGTCGAAGAGGAAGAGGACCTGCACGCGACGGCCGTCTCCTCCTACATCGTCCTGCTCGCCGCCCACGCCCGCGGCCTCGCCGGCTACTGGCGCACCCCCGGCATCCTCCGCGGCGCCGAGGGACGGGCCGCGGTCGGCCTGCCCGACGGGGAGCGCTTCGTCGGCCTCCTCCACCTCGGCCATTCGCGCCAGGAGAAGCCGCCGCCCGAGCGCCCCGGAGCCGACCGCACGATCTCCTACCTCGACTGATGCTGAGCCGCGCCCACGCCATCGAGGAGATCGCCGGGAAGAGCTTCGAGGTGGTCGTGATCGGCGGCGGCATCACCGGCGCCGGCGTCGCCCTCGACGCGGCTTCGCGCGGCTACTCCGTCGCCCTGCTGGAGCGCGGCGATTACGCGGTCGGCACCTCCAGCCGCTCCTCGAAGATGGTCCACGGCGGCCTCCGCTACCTGCAGAACTTCGACCTTGGCCTGGTCCGCGAGGCGCTGCTGGAGCGGCAGCTGATGGTCCGCCTCGCCCCGCACCTGGTCTACCCGACGCCGTTCCTCGTCGCCGCCCTGGGGGAGGAGCGCCGCGACCGCAAACTCGGTCTCGGGCTGAACATGTACGACGTGATGGCGACCAGCCGCGCCGGCCGCAAACGGCGCCAGCGCCACTCGAGCGAGCTCGAGGACGACTACTACTGGTCCCCCGATCGCCACCGCACGATCGACGGCGACGAGGTGCTTGAGCTGGTGCCGGCGCTGGCCCCGCGCGAACCGCACGACGCCTACCTCTTCTACGACTGCCAGACCGACGACGTCCGCCTTGTCCTCACCGTCCTCGGCGAGGCCGAGCGCTTCGGCGCCGTGACGCTGAACGGGGCCGAGGTGACCGAGGTGCTCTCGAAGGACGGCAAGGCGACCGGCGTCGCCTTCGTCGAGGAGTCCTCGGGCGAGCGGATGGAGGTGGGCGCCGACCACGTCGTCAACGCCACCGGCGTCTTCGCCGACCAGGTCCGGCCCGAGGAGCTGCTGGGCGAGGAGGACGTGCCGCGGATCGCGCCCAGCCGCGGCACCCATCTCCTGATCGACTCCGAGCAGCTGCCGATGGGGAAGGCGGCCTGCATCGTCCCGGCCGGCGAGGGGCGGATGATCTTCTCCCTGCCCTGGTACGGGCGCACCCTGGTCGGCACCACCGACAACGACTTCGAGGGCGACATCGCTCACCCGCGCCCGGCCGAGGACGACGTCGCCTACCTGCTCGACGCGGTCAACGCATTCTTCGGGACGGGGATCGGCGAGTCCGACCTGGTCGGCGCCTATGCCGGGGTGCGGCCGCTGATCTCCACCGGCGATCCGCGCAAGTCGGTCGACATCTCCCGCAAAGCCGAGCTCTACGAGACGTCTTCGGGGATGCTGACGATCACCGGCGGCAAGCTCACCACCTGGCGGCGGATGGCGAAGCAGACGGTCGACCGCCTGGTCGAGCGCGAGGGTCGCGAGGCGCCCTGCCACACGCACGAGATCCCGCTGGGGATGCAGGCGCGGCCGGAGGACCTGGAGGCGCCGGCGGGGGTGGGGGAGGAGGCAGTCGAGCAGCTCGCCTTCCGCTACGGGCATGCCGCCCGGCGGGTGCTCGAGATCGCCCGCGCCGATTCGAAGCTGGCACGGCCGATCGTCCCCGGCCGCCCCGACCTCTTGGCCGAGGTCGTGCTGGCGGCCCGCGCCGAGCAGGCCCGCAGCGTCGCCGACGTGCTCCTGCGTCGCACCAGGCTGGGGATCCTCGCCGCCCCGCAGCTGCGCTCGGCGAAGGCGGTGCGCCCGGTCGCCGACGCGCTCGGGGCGGAGCTGGGCTGGGGGCGGCGGCAGCGCTCGCGCGAGGCCGAGGCCTGGCTCGCGGTCGCCGCCGAGGAGGGCACCGACCCCGCCGCGACCCCGGGACGGTCGCCCGCCGCCTCGGTCGAATAGTCTGCGCCCCCGATGAACAAGGCTGAGCTGGAGAAAAAGCCCCTGTCCGACCTGCACTCGCTCGCCGCCGAAGCCGGCGTCGAGAAGTACCGGATGCTGAGCAAGAGCGAGCTCGTCGAGAAGCTCGCCGACGGCAACGGCAGCCAGGCCACCGCCGGCGCAACCGCCGAGCGGGGCGCGCGTGCCGGCGGAGAGGGCGAGCGCGGCGAGCGGCCGCGCCGCCGGCGCCGCAGCCGCAGCACCGGCTCGCCCGCCGTCTCCGACGAGATCGAGGAGGGGGGAGAGCCCGAGGCCAAGCCGGCGCGCCAGCCGCGCGAGCGGCGCGACCGTCCCGAGAAGGCCCCGGAGCGCGAACCCGCCCCCGGGCCCGCCGCGGCGAGCGCCGAGCCCGCCGCTGCCGAGCCGGCTCGCCCGCGCCGTCGCCGCCGTCGTCGCTTCGGCCGCCGCGGCAAGCAGGGGGTCACCCTGCAGGGACTGCTGCTGCCGCCCGAGGCCGGGCGCCAAGCCCTCGTCTTCGCCGAGAGCCGCGAGGGCTGCACGGCGCTGCTGCGCAGCGTCGCCGCCGACCTCGCCGGCGACAGCAAGGGCCCCGACCCGGTGGCGCTGCTGATCGATCCCAGCCCCGAGGAGCTTGCCGACTGGAAGCGCGACGCGCCGCAGGCGGAGATCGTCTCCGCCGGGCAGCCGCGCCACGCCAGCGACGCCCTCGCCCAAGCCGCCACTCGCGCCGGGCGCGGCGAAGACGTGATCCTGCTCGTCGACTCCCTCACCCGCCTCGGCGAGGCCTACGGCGACGCCGATGCCGCCAAGGAGTTCTTCGACGCCGGCCGCGCGCAGGGCTCTGCCGGTGGCGGCTCGTTGACGGTCGTGGCCGCCCTAGAGCGGCCGAACGGCGACTAGCGCTCTAGCGCCGGTAGGCGATTCGCCGCCAAGACGGCTCTTTGCTGAGCTCGATCAGCTCGTCGCTGCGGTCCGGCTGGACGTAGCCGAAGGTCTGGGTGCGCTCGTCGAAGACGACGTCGAGCTCACCCTCCTTGACCCGCTGGTCGAGCCAGGCGCCGCGGAAGACGAGCCGGCGCAGCCAGTGGACGAGGCTGCGGTTGGAGGGACCGACGAGGTCCTCCCAGTTCTCGTTTATGTGCTCGCCGAGGCGGGAGCTGGGCTCGGCGATCTCGCCGCTGACCGCGAGGTCGAGGAGGTCGTCGAGCTCCTCGGCGCTGAGCCCCTGGTCGACGAAGCGGAGCTTCACCGCCGCCTGCTCGACGCGCTGCGCGAAGTCCTCCTCGTTGAAGGCGAAGCGGAGCTCGCCGTACTCCAGCACGTAGTCGGAGCCGGACTCATAATTCCCTCTGCGGGTCGTCTTCTTATCCATGAGTTGAAGCCAGTCCACTGACGCAAGCCCGGCGCCAGCAGGTCCATGATCTTGCCGATCATCGTAGAGACGTGCCGGATCGGGCCGGTCGCTGAACGCCTGGTTGCACCTTGGCGGCGAGATTGCACTTCTTCAGCCCCCGATTGGGTAGAAGCTGGACCGGAGACGCCGTGATCGATCTGCACTGCCACATCCTCGACGCCATCGACGACGGGGCCCGCGACGCCGACGACAGCGTTGCGATGGCGCGGCAGGCCGAAGAAGACGGGATCGAGGCGATCTGCGCCACCCCGCACATCCGCCACGACCACGACGTCCGCATCGATGAGCTGGCCGGGCGGGTGCGGGGGCTGAACGAGCGACTGCAGCGGGAAATGGTGGCGGTGCGGATCCTCCGCGGCGGCGAGGTGGCGGAGACGGCGCTGGAGGGCCTGGGGGAGGAGCAGCTGGAGCTGCTGGCGTTGGGGAGCGGCCGTTGGATCCTGCTCGAGCCGGCGCCGGGGCCGCTCGGCGACAGCCTGCTGCGGCGAGTCGCCCACCTGGCCGAGCGCGGCTACCGGACGATCGTCGCCCACCCCGAGCGCCACCTCAGCGCCGACATGTTCGAGCGAATGGCGGCGCTGGTCGCCGAGGGGGCGCTGATCCAGGCGACCGCCGACTTCTTCCTGCGCGAGCAGATGGCGGCGGGGATGCTGGCGATGGCCGAGAAGGGCCTCGTCCACGTCCTCTCCAGCGACGCCCACACCGTCCTCGGCGGCCGTCCGGTGCGGATCTCCCTGGCGCTCGAGCGCCTGCGCGAGGTCGAGCTGCTGACGCCCCACATGGAGTGGATCGCCGAGACCGCCCCGCGCGCGATCGTCAACGGCGACCCCCTCGAGCCCCCCTTCGAGCCCCAGGTCTAGGTCGTTTCCACCCTTTTGGCCCCTATAGGGAGGAAAAGGGTGGAAACGATCAATCGAGAGGGCGGAGCCGGACGCGGGGGGCGAGCTCCTCGATCACGGCGCGGGAGCCGGTGCCGAGCCCGGCGCGGAGGAAGTTGGTGGCGCCGGCGGCGGCGCTGAGCCGGAGGACGTCGTCCCACTCGCGGCCGGCGGCGATCGTCGCCGCCAGGGCGCCCATCATCGAGTCGCCGCAGCCCTCGCGGGACCCGCGCTCGAACTTCGGCGGGGTCAGCTCGCAGAACCTGCCGTCGTGCAGCGCCAGCGCCGGCTCGCCGGCACGGGTCACGATCACGCTTTCGGCGCCCTGCTCGCGCACCCGTTCCATCGCCGCCCGCATCCGCTCCTCAGTGTCGACCGGGCCGGAGACGAAGCCGGCGATCTGCCAGTCGTTGATCTTGACCAGGTCCGGCTTTCCCTCCAGGGCGCTGTCGAGGCGGGGCGAGGAGAGGTCGACGATCGCCGGCTTGCCGTTCGACTTCACGTCGGCGACGAGCCCGCCGTAGATCTCCAGCGGCACCGTGTTGTCTGGATAGGGGCCGCAGATTGCCAGCAGGTCGCAGTCGAGGGCGGCGGCGACGGTGACCGAGAAGAGGTCGTCGACCTCGTGGCGGGAGGCGGGGAGCGCGGCGCTCTGGGAGATCGGCTGGCGCTCGCCGCTGCGGCGGTCGTGGATGTAGATGCCGCTCGCCGCCGCCGTCTCGACCAGCCGCAGCTCCACCTGCATCTGCTCCAGCAGCGGCCGCAGGATCGTGCCGACCTCGCCGCCGACGAACCCGCAGAGAACAGGCTCGGCACCCAGCTCAGCCGCCATCCGCGCCACCCAGACCCCTTGGCCGGCGGGGTGGACGTGGATGTCGTCGCCGCCGTCGGCGCTGAAGCTCTCGATCGCGATCGAGATCATCGGGTTGGGACTGAAGATCGCGACTCTGGGCTTGGCGGCCATCGATTCCGAGCCTAGGCGGGGGAGAGAAGGTCGGCCGGCGCGCTTATAGGGGCATGGATCATCTTCACCCAGATGTCCCCGTTGCAAAGGATTTCCGAACCAGACTGCGCGGCCTCGCCTTCCGCGACCCGGAGGACGCCGGGCCGGGCCTGCTGATCCCGCGTTGCGCCAGCGTCCACACCTTCGGCATGCGTTTCGCGCTCGACGTCTTCTTCCTCGACGCCGACGGGGCCGTGATCTCCGTCAGGCGCGCCGTGCCGCCGCGCCGCATCCTCTGGCAACGCGGATCTTCCGCAGTTTTGGAGATCCCCACGGCCCGGGAGGGGGAGAGTTCTCCGCTCCCGGCCCTTAGGTCCGCATGCTCCCCCAACGAGAAGAGATAGCCAGCCTCGTCGTCTGCGAGGACGACCACGTCACCCTCGACCTGCTTTGCGAGCATCTCGCCGCCGATCGCTTCGGCGTCATGCCCGCCCCCAGCGCCTCCGACGCGCTGAGGCTGTGTCGGTACAACCACCCGGACCTGCTGCTCCTGGACCTCTCGCTGCCGGACGCCTCCGGGCTCGACGTCCTGCGCGAGATCCGCGAGGCCGACGGCGTCGACTCGCGCTTCGACCCGCGGCTGCCGGTGATCGTCCTCACCGGCCGCGCCGGCGACACCGACAAAGTCCGCGGCCTCGACTCCGGCGCCGACGACTACCTGACCAAGCCCTTCGTCTACACCGAGCTGCGCGCCCGGATCGGCGCCGTCCTGCGGCGGCGCACGGAACCGAACGACGGCCCGAGCCGGGTGGGGGACCTCGTGATCGACCCGCTGCGGCGACGGGTCACGGTCGGCGATCGCGAGGTCCACCTCGCGAAGAAGGAGTTCGCCCTCCTCCGCGTCCTCGCCTCCGATCCCCTCCGCGTCCATACGAAGGAAGAGCTACTGGACGCGGTCTGGGCCTACCGCGGCCCCTCGAAGACCCGCACCCTCGACTCCCACGCGTCGCGCTTGCGGCGCAAGCTCGATCCCGAGGGCCAGCGCTTCGTCATCAACTGCTGGGGCATCGGCTACCGCCTGATCGACGGCTAGCGGAGGAAGGCGACGCCCCCGCAAGCTTCGCGAGGGCGTCGGCAACGCTCTACTTCTTGGCTTTGGCCTTCTTCGCGGCGGGGATCTCGAAGTGCATGATCGCCAGCTTGGTGGAGATGCCTTCGGACTTGCTGTCGAGGCGCTTGGCGGCTTCCTTCTGGATCTCGCCGGACTTCTTCACCGCGTCGGCGAGGACCTTGTTGAGGTCCTTCCAACCCTGCTCGTCGAGCAGGAGCGGCGTGTCGGAGAGGTGAGAGTCCTTGCGGCCCTCGATGGTGCCCTCGGCCATCGCCTCGGTCGCGCTCTGGCCGATCGACTCGAGGATCGAGCCGGAGATCCCTTTGCGGGCCGAGGCCGGGATCTTGCCCCAGTCCGAGTCGCTGAGGAAGGCGCGGTCGGTGGCGCGGTAGAAGTGCTCGACGGCGCCGCGGCGCGGCTCGGTTTTGACCAGTTCGACGCAGTCGTATTCGAGCAGGGTTTTGACGTGGTAGCTGACGTTGCCCAGGGGCTCGCCCAGTTCCTGGGCGAGTTGGTTCGGGCTCGAGATCCCTTTGTGCAGGGAGCTGAGGATGCGAACGCGCAGGGGGTGGGCAAGGGCCTTCGCAAGCTGCTGCGTAATGCCCTCTGGTGACGTACGGGACTGTGGCAAGGGAGGACCTCCGTTTCTTCGCCCGGGCGGGGGACATTGGTGGCAGGGCGCCCGAGTTACTAGACAAGTATTCCAAAACGTTCCGCCGGAACCGGTCTCGATAAGGATCCATGCAGTAAAAGAGATCGACCGTTTTACTCGGTTGCGGTCGCTGTCAAATTTGGACACTTATGTCCAGCCGGTTAGTGTCGGTCGGGTCGCGCCCGTCCTCTCGGCGCGCTTGGCCGAGACCGTTCGAGGGGGCGGGTGCGCAGCGCCAGGGCGGGAAGTTCGCGTTTTGCGGGGTGCTCTCGGCAGCGAGGGGGAGAGAAGGAGGCGCTGGCTCCTTAACCCTCCGTGACTCGATCCGCGGACAGCCGCTGAGATGCTGCCCGAGCTCTCGGAGCTGGCCGGCGGGCTGCCGATAGCCGCTTCGTTCGCGATGGCAACTGGGATCACCGCGCTGCGGGAGGGACGGCGGCGTTCGGCCCTGAACGAGGCGGTGCACGAGTTGCGGCGCCCGCTGCAGGGCCTGGCGCTCTCGCTGCCCGCCGAGGGATCGGAGAGCGGCCCCGCGGAAGCCTGTCTGCGGATGGCCGCCGCCGCGGTCGAGAGGCTGGACCAGGAGATAAACGGGGGAGCGCCGGAGGCGCTCTCCGCGCCGGGGTCGCCGAAGCCGGTGGTGGAGGCGGCGATCGAGAGGTGGCGCCGTCCCGCCGAGGCCTTGGGCCGCTCCCTCGGCTTGGAGTGGAGCGCGCGCGACCCGCTCCTCCACGCGCGGCCGGCGGACCTGGCGCAGGCGCTGGACAACTTGATCAGCAACGGGTTCGTCCATGGCAGCGGTACGGTGGTCGTCGAGGTGGGCGAGAGGGGCGGTCGCCTCCATCTCGCGGTGCGGGACGGCGGCTGCGGGGAGGAAGCTCGCCGGTCTCGCCGGCCGCGCCCGGCTTGGATCGGAGGGCGCGACCGTCATGGTCACGGCCTCAGGATCGTGCGGCGGGTGGCGGCGCGGTATGGAGGCTGCTTTCACCTCCGTCGCTCCCCCGGCGGCACCGTGGCGCGGCTGGAGTTGCCGCTGGCTGGAGCGGGCCGGTGAGTCGCCGCGGCCGCGCCATCGCCTTTCTCCTCGCGGCGGTGCTGGCCGCCGCCGCGGCGGCGGCGATCGCCGACGGCTACGGGGACAGCGTGGTCAGGGGCTACGGCGAGCTGCGGCCCGTGTTGATCGCCTCGAGCGATCTCCGGGCCGGCGAGGAGATCGATCCGCGCACCGCTGCCGAGGAGCTGGAGGTTCGTCGGGTGCCGGTTCGCTTTGCTCCGCCGGCCGCTCTCGCGGCACCGCCCGAAGCTGTCGGCCTGACCCCGACCGTCTCCATTCCCCAGGGTTCCTACGTGCTCGCGACCCTGCTGCGCACGGCGGCGATGCCGCGCGCCGGCGGGCTCCTCGGGCACGGCCGGCGGCCGGTGGAGATCGTCGTCAGCGGTGCCGGCGCCCTCACGGCTCTCGGCGCCCAGCCGGTCGGGTCGAAGGTCGACCTCGTCGTCACCACCGAACCCAGCGGATCCGGCAACGGCCGCACCTACGTCGCCGCCCCCGCGGTCCCGCTGCTCGCCCTGGCGCCCGGGGGCGAAGGCGGTCCAGGCGAAGCGACCGCGACTCTCGGCCTGACTCGGCCGCAGGCGCTGCGCCTGATCGCCGCCCAGAGCTTCGCCCGCAGCGTCACCGTGATTCCGCACGTCTGATGGAGGCGCGCGAGCGGGACATCGCAGATCTCGCCGCGGGGCTGAGGGCGCGGATCGTCGAGCGCCGTCGGGCCGCGGCCGCCTCGCGGGACGCCGTTGCCGAGGAGCTGGCTGCGACCGCCCGGGAGGTGGTCGCGGAGCACGCCGCGGTCCTGCCATCGGCCGCCCGCGAGGAGGTGGTCGAGCGGATCGTCCGCGACAGCGTCGGACTGGGGCCGCTGGAGGTGCTGCTGGCTGACCCGGCGGTGGAGGAGGTGATGGTCAACGGGCCTGGCTGCGTATATGTAGAGCGGCGGGGGCGACTGGAGGCGACCGACGTCGTTTTCGCGAGCGAGGAGGAGCTGCGCAACACGATCGAGCGCATCCTCGCCCCGTTGGGGCGCCGGGTCGACGAGCTGAGCCCGATGGTCGACGCCCGCCTCGCCGATGGTTCGCGGGTCAACGTCGTGATCCCGCCGCTGGCGATCGACGGGCCGTCGCTGGCGATTCGCCGCTTCGGCGCCGTCCGGCCCGGTCCCGACGAGCTCGTGGCGCTGGGGACGCTGACGCCGGCGCAGCGGGACCGGCTCGCCGCCGCGGTGGAAGCCCGTCGCAGCATCCTCGTCAGCGGCGGCACCGGCTCGGGGAAGACGACGCTGCTGAACGCGCTCTCCGGTTTCGTCGGGGCGGCGGAGCGGGTGGTGACGATCGAGGACGCGGCCGAGCTGCGGCTGCGGCAGCCCCACGTGGTTCGGCTCGAGAGCCGGCCGGCGGGGGTCGAGGGACGCGGCGAGGTGACGATCCGAGACCTGCTGCGAAACGCGCTGCGGATGCGCCCGGACCGGATCGTGATCGGCGAGGTGCGCGGAGTCGAGGCGCTCGACCTCCTGACCGCCCTCAACACCGGCCACGAGGGAGCCCTCTCGACCGTCCACGCCAACTCGCCCGACGACGCCCTGCGCCGACTGGAGACGTTGGTCCTGATGGCGGGGGTGGGACTGCCGTACGCCGCAGTGAGCGAGCAGGTGCGGCGGGGGATCGACCTCGTCGTGCACCTGGAGCGGGGCGCGGACGGGAGTCGCCGGGTGGCCGAGATCGCCGAGGTCCCTTGATCCTGCCGGTCCTGATCGCGGCGGCGGCCGGAGGGCTGGGGGCGCTGGCGGTGCGCGAGGCGCTGCTGGCGAGCCCGGAGGCGGCGCGCTGGCTCCGCTTCGCGCTGGAGCCGCTGCGGCGCGCGGGCGAGGAAGGCTACGCACCCTCGACCGTCGAGCGGCGACGGCTGGCGCTGCTCGGCGCCGGCGCCGCGATCGCCGGGGGCTGGTTCCTCGGCGGGCTGGCGCTGGCACTGCCCCTGGCGGTGGCCGGGCCGGCGGGAGTGGGGTGGGCGATCGGCAGCCGCCGTCGCCGCTACCGCCGCGCGGTCGAGCGGGCGCTGCCGGAAGTGGCGACCGCGATCGCCGACTCGCTCAGCGCCGGCCGCTCCCTGCGCGCCTCGCTCGCAGGCGCGGTCGCCTCGCTCGACGGCCCGCCGGCGCGGGAGCTGGCCCGGCTCGCGGGTGAGCTGGAGCTGGGCGCCGCCACCGGCGAGGCGCTCGAAGCCTGGCGGCGGAGGATGCGCTCGGAACGGGTCGACGCCTTCGCCGCAGCGCTGCTCAGCCAACGCCTCGCCGGCGGCGACCTCGCAGGTCTCTTGCGGCGCTTCGCCGACGGCGCCGCCGAGCGCGAGCGGGTCGCCGAAGACGCCCGTTCGGCGACCGCGCAGGCCCGCTTAACCGGGCTGCTGGTGGTGGCGATGCCGACCGGCGGCGCCCTCTTCGCCGAGATGCTGCAGCCGGGCTTCTTGGCAACGCTGCTGGCCTCGCCGGCTGCCGCGATCCTGCTCGCGCTCGCACTTTCCCTGCAGGTGGTCGGCTTCTTCGCGATCCGGCGCTTCTCGCAGGTGGTCGAGTGAGCGGCGCCGGACTGTTGGCGGCAGCGGCGGTGCTGCTTGCCGCCGCGGCGGCGAGGGAGCTGCCGCTGGAACGCCTTGCGGCGACGTTGAGCCGCCGCGCCCCGGTTTCGGTGCTGCTGCCGCGGAAGCTGCTCGGCGCCGGGCTTGGCGCCGCCGTCGGCCTGTTGGCGGCGCCGGCCGCCCCCGGCCGCACTGCCTTGCTCGTCGCCTTCGGTCTTCCCCTGGCCGGGTTCCTCGCGCCGGACGTCCTGCGGGAGCGCAAGGCGCGGCGCCGACACCGTCGCCTCGTCGCGGCGCTTCCGGATGCCCTCGACCTGCTTGCCGTCAGCGCCGCCTCGGGCCGCGGGCCCGCCGCCGGGATCGAGCAGCTGGCGCGGGCGGGGGAGGGACCGCTCGCCGAGGAGCTGCGCCTGACCGTGGCCGAGATCTCCTCCGGCGTCCCCCTCGGCGAGGCCCTCGACTCGCTGCGGCGACGGGCGCCGGGCGGGGAGGTGGCGACGTTGGTGGCGGCCGTCGAGCGCTCGCGCCGCTACGGGTCCCCGCTGGCCGACCAGCTCCGCCGTCAGGCGAGCGCCCTGCGTCGCGACAGCCGCCGCGCAACCGAGGAGCGGGCCGCGCGGGCGGCGCCGAAGATCCAGCTCGTCGTCGCCCTCGTCCTCGTCCCCTCGGTCCTGCTGATGATCACCGCCGGCTTGATCGCCAACGCCGGCAAGCTGCTGGTCGGCTTTTGAAGGCGCCGCCGGCTACTCCAGCGCCTCGTCGCGCAGTCGTTTGGCGACGGCGCCGGTGGCGGCGGCGATCGCGTCGAGGTCGGAGGCGTTTTCCTTATGGCCGCTGACGTAGCAGCAGAGGGTTCCGTCGACCAGCTCGAAGGCGAACTTGTCCGGCGCCGCGTCGGCCAGCCAGACGATGAAGGTGGGGGAGAAGAGCCGCCGCAGCCAGATCGCGTCCTGCTCCTTGGTGGCGAAGATCTCGTACTTGTCGAGCAGCTCTTCGCTCTCCAGCTTCACCCGCTCTTTGTCGCCGCGGAAGGCGTCCTCGAACTTCTCCAGTGCCCGCAGGCCGAACTTGCGCTGGCAGTAGAGCTCGGGGACGAAGCCGGCGCACTCGGCGACCTCGACCAGGCCGACGGTGTAGCGGTAGTAGTTCGTCTGCGTGTCGCCGTCGGAGTCGCGCGTCTCTTCCTCGTAGGTGAAGAGCGCCAGGGTGCCGTCGAAGCCGTCGGCGATCGGCCCGGTGAGGGTGCGCTCGGTGTAGCGGTCGTCGCCCTTGCGCAGGAGCGGGGTCGCCTGCGGGAGCCGGCCGCGGCCGTGGATCAGGGTGAGCCCGCGGTTCGCCGCGTAGACCTCGAAGAAGTCGTCGGCGGCGCGCTTGTCGGCGATGACGAAGACGACGAGGATCCCGATCAGCAGGACCGCGATCGCGGCCCCTACCCCGATCAGGGCGCTGAGGAAGACGAGGCAGGCGACGAAGGCGACCGCGGTCAACGTCGCGATCAGGACCAGCGTCAGCGGCGTCCTCATCAGGCGGCCGAAGTGGTAGCCACGCATGTCGTTGGCGTCGGTCGGCAGCCCGGCGCTCACCGCTTCCTCGACCTGCGGCCGTGCCTGCTCAGGAGTTGCCACGGGCGCAACCTACCGCGCAGGCAGGCGGATGCAAACGGGGTTGCAGAGGGGGCTCGTGTTGCAAAGTGGGGGAGAGTGGGTTATTGTGGCGATCGAGTTGAAGCCCAGGACCGGGGTGGTGAGGCTCCTCCCACCTCATCACTCCGGTCCAACTCTTTCCGGCTCTCGCGTTTAGAAAGGACTTCGCCACAGTGGCGTTCAGGGGTCTCTACGAGCACAGCCTCGATTCCAAGGACCGCCTCACCGTTCCTTCTCGCTTCCGGGCTTCCCTGGCTGACGGCATCGTTCTCTCCAAGGGCTTCGACCCCTGCGTCTGGGTGCACACGACCAGCGAGTTCGAGCAGCTCTCCGACCGCTTCCTCTCCCCGCACAGCCCCTTCGGCGCCGACGCCCGCGCGCTGCGCCGCCGCTTCCACGGCGGCTCCTTCGACGAGAAGCTCGACAGCGCCGGCCGCATCCGCGTCCCCAAGCCGCTGATCGAGCACGCCGGCCTCGACGGCAACTGCGTCGTCATCGGCGCCGGCGAGTACCTGGAGATCTGGAACGCCGAGGCCTGGGCCAAGCAGGAGGAACAGCTCGACGCCGCTGCCCCCGAAATCGCCGAGGGCCTCGCCGCCGCCGGCACCGCGTGATCATGAGACTCAATGCCGCCGCCCACGCCTACTCGCCAACCCCCCTGCCGACGGGACGAAAGTACCCCTATATGGAGGGGAATCGTCCCGTCAGCAGGGAGAGGCAGGCGCTCAGTCCCGTTGAGGTCGTCATGAGCGAGCACGAGCCGGTACTCGCCGACGAGCTGGTCTCGCTGCTGGCGCCGGAGCCGGGGCAGACGGCGGTCGACTGCACCTTCGGCGGCGGCGGCCACGCCCGCCGCGTCGCCGAGCTGATCGGGCCGGAGGGGACGCTGATCGGGATCGACCGCGACCCCGCCGCGCAGGAGCGCTTCAACCGCTTCGCCGCCGAGGCGCCATGCCGGACCCTCTTCGTCAGCAGCGACTTCGCAGCAGGACTTCGCGCCCTGGAGGGCGAAGGAATCCGCCCAGACATGGTTTATGTAGATCTGGGGATGTCCTCGATGCAGGTAGACGCCTTCGAGCGCGGCTTCTCCTATTCCTACGACGCGCCGCTCGACATGCGGATGGACACGCGGCAGGAGTTCACCGCCGCCGACCTCGTCAACGAGTGGCCCGAGGCGCGGATAGCCCAGGTGCTGCGCCGCTTCGGCGAGGAGCGCCACGCCGGCGGCATCGCCCGCGAGATCGTCGCCCGCCGGCCGCTCTCGAGCACCGGCGAGCTGGTCGCGGCGATCAAGGCAGCGATGCCGGCCTCGGCCCGCTTCGGCGGCGGCCACCCGGCCAAGCGCAGCTTCCAGGCGATCCGGATCGCCGTCAACGGCGAGCTCGAGGCGCTGGACGAGATGCTGCCCCTCGCCTGGTCGCAGCTGAAGATCGGCGGCCGCTTCGCCGCGATCTCCTTCCACTCGCTCGAGGACCGGCCGGTGAAGCAGTTCCTCGCCGCCAAGGCGCGCGGCTGCGTCTGCCCGCCCGAGCTTCCCGTCTGCGTCTGCGGCCACGAGCCCGAGGCCGAGCTGTTGACCCGCCGCGCGATCTCGCCAGGCCCGGAGGAGGCGGAGCGCAACCCGCGCTCGCGCTCGGCCCACCTGCGCGCGGCGCGCAAGATCGCCGCCGAGCAACCGGCGGGGGGGACGGGCTGATGGCCGTAGCCGCCCCCACCCGCCGCAGCACGGCGGCGCCCGCCCCGGCGCCGTCGCGGACCAAGCCGCCGAAACGCAAAGCGCCCGCTCGCAAGCCGCCGCGCGCCCGCGCGGTCGCGGCTCCCGCCAAGGCTCCCGCCCGCCGCGCCCCGGCCCGCCGCCCAGCGCCGAAACGCGCCCCCGCGAACGGCCGGCCCAAGCTCGCGGTCGTCGCCGGCCGCACCGCAGTCGCCGTCAGCCAGCTGCCGGACTCGGGCCTGGTCGTGCGGATGACCCGCGGCCGCGCCTGGATCGCCGTCCTCGGCGTCCTCCTCGTCGGGATCGTCGCCCTCAACGTCGCCACCCTCAGCTTCGCCGCCTCGGCTGGGAAGATCGACGAGCAGATCACCTCCCTCGAACAAGAGAACTCGATGCTCGAGAGCCGCGAGGCCAAGTACTTCAGCACCGCCCGCATCCGCAACGAAGGCGCCGCGGCCGGCCTGGCGATGCCGACCACCGAAGACCCGCGCCCGATCTCGTTCGAGCCCGCCGACGTCGCCACCGCCGCCAGCCGCCTCGCGGCCGCCGGCGGGTAGGAACCTCCGCCGATGCGATTGATGGAGCGCCGGATCGGTCTCCTCTTCGGCGGCTTCCTCCTCTGCTTCCTCCTCATCGTCGGCCGCGCCTTCTGGCTGCAGGGCGTGCAGGGCGCCAGCCTCGCCTCCGAGGCGAGCTATCAGCAGACCGAGGTGGTCGACGTTCCCGGCCTGCGCGGCGACCTGCTCGACCGCCGCGGCAACAAGCTCGCCGCCTCCGAAGACGCGGCGACGATCTACGCCACGCCCTACCAGGTGAAGAACCCGCCGGCCGCCGCCAAGCGACTGGCGCCGGTACTCAAAGAGCCGAAGGACGAGGTGCTGGAAGCGCTGAGTGCCGAAGGCGGATTCTCCTACGTCGCCCAGAAAGTCGACCTGGGAACCGCGGCGAAGGTGAAAGCGCTCGACATCGAAGGGATCGGCCAGCTGCCCGACACCCGCCGCACCTACCCGCAGGGGGAGATGGCGGGACAGGTGATCGGCGCCGTCGGCTCCGAAAACGAGGGCCTGACCGGGCTCGAGGCCGGCGAGGAAGACGTGCTCGGCGGCGAGGACGGCGAACGCCGCATCGTCAACGACGCGCTCGGCGAGCCGATCCGGCTGGAAACGGTGCACGAGGCCGAGGACGGCGAAGACGTGCAGCTGACCCTCGACCCGGTGATCCAGCGCGAAACCGAAGCTGCCCTCAACGGCGTCGGGGAAGCGTATTCGCCGAAGGGGGCGACGGCGATCGTGGTCGATCCCCGGACCTCGGAAGTGCTGGCGATGGCGAACTGGCCGCCGGTCGACCCGGCCGACCTCTCCGAAGTCAGCAACGACGACCTGCTGAACAAGGCGACCGGGTTCACCTACGAGCCGGGCTCGACCTTCAAGGCCTTCACCGTTGCCTCGGCGCTGGAGGAAAAAGTGGTGACGCCGACCAGCGAATTCACCCTGCCGCCGGTGCTCCAAGTCGCCGATCGGACGATCGAAGACTCGCACCCGCGCGGGACCGAAACGATGAGCGTCTCGACGATTCTCGCCCACTCCTCCAACGTGGGGGCGGCGACGATCGGGATCAAGATCGGCGAAGAGAGATTCGACAAGTGGATCCGCCGCTTCGGCTTCGGCCGACCGACCGGGATCCAGTACCCGGCCGAGGAGCAGGGGCTGCTGCTCGACCTCGACGAATACTCGGGCTCGACCCTGGGCAACGAGGCGATGGGGCAGGGGCTCTCGGTGACGCCGATCCAGATGGTCGCCGGCTACACCGCGATCGCCAACGGCGGCACCCTGCGGCCGCCGCAGCTGGTGAAGAAGATCGGCGAAGAACCGGTGCACGAGCCGAAGGGGAAGCGGGTGATCTCCCCCAAGGTGGCGGCGGAGGTTCGGGAAATGCTCGAGGGGGTGCTGGCGCCGGGGGGAACCGCGTCCGAGGTCAGCGTTCCCGGGTACACGCTGGCTGGGAAGACCGGTACGGCGGAGAAAGCCGAAGACGGGGGCTACTCGGACGAAAAATATGTGGCCTCGTTCATCGGCTTCGCGCCGGCGCAGAATCCGCGGTTGCTGGCGGCGGTGATCGTCGACGAGCCGCAGGGGGAAATCTACGGCGGGTCGGTGGCGGCGCCGGCTTTCGGGCGGATCGCGGAATTCGCCTTGCCCTACTTGGGTGTGCCGCAGGAATGAGCGGGGACCCCCTGCCTAGAATCGGGCGCCGATGAGACTGGATGACCTGGCCGCCGGGTTTTCAGGTGCACGCGTGGTCGGCGATCCCTCTGTAGAGGTGAAGGATCTTGCGTATGACAGTCGCAAGGTGGAGCCGGGGACGCTGTTCTTCTGCGTGGTGGGGGAGAAGGCCGACGGGCACGAGTTCGGCCCGCGGGCGGTCGAGGAAGGGGCGGCTGCGCTGGTTGTCGAGCGGGAGCTGACGGAACTGGACGTGCCGCAGGTGGTGGTGGGGGACTCGCGGGCGGCGATGGCTCCGCTGGCGGCTCGGTTCAACGGGGACCCCACGGGGGAGCTGCGGGTCGTCGGGGTGACCGGGACGAACGGGAAGACGACGACCGCGTTCCTGGTCCGGGAGATCCTGCGGGCGGCGGACTACTCCTGCGGGCTGCTGGGGACGGTGAAGCAGATCGTCGGCGGGGTGGAGAAGGAGGTGGAGCGGACGACGCCGGAGGCGATCGAGCTGCAGAAGACCTTCCGGCAGATGCTCGAGGGCGGCGACGAAGCCTGCGCGATGGAGGTCTCCTCGCACGCGATGACCCTGCACCGGGCCGACGCGATCCACTTCGAGGTGGCGATCTTCACCAACCTCACCCAGGACCACCTCGACTTCCACGCCGACATGGAGGACTACTTCCTCGCCAAGCGCAAGCTCTTCGAGGCCGAGGGGACGAAGGCGCGGATCGTCAACGTCGACGACCCCTACGGCCGCCGGCTCGCCTCCGAATTCGAGTGCCTCACCTTCTCCGCCGAGGGCGCGGAGGCCGACTACAGCGCCCGCGAGGTTAGCTTCGACGCCTCCGGCGCCAGCTTCGCGGTCGGCGAGCTGCAGTTGCGGACCGGCCTTCCCGGCCACTTTAACGTCGCCAACGCCCTCGGCGCCTTCGCCGCGGCGGAGGCGATGGGGGTCGGCCCCGAGATCGCCGTCGCCGGGTTGGCGAAGGCGGCGCGGGTGCCGGGGCGGTTCGAGCCGATCGACGAGGGACAGGGGTTCTCGGTCCTGGTCGACTACGCCCACACCCCCGACTCGCTGGAGAACGTGCTGCGGGCGGCGCGGCGGTTGACCGCCGGCAAGCTGATCTCGGTCTTCGGCGCCGGCGGCGACCGCGACCGCGACAAGCGGCCGAAGATGGGACGGGCCGCGGCCGAGCTCTCCGACTTGGCCGTGGTCACTTCCGACAACCCGCGCTCGGAGGACCCGGAGGCGATCGTCGCCGAAGTCGCAGGCGGCGCCGAGGCCGCCGAAGGCGGTTTTGACCTCGAGATCGTCATCGACCGCCGCGAGGCGATCGCGCTGGCGCTCGGGCGCGCCGAGCCCGGCGACACCGTCGTCATCGCCGGCAAGGGCCACGAGCAGGGGCAGGAGTTCGAGGATGGGCGGAAGGTCCCCTTCGACGACCGCGAGGTCGCCCGCGAGGAGCTCTGGAAGCTGGGAAACCCGGCGTGAAGCTCGGGTCGCAGGAGATCGCCGCCGCGCTGGGCGCGGAGATCGTCGCCGAGGGCGAGCCTGGGTCTCCTATGCGAGCGGTCATCAACTCGGCCGAGGCTGCGGGCGGCGACCTCTTCTTCGGCCTCAAAGGAAGAAACCACGACGGCGGCGACTTCGCCCCCGCGGCGGCAGAGGCCGGAGCCTGGGGCGTGGTCGTGGGTCCATCCCACCACGGGCGTGTGTCCCCCGATACCGGGGAGAAATCGGTTCACACTTCCGTGCGGCCGTGGGTGTTCGTCGTCGAGGATCCGCTGGCTGCGATGCAGGGTCTCGCTCGGGCCTGGCGCCGCGCCCTCGGGGCTCGCGTCGTCGGCGTCACCGGCTCGGTCGGCAAGACCTCGGTCAAGGACATCGCCCGCGCCCTGCTCCCGGGCCGGGTCCACGCCAACAAGGAGAACCTCAACACCGAGATCGGGCTGCCGCTGACGATCCTGGAAGCGCCCGACGACACCGAAGCGCTGGTCCTGGAGATGGCGATGCGCGGCAAGGGGCAGATCGCCGAGCTGGCGGCGATCGCCGAGCCCGAGGTGGCGGTGATCACCAACGTCGGCCCGGTCCACGTCGAGCTGCTGGGTTCGGTCGAGGCGATCGCGGCGGCCAAGGCCGAGATCCTCGACGGGCTGCCGCCAGGCGGAACCGCTGTGGCGCCGGTCGAAGCCGGCGAGCTGGAGCCGCACCTGGCGCGAGCGCCGCAGCTGCTGCGCTTCGGTCCCGGCGGCGACGTCGAGGCGACCGAGGTCAAGGTCGCGGAGGGAGTGACGGAGGCCGTCGTCTCGACCCCCGTCGGCAGCCAGCGCTTCCACTTCCCCTTCGCCGAGGCCCACAACCTCACCAACGCCCTGGCGGCGATCGCCGCCGGCGTCGCCCTCGGCGCCGAGCCCGCCGCGATGGCCGACCGCGCGGCGGGCATAGGATTCTCCCGCTTCCGCGGCGAGCGCCTGCAGCTTCCGGGGGGCATCGTCCTCGTGAACGACTGCTACAACGCCAACCCGGTGTCGATGCGCGCGGCGCTCGACCACCTCGCCAGCCTGGAGGCGACCCGCACGGTCGCGGTCCTGGGTGAGATGGGGGAGCTCGGTCCCGACTCTCCCGGCTACCACCGCGAGGTCGGCGAGCACGCCCGCGCCCACGGGATCGACTTCCTCGTCGGCGTCGGCCTGCCGGCCCGCGACTACGACCCCGACGAGCTCGTCGCCGACCCCGGCGAGGCGGCGGAATTCCTCGCCCAGCAGCTCGAACCTGGCGATGCCGTCCTGATCAAGGGCTCGCGCTCCGCCGGGCTGGAGACCGTCGCCGAGCAGCTCGCTGACCTGGTCCCGGCGGAGGACGGCTGATGGGCGAAGTCCTGATCGCGGGGATGGCGGCGATGCTGATCTGCATCTTCCTCGGGCCCAAATTCATCGAATATCTGCGGGTGAAGGAGTTCGGGCAGCACATCCGCGAGGACGGGCCGCAGGAGCACCACACCAAGGCCGGGACGCCGACGATGGGCGGGCTGATCGTCTTCGCCTCGATCTGCGTGCCGTTCCTGGTCCTCTCCGACCGCGACGCCCAGAGCATGGCCGTCTTCGGGGTGGCGATGGGCTGCGCCGTGCTCGGCTTCGCCGACGACTACATCAAGATCGTCAAACGCCGCTCGCTCGGGCTCGCCGGCCGCTGGAAGCTGATCGGCCAGCTGATCATGGCGCTGGCGCTGTGGTGGGTCGCCCGCCACGAGGTCGGCCTCGAGCCGACGCTCTACTTCAGGATCGGCGACGGCAGCGTCGACCTCGGCCCGGCGCTCTACTTCGTCCTCGTCTTCCTCGTCATCGCCGGCACCTCCAACGGGGTCAACCTCACCGACGGCCTCGACGGCCTCGCCGCCGGCTCCTGCGCGATCGTCCTCCTCGCCTACACGGCGATCGCCTTCGTTGCCAACGAGCAGCAGAACCTGGCCCTGCTCTCCGCCTGCCTGGTTGGCGCCTGCGTGGGATTCCTCTGGTACAACGCCTTCCCGGCCTCGATCTTCATGGGGGACACCGGCTCCCTCGGGCTCGGCGGCGCGATCGGGGCGCTGGCGGTGATGACCCAGACCGAGGTCCTGCTGATCATCATCGGCGGCATCTTCGTGATCGAGGCGCTGTCGGTCCTGCTCCAGGTCTTCGCCTTCAAGAGCTTCCGCCGCCGCGTCCTGCTGATGGCGCCGCTGCACCACCACTTCGAGATGATGGCCTGGTCGGAGACGAAGATCATGCTCCGCTTCTGGATCATCGCCGCCGTCTGCAGCGGCATCGGTTTCACGCTGTACCAGCAGTCGATCGGCTCCTAGGCGGCTGTGTGACCGATTCGGTGGAATCGGTCGACCGCCTGAGGATGATCTGAAGCCGTGCCGGAGATAGAGGTCAGCGCGGGTCCGATCGATTACGGCGACTCCGGCGGCGGGGGCAGGCCGCTGGTCCTGATCGGCGGGCTGCCGCACGACGAGAGCCTCTGGGACGGGGTGGTCGCCGAGCTGGCACCGCAGTTCCGCTGTCTGACGCCGGTGCTGCCGCTGGGGGCCCAGCGCAAACCGCTGCGCCCCGATGCCGACCTCTCGCTGCCCGGCCTGGGACGGATTGTCACCGAGTTCCTCGAGCGCCTAGGCCTCGTCGACGCGGTCGTCTGCTTCAACGACTGGGCCGGCGCCCAGACGATGATCTCGCACGGTGGAGTCGACCGGGTCGGCGCCTTCGTCCTCGTCTCCTGCGAGACCGACCGCAACTACCCGCCCGGCGTCGCCGGCCAGATCGCGGCGCTCTCCGGCTTCCTCCCCGGCGGCTTCGGGGTGATGCGGTTCGCCCTCTCCTCGCCGATGCTGCGGAAACTCCCCTTCACCTACGGGCGGATGAGCAAGCGCGGCGTCCCCGACGAGCTGATGCACCGCTGGCTGCAGCCGCTGAAGCGGCCGGAGATCCGCCGCGACACCCGCCGCTACGTCCGCGACGTCCGCCACGGCAAGCGCGAGATCCGCGCCGCGACCCCGACGCTCCGCTCATTCGAGCGGCCGGTGCTGGTCGTCTGGGACGAGGAGGGGACGATGATGCCCAACTCCGAGGGCCGCCGCTTGGCCGAGTCCTTCCCCAACTCGACCTACGTCGAGCTGCCCGACTGCTACACCCTGATCCCGATCGACCAGCCGCAGGCGCTGGCGCGCGAGATCAGGGTGTTCGCCGCTCAGTAGGGGGCGCGCAGGCCCTGGAACATCGGGAAGTGCTTGAGGTTGTTGGTAGCGAGCGGTATCTCGAGGAGGTCAGCACTGGCAGCTATCAACAGATCCGTGACACCGATACCAGGATGGCTTCGGAGCCAGCGCTGCCCAAGCTCACCTGCGCGTCGGGATACTTTCTCTTCAACCGGGATCCAGGCGACCAGGGCGAACAGGCGCTCGATACGCCGACGTTCCGCGGGTCGCGCTCCTTGCAAGACCTCGACTCGCGACACCTCCGAGCAAGACGGGGGAGCACCGAGGCCGCCTATGTAATTTCCTGCGTGGGGGACTCCCCGGAGGTGATCGATGAGAACGGTCGTGTCGAGGAGAACGCTCACCAGTCCAGTTCCTTGAGCCTTTGGGCATCGGCGCGACGAAGCTTGTCGACGTACTCGACACCATCTTCTAGGTGGGGGGCTATGCCCGCCGTTTCGGCAACGGCCTCCTGCCATTGCTTGCGCCAGACCGCCGCGTCCTGCAGCTCCTGAGCGAGGTAGGCGTCGATGGCGCGCCGGATCAGCGTCGAGCGGGTGGTCCCCTCGGCGGCGGCTCGCTCGTCGAGCTTTGCGGTCTGCTCCTCATCGAGATAGATCTGGGTACGACGGTTCATGGTGTATAAGCGTACATCATCCGCGGGAGCTGTTCTGCAGAGGGGTATCCGGGGCGCTCGCGAAGCTTGGGCATGTGTCTTTAAGGGTTCAGGCCAAGGAAGTTCGCCCCCCCCTGCCCAAAGGACCTTTCCTCATCGTGGGACTTGCCCGTTCGGGACAGGCCGCGGCGCGGCTGCTGGCGGCGCGGGGGGAGACGGTGCGCGCGGTCGATTCCGGACATCCGCAGGGGGCGGCAGGGCTGGAGGGGGCCGGCGTCGAAGTTTTCCTGGATACGGATGGATTGGCACAGCTCGAGGGCACGCGGACCGTCGTCAAGAGCCCGGGAGTTCCCCGGGAGGCGCCGGTGATCGTCCGGGCCCTGGAGCGGGGCGTCGAGGTGGTGGGGGAGATGGAGCTGGCCTGGCGGGCGCTGCCGAACCGGTTCGTCGGCGTCACCGGCACCAACGGCAAGACGACGACGGTCGAGCTGCTCGGCCACCTCTACCGCAGCGCTGGCGAGCCGGTCGCGGTCGCCGGCAACGTCGGCACCGCGCTCTCGGAGCTGGTCGGCGAGGTCGAGCCCGACACCACCGTCGTCTGCGAGTGCTCGAGCTTCCAGCTCGAGGACACGGTCGCCTTCGCCCCCGAGTGCGCGGTCTTCCTCAACCTCGCCCCCGACCACCTCGATCGCCACGGCGACCTCGAGCACTACCTGGCGGCGAAGCTGCGGATCTTCGCCAACCAGGGCAACGACGACGTCGCCGTCTACAACGCCGACGACCCCTTCGCCGCCGGCACCGACCTCGGCGGCTGCGCCCACCGGGTCGCCTTCTGCGCCGGCGCCGCCCCCGACTGCGAGGTCGCGGTCGCCGAAGGGACGATCTTCTACGACGGCGAGCCGCTGCTGCCGGTCTCCGAGCTCGGCCTCTTCGGCGAGCACAACGTCGCCAACGCGATGGCCGCCGCGGCGGCGGCGCTGGCGATGGGGATCGACCGCGACGCGGTCCGGACCGGGCTGCGCAGCTTCGCCGGCGTCCCGCACCGGCTCGAGCCGATCGCCGAACGCGGCGGCGTGCGCTTCGTCAACGACTCCAAGGCGACCAACGTCGCCTCCGCCACGGTCGGGATCCGCGCCTTCGAGGGCGGCGTCCACGCGATCCTCGGCGGCAGCGAGAAGGACGAGCCCTTCGCTCCCCTCGTCGACCCGCTCGCGGAGCGCGCCGTCGCCTGTTGGCTGATCGGGGCGACCAGCGAGCGAATGGCGCGCGAGCTGGCGCCGGCGGTCGAGGCCGGGGTCGATCTGCACCGCTGCGACGGGCTCGAGGACGCGGTGCGCCGGGCGGCGTCCGTAGCGCGCTCCGGCGAGGTGGTGCTCCTCTCGCCGGCCTGCGCCAGCTTCGACGCCTTCGAGAACTACGAACAGCGCGGCGACCGCTTCCGCGAGATCGTCGGGGAGCTGGGATGAGCGCGAAGAAGGCGAAGGCGAAGGCGCCGGGGCGCGGCAAACGGGCGAAGCCGAAGAAGCGCCCGCGGCCGAAAAAACGCTCGCTGCCGCTCTCGCCCGAGTACAACATCCTCCTCACCGCGACCCTCTGCCTGCTGGCGCTGGGCGCGGTGATGGTCTTCTCGGCCAGCTCGACCACCCGCATCCTCCAGGACGGCGGCCTCTCCGACAGCGCCTTCTACCTGAAGCGGACGCTGCTCTTCGGGGCTGTCGGCCTGGCGATCATGTGGTTCGCTTCGCGCCACGGCCTGCGGGTGATCCGCGAGCTGACCCCGCTGCTGCTCGGGGGCTCGATCTTCCTCCTGTTGGCGGTGCTCGTGGCGGGGACCGAAGTCAACGGCGCCACCCGCTGGATCGGCGGCGGTTTCCTCCAGATCCAGCCCTCCGAGCTGACCAAGGTGGCGCTGATCCTCTACGGCGCCGATCTGCTGGCCCGGAAGCCGAAACGGGTGCGCTCGCTGGAAGGGATGATGCCCTTCCTCTTGGTCGTCGGCGCCTCCTGCGTGCTGATCATGGCGCAGCCGGACATGGGGACGACGATGGTGATCTGCTTCTCCGTCGCCGCCACCCTCGTCGCCGCCGGCGCCCGGCCGGCCGACCTCGGCAAGATCGCGCTGGTGATCGGGGTCCTGGCCTTGCTGATGGCTGTCGTCGAGCCCTACCGGATGGCCCGGCTCACCTCCTTCCTGCACCCGACCGCCGACGCCTCCGGCGCCGGCTTCCAGGCGGCGCAGGCGAAGATCGCCCTCGGCTCCGGCGGCCTCTTCGGCGACGGGCTCGGCAACGGGGTCCAGAAGGCCTTCTACCTGCCCGAGGCCCACACCGACATGATCACCGCGGTGATCGGCGAGGAGCTCGGGTTCGCCGGCATCGCCGGCGTCGTCGGGCTCTTCGCGATGTTCGGATACGCCGGGCTGAAAACGGCGCAGAAGGCGAAGGACGCCTACGCGAAGATCCTCGTCACCGGCCTCACCTCGCTGGTCCTCGTCCAGGCGACGATCAACCTCTTCGCGGTGATGGGCATGGCGCCGCTGACCGGCGTGCCGCTCCCCTTCGTCTCCTACGGCAACAGCAGCCTGATGGCGACGCTGCTGGCGGTCGGGCTGATCCTCAACGTCGCCCGCGGCGGCAGCGCCAAGGCAGCGCGCGCTTCGACGCCCACCCGCGCTGGCAAACTGCGCGCCATCGAGGGCGGCCGCTCTCCCGCGCGGGAAAGGAAACGAGCTCAAGGTGCCAGGAAAGCCAAAGGTAGTGGTGGCGGCGGGGGGAACCGCGGGGCACGTCGTGCCCGCCATGGCGGTCGCCGACGAGCTTCGGGCTAGCGGCGCCGAGGTCAGCTTCCTCGGTGCGCGGGGGCGGATGGAGGCGGAGCTGGTGCCGGCGGCGGGCTACGAGATCGACCTGGTGAAGGTGCGGGGGATCGACCGCCGCAACCCGCTGCAGGCCGCGCGAGCCGGCCTCGAGGCGCTCGGCGCCGTCGGCGCGGCGCGCAAGGTCCTGCGTCGGCGCGGCGCCGACGCCGTGGTCGGCGGCGGCGGCTACGTCGCCGGCCCGGCTGGCCTGGCCGCGGTGACGACGCGGACGCCGCTGGTCCTGACCGAGGCCGACAGCCACCTCGGGCTCGCCAACCGCCTGCTCGCCCGCCGTGCCCGACGGGTCTGCCTCGCCTTCCCGATCGCCGGCCGGGAGGGGGAGCGCTACCTGGTCACCGGGCGCCCGGTGCCGCGGGCGGTGCTGGAAGGCGATCGTGCCGCGGCGCGCGAGCGCTTCGGGATCGCCCCCGACGCCCGCTGCCTGCTCGTCTTCGGCGGCAGCCAAGGCGCGAAGTCGATCAACCTCGCCGCGGTCGAGGCCTTCGCCGGGGGGGAGGAACGCGACTTCCAAGTTCTCCACATCGCCGGCAAGCGGGACTTCCCGGAGGTCAAGAGCCGGCTGGCCGCCGCGCGGGGTCGCGACCGCTACACGCTGCTCGAGTACGAGCCGAACCTCGGCGACGTCCTTGCCGCCGCAGACCTCGTCCTCGCCCGCTCGGGGGGCTCGATCTTCGAGGTCGTCGCCGTCGGCCGCCCGGCGATCCTCGTTCCCTATCCCTTCGCCACCGCCGACCACCAGACCGCCAACGCCGAGTGGATGCGGAGCAACGGCGCGGCAACGGTGATCGCCGACTCCGAGCTGACCGCCGAGCGGCTGCGGGCAGAGGTGACGACGGTCCTCGACGCCCCGGAGCGGCTGGGGAAGATGGCCGCAAGCGCCCGCAGCCTGGCCAAGCCCGATGCCGCCCGGGCGATCGCCGACCAGGTCCTGGGGGCGATCGGATGAGCGACTGGAGCGGGCGGCGGTTGCACTTCATCGGCATCGGCGGGGCGGGGATGAGCGGCCTCGCGCTCGTCTGCGCCCGGCTCGGCGCCAGTGTCAGCGGCAGCGACCGCGCCGACTCCACTTATATGGAGCGGCTGCGCAAGGCCGGGCTCGAGCCGGTCGTGGGCCACGATGCCGCCAACCTTCCCGACGGCGCCGAGGTCGTCGTCTCGACCGCGATCGCCGCCGACAACCCGGAGCTGGCGCTCGCCCGCGAGCGCGGCGGCGAGCCGATCCACCGCGGAGCGCTGCTGGCGGAGCTCTGCGCCGAGAAGCGGTTGATCGCGATCGCCGGCACCCACGGCAAGACGACGACGACGGCGATGACCGCCTGGGCGCTGCGCGAGCTCGGCGCCGACCCCGCCTTCTTCGTCGGTGGCGAGGTTCCCGGGCTCGGCCCCGACGGCGAGGCGGCCAACGCCGGCTGGGGCGAGGGCGAGTGGGTCGTCGCCGAGGCCGACGAGAGCGACGCCAGCTTCTTGCGCCTGCAACCCGAGATCGCCGTCGTCACCAACGTCGAGATGGACCACCACTCGCGCTGGGGCTCCCTGGCCGAGCTGCACGAGGCCTTCGTCGCTTTCGCCGGGCCGGCGCGCGGCCTCGCCGTCCCTGGCGACGAGGGGATGGGATGGCTGCGGGGGACCGCTGAGGAGGTGGCCGAGTTCGACGGCGCGGCGCCCGGGCCGGCCGAGCTGGTCCTGGCGGTGCCGGGCGAGCACAACCGGCGCAACGCCCGAGCCGCGATCGCCGCCCTCGAGCTGGCTGGGTTGGACGGCGCCGGGGCCGCAAGGGCGCTAGCCGGCTTCCGCGGCGTCCACCGGCGGCTCGAGTTGAAGGGCAAGCGCGGGCCGGTCTCCATTTACGACGATTACGCGCACCATCCGACCGAGGTGCGGGCGGCCCTCACGGCGCTGCGCGAGCAGGGCCCCTCTCGCCTCCTCGCCGTCTTCCAGCCCCACCTCTACTCGCGGACCAAGGCCCTGGCCGAGGAATTCGGCGCCGCCCTCACCCTCGCCGACGAGGCGATCGTCCTCGACGTCTACCCGGCGCGCGAGGAGCCGGTGGGAGAGCTGGCCGGCGTCAGCGGGCTCCAGGTCGCCCAGGCGGCGGCCGAGCGGGGCGGGGGGATGCCGGTCTGGTGGCTGCCGACGGCGGAGCTGGCGGAGCGGGCGCTGGTCGACCGCCTGGATCGCACCCAGGAGCTCGGCGGTTCGAGGCAGGTCCTGGTGACGATCGGCGCTGGCGACGTCTTCCGGCTCGGCGAGGCGCTGGTCTCCGAGGGTCCCGCCGCGGAGGAAGAGGTATGAGTGCCCTGCCCGAGGGCGTGAAAGCCGGCCACCCGCTGGCGCGGTTCACGACCGTGCGGACCGGCGGTGCCGCCGACTTCTTTGCCCACCCCCGCGACCTCGACGGCCTGGTCTCGGTCCTGCGCTGGGCCGACTCCGAGGGCCTCGCCGTCGGCGTGATCGGCTCTGGCTCAAACCTCCTCGTCGCCGACGCCGGCTTCCGCGGCCTCGCGCTCAAGCTCGGCGGCGAGCTGGCGACGATCGAGCGCGAGGGCGAGCGGGTCGTCTGCGGCGGTGGATACCGCTTCCCCTCGGCCGCCGCGAAGACGGCAGGGTGGGGCCTCTCCGGCCTCGAGTTCGGCGTCAACATCCCCGGCACCGCCGGCGGTGCCGTGCGGATGAACGCCAATGCCTACGGCGGCCAGCTGGCGCGGGTGCTGGAGTGGGTCGAGGTCGCGACCGGCGCCGGGGTCGAGAGACGCGGCCCGGACGATCTCGGCTTCGAGTACCGGCGCTCGAACCTGCGCGAGGGGGAAGTCGTCGCCTGTGCGTCCTTCCACCTCGCCCCAGCCGATCCCGAGGAGATCAAGGCGACGCTGGCGAGCATGCGGGAGCGGCGCCGCGAGGCCCAGCCCTCGGGGATCAAGACCTTCGGCTCGACCTTCAAGAACCCCGAGGACGAGCGGGCGCAGGGGAAGTCGGCCGGGCAGCTGCTCGAGGCCGCCGGCTGCCGCGGCCTCCGGCACGGGGGCGCCCGTTTCTCCGAGAAGCACGCGAACTTCGTCGAGAACATGGGGGAGGCGACCACTGCCGAGGTGCTCGAGCTGATGGCCGAGGGGCGCCGCCGCGTCCACGAGCGCTTCGGCGTCGTGCTGGAGCCGGAGGTACAGGTGCTGGGCGAGGTCCGCTGGCCGGACGGTTGGGACCTGTGACCCGTTCCCGGTTGCTGATCGGCCTTGCGGCGCTGCTCGTCGTCGCCGTCGGGATCTACTGGTTCGTCATCCGCGCCGACTCGGCTGAGCCCCGCGTCTTCGTCCCCGACCTGAGCGCCTCGATCGGCGAAGGCGCCGACGGGGTGGGGGTCGCCGCCAACGGGGCACTCGTCCGCTGGCTGCCGCTGCCGGAGGACCCGCCACTGCCGCAGCTGCCGCTGGACGAGGTGCCCAAAGGAGGCCGCGTAAAGGGCCCGGCGCTGGAACAGGTACAGGTGCTCGCCGCCGTTCCGGATCCCCTTCGTCCGTACCTCGCACGCAGCTTCTTCGGCGAGAGCGGCGTGGAGGTCGAACTGACGACGGGGATCGAGATCCGCTTCGGCGACGCCTCCCAGGCCCGTCGAAAGTGGAACGCCGCCGCGGCGATCCTCGCCGATCCCGAAGTTACCGCGCTCGATTATGTAAACGTGATCGCGCCCAGTCGCCCGGTCTACGAGGGCTTCGGTCATCAGCTTCCGGCCATTCCCTGAACCCGAGGATAGCCCGGTTAAAGGGCTTTGCAGAGCGGCGTCGAAAAGTCTCGACCTGAGGGTGAGAGTGGCTCAACCCTCAAGTCATGGTCGAGATATGGAGGCTGCACGATGTCGGTCGGGCGTTTGACAGAGGAGCAGGAATGCCCTACGTTGAGCGCAATTTCCGTGCTTGAAGCGGCAACTCGAACCCTAGAGTGTTGCTGAAGGCTCGGACGGAACAAGGGCTCAACTCAAGATGGAATCCACTTACTTGGCAGTGATCAAGGTCGTCGGCGCGGGCGGCGGCGGCACCAATGCCGTCAGCCGGATGATCGACGCTGGAATCAGGGGCGTCGAGTTCGTCGCCGTCAACACGGACGCCCAGGCGCTGCAGGCCTGCGATGCCGACATCAAGCTTTCGATCGGCCAGGAGCTGACCCGCGGGCTCGGCGCCGGGGGCAACCCCGAGGTCGGCGCCGGCGCCGCGGCCGAGAGCCGCGACGAGATCAAGGAGGCGCTGAAGGGCGCCGACATGGTCTTCGTCACCGCTGGCGAGGGCGGCGGCACCGGGACCGGCTCGGCCCCCGTGATCGCCGAGATCGCCAAGGAGGAGATCGGTGCCCTCACCGTCGGCGCCGTCACCAAACCGTTCGAGTTCGAGGGCAAACGACGGATGCAGCAGGCGCTCGAGGGGATCGAGAAACTGCGCAACAAAGTCGACACCCTGATCATCGTCCCGAACGAGAAGCTGCTGCAGGCCGTCGAGCGCCGCACCAGCGTCCTCGAGGCCTTCCGCCAAGCCGACGACATCCTCCGGCAGGGCGTCCAGGGAATCACCGACCTGATCACGATCCCCGGCCTGATCAACCTCGACTTCGCCGACGTGCGGACGATCATGCGCGACGCCGGCTCCGCCCTGATGGGCGTCGGCTCGGCCTCCGGAGAGGCCCGCGCCCTCGACGCCGCCAAGGCGGCGATCACCTCGCCGCTGATCGAGGAGTCGATCAAAGGCGCGACCGGGATGCTGCTGAACATCACCGGCCCCGAGGACCTGGGCCTCTTCGAGGTCAACGAGGCCGCCCAGCTGGTCCAGGCCGAGGCCGACGACAACGCCAACATCATCTTCGGCTCCGTCGTCGACCAGTCGATGAAAGACGAGGTCCGGGTGACGGTGATCGCGACCGGCTTCGAGGGCTTCGAGCTCCTCGCCCGCTCCCCCCAGCGGGTGCGGCGTCGCTACGAGAGCCGTCCGCGGGTGTCCGCCGAGGACACGGAGATCCGCAAACTTCGGGTCTCCGAGGACGACATCGACGTCCCCGGCTTCCTCAAAGAGTAGGTCGCGCGCCGCACCTGTGCCTTCTTAGGTATCGTCCGGTTCTCACAGCCGCAACGGGCGGAAGCGACAGAGGTCGCGACCCCGCCCAAGGCCGAACGAAGGAGATCCCATATGTCTGGGACCACGAAGGGGGCCGCCGCGAACGGGCGCCTCGAGCCGCACCGTCTTGGCGACCTCTCGGTGTTGGAGCACATCCAGCGCGTCCCGCGCGAGTCGCGGGTGAAAGCGATGGCCAAACACGGCTGGCAGGAAAAGAAACAGGGCATCCTCCTGGTCGCCAAGATCCTCGACGGCGAGCACGCCGGGACGTTGCACGTCTACGACGGCGGCACCCGCTGGCGGGTCGGCATGCGCACCGTCGGCGAGGACTACCTGATCCCGTGCTGGGTGGAGGACATGTCGGAGGCCGAAGCCGCCGAGAAGTTCGACATCTTCAACTCGGAGTCGAAGAAGCCGACCGCGTTCGACCACTACAAGGTGGGCATCGCATACGGCGAGCCGCACCAGGCCGCGATCAAGAAGGCCCTCGACTCGCTCGGGCTGGTCGGGGCCGAGGCGTCCAGCTACGGCAACGGCGAGCCCGGCCAGGTTGCCGCGCTCGCGGCCTGCAAGCGGGTGGTCGACGGTGCCTTCAAGGAGCACAAGCACCTCGAAGAGGTCGACGAGCGGTGGACCAAGGCTTCCGAACGGCTGGCGGAGGTGATCGGCATCCTGCGGGACGCCTACACCGACGACACCGCGCACGACGCCGACATGATCCAGGCTGTCGCCCGCCTGCGGACCCAGCATGGTGAGCTGGCGCCCGGCGTTCGCCGCCACCTGGTCAACACGGTCGGCAGCCACACCGTCGGCGAATGGCGCGACCTGGCCACCCGCAACATCGAGAACTCCGGCAGCCAGGGAGGGTCCACCTCGCGGGCGAACTTCATCGCCACCCTGTTGGTGACCGAGCACAACACCACTGCCCCGTCCGGAGCGGAGCTGCGGACGGCACTCTCGAAGACCCCGGTAGCGGTCTGACAAGACGGCGGGCGCAGCGGCGAAGGCTGCGATCGGTCAGTACCCGAAGCGTCTAGACAGGCGGTCGAGGGAGCCATCTCCCTCGACCGCTTTGCCGTGTCCGGAGCCCCGTGGCCCTCCGCGCCCGGCGGGCAATAGTCTGGATGGGTGACCACTGCGGCCGCCCGGCGCACCCCTCTCTTTCAGCAGCACCAGGAACTCGGGGCGAAGATCGTCCCGTTCGCCGGCTGGGAGATGCCGGTGACCTACGAGGGGATCCGAGAGGAGCATTCGGCGGTTCGGCGGCACGTCGGCATGTTCGACGTCTCGCACATGGGCGAGGTCGAGGTCGAGGGTCCGGGGGCGCTCGCCTTCCTGCAGCGGGTGCTCTCCAACGACGTCGCCAAGATCGCGATCGGCGGAGCGCAGTACTCCTGCCTCTGCCAGGAGGACGGCGGCGTCCTCGACGACCTCTTCGTCTACCGCCTGGGAGGCGATCGCTACCTCGTCGTCACCAACGCCGCCAACCACCAGGGCGACCTCGCCTGGCTCGGGCGCCACAGCCGCGAGTTCGACGTGATCGTCCGCGACGTCGCCGACCGCTACGCGATGCTCGCCGTCCAGGGGCCGCACGCCCGCCAGGTGCTGGGCCCGGCGCTGGGGATCGGGCTGCCGCCGCGCTTCCACGTCGCCCACGTCCGGGTCGGCCGCCGACCGGCGCTCGTCTGCGGCACCGGCTACACGGGCGAGGACGGGGTCGAGCTGCTGATCGACCCGGAGGTCGCGGCACCGATCTGGAAGGAGCTGCTCGACGCCGGCGTCGTCCCCTGCGGGCTCGGCGCCCGCGACACCCTGCGGCTCGAGGTCTGCTTCCCGCTGCACGGCAACGAGCTGACGCCGGAGCGCAACCCGATCGAAGCCGGCCTCGGCTGGTGCTGCAAGGAGGAGACGGGGTTCATCGGCTCCGAGGCGATCGCCCGCGCCCGCGCCGAGGGAACCGCCGAGAAGCTCGTCGCCTTCGAGATCGAGGGCCAGGGGATCCCCCGCGAAGGCAACCCGGTGCTCCAAGGCGGCGAGCCGGCCGGCGTCGTCACCAGCGGCACCTTTTCGCCCTCGCTCGAGCTCGGCGCCGGGATGGCCTACGTGAGGTCCGAGCTCGCCGAGGTCGGGACCGACGTCGAGATCGACGTGCGCGGCAAGCATCGTCCCGCCCGAATAGCTTCCAAGCCTCTCTACGCGAAAAGGAGCTGACCCTTGGCACCTGGATCATCCGACGCCACCTACCCCGACGACCTGCGGTACCACGAGGAACACGACTGGGCCCGGATCGAGGGGGAGAACGCCACCCTCGGGATCACCTGGTTCGCCCAGGACTCCCTCGGCGAGGTCGTCTTCTTCGACCCGCCCGAGGTCGGATCGACGATCCAGAAAGACTCCTCCTACGCCGAGGTCGAGTCGGTGAAGGCGGTCTCCGACGTGATCGCGCCGCTGTCCGGAGAGATCGTCGAGGTCAACGACGCGCTCCAGGACACGCCGGAGAAGGTCAACGAGGATCCCTACGGCGAGGGCTGGCTGGTCAAGGTGCGGATGACCGCGCCGGAGGAGGCGGAGACCCTGCTCGGCGTCCAGGAATACCGCAAGATGCTGGACCGCTAGGCGAGAAGCCCAGCCACCCGCTTCCCTAGCCTTAGCTGCGTGACTCGCTACACCTCCGCCACCCCGGACGACCGGCGGGAGATGCTCGACGCGATCGGCGTCGGCTCCGCCGAGGAGCTCTTCGAGCAGATCCCCGAGCCGCTGCGCCTCGGCCGGCCGCTGTCGCTGCCGGACGGGATGGGCGAGGCGGAGGTCTACGAGCGGCTGACAGCGTTGGCGGAGCGAAACGCCGACGCCGAAGAGCAGGTCTGCTTCGTCGGCGCCGGGATGTACGACCACTACGTGCCGGCGATCGTCGACGCGATCACCTCGCGCAGCGAGTTCCTCACGCCCTACACGCCCTACCAGCCTGAGATCTCTCAAGGTGGGCTGCAGGTGATGTTCGAGTTCCAGACGGCGATGTCGGAGCTGACCGGGCTGCCGGTCTCCAACGCCGGCCTCTACGAGGGGCCCTCCTCGGTCGCCTCCGCCGGCTACCTGGCGATGGGCGCGACCAAGCGGCGCAAGTTCGTGGTCTCCCGCGGCGTCCACCCGCACAGCCGCGAGACGCTCGCGACCTACTCGGTCGGCTACGGGGCCGAGGTGGTCGAGGTGGGGCTCGAGGGCGGGCTGACCGACGCCGCGGCCCTGGCCGAGGCGGTCGACGGCGATACCGCGGCGGTCATCCTCCAGAGCCCCAACTTCCTCGGCGCGGTCGAGGACGTCGAGGCGCTTGGGGCGGCGGCGAAGGAGCACGGGGCGCTCTTGATCGTCGCCTGCGACCCGATGACGCTGGGGATCCTCAAGCCCCCCGGCGACTGCGGCGCCGACATCGCCCTCGGCGAGGGCCAGCCGCTGGGGAATCGACTGGATTTCGGGGGCCCGTCCTTTGGATTTTTCTGCGCGACCGAGGCGCAGATCCGCCGCATGCCGGGCCGGATCGCCGGCGAAACCGAGGACGTCGACGGGCGTCGCGGCTTCGTCCTCGCGCTGCAGACGCGCGAGCAGCACATCCGCCGCGAGAAAGCCACCAACAACATCTGCACCGCCCAGGCGCTGAACGCGCTGGGGGCGATGGTCCACCTCGCCTGGCTGGGACGCAATGGCTTCCGCGAGCTCGGCGAGCTGCTGGTCCAGCGCACCGCGTACGCGCGCGAGCGGCTGGCCGCGGTCGACGGGGTCGAGCTGCTGCACGAGGCACCCGTGGCGCGCGAGTTCGCGGTGCGGCTCGACGCTCCCGTCGACAAGGTGCTCGATCGGGCCGCAGAGCGCGGGATCGCCGCCGGCTACCCGCTCGGCCGCGAGTACCCGGAGTTCGAGGACGGCCTCCTGGTCGCGATCACCGAGCGGCGGACGAAGGCCCAGATCGACGAGCTGGCCGAGGCGCTGGGCGCCGCCGTCGCCGCCGAGCGCGAGGGAGTGACTGCTTGATGGCGCTCACCGAGACCCCGATGCAGGCCGAAAAGGCGCAGACGATCTACGAGAAGTCGAAGCCGGGGCGCCGCGCCGCGGCCCTGCCCGCGACCGAAGTGCCGGAGAGGCCGCTGGCCGAGCTGATTCCGGAGAAGCTCCTGCGGCCCGAGCCCCCGCGGCTGCCGGAGATCGCCGAGCCGGAGATCGTCCGCCACTACAACCGGCTCTCGCGCCGCAACTTCGACCTCGACTCGGGCTTCTACCCGCTCGGCTCCTGCACGATGAAGCACAACCCGCGGCTCAACGAGCGGGTCGCGGCGCTGCCCGGCCACGCCCGCCTGCACCCGGCCCAGGACCCGCGCCGCGCCCAGGGGGCGCTGGAGCTGATGTGGCTGCTGCAGGAGTCGTTGAGCGAGATCTGCGGCCTGCCGCACGTCAGCCTCCAGCCCAGCGCCGGCTCCCACGGCGAGCTCGCCGGCCTGCTGCTGACCCGCGCCTATCACGCCGACCGCAATGAGGTGCGGACCAAGGTCCTCGCTCCCGACACCTCCCACGGCACCAATCCGGCGTCGGTGACGATGGCCGGCTACGAGGTGGTCAAAGTCGCCACGAACGAGCAGGGCGGGGTCGAGATGGACGACCTGCGGGCGAAGCTGGCCGAGAACGAGGGCGAGGTCGCCTGCCTGATGCTGACCAACCCGAACACGCTCGGAGTCTTCGACGAAAACATCGCCGAGATCGCGAAGCTGATCCACGAGGCCGGTGGCACCCTTTACTACGACGGCGCCAACTTGAACGCGGTGATGGGCCACTCGCGGCCGGGCGACATGGGCTTCGACATCGTCCACGTCAACCTCCACAAGTCCTTCAGCCAGCCCCACGGCGGCGGCGGCCCCGGCGCCGGCCCGATCGCCGTCTCCGACCGCATCGAGCCCTACCTGCCGCGGCCGCAGGTGGTCCGTCACGAGGGCTCAAACGGCCACGGCCCCGGCTTCGACCTCGACTTCGAACGACCGAAGTCGATCGGGCGCCTGCGCGGCTTCCAGGGCAACTTCGGCGTCTTCGTCCGCTCCTACGCGTACATCCTCAGCCTCGGCGGCGACGGCCTCTCGGAGGCCTCGGAGACCGCCGTCCTCAACGCCAACTACCTGAAGGCGCGCCTGGCCGAGGGCCGCGCCGGCGAGCGGCTGCCGATCGCCTTCGACCGCCACTGCATGCACGAGTTCGTCCTCTCCGGCAAGCCGATGAAGCGCGACCTCGGCCTCGCCACCCTCGACCTCGCCAAGCGCCTGCTCGACTTCGGCTTCCACCCGCCGACCGTTTACTTCCCGCTCCTCGTCGACGAGGCGCTGATGGTCGAGCCGACCGAGACCGAGACCAAGGAGTCCCTCGACGCCTTCGCCGAGGTGATCGAGCAGATCCTCGCCGAGGCCGAGGACAACCCCGAGGTCGCCAAGAGCGCTCCCTACACGACCCCGGTTCGCCGCCTCGACGAGGTCAAAGCGACGCGCCAGCCGGTCATCCGGCAGCAGCTCGACTAGTTCTTCGGGCGAAAGACGCGGAACCCGATCGAGGCTTCCGGTGAGGCGCCGAACTCGTTGCGCGCGATGAAGAAGGCTCGGTAGCGCCCGGCGGTGAGGAACTGGACGCCGCCCTTCGGCTTCGGCAGCTTGCCTTCGAAGCGGACCCGGTTCTTCCCGGTGACGCCGTCGCGGGTGAACGCCCCGCGCCGGACGAGCGTGCCGTCCTTGCGGACCTGCTTGAAGACGGCGGTGAAGGTCGCGTTCTGGTTGAAGAAGAAGGAGAAGATCGTCTTCCGCGGCAGCTTCGAGTGCGTGCTCTTGGGCGTGGTCGGCGAGAGGATCACTCGCTCGGTCATTTCCAGGCCGGTCAGCGACGGCGGCGTCCCCGGGGGCGGCGGTTCCGGAGAGGCGGCGCCGGCTGCCGGCAGCGCCAGCGCCAGCAGCAGGCTTGAGATCGCTGAGATTCGCTTCACAGCTGCATCAACCCGCCCGCGAGCTCAAAGCTGCGGCAGCTCCTGCTTCAGCTCCAGCACCGGGGCGAAGAGGTCGCCGTGCTCGTCGATCCGCTCCAGCACAGCGCCGGCCTCGAAGACGAGAGACGAGCCGTCGCCTGACTCGGCCACGGCTTCGACCTCCTCCCAGGTCACCGGCGTCGAGCAGGTGGGGTGTTCGCGGGCGCGGAGCGAGTAGACGGAGATCGTCGTTTTGCGTTCGTTGTTCTGGTACCAGTCGATGAAGACCTTGCCGCTGCGGTCGGTCTTTTTGCCCATCTTGGCGAGGATGTTCTCGGGGTCCTGCTTGGCGATCAGCTGGGCGAGGGCCTGGGCGAAAGGGCGGGTCTCCTCGTAGGTGCTTTTCGTGTTGAGGGGGACGTAGAGCTGCATCCCCTTCGAGCCGGAGGTCTTGACGAAGGACTCGAGCCCCAGCTGGTCGAGCACCTCGCGCAGGCGCAGCGCCACCCGCGAGCAGTCGACGACGTCGGCGGGCGGGCCGGGGTCGAGGTCGAAGGCGACGACGGTCGGCCGTTTCGGCGCCCGGCTGCGCGAGAGCGAGGGGTGCAGCTCGAGCGCCGCCAGCTGCGCCATCCAGATCAGCGTCGGCAGGCTGTCGCAGACGCAAAACTCGATCACGCCCGCCCGCGGCCCCGCCTGCACCTTCGCCGTCTTCACCCATTTGGGCCGGTGCTTCGGGCAGCGCTTCTCGAAGAAGGCGGCGTCGAGGTCCTCGACCCCTTCCGGGAAGCGGCGCAGGGTCACCGCGCGGCCGCTCAGGTGGGGGACGATCGCCGGCGCCACCTTGGCGTAGTAGTCGACCATCTCGCCCTTGGTGAACCCCGACTTCGGGTAGATCACCTTGTCTAGGTTGGAGAGCCGCAACTCCTTGCCTTCGACCTCGACCTGCCGCGTCTCGCCCACGGCTCAAAGCCTATTTGGAGGCTTTGGCTTTGGAGCGGGAGGAGCCTTTGCTTTTGGATTTGGCTTTCCCTTTGGCGGCTTTGGCTTTGGATTTCGAGGCTTTCTTGCCGTCGCCGCTGCTGCCTTTGTCTTTGACCGCGGCGATGCTTTCCTCCAGCGCCGCCATCAGGTCGGGAGCTTTGGTCGCCTTCGGTTCCTCGGCTTCGGGCGCGACGATCTCCTTGCCTTCGGCCTTCTGTTCGATCAGGGCCAGGAGCTGCTCGCGGTACTCGTCGCGGTAGCTGTTCGGTTCGAATTCGGTGCTCAGCGAGTCGATCAGCTGTTCCGCCATCTGCTGCTCTTTCTTCGCCACTTTCGGCTTCTTCTCCGGCAGCGCGTCGTCGAGGTCGGACGGCGGCACGACCTCGTCGTGGAAGCGCATCGTCGTCAGCGTGAGGACGCCGTCGGAGGCGCGGATCGCCGAGAGGTGCTCTTTGTTGCGGAAGACGAAGCGGGCGATCGCCGCCTTGCCGGAGCTCTCCATCGCGTTGGCCAGCAGCGAATAGGCCTTCTCGGCGCCGTCGGCGGGACCCAGGTAGTAGGGGCTGTCGAAGTACATCGGGTCGATTTCCTCGATGTCGACGAAGTCCTGGACGTCGATCGCCCGCGTCTTCTCCGGTGCCAGGGCGGCCATCTCGTCTTTGCTCAGCGGCACGTACTGGCCGGGGGAGAGCTCGTAGGCCTTGACGATGTTCTCGTAGGGGACCTCCTCGTCGGTCCCTTCGGCGACGCGGCGGTGTTTGATCCTGGCGCTGTCGGACTCTCGGATCTCGCGCAAAGCGATGTTGCGCCGCGCCACGGCGCTGAACATGCGCACCGGCACGTTCAGCAGCCCGAAGCTGATGGTTCCACTCCAAATCGCTCTAGCCATTGCCCAAGTCTCCTTACCCGGATTCTTTCAAGCAAACGCGCTCGCTCAACAGAGGTCGGCACAGCGAGAGGCATCTTGCGCCAGCCTGCCGATGGGGGAACATGCCGCGGTGCTCTTCGAGCTGCGAGAGGTGGGTGTCGAGCGTGGCGGACGCGCCGTCCTCGGTGCTTTCAGCGCCTCGATCCCCGAGGGGTCTACCGCGATCGTCGGGCCCTCCGGCGTCGGCAAGTCGACGCTGCTGCGGCTGCTGAACCGGCTCGCCGATCCCGACCGCGGCGAGATCGAGTTCCGCGGCCGGCCGCTCAGGGCCTACGAGCCGCTGGCCCTGCGGCGGCAGGTCTCGCTGGTGCCGCAACTGCCGGCCCTGCTCGACGGGACGGTGGAGTCGAACCTGCGCTACGCCGCCGAACTCGCAGGGGAGGAACTTGACCTTGAGGCGACCCTCGCCCGCGCCGGCCTCGACCCATCCTTCGCCGAGCGCGACGTCGGCCGGCTCTCGGTCGGCGAGCAGCAGCGGGCGATGCTGGCGCGGGCGCTGGCGCAGCGGCCGGAGGTGCTGCTGCTCGACGAGCCGACCTCGGCCCTCGACCACGCCGCCCGCGACCGGATCGAGGCGGCGCTGGCAGAGCTGCGGCGCGAGCAGGAGGTCGCGATCGTCCTCGTCAGCCACGACCCCGACCAGGCGCGCCGCCTCGGCGACCAGGTGCTGGCGATGCCGGCGTGAGCACCTCGATTCATGTAGAGCTCTGGCAGGTCGCCGCCTCCCTCGTCCTGGTCGCCCTGGCGGCGGCGATCTCCTTCTGGCAGCGCGCCGACCTCGAGCGCGACATCCTCGTCGCCACCGGCCGCTCGATCGTCCAGCTGACCCTGGTCGGCTACGCGATCAAGCTGATCTTCGACGTCGACTCGATCTGGCTCGTCCTCCTGCTGCTGGCGGTGATGGTCTTGTTCGGCGCGATCACCGCCCGCCATCGCGCCGCCAAGGTTCCGGGCTCTTTCGGGCCGCTGCTGATCGCCCTGGCGCTGGCCGGCGCCGGCACCCTCGGCCTCGTCGTCGCCCTCGGCATCTTCGAGCCGACCCCGCGCTACCTGGTCCCGGTCGGCGGCATGGTGATCGGCAACGCGATGACCGCCAGCGCCGTCGCCCTCAACCGCCTCGGCGATGAGATGGCCGACGCGCGGGCGCGAATCGAGGCGACGCTCGCGCTCGGCGCCACCGCCCGCGAAGCGGCGGCCCCGACCGTCCGCCGCGCCCTGCGCTCGGGGATGATCGCCCTCGTCGACTCGACCAAGACCACCGGCCTGATCTTCTTCCCGGGGACGATGGTCGGGATGCTGCTCGCCGGCGCCAGCCCCACCGACGCCGTCCGCCTGCAGCTGATCCTCCTCTACACCCTCCTCGGCAGCGTCTCGATCTCGGCGTTGACGGCGACCCTTCTTGCGTACCGCCACTTCTTCACGCCCGCAGCGCAGCTGCGCGAGGACTAGCGGCGGCAGCACCAGCCTTCGACCCGGGGGAAGCTCGCGGCACGTTCCCCAGGCGAGAAGGCGGTGGAGATGTTCGCGACCGCGCGGGGCTTGCCGCGGCCGACCGGGAGGAAGAGCCACTGGTTGGCGCCGGGCCAGGCGACGAGCAGGCGGCGGCCGTCGGGAGACCAGGCGACTTCGCCGAGACTGCCGGGGACGGTGAGGAGGCTCCGCGGCTTCTTGGCGGCTGGGGCGAAGAGGAGCACCTCGCTGCGGGTGCCGTGGTCCCGCCAGTGCGTGACGACCGCGGCGACGGCCTGCTCCTTGGGAGCGAGCGCGGCACCAACCAGGCTCGAACCGGCCGGAAGGGGCAGCGTGCGGGCGTCGCCCAGCTTCCGGGAGAGGGCGATCTTCCGAACCCAGATGCCGCGCAACCGCAGGTCTCGCGGCGAGGCTTCGAGGATCGCCGTTCCGCCTGCACCCCATTCCAGCCTGGAGATGTCAGCCAGGGCCGGTCCTGCGGCCAATCCCTCGCCCGTTTTCCTGTTGACGATCTGCAGCTCCCCGTTGCCGGATACGTACGCCATGCTCGCGTCGCCCGAGGGCGACCAGGCGGGGGCGACGGGGGCGGTGGAGCCAGCCAACCGCCGATCGTCCGTCCCGTCCCCGGCGACGATCCGCAGCTCCTCCGCGGAGCGATATGCGATCTGTTCGCCGTCGGGTGCCCAGCGTGGCGTCCTCACCCTTGCCCCGGCGGTGAGCGACCAGTGCGGGGTCCCGCCGGGCTCGACCGCGCTCAGCGTTCGCCCCTCGGCGGCGGCAATGAAGAGCCCTCGCGGCGACCAGGTCGCTTCTTCGTAGTCGCCCAGTAGGCGCCGCGAGCCGTCCGGCTGCACGACCCAGGGCCCGGCGGCGCTCTGGACGAGGAGGCGGCCGCCGCCGGGGATCCGGGCCAGCTCGGGTTCGGGCTTTGGGGCGGAGCTCTCGACCACCTCGCCGACCCAGTCGCGGACGGCGGCACCGGCCGGCGAGAGCGCCACCGCCGCCAGCAGCGTCGCGATCCCGACTCCGAGCGCGAGGCGGGCGATCGACTGCTTGCTTCGCCCCTCCGAGGTTGGGGGGGTCATAGCCCCCCGAAGTTCGGAGCGGCCGCTCCTCTGCTCCGCGTAGGCCGCTTCGACGATCCGGCGGCCACGCTCCTCGGCGCCGGCCTGCTCGGGGACGGGTACGTCCCGGAGGGCGCGGTTGAGCTCGTCGCTCATCGCCTCTCCTCCGCGAATTCCTCCGACTCGGCCGTGGCGCGCAGCCGGTCGAGCCCACGGCGCAGCCGCGAGTTGACCGTCCCCCGCGGCAGCTCCAGCATCCCCGCGATCTCCCCAGGCGTGTACTCGAGCAGGTGCCGCAGCACCACCACCGCGCGCTGCTCGGCCGGCAGCTCCCTCAGCGCCGCCATCAGCTCGCCGCCGATCTCTTCGGGCGGGGGCAGCGGCTCGAAGACCGACTCGGCGCCGTCGACCCGGCGCCGCAGCGCCTCGCGCCGCGCCCAGTCGAGGGCGCGGTTGACGACGATCCGGTGCAGCCAGGGCCGGAAGGGGCGACGGCGGTCGAAGCGGTCGAGCGCGTCGACCGCGGCAAGGAAGGCGTCCTGGGCGATGTCCTCGGCCGCGGCGGCATCGTGGACGACGAGGTAGGCAGCCCGGTAGGCGCCGCGCCAGTGCAGCGAGTAGAGCCGCGCCATCGCCGGCCCGGAGCCGTCCTGCGCTTCGCGGACGAGCCGTCGCTCATCCGTACCGTCCTCGACCTGCAAGCCCGACCTCCTCTCGCCATCTCAATCTTCTCTCACCCACCGGCCCATGCGCACGAGCGCCTTGCTCAGCCGGGAGCGCATCTCCGGCGCCAGCCGCCCCTGCGCCAGCTCGACGACGAAGGCCGGTGCCTCGAAGCGGTGGTTCTGCCAGTTCGGCGCCGTCCCCGCCGGCCATCGCATCGCCCGGAACGGCATCCGCGCCAAAGCCGCGAAATGGCGCGCGCCCGCCACGCTCCCGCCCCAGGCGCGGACGAAGGGCCGCTCGCCGCGATGCTGGTGGAACCAGATCGTCGCCGCCGGTTCCAGGGCATGGACGATGCGGGCGGCGAGCCGGGTTTCTGGCTCGGAAAACGGCCGCGGCCCGGAGAATTCGGGGTCTCCGGGCCGGCCGGCGGGTCGCCACCCCGAGTTGAAGTTGCGGTTGAGGTCGACCCCGTCGCCGTTCAGCCGCGAGCCCGCCGCGGCGCCGTCCGGGTTGAGGTTGGGGACCAGGAAGACGTCGGCGCTGGGGTCGGGGCAGCCGCCGGTCAGCGGCTGGACGGCGCCCGCACCGCACTCGTCGCCGTGGACGCAGCCGAAGACCAGCAGCTCGCCGCTCCACTTCGGGTCGCCGAGCTGGTGGACCGCGATCGGCCGCCCCTGTACCGAGTGGCCGACGACCTTGTAGCGCCCGAGGAGGTTCCCCGGCCCCCGCGGCGTTTCCGCGAAGGCGAGGAAGCTGCCGTCGGTGTCGGGCCGCTGTGCGGCCGGCGCGACCAGGGCGAGGATCGCCAGCAGCGTTGCCATCAGAACGCCGCCCCGAACATCGCCGGGTTGCGGAATTGCATCCAGAGGAGCTGGTGGACGGCGAAGGTCTTGGTGTCGATCGTCAGCAGGGTTCCATCGGGCGCGTCCTTCGTGTCGCGGCTGTGGACGAGGATCTCGGTGCCATCCGCGCTGAGCGCCAGCCGCAGCTGGAACGGTTCGCGCAGCGAGAGCTCATCGAGCTGGGGGAGGTCGACGCAGACGGCGCGGCCATGAACCGTGTCGAGTGCGTGCAGGAAGGTCTCCTCGCTGCCGGTGTAGAGGGTGTAGGCCCAACGGCCGTCGCGGTTGGCGACGCGGCTGACCGCCGATCCCTGCATCCGCTCGTCCGGCTCCTCGGGGTCGACGATCGGGTGCGGCAGCAGGCGCCGGGTCCCCAGGTCGAGCGCCCGCACCTCGTAGCGGCCGCGGCGTTTGGGGCCGAAGAAGTTGTGGATCAGGTACATCCTCGAGGCGTCGGGGGAGAGCGCGTCGAATCCCCAGGCGCCGCGCAGGCCGAAGCGGACGATCGCGTGGCGCGGGGCGTCCCCGGTCTGCGGGTGGCGGAGGAAGAGACGGGTGTCGAGGACCGCGAACCCGGTCCGCTTCGGCGGGTAGCGCCGCGGCGAGGTCGTGAGGACGAGCTTGCCGTCGGCAAACCCGGCGGCGGTGCCGTCGGAGGCGACCGCGGGCAGGTACCAGCTCCCACGCAGGTACCACCAGCGGTCGATCGTCGAGTCCCGCAGGTCGATCCGCTCGACCACCGTCAGCGGATGGCGGGCGCGGGGGGCGAGGGCGACGTAGCGGTAGGGCGGATCGTCGAGGCGGCTCGCGGCGCCCAGCAGCCCGAAGCCGTCTGCTCCGGCGGCGGAGGGGGTCAAGGCCAGCGCCATCAGGGCCGCTGCGAACGCGATCGCTTTCCTTCTCATGTCCTCTATACGGACGAGCGCCCTCCAGAGGTCCCGGACCCGCCGATCGCACCTGCCAGACTCGGCGCGTGTCCCGCTCGCAGCGACTGACGCTGATCGCGACGATCCTCGGCTCGACCGTCGTCTTCCTCGACAGCACCGTCGTCAACGTCGCCCTGCCGGCGATCAGCGACGGGCTCGACGTCGGCCTCGCCGGCCAGCAGTGGGTGGTCGAGGCCTACACCCTGGCGCTGGTCTCGCTGCTGCTCGTCGGCGGCAGCCTCGGCGACCAGTTCGGGCGCCGGCGGATCTTCGTCATCGGCTTGGTCGGCTTCGGCGTCACCTCGATCCTCTGCGCGGTCGCGATGACCGAGGAGCTGCTGATCGCGGCGCGGGCGCTGCAGGGCGTCACCGGCGCGCTGCTCGTCCCCGGCTCCCTGGCGATCGTCGCCTCGACCTTCGAGGGCGAGGCCCGCGGCAAGGCGGTGGGGACGTGGACGGCCTGGACCGGGATCGCGACCGTGATCGGGCCGGCCGGCGGCGGCGCGCTGATCGGGTTCACCTCCTGGCGGGCGATCTTCTGGGTCAACATCCCGCTGATCGCGGCGACCGTTGCCCTGACGCTGCACTCGGTCGAGGAGAGCCGCGACGAGGACGCCTTCCTCGGCATCGACTGGGCCGGGATCGCGCTCTCGGCCGTCGGCCTCGGCGCCCCGACCTTCGCCCTGATCGAGCAGCCTTCGCGCGGCTGGGAGGACCCGATCGTCTGGGGCTCGATGGCGATCGGCGTTCTCTGCTTCGGCCTCTTCATCCTCCGCGAGGCGACCGCGCGGCACCCGATGCTGCCCCTCGGCCTGTTTCGGATCCGCAACTTCTGGGTCACCAACCTGACCACCTTCTCGACCTACGCGGGGCTGATCGGCGGCCTCTTCTTCGTCGGCCTCTACCTGCAGCAGGTCGTCGGCTACTCGCCCCTGGAGGCGGGCCTCGCGACGACCCCGATCTCGATCCTGATGTTCTTCCTCTCGCCCCGGTTCGGGCGCATGGCCTCCGGCACCGGGCCGCGGCTGCCGATGACCGCGGGCCCGATCGTCGGCGGCATCGGGCTCCTCCTGCTGATGATGGTCGACGCCCATTCGAACTACCTGGTCGACGTCCTCCCGGGGCTGCTCGTCTTCGGGGTCGGCCTCTCAGCGACGGTGGCGCCGCTGACCGCGACCGTCCTCGACTCGGTCGACGAACACCGGGTCGGGATCGCCTCGGGGGTCAACAACGGCGTCTCGCGGGTCGCCGGGCTGCTCGCGATCGCCGTCCTCGGGGCGGTCATCTCCGCCAACTTCGGGGCCAAGCTCGACGACCAGCTCGGCGGAGCGCCGCTCGCGGCGAGCGCCGAGGCCGCGGTCGTCGAAGCGAAGGAAAAGCCGCTTGCCGTGCCGGCCGCGGACGGGGTTCCCGCCGCCGAAGCCGATTGGGTGGTGCAGGCGGCCGAGGAGGCTTCGACCTCCTCCTTCCGCCTCGGCACCGCGATCGCCGGGATCCTGATGATCCTCGGCGGCATCGTCGCCGGCCTCGGCGTGCAGAACCCCAGGGCCAAAGTCAGCTCATACCCAAGTCGCGGCTCTGCCGCTGCCGGCGAGTGCGGTCACAGCTCCGAGTGCGACCAGGCATCTCCGGAGCCCGTCCCTCAATAGGCTCCGCCGAATGTCGAGGCCGATCATCTTCAGCGGCATCCAGCCGACCGGCCGCAAGCACCTGGGCAACTACATCGGCGCGATCCGCCAGTACGTCGAGGGCCAGGAGCGGGGCGAGCCGGCGATCTTCTGCATCGTCGATCTGCACGCGATCTCGGTTCCCTACGACCCGGTCGAGCTGCGCGAGCGCGTCTACGACACCGCCGCGATCCTGCTCGCCGCCGGCCTCGACCCGGAGCGCTGCATCCTCTTCCGCCAGTCCGACGTCCCCGAGCACAGCGAACTGACCTGGCTGCTCTCGGCGGTGACCGCCCACGGCGACCTCAACCGCATGCACCAGTTCAAGGAAAAGGTCGGCAAGGACCGCGAACTCGCCTCGGCGGCGCTCTTCTACTACCCGGTGCTGATGGCCGCCGACGTCCTCGCCTACCGGGCGACGGAGGTGCCGGTGGGCGACGACCAGCGCCAGCACGTCGAGCTGATGCGAGAGATCGCCCGCCGCTTCAATGCCCGCTTCGGGGAGACGCTGGTGGTCCCGGAGCTGGTGATCCCGAAGGTCGGTGCCCGGATCATGGACCTGCAGGAGCCGGAGCGGAAGATGTCGACGACGGGCGGGACCGAGCAGGGGACCGTCCTCGTCCTCGAGGAGCCGGACGCGATCCGCAAGAAGTTCGGCTCGGCGGTCACCGACTCGGGTCGGGAGATCGTCCGGCGCAACGACAAGCCCGGGATCACCAACCTCGTCGACATCCTTGCCGTCGCCCGCGGCATCGACCAGGCCGAGGTCGAGAGCGAGTTCGAGGGCTCTGGCTACGGCGACTTCAAGAAGGCCGTGGCCGAGGCCGTGGTCGAGTACCTGGCGCCGGTCCGCGAGCGCTACGCGGAGCTGCGTCCCGACGAGGCCGAGCTCGACCGCATCTTCGGGATCGGCGCCGAGAAGGCACAGGCCCTCGCCGCCCCCGTTCTCGCCGACGTGCGCGAGCGCATGGGCTACGGCCACTCCCGATCTCCCAAATAGCCGACAAACCGGCCGCCGCCGTCCCGTCCCCGCTCTAGTCTGGGCGCAGTGGCCGTAGCCGATCTCGACCTCGATCTCGACCTCGACGTCTTCGCCGGGCCGTTCGACCTGCTGATGGCGGTCGTCCTGCGCGAGGAGATCAGCCTGCTCGACCTGCAGCTGGGAGAGGTCGTCGTCGCCTACGTCGAGCATCTCGAGCGCGAGGGCGAGCTGGAGCTGGAGGTGGCGACCGAGTTCCTCGTCCTCATCGCCGCCCTGCTGGAGCTGAAGTCGCGGCTGATGCTGCCGAGCGCCGAGGAGGAGCTGGAGGAGCTGAAACCGGAGGAGGCGGTCGAGGAGCTGCTGGCGCGGATGCTCGAGTACCGCCGCTACCGCGACGCCTCGAAGGTCCTTTCCGACCGCTTCGAGAGCCAGCGCGGCTACCTCTACCGCTCGGCGCCGCTGCCGTCGGAGCTGCGGCGGGTCGCGGTCGAGGCCGCCACCGCCGTCTATGACCCCGATGCGCTCGGCGCCGCCCTCGGCGACCTGCTGACCGAGCCGCCCGAGGTCGACATCAGCCACATTCGCCCGACCGTCTCGCTGGAACGGCGGCTGCGGGCGCTGCGCGACGTCCTCCGCAGCCGCTCCAGCTTCGACTTCGACGAGGAGTTCGGGAACGAGGACCGGCTGACCCAGGCGGTCACCGTCTTCGGCCTGCTCGAGCTCTACCGCAAGGGCGAGATCACCTGGGAGCAGGACCGCGCCTTCGGCCCGATCCGGGTGAAGAAGGTCGCGCCTGAGGGGATCCACAAGGGCGCATGAGCGACCTCTCCCGCACGATCGAAGCGTTGCTCTTCCTCTCGCCGCAGGCGGTCTCTCTCGGCGACTTGGCGATGGCGGCCGAGGCGACCGAGGGCCAGGTGGCGGAGGCGATCGAGCTGCTGCGCGAGGATCTCGCCGAGGGCAAGCGCGGGGTGGTGCTGCGCGAGGTCGGCGGCGGCTTCGCCCTCGCCAGCGACCCGGGCAGCGAGGAAGCGGCGCGCCGGCTCCTCTCGAAGCCGCGGACGCCGCCGCTGACCCAGGCCCAGGCGGAGACGCTTGCGATCGTCGCCTACCTGCAGCCGGTGACGCGGCCGGAGATCGCCCGCATCCGCGGCGTCACCTCCGAGTCGGCGGTCACCAGCCTCGCCGAGCGCGGCCTGATCGAAGAGTCCGGCCGCTCCCAGTTCGGCGCCGCGATCTTCAAGACCTCGGAGCTGTTCGAGCGCCTCTTCGGCCTCAGCGGCCTCGACCAGCTGCCGGACCCCTCCCGCTTCGACCCCAGCCCCGAGGACGAGCGCGACCTGCGCGAGCGCCTGCTGAAGGCGGGGGAACAGAGAGCGGAGCCGTAGTGGGGGAGGGTCGGGGAAGGGCCCTCCGGACAAAGATGGGGAGGGTCCGTCGGACTCTTCCCCGACCCTCCTCATGAGGCTGGCGAAGTTCCTCGCCCACGCCGGCGTCGCTTCCAGGAGGAAGGCCGAGGAGATCATCGCCAAGGGGGTGGTGAGGGTCGGCGGCGAGGTGGTCACCGACCCGGCGCGGAACGTCGAGGCGGGGGACGACGTGCGGGTCAACGGGGCGCCAGTCGCGGCCGAGGCGCGCGAGGTTTGGGCGGTGAACAAGCCGGAGGGGGTGGTCTCGACGGCGCGGGAGCCGGGCGGCCGGCCGGCGGTGGTGGAGCTGGTCGAGACGGAGGCGCGGCTGTATCCGGTGGGGCGGCTCGACGCGGATTCCACTGGGCTGCTGCTGCTGACGAACGACGGCGAGCTGGCGAACCGCTTGACGCACCCGCGCTACGAGGTGCCGAAGGCCTACCGGGCGCGGCTGCGCGCGCCGATCGCCGACCGCGACTTGAAGCGACTGCGGGGCGGGGTGGAGCTGGAGGACGGTCCGACCTCGCCGGCCCAGGTGCGTCGCCTCGGGGAACGCGAAATCGAGATCACCCTGCGCGAAGGCCGCAACCGCCAGGTGCGCCGCATGCTCGGGGCAGTCGGGAACGAGGTGGTGGCACTGCGGCGGGTCGCTTTCGGTCCGTTGAGGCTCGGCGGGTTGAAGGTGGGGGACGCGCGGCGCCTCACGGAGGACGAGATCGCTTTGTTGCGCTCGGGGAGGTATGGGGCGCCCGAGGAAGGCGAGCCGCGAGGGTCTTGGTGACAGCGTCCGCAATGGCTTCGGGTTCCTGTTCGGCTTCGCGATGGCTGACCCGCAGGCTGGCGTAGCCCGCACGGAGGAGTTCGCGATCGCGCCAGTGGTCCCGCTCGAAGGCGAGGTGGGTTGCGTGGAAGTCGCGGCTGTCGGCCTCGACCACGAACTTGGCTTCGGGCCAGAGGAAGTCGACCTCGATGCGGCCGTTGGCGATCTCGACCGGAGCATTGGGCAGCGGGGTGGGGAGGTCGCGCCGGAGGACGAGCGGCAGCACCTTTGCCTCCAGCGGGCTCTTGAGCCTGCCCTTCTTCGCCACGGGCGCCGCCTGTCGCCACTCGTCAACCAGCTTGCGCAGCGACGGCATGCCGCGCCGCCCGGGGTCCATCGACGCCTCGATCGCCGGGACGTCCAGCAGCTTCCGTTGCGCCGCCCGCTCGACGCAGCTCCGCAGCGTCCGGTCGCCCACGGTCCCCGCCAGGTCCACAAGGGTCCGCGCCGGGCTCGTGCAAGGGATGCCGGCGACGGTTCCCGTCTCCTCCAGCCGCGGCGGTCGCACGCGGTGGAAGCGAATGCCGTCGATCTCACGGCCCTGCTCCTGGGGCGGAATTACGTCGATCACCACTGGCCCCTCATTGAGGAGTCCCAGGAGTGCGGCGGCACTGCGATGCGAGATGACCGCTCCCTTTCCGCAGGCGAGGGCGGCGGCATCTAGACGTCCTCGCGGGCTGATGTTCCGGCGTCCAAGTGCGTAGGCGCCGCGGAAGATCCGATGGATTCGTCCGGTTTTCGCCGCGTGGGCGATGGCCTTGTCGCTCATGCCCAGTGCCCGCATCTGGTGCCGAGACACGACTCCATGCTGCCGATCCGCTAGCCAGGCCAAGCGTGCTTCGCGATCAGTGGGAGTTTTGGTCCCCATAGGGGTCATAAGTCGCACCGCTGCGGGTTTCGCCCCCCGCGTGTCTGGAAAGATGCGCTTCGTGGGTCAAAACGGCGACATGCAGCGCGGGCGCCACGAGGCGCCGGCGCAGCGCCTCTTCGCGGTGCGCGGGGCGGTGCAGGCGGAGGCGAACGAAGGAGAGGCGATCCTCGCTGCCACCGAGGAGCTGATGCGGGGGCTGATCGAGCGCAACGGGATCGAGCCCGAGGCGATGGTCAGCTGCCTGTTCACCACCACGGACGACCTCGACGCGGAGTTCCCGGCGGTGGCGGCTCGGGACCTGGGGCTGACAACGGTGCCGCTGATGTGCTGCCGGGAGATCCCGGTGCCAGGGTCGATGCCGCGGGTGATCCGGGTGATGCTGCACTTCTACGCGCCGGAGGGCCATCAGCCGGTCCACGTCTACGTCGGCGAGGCGCAGAAGCTGCGGGCCGACCTCGAAGCGGCGCAGTAGGCGCGAGCCCGCCGAGTCGCCGCCGTCCGTCACAATCCGCTGGCGATGACGATCACCTTCGCCGAGAAGCTCGCCCGCATGCCGGGCTACCAGGCCGGGGTCCCGACCGGGCAGGCGCCCGAGGCGATCGCCTCCGGCAACATCGCCCAGCTCGCCTCCAACGAGTCGCCCTTCCCGCCGCACCCGAAGGTGGTCGAGGCGATCCGGGAGACGGCCGCGGCGATGAACCGCTACCCCGATCCCGAGGCGACGCTGTTGCGCCGGCGCCTGGCCAAGCGTTACGAGACCGAGCCGAGCCGCGTCGCCGTCGGCAACGGCTCCTGCGAGATCCTGCTCGCCGCCGCCGAGGCGCTCTGCGAGCCGGGCGACGAGATCCTCTACGCCTGGCCGGCCTTCTCGATGTACCCGTACCTGCCGGCGTTGACCGGCGCCCGCGAGGTCCGCGTGCCGCTGGCCGAAGGCGACGTCCACGACCTCGAGGCGATGGCGACCGAGGTGACGGCGGCGACCCAGCTGCTGATCGTCTGCAACCCGAACAACCCGACGGCGACCCACGTCCCGGCCGCCGAGATCGCCGCCTTCTGCGAGCGCATCCCGCCTCACGTGACGGTGATCCTCGACGAGGCCTACGTCGAGTTCCAGACCCACGACGATCCCGACGCGACCCTCGACCTGCTCGCTGACTTCCCGAACCTGGTCGTCCTCCGCACCTTCAGCAAGTGCTACGGCCTCGCCGGGCTGCGAGTCGGCTACGCGATCGGCTCGCCGAGGTTCCGCGCCGCGGTAGACGCCGTGCGCCAGCCGTTCAGCGTCAACGCCCTCGCCCAGGCGGCCGGGGCGGAGGCGATCCTGCACCAGGACGACGTCCTGCGCCGAGTCGAGAGCACGATCGCCGCCCGCCTGATCGTCGAGGAGGGCCTCCAGGGCCTCGGCCTGCGCACCTCCGACTCCCACGCCAACTTCTCCTGGATCGACCTCGGCGACGCCGACGAAGCCGCGGTGATCGCCGGCCTCGCCGAGCGCGAGATCGCCGTCCGCCCTGGCAAGGCCCTCGGCGGCCCCGGCCACATCCGGGTCAGCTACGGCACCGCCGAGGAGAACGAGCGCTTCCTGCGCGCCCTCTCGGAATTACTTGACTAAAACCGCCCTCGTGGTACAACCTCTGGACCGTGAGGTCTTACGACGCCAAGAACGCGACCGGCACCCCAGCCAGCGCCGTCGCGCGCGGCCGCCTCGCGCACTGGTATTGGCGATTTAGCTAGGCGTCTGGCCCGGCGGCACCTCTGCCGCCCCTGAAGACCTCAGATCTTCCGGCCGGGCGCCGTTCCCAGGTTCCTTGTCGTCCGCGCGTCGACCCAGACCGGCAGCGAACGACCAGAAAGTACGATTTCCTTGGTTTGGAGAAAGGCGAAGGCAAAATGTTCATCGGCATGGAGGGGGCGAAAAGAGACGGCGTCCGCGATCAGCGGATCGCGAAAGTCGTCGAGCTGACGCCGCCGGAACGGCTGCTCGCGGAGCTGTCGTTGACGGAGGAGCGGGCGAAGGCGGTCATCCGTGGCCGCGAAGAAGTGCGCGACGTGCTGACGGGGAAGGACCCGCGGCTGATGGTCGTGGTCGGTCCTTGCAGCGTCCACGATCCGAAAGCGGCGATGGAGTACGCGACGCGCCTGAGCGCGACGGCGCGGGCGCTCCGCGACGACCTGCTGGTGGTGATGCGGGTCTACTTCGAGAAGCCGCGGACGACGACCGGCTGGAAGGGGCTGATCAACGACCCGCACCTGGACGAAAGCGGCGACGTCAACGCCGGCCTGCGGATCGCCCGCAAACTGCTGCTCGAGGTGGTCGACACCGGGCTGCCGATCGGCTGCGAGTTCCTCGACCCGATCACGCCGCAGTACATCGCCGACTGCGTCGCCTGGGGGGCGATCGGGGCGCGAACCTCCGAGAGTCAGACCCACCGACAGCTCGCCTCCGGCCTCTCGATGCCGATCGGGTTCAAGAACCGGACCGACGGCAACGTCCAAGTCGCGGTCGACGCGGTGCGGGCGGCGGCGGCGGCGCACGCCTTCGCCGGGATCGACGACGCCGGCATGCCGGCGATCCTGCACACGACCGGCAACCCCGACTGCCACCTGATCCTGCGCGGCGGCCACGGGGTGCCGAACTACCACCCGCCCGAGGTCGAAGACGCGCTCGTGACCCTGGGCGTGGCCGGGCTGGCGGAGCGGCTCGTGATCGACGCCTCCCACGACAACAGCGGCAAGGACCCCGAGAAGCAGTTCCTCGCCGCCGGCGACATCGCCGACCAGGTCGCCGACGGCAACAAGGCGATCGTCGGGGTGATGCTGGAGTCGTTCCTGGTCGAGGGCCGGCAGAACCTGGTCCCGGGCGAGGAGCTGACCTACGGGCAGTCGATCACCGACGCCTGCATCGACTGGGAGGACACGGCCTCGGCCCTGGAGCGGTTCGCCTCCGCCGTGGAGGCGCGGCGCGGCTCGTGAGGATGCTTCCCTGCCGATGAAGATCGCTGTCCTCGGGGTGGGCCTGATCGGAGGCTCGATCGGGCTCGCCGCGCGGCGGCGCCTGGAAGCGGATGTGGTCGGCTGGGGGCGCAGCCCGGAGCGGCTCCGGCGCGCGGTCGAGCTGGGCGCGATCGACCGCGCCGCCGGCTCGCTGGCCGAGGCCTGCGAGGGCGCCGACGTCGTCTTCTGCTGCGCGCCGGTGGCGGCGCTGCCGGGGCAAGCCGGAGAGGCGCTGGCCGCGGCCGGGCCGGAGACCGCGGTCACCGACGTCGGCTCGACCAAGGGGGAGCTGGTCGCCGCGCTCGGCGGGGACGAGCGCTTCATCGGCGGCCATCCGCTGGCCGGGGCGGAGACCGCGGGGGTCGAGAACGCCCGCGAGGACCTCTTCGAGGGCGCCCGCTGGTACCTGACCCCGACAGACCGCTCCAGCGGCCTCCTCTACGACCGCCTGCAGCGGGCGTTGGCGGGACTGGGCGCGCGGCCCCAGGCGATCGACCCCCAGGGCCATGATCGCCTGATGGCGACGGTCAGCCACCTTCCCCACGTGCTCGCCAACGCGCTCGCCTCCGAGGCGGCCGAGTCTCTGACCCGGGACTCCGAGCGGCTGCCCGACGTCGGCCCGAGCTTCCGCGACGCCACCCGCGTCGCCGGCTCCAACCCGGCGATCTGGGCCGACATCTACGCCAGCAACCGCGAGGCGGTTGCGGCCTCGGTCGACTCCATCGCCGAGCGCCTGCGCGAGGCGGCGGCGCTGATCCGGGCTGGCGACCGCGAGGCGCTGGCCGCCTGGCACGCCGCCGCCGGCAAGGACCGCGACCAGCTGCTCGAATCCGAAGCCCAGGGCGGCCCGCTGCGCGAGCTGCGGATCGTCGTCGCCAACAAGCCCGGCACGATCGCGGAGCTGGCGTTGGCGCTGAGCGAGGCCGGCGTCAACATCGAGGACATGGCGCTGCACCCGGCGCCCGACATGACCTCCGGCGCCGTCTCGCTCTGGGTCGCTGGGGACGAGCAGGCGGGAAAGGCGGCGGAGCTGGTGCGGGGCCTGGGCCACACCGTCAGCGTTCTAGACGCGCCCGACGCATAGGGTCGTCCCGATGAGCAGCGCCCGCTTCACGCCCTCCGGACCCCTGCGCGGCTGGCTGCGACCGCCCTCGGACAAGTCGATCTCCCACCGCGCCGCGCTGATCGCGGCGATGGGGGAGGGGGCGACCGAGATCACCGCGTTCCTCGACGCCGCCGACACGCGCTCGACCCTGGCCGCGGTGGCGGCGCTGGGGGCGGAGGTTGCCATCGCGCCTCAGGTCTCGTGGACGAATGTGGTGCCGGGCCCGGCAGGGCTTCCACCCGACCTGCGAGTGGCGCCGAGCCTGGGGGTGCGGATCCGGGGAGTCGGCCTGCGCGGCGCCGGTTCGGCGACGATCGACGTCGGCAACGCCGGCACCCTGCTGCGGCTGCTGCCGGGCTGGCTGGCGGGACAGGGGGGCCGCTGGACTCTCGACGGGGACGAGTCGATCCGCCGCCGTCCCGTCGACCGGATCGCCGTCCCGCTGCGGGAGATGGGGGCGCGGCTGAGCAGCCGCGAGGACCGCCTGCCGCCGCTGCAGATCGAGGGCGCGCCGCTGCGCGGCATCGCCTACGAGATGCCGATAGCCAGCGCCCAGGTCAAGTCCTGCCTGCTCCTCGCGGGCCTGCTCGCCGAGGGGGAGACGCGCGTGGTCGAGCCGCTGCCGAGCCGCGACCACACCGAGCGGATGCTGGCCGCTGCCGGCGCCCGAATCGAGCGCGACGGCGACAGCGTCGTGGTGCGCCCGGCTGAGCGGCTGGAGTTGGGCTCGATTCTCGTTCCCGCCGACATCTCCTCGGCCGCCTTCTTCATCGTCGCCGCGCTGCTGGTGCAGGGCAGCGACGTGGCGCTGGACGGGATCGGGGTCAACCCGACCCGCACCGGACTGCTGGCAATCCTCGAGCGGATGGGAGCCGAGATCGAGCGGGAGGAGGGGCTGGCGGAGGGCGGCGAGACGATCGCCCGCCTGCGGGTGCGCTCGACCCCGCTGCGCGGCACCGAGGTCGGCGGGGCGGAGATCCCGCTGGCGATCGACGAGCTGCCGCTGGTCGCGCTCGCCGCCTGCTTTGCCGAGGGGACGACGACGATCCGCGACGCCGAGGAGCTGCGGCGCAAGGAGTCGGACCGGATCGAGACGGTGACGGCGGCGCTGCGGGCGCTCGGCGGCCACGTGGAGCCGACCGAGGATGGGATGGTCATAGAAGGCGCCGGCGGCCTGCGCGGCGGCACGATCGATTCCCACGGCGACCACCGGATCGCGATGCTCGGCGCCGTCGCCGGACTCGCCTCGCGGGAGGGCGTCGAGGTCGTCGGCATGGACGCCGCGGCCGTCAGCTACCCGGGCTTCGAGCAGGACCTCGACTCCCTCACCACCCGCTGAATACGCTGCGGCCATGGTGATCGCGATCGACGGGCCCGCCGGGGCCGGCAAGTCCACGGTGGCGCGCGCGGTCGCGGGCGAGCTTGGCTTCACCTACCTCGACTCGGGGGCGATGTACCGCTGCGTGGCGCTGGCGGCGTTGGAGCGGAGGGAGTCGCTGGACGACGGCGAAGGGCTCGGCGTCCTCGCCGAGGGGCTCGAGATCGGCTTCGACGGCTCGGGCGGCGGCAGCCGCGTCTTTCTCGGGGAGCGGGACGTCAGCCGCGAGATCCGCAGTCCTGCCGTCACCGCCGCCGCCTCCCGCGTCTCCGTCCACCCGCGCGTCCGCGCCGCGATGGTCGGGCGCCAGCAGCACCTGATCGGCGCCGGCAACTATGTCGCCGAGGGGCGAGACATCGGCACCGTCGTCAGCCCCGACTCGCCGCTGAAGATCTTCCTCACCGCCTCCGACGAGGAGCGGGCGCGGCGACGGGCGGCCGAGACCGGCGAGGACCTGGAGGCCGTGCTCGAGGCGCAGCGCCGGCGGGACGCCCGCGACACCGAGCGCGAGCACGGGGCGCTGCGGGCGGCCGAGGACGCCGTCGAGCTCGACACCTCATCAATGGGTTTGGAAGAGGTGGTCGCTTGGATCGTGAACGTGGCCCGCGAGAGAGGCTTGGTGTAGTCCAAATGCCCATCCCCACCGTCGCCGTCGTCGGCTTCCCCAACGTCGGCAAGAGCACCCTCGTCAACCGCTTGGTCGGCGGCAACGAGGCGGTCACCTCGCCCGAGCCGGGGGTCACCCGCGACCGCAAGCGGCTGGCGACCGAATGGAACGGGGTCGCCTTCGAGCTGGTCGACACCGGCGGCATCGACCTCGGCGACGAGGCCGAGCTGGCGCGCGACGTGCAGGCGCAGGCACGGGTGGCGATCGCCGAAGCCGAGGCGATCCTGCTCGTCGTCGACGGCCGCGCCGGCCTCCGCGCCGGCGACGCCGAGTTGGCGAAGACCCTGCGCGGCGGCGACGTCCCCGTCCTCGTCGTCGTCAACAAATCCGACCGCGCCGACGACTTCGGGGTCACCGCCGAGTTCCACGCGCTCGGTCTCGGCGAGCCGCTGGCGGTCTCCGCCACCCACGGGCTCGGGACCGGCGACCTCCTCGACGCGATCGTCGCCGCGCTCGGCGAGCGCGACCCGCAGGGCGAGGACGACGAGACCACCCGGGTGGCGGTGATCGGCCGCCCCAACGTCGGCAAGTCCTCCCTCGTCAACGCCTTTCTCGGCTCCGACCGGGTGATCGTCTCCGACCTCGCCGGCACCACCCGCGACGCGATCGACACCCGGCTCGAGGTCGACGGCCGCCCCGTCGTCCTCGTCGACACCGCTGGCCTGCGGCGGCGCTCCAAGGTCGCCGGCACGGTCGACTACTACGCGCAGCTGCGCTCCGAACGGGCGGTCGAGCGCGCCGACGTCGCGATCATCGTCTGCGACGCCTCCGAGGGCGTCACCGCCGAGGACCTGCGGGTCGCCGAGATGGCGATGAAAGCCGGCTGCGCCAGCCTCCTCTGCCTCAACAAGTGGGACATCAGCGAAACCGACATCGACGACGCCCGGGCGCGGGTCGAGCGCAAGCTGCGGCTGCGGCCGGCGGTGATCACGATCTCGGCGACGCGCGGGCGCAACGTCGGCGCCCTGCTGCCGCGGGCGCTGCGGCTGGCCGACAAGGCGGGCGAGCGGATCCCGACCCCGGAGCTGAACCGGTTCGTCGGCGACGTCGTCGCCAAGCACCCGCCGCCCTCCCGGCGCGGCAAGCGGCTGCGTCTCTACTACGCCGCCCAAGTGGGGGAGAGCCCGCCGCGGGTCGCGATCCAGGTCAACGACCGGCGGCTGATCACCCGCGACTGGGCCTACCACCTGGAGAACCGGATGCGGGAGACCTACGAGCTGGAGGGGGTCCCCCTGATCATCGATTTCGTCCCGGCCTCGGGGCGCAGGCGCTACGGAGACTGACCGTCGCTGCCACTCGACCTTCCTTTACTCTTCCCGCCATGCCTACTTCCAAGCCGCTCGCCGAGGGCGAGTACCTCTTCACGTCGGAGTCAGTCACCGAGGGCCACCCGGACAAGGTCGCGGACCAGATCTCCGACGGCGTCCTCGACGCGATCATGCGCGAGGACCCGGGCGGCCGCGTCGCCTGCGAGACCCTCGTCAACACCGGGATGGCGGTGGTCTCGGGCGAGATCTCGACCAGCGTCCACCTCAACATCCCGGAGATCGTGCGGGAGACGGTGCGGGGGATCGGCTACCAGGGCGGCGGCTACGGCTACGACTGCGACCACATCTCGGTGATCGTCTCGATCGACGAGCAGTCCCCCGACATCGCCCAGGGCGTCGACCAGGCCTACGAGACCAAAGTCGACCCCTCCGACGACGACGAGCTCGACGTCGCCGGGGCCGGCGACCAGGGGATGATGTTCGGCTACGCCTCCGACGAGACCGAGGCGCTGATGCCGATGCCGATCCACCTCGCCCACCGCTTGGCCGAACGGCTGGCGGCTGTGCGCAAGGACGGCAGCCTCGGCTACCTCGGCCCCGACGGCAAGACCCAGGTCAGCGTCCGCTACGCCGACGGTCGCCCGGTCGCCGTCGAAAAGCTCCTGATCTCCACCCAGCACGACGAGGGCATCGACTCGCAGAGCCAGATCAAGCCGGAGCTGTGGGAGGGCGTCGTCCTCCCGGTCCTCCGCGAGGAGGTCCCCGGCCGCTTCGACGAGAACGAGCTGCTGGGCGAGTTCCTCGTCAACCCGACCGGCAAGTTCGTGATCGGCGGCCCGGTCGGCGACGCCGGCCTCACCGGCCGCAAGATCATCGTCGACACCTATGGCGGCATGGCCCGCCATGGCGGCGGCGCCTTCTCCGGCAAGGACCCGTCCAAGGTCGACCGCTCCGCCGCCTACGCGGCCCGCCACGTGGCGAAGAACGTCGTCGCCGCCGGCCTCGCGCAGCGCTGCGAGGTTCAGGTCGCCTACGCGATCGGCGTCGCCCATCCGGTCAGCCTGATGGTCGAGACCTTCGGCACCGGCAAGCTCTCCGACGGGAAGATCTCCCAGCTGGTCGAAGCGGAGTTCGACATGCGCCCCGGCGCCTTCCGCGAGTACCTCGACCTCCACCGCCCGATCTTCCAGAAGACCGCCGCCTACGGCCACTTCGGCCGCGGCGACACCGACTTCACCTGGGAGCAGACCGACCGCGCCGACGCCCTCCGGGACGCCGCCGGCGCCGAGGCCGCTCCGGCGTAAGCCGCAAAACGCGGAGAAGTCCCCGTCGCCCCCGCGCGTGTAGGGGGAGAGCTGCATCGTTTCCACCCTTTTCCTCCCTATGGAGGGGACAAAGGTGGAAACGAGGAGTCGGTTGGCGTGGGAAGTGGCTGAGCGGCAGCATGGAGTGATCACGCGCGCGCAGCTTCGGGAGTTGGGGTTCAGCAAAAAGGCAATCGAACATCGCTTGCGCATCGGGCGGCTTCATCGAGTAGCGCGAGGGGGTCTACCTCGTCGGGTGGGGGCGGGTTGATCGCGAAAGGCGCTGGATGGCGGCGGTGCTCGCTTGCGGCGAGGAAGCGATGCTCAGTCATCGCAGTGCCGCAGCGCTCTGGGGCTTCGGGGAGGAGCACCCGGGTTACATCGAGATCAGTGCTCGTCGCCATTGCAAGGTGCGGCGGCCCGGAATACGCGTGCATGATCGAGCTGGCCTGTGGAACCGGGATCTCACCTCTCGCTTCGGCATCCCGGTGACTGGGCCGGTGCGGACCTTCCTCGACCTCGCGACGGTGACTGGGCCGAAGACTGTGGAGCGCGCTATCAACGAGGCTGACAAGCTCGACGTGATCGACGCCGACTCGCTGCGCCAGGCGCTCGACGACCATCCAGGGCAGCCCGGGATCCGGCTACTTCGGCGCGTCCTCGACAAGCACACTTTCCGACTCTCAGACGACGAGCTGGAACGGCTCTTTCGTCCCCTCGCGACTGCTGGCGGGCTGGCGGTGCCGCTGACCAAACACATGGTCAACAAGTTCGAGGTCGACTTCTTCTGGCCCGATCTGGGGCTGGTAGTCGAGACGGATGGCTGGCGCTATCACCGCACGCCCTCCGCGCAGAGCCGGGACGCGCTGCGGTTTCAGACCCACGTGGCAAACGGTCTCACCCCGCTGCGGTTCTCTCACTACCAGGTGAAGTACGAACCGGCCCATGTAGTGGACGTCCTCATTCGAACGGCCGCGAACCTGCGCGCCCGACCTGCACCCTCACTAAGCAGGTAAGGGTGCAGGTCGGGCGCGCTTCGGAAGCTGGCCGAACAACGACTCCGAGCTTTGGGCCCCTATGGGGGCCCAGACTGCGAAAGGGCTAGCGGGGTCCCGGCGAACCCGGCGGCTGGGCCTCGCCCAGCCCGTGGGAGCCCGCGGCGAAGACGCCGGTTGCTTTGTCGACCGCTTCGACGACCTCGGCTGGGTCGGCGACGCCGTTGAAGACGAAGTTGTAGTCGTCGCTTGCCGCCGTGTCGAAGTCGACGTCGCCGATCTGCATCAGGCGCTGGTAGACGGACTGGCGGTAGTTGACGTTCTGGACCCGCTCCAGGCGCGTCTCCTGGACCTCTTTGGAGACGATCCCGCGCTTGATGTTGAGGCGGCGGTTGGTGATCGTGTAGGTCGTCGCAACCCGCTTGACGAAGCCGATCAGCACGGTCAGGGCGAGGACCACGAGGATCACGAGGAAGGCGGTGCCGTCGTCGGCGGCCAGCTTCGCGATCACCCCGAGGATGACGGCGACCAGCAGCCCTTTCAGGTAGAAGCCGAGGATCGCCCGCCAGGAGGGGTGACCTTCGAAGATCACCTGCTCGCCGGGGTGGAGGTTGAGGCTCACGGGCGCCAGCATATGACCTCCTGCGGCCGCAGGCCAGGCCATCCCCGCGCACCCATAACCTCGACCGGATGGCGATCCTCCGCGTCGAGCCGCTGACCACCGCGCGCGCCCTGCGCGGCCCCTTCGATTACCGGCGGCCGGAGGCGATGGAAGACGTCGACGTCGGCAGCGTCGTCCGCGTCCCCTTCGGGCCGCGGCGCCTGCTCGGGGTCGTGGTCGAGGTCGCCGAGGCCTCCGAGCTGCCGCCCGAGCGCCTGGCCGAGCCGATCGAGGCGCTGGAGGCCGGCGCCACCCCGGAGCTGGTCCGGCTCGGCCTCTGGACCGCCCGCGAGTACTGCTCGACCCCTTCGCGCGGGCTGCAGCTGGTGCTGCCGCCGGGGACGGGTACCGGGAGCGCCGGGCGGACGACCCGGGCCAAGACCGAGCTGCGGGCCGCGATCCTCCCCGCCGGCGAGGCCGCTCTCGGCGACGGCGCTCGCCTCGGCGCCAAGCAGCGGGCGGTGCTGGAGGCGCTGCGAGCGGGGGAGATGTCGAGCGGGGAGCTGGCGACGGCGGTCGGCTCCGACCGCAGCACCCTGCGGCGGCTGGAGGAGCGGGGGCTGGTCGCGACCCGCACCACGAGGGTCCGGCGCATCCCCGGCGAGCCGGGCCTCGCCGGAACCGCCGAGCGCCCCCGGCTCCTGCCCGAGCAGGCCGACGCGGTCGAGGCCCTCGTCGCCGCCCTCGACGGCGAGGCCGACGCGCACCGCCAGCTGCTCCTCCACGGCGTCACCGGCTCGGGCAAGACCGAGGTCTACCTGGCCGCGGTCGAGGCGGCCCTGGAGCGCGGCAAGGGGGCGATCGTCCTCGTCCCCGAGATCGGCCTCGCCCCGCAGGCCGTGGCCCGCTTCCGCGCCCGCCTCGGCGACCGCTTCGCCGTCCTCCACTCGGCGCTCTCCGCCGGCCAGCGCTACGACGAGTGGCGGCGCCTGCGCAGCGGCGAAGCCAGCGTCTGCGTCGGCCCCCGCTCGGCCGTCTTCGCCCCGGTTCGCGACCTCGGCCTGATCGTGATCGACGAGGAGCACGACCCCTCCTACAAGCAGGAGGGCGACCCCACCTACGACGCCCGCGCCGTCGCCCGCAAACGCGCCGAGGACAACGGCGCCGTGCTCGTCGCCGGGACCGCCACGCCGCGGCCGGAGAGCTGGCTGGAGCTGCCGCGGCTGGAGCTGCCGCGCCGGGTCGACGGACAGCGGATGCCGCCGGTCCACCTCGTCGACATGCGCGGCGCCGACCCGCGCTCCGGGCCCATCCACACCGAGACCTGGGAGGCGCTGGAGGGCGTTCGCGCCGCCGGTGCAAAGGCGATCGTGATGATCAACCGCCGCGGCTTCGCGCCCTGGCTCACCTGCCGCTCCTGCGGCCACCACTGGGGCTGCCCCAACTGCGACGTCTCGCTGATCGTCCACCGCCACAGCGGCCGCCTCGTCTGTCACCACTGCGCCCACTCCGAGCCCCAGCCGCGCGCCTGCGTCGAGTGCGGCTCGACCACGCTCTCGCGCGCCGGCGCCGGCACCGAGCGGATCGAGGAGCTGCTGGCCCAGCGCCTGGATCCGATGCCGGTCCTGCGCCTGGACTCCGACACCGCCTCGGAGCGCGGCGCCCACGCCCGCATCCTCGCCCGCTTCGACGAAGCCCCCAGCGCCGTCCTCATCGGCACCCAGATGGTCGCCAAGGGCCACGACTTTCCCGAGGTGACGCTGAGCGCGATCCTCGACGCCGACGCGACCCTGCGCTTCCCCGACTTCCGCGCCGAGGAGCGCACCTTCGCGATGGTCGCCCAGCTCGCCGGCCGCTCCGGCCGCGGCGAGGCCGGGGGAGAGGTGATCGTCCAGACCCTGGCGCCGAACGCCTCCAGCATCGAGCACGCCTCCCGCCACGACTCCGCCGGCTTCCTCGAGGTCGAGCTGGGGCGGCGGCGGATCCTCCGCTACCCGCCCTATTCGCACCTGGTCAGAATCAATTTCTCCGCCGAGGGCGAGCCGAAGCTCGACGAGGTGGCGACGTCGCTCGCCCGCGAGCTGGACCGCGGCCTGCCCGAGGGCTCTGAGGTGCTCGGCCCGGCGCCGATGTTCCGCGTCCGCAACCGCCACCGGCGGCGGATCCTGATCAAGGCCGACGACCGCGCCGGCACCGTCGTCGCCGTTCGCGAGGCGGTCGAGCGCCGCGCCGCCGACCGCTCGCTGAAGGACGTCTCGATCGGCGTCGACGTCGACCCGCAGTAACGCCCTGCCCTCGGGAAGTACCGGAACGGAGCGGCGTTTTAGACTCAGCGCCGATGAGCGACGAGGTGAAGACGGAGGAGCGCGAGGCCGAGGACCGCCAGCTCGAAGTCGAGCTGCTGGAGCGGCGCGAAGCCGCCCTCGCCCACGTCGTCAAGTTCGGCGACCCGGTGCTGAAGAGCAAGGCCTCGCCGGTCTCCAGCTTCGGCCCCGACCTGCGCGCGGAGGTCGAGCGGATGATCGAGATCATGCGCGACGGGCTCGGCATCGGCCTGGCGGCGACCCAACTCGGCGTCCTCCGCCGCCTGCTCGTCTTCCAGGCCGGCCCCGAGAGCGAGCCCACCGCGCTCGTCAATCCCGAGGTCGAGTGGCTCTCCAGCGAGATGGCGGTCGCCGAGGAGGGCTGCCTCAGCCTGCCGCGGGTCTCGATGGACGTCGAGCGCCCGCTCTACGCGCGCTTCAGCGGCCGGGATGCAGAGGGCGAGCCGATCGTGATCGAGGCCGCGGGCCTCGAGGCGCGGGTCCTCCAGCACGAGATCGACCACCTCGACGGGATCCTGATCCTCGACCGCACCGTTCGCGAACAGCGCAAGGCGGCTCTCCGCGCCCTCCGCGAGGGCAGCAGCTACAGCCCCTCCTCCGAGGAAGAGATCGACGAGGGCGACGAGCTGCGCGAGCCTCGCACCGACGCGTGAGGACCGCCTACCTCGGCACCTCCGAGTTCGCGGCGACGGTCCTGCGGCGCCTCGCCGCCTCGCCCCACCGCCCGGCCCTCGTCGTCACCCCGCCCGACCGCCGCCAGGGCCGCGGCCGCAAGGTGAAGCCGCCGCCGGCCGCGCTGGCGGCCCAGGAGCTGGGGCTGGAGCTGCTGCAGGCCGAGAACGTCAACGAGGAGGAGGCGCTGGGGCGGATCCGCGCCGCGGCGCCGGAGGCGGTCGTCGTCTGCGCCTTCGGGCAGCTGATCCGCGAGCCGCTCCTCTCCGAGTACCCGATCCTCAACGTGCATCCCTCGCTGCTGCCGCGCTGGCGCGGCGCCGCTCCGATCGAGCGGGCGATGATGGCCGGGGACGAGGTGACGGGAGTCTGCGTGATGCAGCTGACCGCCGGGCTCGATTCCGGTCCCGTGGCCCTGGTCGAGGAGGTGCCGATCGAGTCGGAAGAGGACTACGCGCAGCTTTCGGCGCGGCTTGCCGAGGTCGGCGGCGACCTCCTGGTCCGCGCCCTCGACCTGCAGGCGGCTGGTTCGCTCGAGGTCGCCGAGCAAGACGAGGACGGCGTCACCTACGCCGAGAAGATCGAGGCCGCCGAGCGGCGCCTCGATCCCGATCGGCCGGCGACCGAGCTGGCGGCGAAGGTGCGGGCGCTGACCCCGCACGTCGGCGCCTACCTGGAGCTTCCCGACGGCGAGCGGCTGGGCGTCCGCCGCGCCCGGGCCGTCGAGGAGCAGGTCGATGCCGGCAGGCTCGCGATGCGATCAGAGGCGCTCCTGCTCGGCGCCGTTCAGGGGTCGCTGCAGCTCGAGGTGGTGCAGCCGGCTGGCGGCAAGCCGATGCCCGCCGACGCCTACCTGCGCGGCCACCCGCTGCCCGACTCGTGAACGGCGCCGGCAAGGGAGGCGCATCCAGCCGCGTCTCCCCGGCCCGGGCGCTTGCCTACGCGACCGTTCGCGCCACCTTCGAGGACGGCGCCTTCACCGAGCGCGCCTTCCGCGCCGAGGCCGACCGGTTGGAGCTGCGCGGCCGCGACCGCGCCCAGGCGCAGCGACTCGCCTACGGCGCCGTGCAGCGGCGCGGCACCAGCGACGTCGCGATCGAACGGCTGGCCGGGCGCTCCACCCGCCTCCTCGACCCGCCGGTGCTGGCGGCGCTGCGGCTTGGCCTCTACGAGCTCCTCTTCGCCGACGCGACCCCCGACCACGCTGCCGTCGACCAGGCGGTCGAGCTGGTCAAGGGCGCCGGCGCCGCCCACGCCGCCGGCTTCGCCAACGCGATCCTCCGCCGCGCCGTTCGCGAGCGCAAGCCGCTGACGGCCTCGCTGCTCGACGACGACTCCACCCCCGCGGCCGCCGCGGTCGCCGACTCGGCTCCGCAGTGGCTGGCGGAGATGTGGTGGCAGGAGCTGGGGACCGACGCCGCGCGCGGCGTGCTCGCCGCCTGCAATCGGCCCGCCGAGGTGGCGATGCGGGTCAACCTCCTCCGCACCGACCGCGACTCGATGCTGGCGCGCCTACGCGACGCCGGAGTGGACGCGCGTCTTCCCGAGGCCGGGTGGCCGCTGGCGGCGCCGGACTCGATCGCGATCGAGGGGCGGACCGGGGAGGCGGTCCCGGCGGCGATCGCGGCCGGGGAGCTGACGCCGCAGAGCCGCGGCTCCGCCGCCGTGGTCGAGGTCCTAGACCCCCGGCCGGAGGAGCAGATCCTCGACCTCTGCGCCGGGCCCGGGATCAAGACCGGGCAGATCGCCGAGCGCACCGGCGACCGCAGCACCGTGATCTCGGTCGAGCTCGACCAGGCCCGGGCGGCCGAAGTCGCCGCGCAGGCGACCCGCCTCGGCCTCCACGGCATCACCGTGATCGAGGCCGACGCGCGGGAGGCCGAGGCCGGCGCGGGCTTCGACCGCGTCCTCCTCGACGCGCCCTGCTCGGACCTCGGCACGCTCGCCTCCCGCCCCGACGCCCGCTGGCGCAAGTCGCCGAAGGCGATCGCGCGCCTGATCGAGACCCAGGACGCGCTGCTGCGTCGCGCCGCCAGCCTCCTGCGTCCGGGCGGAACCCTCGTCTACTCGACCTGCACGATCTCCCGCCGCGAGAACGAGGAGCGGATCGCGAGCCTGCTGGGGGCGGCCGGGGCGGGGGAGGTGCCGCCGCTGCGCCTCGACGACCTCGGCGCGAGGGCGCCGGCGCTCGCCTCCGCGGCCGAGCCCCGCTGCCTGCAGCTGCGCCCCGACCGCGATCGCACCACCGGCTTCTTCATCGCCCGCCTGGTCAGAGACGACGCCTGACCCGCAATGATTAGGGCATGAGCCACCCCAACCAGTCAGACCAGGGGGAGTCGAATCCCCTCGGCCGTGCGCCCTGCCCGAACTGCGGCGAGCCGTGGCTGCGGCCGACCCAGCTGCCGGGCCGCCTGCGCTGCGTCAACTGCCTCAGCCGCTTCGAACTCGTCTCCCAGTGCCCCAACTGCGGCGAGCACCAGACGATCGCCCGGATGACGAACACCGCCGACATGGAATGCCAGTCCTGCGGCGCCTCCATGCTCAAAACGGCGTAGAGCGCGTCTGGACGCGCCTGGCGGCGTCCTCGGTCGCTCGCGTGCAGAGCACGCCACGCTCCCTGCGTCCTTGCCAGCCACGCCCAGATATAGGCTGCTCGGCGTGAGTGGGCGCATGGCGGATCTGATGGCCGAGCCGAGAGTCCTGCCGTCGATTCTTTCGGCGGACATGGGGCGGTTGGGATCACAAGTTGAAGAGGTGATGGACGCCGGCGCGCGGATCATCCACTTCGACGTGATGGACGGCCACTTCGTCCCGCCGATCACGATCGGGCCGCTGGTTCTCAGCGGCATCGCCGACCAGGTCCACGAGGCCGGCGGCGCCGTCGACGTCCACCTGATGACCGAGGCGCCAGAGCGGCAGATCGCCGAGTTCGCGAAGGCGGGTGCCGACTCGATCACCTTTCACCAGGAGGCGACCCCGCACGCCCACCGCACCCTGACCGCGATCCGCGAGCTCGGCTGCCTGGCCGGGATCGCGATCAACCCCGGCACCCCGGTCGAGGCGGTTCAGGAGCTGCGCGGCCTCGCCGACCTCGTCCTCTGCATGAGCGTCAACCCCGGCTGGGGCGGCCAGTCCTTCATCGAGACCTCGCCCGACAAGGTGGAGCGGCTGCTGCCGCTAGTCGGCGAAGCCGCGATCGAGGTCGACGGCGGCGTCGACGCGGACACGGCCGGCCCGCTGGCCGCCGCCGGCGCCCGCCTCTTCGTCGCCGGCTCAGCTGTTTTCGGAGCCGACGAGCCCGCTGCCGCTTACGCCGAGATCGCTGCTGCTGCCGGGGCCGGCTGACCGCCCCCTGGCGATCAGCGCCCCGGTCACCTCCTGCCACCAGGCCCGCTCGGAGGCGTCGACGTCTTCGCGGGCGGCGCGGCCCTCGCACCAGCCGGCCAGCGCCCGCCGGCCCCCGATCGCGACCAGGCCGGAGCTCAGCACCGCGTAGCGCCCGTCGGCGAGGGCGACCAGGTAGGCGCCGCGCTCGCTGCGATCGCGCATCACCCTGACGATCGGGACGCCGTCGATCTCCTCGCCGAGCTCCCCGTCCCCCCGGACCGGGCGCACCGTGAAGACCTGGGAGGCGCCGCGCCGCGGCAGCGGCGGCGGGGCGGGACGGCCGATCGGGCCCTTCGCCCAGTGCCCGGTCAGGCCCTCGACCTCGTCGCGGAGCTCGCTGCGGACGAGGATGTGCAGCTCGTCGCCCTCCAGCAGTTCGGTCGATCCCCGCGGCGGCATCGCGTTCCCGTCGCGGACGATCACGTTGACCAGCGCCTCGCGCGGCAGCTCGAGGTCCCGCACCCGGTGGCCGGCGATCGCCGCCCCTTCCGGGATCCGATAGGCGATCACGTCGCCGCCCATGCGTCGGATCCGCCCCGACTCCAGCAGGCGCCGCGGCAGCGCCGGTTCGTCGGTGGTCAGCCCCAGCCTCGTGGCCAGCGGCTCGAAGCTCGCCCCCTGGACCAGGGTCGAGGTGACGACGACGAAGAAGACGATCGCGAACTCTTCCTGGCCGCCGGCGATCCCGGCGACGACCGGGAAGGTGGCGAGCCAGATCGGGGTCGCCCCCCGCAGCCCCGCCCAGCCGAGCATCAGCCGCTCGCGCGCGTTCAGCGGCGCCAGCGCGGTGGCGGCGAAGGTCGCCAGCGGGCGGGCGACGAGGATCAGGACGGCGGAGAGCGCCAGGCCCTTGAGGGCGACGTCGTCGAGCTGGCTGGGGAAGACCAGCAGGCCGAGGAGGATGAAGAGCGCCAGCTGGGCGACCCAGCCGAGACCCTCGTGGAAGGCGACGACGGTGCGGCGGGCGGGGATGTTGGCGGCGCCCAGCGCCAGCGCGGCGAGGTAGGTGGCGAGAAGGCCGGAGCCGTGGGCGATCTCGGCGACGCCGTAGGCGAGGGCGGCGATCGCGACCGTCGCCACCGGGTAGATCCCGTCGGTCGGCAGCCGCACGGCGCTCAGCGCCGCCACCGCCAGGCGGCCGACCAGGTATCCGACGGCGATCCCGACGGCGAGTTTGAGCGCCAGCAGCGCCGCCATGTCGGCGAGCCCGTAGCCGGGCTCCTGGATCCATTCGATGAACCCGATCACCAGCAGCAGGGCGACGGGGTCGTTCATCCCGGACTCGCCCTCGAGCGAGCGCGCCAGTCGCTTCTCCAGGGTCGAACGGCGCAGGACGGCGAAGATCGCGGCCGAGTCGGTGGCGGCGATCGCGGCGCCGACGATCATCCCTTCGAGCGTCCCGATGCCGAAGATCAGCTTCGCCGCGAACCCGGCCACGAGGGCGGTGAGGACGGTGCCGATCGTCGCCAGCGAGGCGGCCGTCCCCAGGACCGGCCGGATCTCCGACCAGCCCGCGGTCAGCCCGCCCTCGAAGAGGATCAGGATCAGCGCGATCGTCCCCAGGGTCCGCGCCAGCTCCATGTTCGAGAACTCGATGCCCCCGATCCCCTGGGAGCCGGCGAGCATCCCGAGGGCGAGGAAGAGCAGCAGCCCAGGGACGCGGACGCGGTCGGCGAGCAGGGCGCCGACGATCCCGGCGGCCAGCAGCCCCCCCGCGATCAGGATCAGCTCGGCGTCGTGGTGCCCCATCGAGGGAACCTAGAGGAAGCGGCTCAGGTGTTCTCGTCGATCGAGGCCAGCCGCAGCTCGAGTTCCTCGGTCGAGCCTTCGCGCGGGATGTCCTCGGGGCGCCCGTGGGGGCGGCGGTAGACGAGGTAGAGGAGGGCGAAGAGGACGCCTGCCGTCAGCGCGAACCCGATCTCGACCCGGCGGAACTCGTCGCCGACGATCGGCAGGAAGTTCCAGAGGATGAAGAAGCCGGCGCAGGCGATCCAGCGGGCGGCGGCGCGGCGCACCTGGCCCTGGGCGACGCAGGCCTGGTTGAGGGTGACCGAGCCGAGGTAGAGGCCCATCCCGAGGGTGATCAGCAGCAGTCCCGCCCGGTCGTACTCGAACTTGTCGCTGAAGGCGATCTGCATCAGGTGGGGGCCGGCGACGAGGACGACGAGGGCGGTGAAGGCGGCGAAGGCGGCGACGCCGAGGAGGACGCCGCGGACCGAGCGGTGGAACTCGCGCTCGCTGTCGGGCGCGGTCGAGGTGTGGAGGTTGGTGAGGTGGGGGAGGATGCTGGTCGAGACCGCCTGGAAGAGCTGCAGCGGCGCCCGCGCCAGCATCAGCACGTTGAAGATGAAGCCGGCCGCCTCGGCGCCCTGGAGGCCGCGGGTGATCAGCGGGCCGGCGTTGAGGAAGGCCTGTTCGCTGAACATGATCACCAGCACCGCCGCGGCGAAGCCGCTGCCCTCGCGCATCGTCAGCTCCGAACCCTGATCAGGCGCGGCCTCCTCCGCTTCGCGTCCGGGGGCCGCTCGGGGTGGTGCTTCCTTCTTCGCCCGTCGCATGAACGCGAACGGCACCACCATCAGCGAGAGGCTGGGGGAGGCGACGATCCCGACCGCGACCCAGGACTGGCCGCTGAGCAGGCTGACGGCGACGAGGACGGCGAAGAGGGTGCGGAAGCAGGACTCGGAAAGGATCAGCGCCGTGAACAGGCCGAAGGTGCGCTGCCCGGCGAGGAAGCCGCGGGCGAAGTAGCTGGCGGCGTAGAAGAGGACGGCGCCGAAGAAGACCCAGTAGAGGGTTTCGTTGCCTTCCAGCAGGTCGTCCTGGATCGGCCCCCGCAGGACCAGGGCGACGACGGCGAAGAAGAGCGCCAGCCCGATCTGGATCGTCGCCGCGACCCGCAGCTCCTGCCGCAGCGGTTCGCCCTTCGCCAGGCGCTCGGAGACGTGGCGGCTGAGCAGCTGTTCGACCGGCCGGTAGAGGGTGGAGATCGTGATGAAGACCGCCGACCAGAGGATCGTGATCTGCCCGTAGTCGAGCTTGGAGAGGGTGTGCGAGGCGATCAGGAAGTAGGCGTAGGTGATGACCCCGGTGAGGCCGACCCCGATCGCGAGGAAGCTCGCGGTTTTCCCGTACTCGGCGCTGGAGGCCGAGTCGCCGCGCTTCGGCTCCGGGCTCACTCGGCGCTCTCGCGGCTGCCGCTTTTACCGGGCTCGTAGTGGGAGGGCTCGACCCCGAGCGCCAGCTCGACCCGCCGCACCCGCTCGAAGACGCGCTGGGTCATCACCCGCTGGCCGGCGAGGAGGTCGCCGATGACGCCGAGGGCGAAGAGCTGCATCGCGGCGATGAAGAGGACGGCGCCGAGGATCAGCGACTGGATGTGGCCGGTGCTGTCGCCGTTGAAGATCGCGTCGATCAGGAAGGGAAGCCAGGCGCAGAGGGCGAGGACGAGGACGACGGCGCCGGCGGTGGCGAAGGCGCGCAGCGGCTCGTAGCGGGCGTAGATGCGGAGGATCGCCGGCGCGTTGCGGCGCACGTAGGCGCCGGTCGAGTCGAAGAGGCGGGACTCGCGCGTCTTCGGGTTGGTGCCGACCTCCACCTCGTCGACCGCGATCAGCATCTTCCCGGCCTGGATCAGGCTCTCCAGCGTGTAGGTGAAGTTGTCGACGACGAGCAGCTGCAGGGCGGCCTCGCGGTTGTAGGCGCGGAAGCCGGAGGTGGCGTCGGTGACCTCGGTACCGGAGAGGCGCCGCACGACCCAGCTGCCGAGCCGCTGCAGCCCCTTTTTCGAGCCGGAGAAGTGGTCGATCTCGCCGACCCGGCGGTCGCCGACGACCATGTCGGCCTCGCCGGCGACGATCGGCGCCACCAGCTTAGCGACGTCGGCGCCCTGGTACTGGTTGTCGGCGTCGGTGTTGACGACGACGTCGGCCCCCAGCTTCAGGCAGGCGTCGAGCCCGGCCTGGAAGCCGGCGGCGAGGCCCTTGTTGTTGGTGAGGCGGACGACGTGGTCGACCCCGCATTCGCGGGCGACCTCGACGGTGCGGTCGGTGCTGCCGTCGTCGACCACCAGCAGCTCGATCTGGTCGATGCCGGGCAGCGAGCGGGGGAGGTCGGCGATCGTCGCCGGAAGCGTCTCCTGCTCGTTTAAGCAGGGGATTTGGATGATCAGTTTCATGAAGTTGGGCTCAAGGCAAGGGGAAAGCCTCGGGGCGGCGGGTGGTCAGCGTAATAGAGCGACCTCTATATCTACGCCCTCCAAGGGGTAAACTCCTGGTTGATTGACGAGTCAATCAGTCCTATGGACACCGAGCTGAAAGCCACCGAGCGAGACCATTTGCGACGGGCGTTGGAGCTTGCCGAGGGTGGCCGCGGGCGCGTCAGCCCCAACCCCCTCGTGGGAGCGGTCGTCGTGCGGGACGAGCGGGTGATCGGCGAGGGGTTCCATGCCGAGCTGGGCGGGCCGCATGCGGAGCGGGCGGCACTGGCCGACTGCCGGGAGCGGGGGGAGGATCCGGCGGGGGCGACGATGTACGTGACGCTGGAGCCGTGTGCGCACCAAGGGCGGCAGCCGCCCTGCGTGGAGGCGATCCTGGAGGCCGGGGTCGGCCGCGTCGTGATCGCCTCGGACGACCCCAGCGAGAAGGCCGCCGGCCGCGGTCCCGGCATCCTCCGCGACGGCGGCGTCGAGGTCGGCTTCGCCTCCGGCGCCGAGGCCACTGCCGCCCGCCGCCTGAATCAGCCCTTCCGCAAGCACGCCCGCACCGGCCTGCCGCTCGTCGTCCTGAAGATGGCGATGTCGCTCGACGGCCAGACCGCCACGGCCCCCGGCGACAGCCCTTGGATCTCCGGCCCCGAGAGCCGCGAGCTCGTTCACCGCTGGCGCGCCGAACACGACGCGATCGCCGTCGGCATCGGCACCGCCCTCGCCGACGACCCCCTCCTCACCGCCCGCATCGAGGGCGCCCGCCAGCCCACACGGGTGATCTTCGACTCCCAGGCCCGGCTCCCCCTCGACTCCCAGCTTCTCCAGACCCTCGACCAAGCCCCCGTTCTCATCGTCACCTCCCCCGACGCTCCGAACAACCGCACCAGCTCCCTGAAAGACGCCGGCGCCGAGATCCTCGTCGCTACCGACATCGAGTCCGCCCTCCGCGAGCTTGGCCGTCGCGAGATCACGAGCCTCTTCCTCGAGGGCGGCAAGACCTTGGCAGCCTCTTTCATCTCCTCTGCTCAGGTCGACGAATCCCGTACCTTCGTCGCCCCAATGCTTCTCGGACAGGACAAAGGTGATCGGCGCGCGGGTCCTGTCTCCGATACCGGGCTCTCCCTAGCGGGAGAGTCCTCGGCATCGTCGCCACCCGCGCGAGTGACCGCTTTGGAGTCGATGCTTCAGCAGGTGGGGGAGGACACGTTGATCACGGCCCGCTACAAGGAGTGGTGAGGTGTTCACCGGGCTTATCGAAGACGTCGGAAAGGTTGAGGCCGTTGACCGCAACGGCGATGGTGCGCGATTGCGGATCGCCTCCTCGCTGGCCGGAGAGCTCGCCCTTGGCGATTCGATTGCGGTCAACGGCTGCTGTCTCACCGCAACCGCGGTTGTCGACGACCAGTTCGAGACCGAGGCGATGAACCAGACCCTCGCGGTCACCGCGCTCGACGGGCTCAAGCAGGGCTCCCGCGTCAACCTCGAGCTGGCTATGAAAGTGGGAGATCGCCTTGGCGGCCATATCGTCCAGGGCCACGTCGATGGTGTCGGAACGGTGGCGTCGACCGAGGACGACGGATTTGCCCGGCGCGTCCGAGTCGACCTCCCCACCCAGCTTCTTCAGCTGGCGGTGGACAAGGGCTCAATCACCTTGAACGGGGTCAGCCTCACCGTCGCAAGCTTGAGCGATTCTTGGGCTGAGGTTTCCCTCATCCCGGAGACCCTGGAGCGGACCAACCTGGGCGATTTGGCGCCAGGAGACCGTTTGAACGTCGAGTGCGACGTCGTCGCCAAGTACGTGGAGCGATTGATGTCACCATTCGCGCGAAAGGAGCAGGCGTGAGCAAGATGGCGGAGACCGAGCGAAAAGAGGACGGAACGGCGACGGGCAGCAGCCCGTTCGCGTCGATCGAGGAGGCGATCGAGGAGATCCGCGCCGGCCGCATGGTCGTCGTCTGCGACGGCGAAGACCGCGAGAACGAGGGCGACCTGGTGATGGCGGCGCAGTTCGCGACCCCGGAGGCGATCAACTTCATGGCCAAGGAGGCGCGCGGGCTGATCTGCCTGGCGCTGACGGCCAAGCGCTGCGAACGGCTCGGGCTCAACCTGATGACGGCGAAGAACGAGGCGCCGCTGGAGACCGCCTTCACGGTCTCGATCGAGGCCGCCGGCGGCGTCAGCACGGGCATCTCCGCCCACGACCGCGCCCACACGATCCAGGTCGCGATCGACCCTGACTCGGGGCCGCGCGACATCGTCGTCCCCGGCCACATGTTCCCGCTGCGGGCCAAGGACGGGGGCGTGCTGGAGCGCACCGGCCACACCGAGGCCAGCGTCGACCTCGCCCGCCTCGCCGGCCTCACGCCAGCCGGCGTCATCTGCGAGGTGATGAACGACGACGGGACGATGGCGCGCGTCCCCGACCTCGTCCCTTACTGCGAGAAGCACGGCCTGAAGATGATCACCGTCGCCGGGCTGATCGCCTACCGGCGGCGGACCGAGAAGCTGGTCGAACGCGTGGTCGACACCGGCCTGCCGACCGCCTTCGGCGAGTTCAAGGCCGTCGGCTATCGCTCCCTGGTTGACGACAAACACCACGTGGCGATGGTCAAAGGCGAGGTCGACGGGGTCGAGGACGTGCTCGTCCGCGTCCACAGCGAGTGCCTCACCGGCGACGTCTTCCACAGCATGCGCTGCGACTGCGGCGAACAGCTCGAAGCGGCGCTCTCGATGATCGAGCGCGAGGGCCGCGGCGTCCTCCTCTACCTCTCGCAAGAGGGGCGCGGGATCGGCCTGCTGAACAAGCTCAAGGCCTACAAGCTGCAGGAGGAAGGCGCGGACACGGTGGAGGCCAACCTGAAGCTGGGGCTGCCGGCCGACCTGCGCGACTACGGGATCGGGGCCCAGATCCTCGGCGATCTCGGCCTGACCAGCATCCGCATCCTCACCAACAACCCGAAAAAGATCGTCGGCCTGGAGGGCTACGGCCTCTCGGTCTCAGAGCAGGTGCCGATCGAATCGGTCCCCAACGCCCACAACGAGGCCTACCTGCGGACCAAGCGCGAGAAGATGGGCCACTCGCTGCACCACCAGGGCCTCCCCCTCGACGAGGAGATGATCCACGACGAGATCGCGCGCGATGCCGGGGACGGCAATGGCTGAGGCGGGGGCGTTCCTCGAGCAGTTCTCAGACGAGGAGAAGGCGAAGCTGGAGCAACTCGAGTTCGCGGTCGTCGTCGGTCGCTTCTACGAGGACCTGGCGCTGCGCCTGCTCGACGGTGCCGACCACGGCTTCCAGTTGGCGGGAGTGCCGATCGGCAACGTCACCCACCACTCGGTCCCCGGCGCCTACGAGCTGCCCTTCGCCGCCAACGCGATCGTCGACGGCGTCCGCCGCCGCAACGCCAGGCAGGGCGGCGGCATGGAGATCGGCGGCGTCGCCTGCCTCGGCGTCGTCATTCGCGGCGAGACCGACCACTACGACTTCGTCTGCGCCGAGGCGGCGCGCGGGATCCAGGACGTCCAGCTGGCGACCGGCGTCCCCTGCGCCTTTGGCGTCATCACCTGCGACAACATGGAGCAGGCGCTGGCGCGGGCCGGCGGCGACAAGCGCGACCAGGGCCGCAACGCCGCCCTCACCGTCGCCCGCATGGCCCTGCTCAAACGCCAGCTCGGCTGACGCCGCCAAAACAGCGCACTCCGGTACCATCCCGCGACCGATGGCGAAGATCTGTCACAGCTGCGGCAAGGGACCCGCGTTCGGCCAGTCCCGAAGCCACTCGATGGTCGCCACCAAGCGCCGCTTCGACCCGAACCTGCAGAAGGTCCGGATCCAAGAGAACGGCCGCCCCCTTCGCACCTACGTTTGTACGCGGTGCCTGAAGGCCGGCAAGGTCACCAAGGCCGCCTAGTCCCTCAAGCGCTCCAAATAGCGCGAAAAACAGCGGCGGTAGGGGGCGAGATTCCCGGCCTGTCGCCTTTGTTCGGATATGCCGAACAAACTCGACACGCTCGATCTGCGGCTCGCGGAAATAGCCGCGCGGCAACATGGAGTCGCCACTGCGAAGCAGTTGGCGGCGCTAGGGCTCAGTAGGGCCGCGATCTCCGAAAGGGTGTCGAGCGGTCGATTGCACCGTCTTCACCGGGGGGTCTATGCGGTTGGACACCGTGCTCCCAGCCACCGGGCTCGCTTCATGGCGGCGGTGCTCGCCTGTGGCGACGGCGTGGTCCTGAGCCACGTGTCCGCCGCGGTTCTCTGGGAGCTCCTGCGCCCTCTCGACGGCCCCGTCCACGTCTCGGTCCCGACCACCTCGGGCCGCTCGTCACGGCGAGGCATCCGCCTCCACCGTTGTCCCTCCCTCTCCACACTTGCGCAGCCCTCCTCCTCGCCCACCTACCTGCATCAAGAAGGTGGGCGAGGAGGAGGGCGACACACCACCCACCGCCACGACATCCCCGTCACCACGATTCCGAGGACGATCGAAGACCTCCGACGCACCCAGCTGCTCCCACCGCACCTCCTCCGCCGCGCCATCCGCCAAGCCGAGCTAAAGGGTCATCACCTCGACGGCCTCGAGAGCGATGGCACCCGCAGCGACCTCGAGTCCCTCTTCCTCCACGTGATCCACCCCCACCGCGACCGCATCCCGGCCCCCGAGGTCAACGTCAAGCTCGGCCGCTGGACCGTCGACTTCCTCTGGCGCCGGCAGCGCGTGGTCGTCGAGACCGACTTCTGGACCTACCACCGTGGCTCGGTGGCATGGCAGGACGATCACGCCCGCGACCTCGACCTTCGCAGCGCCGGATACGCCGTCCTTCGCTTCACCGACGAGCAGCTCGAAAAAGAGCCCGGGCGTGTCGTTGCCGACGTCGAACGCGAACTCGAGCGTGGTAGCCGCTAGGCGTCCGACTCAGCCGTCGCGACCACCGGATGCTCGCCCGTCGGGGCGGGGTCGCCCTCGTCGGGCTCGACGTGCAGCCGCGGGAGGATGCGGTCGAGCCAGTCGGGGAACCACCAGGCGCGGGCGCCGAGGAGCTGCATGATCGCCGGGACGAGGACGGAGCGGATGATCACGGCGTCGATGAAGACGGCCGAAGCCAGGCCGAGGCCGAAGAGTTTGATGATCCGGTCTTCGCCGAGCATGAAAGCGGCGAAGACGGTGACCATGATCGCCGCGGCGGCGGTGATCACGCGGCCGGTCAGGGCGAGGCCGCGGGTGACGGCCTCGGAGGCGTCCTGGGTGTGTTCCCACTCCTCGTGGATCCGCGACATCAGGAAGACCTCGTAGTCCATCGAGAGCCCGAAGACGATCGAGAAGAGGAAGATCGGGAAGAAGGAGATGATCGGGCCGGTGCTGTCGACGCCGATCAGGCTCGCGCCCCAACCCCACTGGAAGACGGCGACGATCAGGCCGAAGGCGGCGCCGATCGAGAGCAAGTTCATCAGGATCGCCTTCAGCGGCACCCAGATCGAGCGGAAGACGATCATCAGCAGCAGCGCCGAGAGCAGGACGACGACGCCGATGAAGAGCGGCAGCTTTTCGGAGATCGCGTTGCCGAAGTCCTCGAAGATCGCGTTGACGCCGCCGACGTGGACCTGCGCACCGGTCGCTTCCTCGACCGGCGGGATCGATTCGTCGCGGATGCGGTCGAGAAGGTCGGTGGTGTCGGCGCTCTGCGGGGAGGTCGTCGGGTAGAGCTGGAAGACGCCGACGGTCTCGTTCGGGTTGAGGGTGACGTCGGTCACCGCTTCGACCCCTTCTTCGCCCTGCAGCTGGTTGTGCAGCTCCTGCAGCGCTTCGTCATCGCCCTTTTCGGGCAGCTCGGCGGCGATCACGAAGGGGCCATTGAAGCCGGGCCCGAAGCCCTCGGCGAGCAGGTCGTAGGCTTCCCGCGTCGTCGTTCCCTCGGGGTCGGTGCCGGCGTCGTTGGTGCCGAGCCGCAGCGAGAGGGTCGGGATGCAGAGCGCGATCAGGACCGCACCGGAGAGCAGGGCGGCGGTCCACGGGCGCCGCTGGATGCGGTTGCTCCAGCGGACCCACCAGCCGCCCTCGTCGACGCTGCGGCGGCCGCGGCCGAGGCCGGGGATCCGCAGCCGGTCGACGCGGCGTCCGACGATCGTCAGCAGCGCCGGCAGCAGGGTGAGGGCGCTGACCATCGTGAAGAAGACCGCCAGGGCAGCGGCCACCGCCACCCCGTAGAGGAAGCTGAGGCCGAGCAGCATCATCCCCAGCAGGGCGATGATCACCGTGATCGCGGCGAAGAGGACGGCGCGGCCGGAGGTGTCGATCGCGGCGATCGCCGCCTCCCGCGGCTCGTACCCCTCGTCGAGGCCATTGCGGAAGCGGGTGAGGATGAAGAGGGCGTAGTCGACGCCGACGCCGAGGCCGATCATGAAGGCCAGCTGCGGCGCAAAGTCGGCGGTGTTGAAGACGTGGGTGCCGAGGGTGATGAAGCTGACCCCGACGCCGAGCGCGAAGAGCGCGGTAATGATCGGCAGGCCCATCGCCACCACCGAGCCGAAGGTGAGCAGGAGGACGACGATCGCGGCCAGCAGCCCGATCGCCTCCGAGAAGCCTTCTTCTTCTTCGCCCCGGACTTCCTCGATCGGGGAGCCGCCGAGCTCGATCTGCAGTCCGTCGCCGGCGGCCGCCTGGGCGGTCTTCATCACCCGCTCGGCTTCCTCCGTGTCGAGGTCGGGCCCGGCGACGTCGAACTGGACGGTCGCGTAGGCGATCTTGCCGTCGTCGCTGATCGCGGCGGCGCCGCCGCCCTTGCCGTAGGGGCTGGCGACTTCGCTGACGTGCGGTTCCTCTTCGACTTCGGCGAAGACGCGCTCCATCTTCTTCTCGACCGCGGGGGAGTCGACGCCGGCGTCTGCCTTGAAGACGATCTGCGCCGCTTCCCCCGACTGCGCCGGGAACTTCTGTTCCAGCAGGTCGAGCGCTTCCTTGGAATCAGAGTCCGGCAGGCTGAATTCTTCGCTGTAGTCGGCCCCGACGGCACCGGAGATGGCGATCATCGCGACGAGGGCGGCGATCCAGCTGATGATCACCGTCTTGCGGTGACCGGTGGTCCAGGTGGCGAAGCGACGCATTGGAGCGGGCAACGTACCAATGGCGGCGGCGCCGTGTGTGAACGCGCTCACGTCGCGGCCGAGGAATAGATTCTCGGCAGATGCCCGAACCCCAAATCGCCCGCTTCCGCCGGGTGGTCAGCTCCGCCTACGCCTCGCTCGAGGCCCGTCGCCAGGAGGTCAACGACCTCAACGTCTTCCCGGTCGCCGACGGCGACACCGGCGACAACATGGCGATGACGATGCGCGCGGTGATGGAAGAGCTCGACCGCCTCGACGGCCAGGAAGTCGACGAGGTCGGCCGCACCGAGCTGGTCCAGGCGCTAGCCCGCGCAGCGCTGATGGGCGCTCGCGGCAACTCCGGCGTCATCCTCAGCCAGATCGTCCGCGGCGCCGCCGAGGAGCTCGCCTCCCGCCCCGGCGAGCTGATCGACCCGACCCTGGTCGCGGCTGCATTTGCCAGCGCCGCCGACGCCGCCTACGACTCGGTCCGCGACCCGGCCGAGGGGACGATGCTGACCGTCTTCCGCGAGATGGCCCACTCGCTCTCCCGCCAGCTCGCCCACCTCGACCAGGAGAAGCAGCGGCTCGGCACCGACGTCTCCGAAGAGGAGCAGGACGCTGTCCTCGCCGAGGTCCTGGAGCGGGCGATCGCCGACGGCGAGCGAGCGGTCGCGAAGACGCCGGAGCAACTCGAGGTCCTGCGCGAGTCCGGCGTCGTCGACGCCGGCGGGCACGGCCTCGTCCTGATCCTCGCCGGCGTCGTCGCCGGCCTCCGCGGCGACGGCGCCGAGGTCCCCGAGGTCCAGCACCACGAGCCGCCGCGCCGCAGCCTGCCCCACCACGAGGACAGCCGCTACCGCTACTGCACCAACTTCATCGTCTCCGGGAAAGGGCTGCAGAACCGCCAGTTCCTGCCGCGGCTGGAGGGTCTCGGCGACTCCGTCCTCGTGGTCGGCGACGACGTCACCCTCAAGGTCCACGTCCACACCGACGAGCCCGAGGCCGCGGTCGCGGTCTTCGACGGGGTCGGCGAGGTGGCCAACCTCGACGTCGCCGACATGCGCGAGCAGATGGCCGAGCGCGACGCCCGCCTCAGCGGCCGCACCGGCGTCGTCGCCGTCGCCGCCGGCGACGGCCTCCAGCGCCTCTTCGGCGAGCTCGGGGCCCACGTCGTCCCCGGCGGCGAGACCCTCAACCCCTCGACCTACGAGCTGCTGGCCGGGATCCACAGCGTCGCCGCCGACGAGGTCCTCGTCCTGCCCAGCTCCTCGAACGTGATCATGGCCGCGGAGCGCGCCTGCGAGCTCTCCGAGAAGCCGGCGCGGGTGGTGCCGGCGACCTCGCAGCAGGCGAGCCTGCTGGCGCTGGTCGAGCTCGATCCCGAGGCCTCCTTGGAGGAGAACGCGGAGCGGCTGGGGGAGGCGCTGGAGGGCGTCGCCACCGGTGGCGTCGCCCCCGCGGCCCGCGACGACGCCCAGGGCCGCTTCAAGAAGGGCGACGCGGTCGGCTTCCTCGCCGGCGAGATCGTCGCCTGGGGCGGGGCCGGCTCGACCCTGGCGAAGACGCTCGAGCACCTTGCCGCGGACGCCGAGATCCTCACCCTGATCGCCGGCGAGGGCGCTCCGATCCCCCTCGCCGAGCTCGACACCCACGTGCCCGACGGGGTCGAGGTCGAGACGCACGAGGGGGGACAGCCGAGCTGGTGGTGGCTGCTGGCCGCCCAGTAGTGCGCGCCTTCGGCGGCGAGCGCGAGCTCGGGCGCGCCGAGCTGCTCGACGCCCCCGTCCACTGGCCACGCCCAAGCGTCCTCGACCAGGGCCTGGGCGCCCTCCAAGGCGTCGGTCCCAAAACCGCCGAAGCCGCCGCCGCGGCCGGCCTCCGCACCATCGGCGACCTCCTCTTCCACATCCCAAGACGCCACCGCGACCTGAGGATCCGCCAGCTGGGCGACCTCCAACCCGGCGAGACCGCGACCATCCAAGTGGAGGTGCTGGGACCTCAACCCCGCCCCTTCCGCAAAGGTCGCCTCCGTATGGTCAGCGTCAAAGTCGGCGACGCCACGGGTCATGTAAGGGCCACGTGGTTCAACCAGCCTTGGGTAGCGGGGAAGCTGATCCCTGGGACCGCCCTCCTGCTCACCGGCAAATACAGCGGCAAGGGCTTCGCCATTCGCGAATGGGAGCACCTCTCCAGCCCCTCATCTTCTGCGGGTGGCGAGGGCGCCGGGGACCCCGAGCATCCAGCGCAGAGGTCCCCGAACAGCCCTCGACAGGACCCGCAGCCAGCAACCTTGGTCCCGCGGCATTCCTCCCCCGAAACCCTCCGTCCCGCCCGGATCCGCGACTGGGCCGAACAGGCAATCGCACTTTCCCCGAACGCCATCGAGGGACTGCCTTCGGAGATGCGCACCCGCCGATCCCTAGCCGCCCTCGGAGACACCTTGAAGACCGTCCACTTCCCGGAGTCCCTGGACGACCTCGACGAGGCCCGCACCCGCCTCCGCTTCGAAGAGCTCTTCCTCCACCAAGCCCTCCTCGCCACCCGCAAGCGAACCCACCGAACCGCTCGCCCGGCGCCGCGCTTCGGCAAGCCCGGCGACCTCGTCGCCCGCTGGCTCGACTCGCTCCCCTTCGAGCCGACCGGCGACCAGCTGAAGGCCTTCGACGAGATCGAGACTGACCTCGACTCCGGCGAGCCGATGCAGCGGCTGCTGATGGGGGAGGTTGGTTCCGGCAAGACCGTGGTTGCGGTCTACTCGATGCTGCGGGCGCTGGAAGCCGGCTACCAGGCGGCGCTGATGGCGCCGACCGAGACCCTGGCCGAGCAGCACGCGATCACCTTGGGGAAGCTGCTGGCCGAGGAGGCGACCCCGTTCGCGCTGCTGACCGGCTCGACCCCGGCACCGCGCCGCCGCGAGGCCCTCGACCGCCTCGCCAGCGGCGAGCTCGGCCTTCTCGTCGGGACCCACGCGTTGATCGAGCCGACCGTCCGCTTCGCCCGCCTCGGCCTCGTCGTCGTCGACGAGCAGCACCGCTTCGGCGTCTCCCAGCGGCGGGCGCTGGACGAGAAGGGGGTGGAGGGGATGGCGCCCCACGTCCTCCACATGACCGCGACGCCGATCCCGCGCACGCTCTCGCTGACCGCCTACGGCGACCTCGACACCACCGCCCTGCACGAGCTGCCCGCCGGGCGCCAGCCGATCACGACCAAGCTGGTCGAGGAGCACCAGCGCGCCGAAGCCTTCGAGTTCCTGCGCCGGCGCCTGCGCGAGGGCCGTCAGGCGTTCGTCGTCTGCCCGCTGGTCGGCGAGTCGGAGAAAGTCGCCGGCAAAGCGGCGGCGGTCGAGGCCGAGCGGCTGCGCGCCGGCGAGCTGCGCGACTTTCGCGTCGGCCTCCTGCACGGGCAGATGGCCTCTCCGGAGAAGGCGGAGGCGATGCGCGCCTTCGCCGCCCATGAGACCGACGTCCTCGTCTCCACCACGGTGATCGAGGTCGGGATCGACGTCGGCAACGCGACCGTGATGGTGATCGAGGGCGCGGAGCGCTTCGGCGTTTCCCAGCTCCACCAGCTGCGCGGTCGGGTCGGCCGCGGCGAGCACCCGAGCCAGTGCCTGCTCTTCGCCGAAGAGGCAGGAGAGCTGGCGCAGAAGCGGCTGGGGGCGGTCGCGAGCGAGAGCGACGGCTTCAAGCTCGCCGAGGTCGATCTCGAACTGCGCGGCGAGGGCGAGATCCTCGGCACCCGCCAGTCCGGGCTGCCGCGCTTCGCCGTCGCCAAGCTCCCCGAAGACGGCCCACTGCTGATCGAAGCGCGCCAGGAGGTGCTGGAGCTATTGGGAGAGCACGGGTCCCTCGCCGACCCGGCCCTCGGCCCGCTCCTCGACGCCGCCCATCGCCGCTTCGGCACCGGCGCGGCCGATCCGATTCCGTTATGAGAAGTCCCCTATGAGGAGCCCCTTGTGAGAGTGATCGCCGGCGAGCTGAAAGGGCAGCGCCTGGTCGCGCCCAAGGGCTGGAAGGTGCGGCCGACCTCCGACCGCGTCCGCGAGGCGATCTTCTCCACCCTCGGCGACCGGGTCGACGGGGCGGCCGTCCTCGACCTCTACTGCGGCACCGGCGCGCTGGCGATCGAGGCGCTCTCGCGCGGGGCCGAGCGCGCCGTCCTCGTCGACCGCGACACCCGGCCCGCCCTCGGCAACGTCCAGCGCCTCGGCCTCGGCGACCGCGCCGAGCTGGTCCGCGCCGACGTCGGCCGCTGGCTGGGCCAGGTTTCGCCTGCTTCATTTGCGGGGAAATTCGACCTCGTCTTTGTGGACGCCCCGTATAAACTCGCCGACCGCGTGGACGAGGACCTGAACATCCACCTGCCGAAGCTGCTGAGCAGCGGGGGTCGAGCCGTGGTCGAGAGCGGCGCCCGCCGGCCGCTGCGGATCGACTCGCTCGAGCCGCTGCGCCAGCGCCGCTACGGCGCCGCCGACGTCTCCATCTACGCGGAGGCGAGCGAATGAGCCAACAGAGCGGCACGGTTGTCTGCCCGGGCTCCTACGACCCGGTCACCAACGGCCACATCGACATCATCACCCGCACCTCGAACGTCTTCGAGCGCGTCGTCGTCGGCGTCGTCAACAACCCGGTCCGCAAGGCGAAGACGCTCTTCACCGCCGAGGAGCGGAAGGCGTTCATCGAGGAGGCGACCGCCGACCTCCCCAACGTCGAGGTGCAGATCTTCGCCAACCTCCTGGTCGAGTTCGCCCGCGACAACGAGGCGAAGGCGATCGTCAAGGGGCTGCGGGCGATCTCCGACTTCGAGTACGAGTTCGAGATGGCGCAGCTGAACCGCAAGCTCGACCCGGGGATCGAGAGCATCTACGTGATCGCCTCCCCTCATTACAGCTTCCTCTCGTCCACCGGGGTGAAGGAGATGGCCACCTTCGGGGGCGACGTCTCCGACCTCGTTCCGGCCGCCGTCGCGGGTGCGCTGAAAGAACGCCTGGGGGACAGGTAGGCTGTGCAACACCAGTCCGTCCGTATGGGCGTCGCCTTGCAAAAAAACGCTCTTTCAACGCCTTCTTCCCTAAAACCCCCGCATACACGTAGGCTTACGACCTTCATATGGACGTCCTGGTCCTCATAGACAAGCTCGATGACGTAGTTCACAACGCCCGTCCGGTCCCCCTGACGGATCAAGTCCGCGTGGACCGAGAGGAGATCTACGACCTCCTCGACCAGATGCGCGCGACGATCCCCGAGGAGATCAAGCAGGCGCGGTGGATCGTCAAGGAGCGTCAGGAGATGCTGGCCGAGGCCAAACGCGAGGCCGAGCGAATCGTCCGCGAGGCCCGCGAGCAGCAGGCCCGCCTGATCTCCGACGAGGAGGTCACCAAGCAGGCCGAGCGCGCCGCCGACGAGATCGTCGAGGACGCCCGCAACCGCGAGCGCGAAATCCGCCTCGGCGCCGAGGACTACGCCGACGAGATCCTCAACACCCTCGAAGTGAACCTGCAGAAGTTCCTCGCCGCCGTTCAGCGCGGCCGCGACCGCCTCGCCGGTCGCGAGGAGGAACAACCGCAGCCCGAGCTCGACCAGCAGCCCTAACGCAGGCGGGGAGTTGGGACGGGTGTCCCTCTTCCGAAGACCGTCGCGCAGCTGATGCGTGGTCGAACTGCGCAGTGTGGTCTTAGGAGCCTTCGTGAGAGGGACACCCGTCCCAACCGCCGGCTTCGAGTTCCCACCGGAGGAGAGCGGCGATTCGGTCTGGTTCCTCTTCGACTTCTCGTTCGGTGAGGTGGATGACGCGGTAGCCGGCTGCTTCCAAGGCTAGGTCGGCGACGCGTTCGTTGGGGTTTCGGTAGGGGCGGCCGGGACCGTCGATCTGGACGGCGAGACGCTCGTCCTTCCAGAGGAAGTCCACCATCACTCCAGTTGCTCGTTCTGCGGTCATGCGCTCTTAAGGGCTGGGAAGCGAAAACTCTCCCCTGGCCCGTCACCGTTCCGAGATTTGGTGCCCTATAGGGGCCCAAAGTGCGGAAGGGCTGCGGCCCCCGCTGGCGGTTACTCGAGTTTCAGGTTCTTCAGCGCTGCCCAGCGGTCGTCGACCGGGGCCTCGTGCTCGTGCGGGTTGTCGTTGAGGCTCTCGCCGCAGACGGGACAGAGGCCGGCGCAGTCGGGGCGACAGAGGATGCGGGTGGGAAGGGCGAGGATCGTCGCGTCGTGGGCCCAGCGGCCGATGTCGAGCTCGTCGTCGGAGACGTAGGGGCTGCGCAGTTCGGGATCGTCCGTCCCGGCCTGGTCGACCTCCCGCGCCTCGACATCGAGGTCGAGCACGGCGGGTTCGAGGCAGCGCATGCAGGGGCCTTCGAGGTGGACCGGGAAGTTGAGCCGGAAGGCGAAGCCGTTGCTGGGGCGGGAGACCTCGAGCCGCACCCGCGGCGCCCAGGGCTCGGGCTTGTAGGTCTGGGCGGCCAGCTCGAAGGGCTCCAGCGCCACCGGCGTCTCCAGCCGCTTGCCCTCGCCGTGGGCGAGCGAGAGTCGGGATAGGTCGATGATCGTCTGCGGCGCCTGTGACATGCTCCCGTCGAGGTTACGAGATGGGCCGATTCGACTGGAAACCCGACACCTACTCCGAGCTGATCCGCTCCGAGGTCCCGCGCTACGACGAGCTGCAGGAGCAGGCGATCGCCGCGATCCCGTTTCCGCCCGAGCGGGTGCTGGAGCTGGGGATGGGAACCGGGGAAACCACCCGTCGCCTGATCGAGGCCTACCCCGACAGCTGGGTGATCGGCCTCGACGCCAGCGCCGACATGGTCTTCCGGGCGCGCGAGAACTACGACGACGTGCAGCTGGCGCGGATGGAGGACCCGCTGCCCGAAGGCCCCTGGGACCTGGTGATCGGCGTCCTCTCGATCCACCACCTGCGCGCCGAGCAGAAGCAGAACCTCTTCCGGCAGGTGCGCGAGCAGTCGCGCTCGTTCGTGATCGGGGACGTCGTCAAGGCCGACGTCGAGGTCGCCCCGATCGACCCCGGATACGACTTCCCGGAGACCGCCGCCGACCTCGCCGAGTGGTGCGGGGGAGAGGTGACGTGGGAGGCCGACGACCTCGGCGTGGTGCGGGCGACGTACTGAAAGCCCGCACCCGCTAGCATTCCGCGACCGATGGCCGTCCCGAAGAAGAGAACCTCCAGCGCCCGCCGCGACAAGCGCCGTGCCCAGCACAAAGCCGGCAAGGCGACGCTGAACAGCTGCCCGCGCTGCCACAGCCCGCGGCTGCCGCATCGCGTCTGCCCGACCTGCGGCACCTACGCCGGCCGCGAGGTCGTCGCGCAGCGGATCGCCGACCCGTCGGCGCCCCACACCCACGAGTAGGCGGTGGCGCCCTCACGCGCGGTGACCGTGGCCCTCGACGGCTACGGGGCTGAGCAGGGATTCGACGTGCTCGCCCGCGGCGCGCGGTTGGCCGCTGCCGACGGCATCGGCGTCCGCGTCTTCGGCCCGCGGCGCGCGCTCGGGCTCGACGGGGTCGAGGGGATCGAGGTCCTCGACACCACCGACCGCATCGGCAACGAGGAGGACCCGGTGCCGGCGGTCCGGGCCAAGAAGGAGGCCTCGGTCGTCCGCGCCGCCCGCGACGTCGCCGACGGCGACTCGGCCGCCCTCGTCAGCTGCGGCTCGACTGGGGCGACGATGGCCGCCGCCACCTTCGGCCTGCGCCGCCTCAAGGGCGTGCAACGGCCGGCGCTCGCGGTGCGGCTGCCGGTCCCCGGCAAACCCGTCCTCTTCCTCGACGTCGGCGCCAACGTCGAGGTCCGCGCCCAGCACCTGTTCCAGTTCGCTTTCCTCGGCGCCGCCTTCGCCGACGCCGTGCTCGAGGTCGAGGACCCATCGGTCGCCCTGCTCACGGTCGGCGAGGAGTCCGGCAAGGGACGCGAGGAGGTGGTCGAGGCGCACCGCCTGCTCAGCGCCGCCCCCGGGATCCGCTTCGCCGGCAACGTCGAGGGGCGAGACCTGCCCGCCGCGAAGGTCGACGTCGTCGTCACCGACGGCTTCACCGGCAACGTCTCCCTGAAGCTGCTCGAGGGCACCGCCAAGACCGTCGCCGCCGCCGTCGGCGACGCCGCCCGCTCGAACCCGGTCGCCGCGGTGGGCGGCCTGCTGCTGAGGCCCGCCCTCGACGGCCTGCGCCGTGAGCTCCACCCCGACACCACCGGCGGCGCGATCCTGCTCGGCCTGCGGGGGATCGCCGTGGTCGGCCACGGCAGCTCCGGTGCCGAGGGGATCGCCAACGCCGTCCGCCTCGCCGCCCGCTGCGCCGAGGTCGACGCGGTCGGCCGCACCGCCGCGCTGCTGGCCGAGGGCGGCGCCGGCCGCGGCGCCCTCGCCGCCGAGGGAGACGCGTAGGCGCCGTGATAAACAACCCCGGTAGATGAACCGCGACGAGGTACTGACCCTGGTCCGCGAGCACCTCGCCGAGGAGCTCGAAGTCCCGCTCGAGCGGATCGAGGAGGGAGCTCGCTTCAAGGAGGACCTCGACGCCGACTCGCTCGACCTCTACGAGCTGGTGATGGAGCTGGAGGACCGCTACGGGGTCACCGTCTCAGAGCAGCAGGCGACCCACATCAAGACCGTCGGCGACGCGGTCGGGTTCGTGCTGGAGCACGCCCCAGCCTGAGCCGGTGGCGCCGGACCCCGACTCTCCCGTCGCGGCGCTGGCGACCCTGGTCGAGGAGCTGCCCGAGGACCTTCGCAGGCAGGCGCTGACCCACTCCTCCTGGACCGAGCGCCGCGTCGACTCCTTCGAGCGCCTCGCCTTCCTCGGCGACAGCGTCCTCGGCCTCGCCGTCGCCACCAGCGTCTACGAGAGCTTCCCGAAGCTGGCCGCGGGCGGCCTGACCAAGGTCCACAACCAGGCGGTCAGCGGCGTCTCCTGCGCCGAGGTGGGGACGGTGCTCGGGGTGCCGGCGATGCTGAAGGCGAACGAGCCGGAGGGGCTGGCGACGGCGATCCCGGCCGACGTCCTCCTCGACGGCGGCCGGCCGCTGCCGGAGGCGACCGAGGCGCTGATCGGCGCCTGCTACGTCGCCTTCGGGTTCGAGCGCACCGCCGTAGCGGTGGCCGAGGCGTTCGAGCCGCGGATCGAGCTCGCCTCCGAGACCCGGATCGATTTCAAGTCCGCTTTGCAGGAGCTTTTGGCCCAGCGCGGAGCGCGCGTAACCTACGAGGTGATCGCGGCGACGGGTCCCCCGCACCGGCGCACATTCGAGGTGGCCGCGATCGTCGACTCCGCGCGGGTCGGGACGGGGAAAGGGCGGAGCAAGAAGGCGGCCGAGCAGCTTGCCGCCGAGGAGGCTTTGGCGCATCTTGGGGGTTAATCGAGCGACCGTCGCGTCCGAGGGGACCGGGAGCATTCAGGCGATGCGAGGTGCCCGCGCATGTACCTGAGGTCGATCTCGATGAAGGGCTTCAAGTCCTTCCCCGAGCGCACGACCCTGGAGTTCTCTCCCGGCGTCAGCGTCATCGTCGGCCCCAACGGCTCGGGCAAGAGCAACATCACCGATGCCGTCCTCTGGGCGCTCGGCGAGCAGAGCCCAGGGGCGATCCGCGGTGCCTCGATGCAGGACGTGATCTCCGCCGGCGGCAAAGGGATCGCCCAGCGCAAGGCGGCCGAGGTCGAGGTGACGATCGACAACTCCGACGGCCGCGCCGCCACCGAGTTCTCCGAAATCGCGGTCGAACGCCGGCTCGACCGCTCCGGCGACAGCGGCTACCGCCTCAACGGCGCCCGCTGCCGTCTCGCCGACGTCACCGATGTCCTCTCCGACACCAACCTCGGCCGCGAGATGCACTCGGTGATAAGCCAGGGTCGGGTCGAGACGATCGTCCACTCGAAGCCGCGCGAGCGGCGACTCCTGGTCGAGGAGGCCGCGGGCCTCGGCAAGCACCGCAAGCGCCGCCGCCGGGCAGAGCTGAAGCTGCGCTCGGCGCGCGACAACCTCGACCGCGCCCTCGACGTCGAGCGCGAGGCGCGGGCGCGGCTGCGGCCGCTGAAGCGCCAGGCGCAGGCGGCCGAGCTGGGGGCGCGGATCGAGCGCGAGGAGCTGGGCCTGCGGGCGCAGCTGGTCTCCGAGGAACTGCGCTTCGGCGCCGACCGCGCCGCCGCGGCGGAAAAGGCGGCGGCGAAGGCGCGCGGGCTGCGGGCGAAGCTGGAGGAGCGGCTGAGCGAGGTCTCCGCCCGTCGGGCGGCAGCCGAGGAGCGCTTTGCCGCCCGCGACCGCGAGCGGACCCAGGCCTGGGGCCTGCTGACGAAGCTGCGCGGCGATCAGGAGCGGGTCGCCGTCCGGGTCGCCAACCTCTCCAGCCGCGAGGCCGAGGTCGAGGCCGGGCTGGAGCGACTGCGGGTCGAGCTGGGCCCGCTGACCCTCGACGTCGGGCCGGGATCGGCCCCGGGCGAGCGGGCGCGGAAGCTGGAAGAGGAGCTGGGCGAGATCGACGCCGGTCTGCGGACCGCCGGCGAGGGCCTCGGGGTCGCCCGTTCCGCCGACGCCGCCGAGGCGGCGCGCGAGAAGGCGTTGGGGGACGTCCGCGCCGGCGCCGAGCGCGCTTCCCGCCACGCAAAAAGGGCCGAGGGCCTGCTCGGGGAGCGCCATCGCGAGGCGATGCGAGCGCGCCTGGCGGCGGGGGAGACGCTGCTCGACGACGTCCGCAGCGCCCTGAAGGCAGCGGAAGGCGCCGGCGCGGCGATCCGCGAGCGGGTCGAGCGGATCGAGCAGAAGGTGATGGGCGGCAAGGACGACGGCGACGAGATCGCCGAGGAGCTGCGCGCCTGCTCCCAGCAGGAGTTCGAGCTGCAGGCGGAGATGAGGAAGACCTCCGACGAGCTGACCCAGGCCGAGGTCGAGGCCGCCCACCTCGGCGACCGCCGTGCCGAGGCCGAGCGCGAGCTGGCCTCGATCGCCGAGCGGCTGAGGGAGGAGATCCCGCCCGTCTCCGAGGCCCTGAGCGAGGAGGCACGAGCCGAGATCGACCGCAAGCTCGAGCGGCTGGAGCGCCGTCGGGCCCAGATCGGGCCGGTCAACCCGCTGGCCGAGCAGGAGTACGACGAAGCCCGCGAGCACGTCGAGAGCCTGCAGGTGCAGCGCGAGGACATCGAGCGCTCGATGCGGGAGCTGGAGTCGCTGATCCGCGACATCGACGAGGAGATCGAGCGCGCCTTCGAGCAGACCTTCGAGGCGACGGCGAAGAACTTCGAGGAGATGGTCGAGCACCTCTTCCCCGGCGGCCGCGGGCGGCTGCGCCGCGTCAGCCTGCGGCCGGTGCGCGACGACGAACGTCCCGCCGGCGAGCAGGAGGCGCCGACCGACGCCGAGCCCGAGGCCGAGGAGGAGGAAGAGGAGCGCGACGAGCTCGGGGTCGAGATCGAGGTCACCCCGGCCGGCAAGTCGACCCGCAAGCTGCAGCTGCTCTCCGGCGGCGAGAAGTCCCTGGTCGCGCTGGCCTTCGTCTTCGCCGTCTTCCTCGCTCGGCCGTGCCCGTTCTACATCCTCGACGAGGTCGAGGCCGCCCTCGACGACGCCAACATCGACCGCTTCCTGCAGCTGATCCGGCGCTTCTCCGACCGCGCCCAGTTCGTCATCGTCACCCACCAGAAACGGACGATGGACGCCGCCGACGTGCTCTACGGGGTCTCGATGGGCGGCGACGGCGTGACCAAGGTCGTCTCGCGGAAACTGCCGCGCGAAGTCGCCGGGGACGAAGAGGACGAGGGCGAAGCCCCGGGCCTCTCCGCCGTCGCCTAGCGCTCGCTACCTTTCCTCGCCATGGCTACGAGCTGGCAGGAGATCGTCGATCTAGGGGCGCGGCAGCCGGGGGCGGCTGTGGTGGTCGAGGAGGAGGCGCCCGAGCGGCGGCGGGGAGTCTTCCGGAAACTGCGCGAGAGCCTCTCGAAAAGCCGCCAGGCCCTCACCGAGGAGATCTCGGCGAGCCTGTTCGACCGGATCGACGACGAGACCTGGGAGCTGCTCGAGGAGGCTCTGATCCTCGCCGACGTCGGGGCGCCGACGACGGCGGCGGTGGTCGAGAAGCTGGAGCACGAGGTCGAGTCCGGGGCGGCGCCGATGGACGGCGCCGCGGTCCGCGACCGCTTGATCGAGATGCTCGCCGAGGTGGCCTCGACCGGCCGCGCTCCGATCGACCTCAGCGCCGAGCCGGCTGTCCTGATGATGGTCGGGGTCAACGGCACCGGCAAGACGACGACGATCGGCAAGATCGCCTGGCACCTGAGCAAGGAGATGGGGCTGAGCGTGGTGATGGCCGCCGCCGACACCTACCGCGCCGCCGCCGCCGAGCAGCTCGAAACCTGGGCCGAGCGCGCCGGCGCCGAGCTGGTCCGCGGCGAAGAGGGCGCCGACCCCGGTGCCGTCGCCTACGACGCGATCAACGCCGCCCGCGCCCGCGGCGCCGACGTCGTCATCGTCGACACCGCCGGCCGCCTCCACACCCAGAGCAACCTGATGGACGAGCTGGCGAAGGTGCGGCGGGTGATCCAGAAGCAGATCCCCGAGGCCCCCCACGAGACCCTGATCTCGATCGACGCCACCACCGGCCAGAACGGCCTGCGCCAGGCCAAGGTCTTCTCCGAGGCGGTCGAGGTCGACGGCGTCGTCCTCACCAAGCTCGACGGCACCGCCCGCGGCGGCATCGCCCTCGCGATCGCCTCCGACCTCGGCATCCCGGTGAAGCTGATCGGCGTCGGCGAGACCCTCGAGGACCTGCGGCCCTTCGACCCGAGCGACTACGCGAACGCGCTGTTGGCGGAGTAGCCCCTCCCAGGGGCTGCTCTAAGCTGCTCGGACATGTTCGACCAGCTCTCCGAACGGCTGCAATCGACCCTCTCCGACGTCCGCTCGCGCGGCAAGCTGAGCGAGTCCGACGTCGACGCGGCGATGCGGGAGATCCGTCTCGCGCTGCTCGAGGCCGACGTCAACTTCAAAGTCGTCAAAGCCTTCACGAAGACGCTGAAGGAGCGCTGCCTCGGCTCCGAGGTGCTGGAGAGCCTCGACCCCGGCCAGCAGGTGGTGAAGATCGTCAACGAGGAGCTGGCCGCGTTGATGGGCGGCACCGGCTCGGAGCTGGCGATGGCCTCCAGCGGCCCGACGGTGATCCTGATGGCCGGCTTGCAGGGCTCCGGCAAGACGACCGCCTGCGCCAAGCTCGCCCAGTTCTTCGGCAAGCAGGGCAAGGACGTGGCCCTTGCCGCCTGCGACGTCTACCGCCCGGCCGCCGTCGAGCAACTGGTGACGATGGGCGGCCGCGCTGGGGCCCACGTCTATGAGCGCGGCACCGACGCCGACCCGGTGGACATCGCGTCCTGGGCGCTGGAGGAGGCCCGCCGCGAGCGCCGCGACGTCCTCATCGTCGACACCGCCGGCCGCCTCCACATCGACCAGGACCTGATGGCCGAGCTGGCGAAGATCCGCAAGCAGACCCGCCCGCACGACGTCCTCCTCGTCGTCGACGCGATGACCGGCCAGGACGCGGTCGGCGTCGCCGAATCCTTCGCCGAGGTCGCCGAGTTCGACGGCGTCGTCATGACCAAGCTCGACGGCGACGCCCGCGGCGGCGCCGCCCTCTCGGTCAAAGCCGTCACCGGCAAGCCGATCCTCTTCGCCTCGACCGGGGAGAAGATCGAGGACTTCGACAAGTTCCACCCCGACCGCATGGCGCAGCGGATCCTCGGCATGGGCGACGTCTTGAGCCTGATCGAGAAAGCCGAGCAGCAGGTCGACGAGGACGAAGCCGAGGCGCTGCAGGAGAAAATGCGGCGCGACCAGTTCACCCTCGACGACTTCCTCAAGCAGATGAAACAGGTCCGCAAAATGGGGCCGCTGAGCGGGATCATCGGGATGCTGCCGGGGATGGGGGCGATGAAGCAGCTGAAGAACGCCGACGTCGACGAGCGCGAGCTCGACCGCGTCCAGGCGATCATCCTCTCGATGACGCCCCAGGAGCGGGCCAACCCGGGGATCATCAACGGGTCCCGCCGCAAACGGATCGCCAACGGCTCCGGGACCAAGGTGCAGAACGTCAACGCGCTGGTCAAGCAGTTCGACCAGATGCGGGTGCTGATGAAATCGATGGCCAACGGGCGGATGCCGACGCCGCAGCAGATGGCCAATTTGGCCGGCGGGGGACAGCGCACGCCGCGCCCGAAGGCGCGTAGACGCTAAGCTGCCGAGCCGCTATGGCAGTCCGAATCAGACTTAGACGCGTGGGTTCGAAGAAGAACCCGATCTGGCGCATCGTTGTCGCCGACAAACGTTCGCCCCGCGACGGGCGCACGATCGAGACGATCGGCCAGTACAACCCGCAGACCGAGCCCTCGACGATCAACATCGACGAGGAGCGCGCGAAGCACTGGCTCGAGCACGGGGCCCAGCCGTCGGAGACGGTGGCGACCCTGCTGCGGACCAAGGGCATCAAGGCCTCCGGCAGCTAGCCGGGCGCGGCGGCGATGACCGAGCTGCTCGAGTTTCTCGTCAAGGCCCTCGTCGAGGACCCGGAGGCGGTCACGGTGGAGGAGCTGGAGGAGGACGGCGATCTCGTCTACGAGATCAGCGTCGCCGAGGGCGACCTCGGCCGCGTGATCGGCAAGGGCGGGCGGATCGCCAACGCGATCCGGACGATCGCCAAGGCCGCCGCCGTGCGGATCGACCGCCGCGTCATCGTCGACATCCTGGATTAAAAGCGCGCGTTGCGCCTCGACGTCTTCACCCTCTTCCCCGAGGCCTTCGACTGGTTTCAGACCCAGCGCTCGGTCCAGAACGCGATCCGCGAAGGCAACGAGCTCGAGTTCTTCAACTACCGCGACTCGACGCCGCTGACCGCCGGCCAGGTCGACGACTCCCCCTACGGCGGCGGCGCCGGGATGGTGCTGCGGGTCGACGTCGTCGACGCCGCCCTTGAAGCGGCCTACGGCCAGGGCCCGCGACCGCGGATTGTCTTGCTCTCGCCGACCGGGCCGCTGCTCGACGACCCGATCGCCGACGAACTGGTCGCCGAGCCCCACGTCGCCCTGCTCTGCGGTCGCTACGAGGGCTTCGACGACCGCGTCCACCGGCACCTCGCCGACGACGAGCTCTCGATCGGCCGCTACGTCCTCGCCGGCGGCGAGCTGCCGGCGATGGTCGTCGCCGACGTCCTCATGCGCAAGCTTCCCGGCGCCCTCGGCCACGAGGACTCGGCGGTCGAGGAGTCCTTCAGCCACGCCCTCGAGGGGATGCCCGAGTACCCGCACTTCACCCGCCCGCCGAGCTACCGCGGCTGGGAGGTTCCCGAAGTCCTGCTCTCCGGCGACCACGGGAAAGTCCGCGAGTGGCGGTTGCAGCAGAGCCGGCTCCGGGCAGAGCAGTTCGAAAAAGACGCGGAATAGCTACCATTCCGCGACCGCGCGGTTCCCGCACCTGGGTCCCGGCGGTTTTTTCTCGCAGCAACTCTGCCTATGAGCTCCGTAATCGACAGCATCGAGCGCGCCCAGCTGCGGCAGGGCCTGCCCAAATTCGACCCTGGTGACCGCGTTCGCGTCCACTTCCAGGTGATCGAGGGCAGCCGCAAGCGGACCCAGGTCTTCGAGGGCGTCGTCCTCAAGCGCCAAGGCTCCGGCGTGCGCGAGACCTTCACTGTGCGCAAGCAGTCGTTCGGCGTCGGCGTCGAGCGGACCTTCCCGCTGCACTCGCCGAAGATCGAGAAACTCGAGGTTGCGGCGCGCGGCGACGTCCGCCGGGCGAAGCTCTACTACCTGCGGGGCCGGATCGGCAAGGCCGCCCGCGTCGCCGAGCGGCGCTGGGGGATCGACGACGACGTAGTCGCGGTCGCTGGCGCGGCCGACGGCGAGTCCAGCGCGGTCGACGCCGAGGGCGTCAGCCAGGAGGAGGTCGTGCCGGTCGAGACCGAGGAGGCACCTGCGGCCGAGGCCGAGGCGCCGGAGGTCGAGGAGGCGCCCGAGGCCGAGGCCGAGGCGACCCCAGAGGCCGACGGCGGCAGCGAGGGGCAGAACGAAGGTGCCGAGCCGCAGCCGGAGGGCGAGGCCGAGCACGAGGCCGCGCCGGCAGCTGAGGCGGAGGCCGAGACGGCGGCGGAGACGGACGCGGAAGCGCCCGAGGCGGGGGAGACCGAGGACACTGCAGCGCCCGAGGATGCCGAGGACGAGGAGCCGTCGGGGGACGGCGACTCCGACGAGGACTCGGCAGCCTGAATCCCAGGATCCCGAAGCCGGAATCCAAAGCTGGCGGCCTGATCGAGCTGGTCGTCATCGTCGTGCTCGCGCTGGGGCTGGCGCTGGCGATCCAGGCCTGGGTCGTGAAGCCCTACCAGATCCCCTCGGGTTCGATGGAACCCACCCTGGACGTCGGACAGCGGGTGCTGGTCAACCGCTTCCTCTACCACTTCAAGGACCCCAAGGTCGGCGACATCGTCGTCTTCCATCCCCCCGAGGGCGCCGAAGGCGGGCCGGGCGAACAGTGCGGCGTCAACCGCAACCAGGACGAACCGTGCCCGACCGCGACCGAAAGCGAGGCGAGCGACAACTTTATCAAGCGGATCGTCGCCGGCCCCGGCGACACGATCGCGGTCAAAGAAGGGCACCCGGTCGTCAACGGCAAGATGGTCGGCGACGAGCCCTACATCTATCCCTGCCCTTCCTGCAATTTGCCGAAAGCGATCACGGTTCCACCCGATCACTACTTCATGATGGGGGACAACCGTGGGGCCAGCGACGACAGCCGCGAATGGGGTCCCGTCCCCAGAGACTGGATCATCGGAGAGGCCTTTGCCACCTACTGGCCCCCGAACCGCATCGGCGGGCTCTAAGAGCCAGAAGCCGAAGACCCACCGGCGCCGGCTGGCGCGCAGTCGCCGCCTGTTCGCCTTCGACCGCGGGCTGCAGAGCCGGTTCGTCGCCGGAGCCGACGAGGCCGGGCGCGGTTGCCTCGCCGGGCCGCTGGTCGCCGCCGCAGTCCTGATCGACTACGAGCGCCTCTCGCACTCCGACCGCCGCGCTCTCAGCGGCCTGCACGACTCCAAGCAGATGACCGAGACCCACCGGATGGAGATGTACCCGTGCGTGCTGCGCGCGGCCGAGCGGGTCAGCGTCGTCGTCCGCTCGGCTCCTGGGATCGACCGCCGCGGCCTCCACGTGACCAACATCGAAGCGCTCTCGCTGGCGCTGGAGCGGCTGGCGCCGAGTGCCGACGCGATCTGCCTCGTCGACGGCTTCCGCCTGCCGCGCTGCGGGGTCCCGCACCGGCGGGTGGTGAAGGGGGACGCGACCAGCGCCGCGATCGCCGCCGCCTCGGTGATCGCCAAGGTGACCCGCGACCGCTACATGCGGGAGGTGGCGCCGAGGCACCCGGGCTGGGGCTTCGAGGAACACGTCGGCTACTCGACCCCGGAGCACCGCCAGGCGATCGAGGAAATCGGGATCTCGCCGCTGCACCGGCGTTCGTTCCAGAGTGTCGCCTACTCCCAGCTCGAGCTCGGCTAGAACGCGCCCTTGACGTAGTCGACGTCGACCGCGCGGCCGTGGCGGTCGAGGGTGACGCCGACGGCGTCGAAGCGGATCTCGGCGTAGGGCGGCTGGCCGCGGCGTTCCGACATCCAGGCGGTGGCAAGGCGGCGGACGCGACGCTGCTTGCGGCGGTCGATCGCGAGGATCGGCTTCTCGGGGCCGAAGGACGTTCCCTCCCGCGCCCCCTTCACCTCGATGAAGACGAGGGTGGAGCCGTCGCGGGCGACGATGTCGAGCTCTCCGTAGCGGGTGCGGGCGTTGCGCTCGACGATCTCCCAGCCGGCCTCGGCGAGGCGGCGGGCGACCAGGTCCTCGGCGATCTCGCCGGTGCGGCGGCGGGGGTCGGCCATGGAGGGATAAGGGCGCGGGGGCGAGGAACTCTCCCCACTTGCTGCTGCCCAAAGAATTTGCTTTTTGCGCGCCACGCTTGAATCGGCGCCTCCTAGCGTGGCTGCCGTGCTCGCCACCGCCCGCACCTTCACCCTCGACGGCATTTCCGCCCGCCCGGTACGGGTCGAGGTCGACGTCCACCGCGGGCTGCCGAACTTCACGATCGTCGGCCTGCCCGACACCGCCGTGAGCGAGGCGCGGGAGCGGGTGCGGGCGGCGCTGGTCAACTGCGGCTTCGAGTTCCCCCTGCGGCGGATCGTCGTCAACCTGGCGCCGGCCAGCCTGCGCAAGGCGGGGCCGGGGATGGACCTGGCGATCGCCGCGGCGCTGCTGAGCGCGGCGGGGGAGCTGGAGTGGGAGGGCCTGGCGCGGGTCGCGCTGGCCGGGGAGCTGGCCCTCGACGGCTCGCTGCGACCGGTTCAGGGCGCCCTGGCGATGGCGGAGGCGGCGCGGGAGAGCGGGGCGGAGGCGATCGTGCTGCCGGCGGAGAACGGAGCGGAGGCGGCGCTGGCCGGGGGGATCGGGGTGGTGCCGGTGGAGGCACTGGGGCAGTTGCCCGCTCTGGTCGCGGGGGAGTGGGACCCGGCGCGGCCCGAGCCGATGCCGCTGCGGCTCGACCCCCCGCCGGGAGCGCCGGACCTCGCCGACCTGCGCGGCCAGCCGCACCTGCGGCACGCGCTGGAGGTGGCGGCGGCGGGAGGCCACAGCCTGCTCATGGTCGGGCCGCCCGGAGCGGGGAAGTCGCTCGCCGCCAGCCGGTTGCCGTCGATCCTGCCTCCGCTTGCCGTCTGCGACGCGCTGGAGGTGGCGCGGATCGCCAGCGCCTGCGGCCGGCTCGACGCCCTGCCCGGCGGCCGGCCGTTCCGCGCCCCGCACCACACGGTCAGCGCCGCTGGGCTCGTCGGCGGCGGCAGCCCGCCGCGGGCGGGCGAGGTGACGCTCGCCCACCGCGGGGTCCTCTTTCTCGACGAGCTCTGCGAGTTCAGGCGGGACGCCCTGGAGGCGCTGCGGGCGCCGCTGGAGACGGGGGAGGTCGCAATCGCCCGCGTCGGCGGCCAGCGCGTCCTCCCCTGCCGGTTCATGTTGGTGGCGGCCGCCAATCCCTGCCCCTGCGGGCGCGGCGAAACCGACCCCGACTGCACCTGCTCGCCGTACGAGGTCCAGCGCTACCAGGGCAAGCTGAGCGGAGCCTTGGCCGACCGCATTGACGTCCTCGCGGCGGTGCGGCAGCCGAGCGCCGCTGAGATCGGGGGTGCGCCGGGGGAGGCTTCGGCGGCGGTGCGCGAGCGGGTCTGCGCGGCGCGGGAGCGGCAGGAGCGCCGGCTCGGCAGCGGCCGCTGCAACGCCGAGATGACGCCGGCGGAGGCGCGCGCCTGCCCGCTGGGCGAGGGTGCGGCAAGCCTGCTCGCCGACCTCTACGCCCGCCAGCGGCTCAGCGGCCGCGCCCACGACCGGGCGCTGCGGCTTGCCCAGACCCTCGCCGATCTGGCCGGCCTGGAGGAGATCGGCGAGGAGCAGATGGCGCAGGCCCTGCAGATGAGGAGGCGGGATCGTGGCTGAGCCGCGTGCCTGCCCCGAGTGCCTGCGGCGGTCCTGGCTGCTGGCCGACCTCGGTCCCTACGTGGAGCGGATCGCAACCGGCGAGGTCGGCTCCCGCTCGCCGGAACTGCTGCGGCTCTCGAGCGAGGAGCTGGCCGAGGTGGCGGCGCCGAAGGTGGCGGCGCAGCTGCTGGCGCGGAACGCCGCCCTGCCGGAGGAGCGGCTGAACGAAGAGCTGTTGGTGGCCGGGTGCTGGGCCTGCTGCCGCCATGGCGACCTCTACCCGGACTCGCTGCGCGACGCCGACGACGCTCCCTGGGCACTGATCGGTCGCGGCAGCCCGAAGCTGCTGGAAGGGCTGGAGCCGTTCGAAGCGGTGACCATCGTCGGCGCCCGCCGCGCCACCTCCTACGGGCGCGAGATCGCCCGCGAGCTGGGGCGGGAGCTGGCGGCGGCGGGGATGACGGTTGTCAGCGGCCTCGCCTTCGGGATCGATGGCTGCGCCCACCGCGGCGCCCTCGACGCCGGCCGCACCATCGCCGTCCTCGGCTGCGGCCCCGACGTCGCCTACCCCGCCAGCCACCGCACCCTCTGGCGTCGCGTCTGCGAAGTCGGCCTGGTGGTCTCCGAGCTGCCGCCCGGCGCCACCCCCTGGCGCTGGACCTTCCCGGCCCGCAACCGGATCATGGCCGCCCTCGCCGGGATGACCGTCGTCGTCGAGGCCGCCAAGCGCTCCGGCTCCCTGATCACCATGGACCTCGCCGCCGACCTCGGCCGCGACCTCGGCGCCGTCCCCGGCCCCGTCACCTCCCGCGTCTCCGCCGGCCCCAATGCCCTCCTCGCCAGCGGCGCCCACGTCATCCGCGACGCCCAGGACGTCCTCGACGCCATGCTCGGCCCCGGCCGGAGGCCAATCAACCACGCCGTCCCATCCCTGGACCCCGACCTCGAAGCGGTCCTCGTCGCCGTCGAGTCCGGCGCGTCGACCTGCGACGGCGTCGCCGCAGCAACTGGCCTCTCGGGGGCGGACGCGGCCGCCACCTTGTCGCGACTCGAGCTGCTTGGCTATGTCAAATGCTCTTCCCTTGGAGCCTACGGGCGAACTTTGCTTTCCTAGTCGCCCACCTTGGATCGACGAGAGGAGCGGATGAAGCATCAGCGCAGCCGTGACGAACTCGTGGAGGAGCTAAAGGATCAGGTCGGATTTCTGGAGCGCTCCGCCGAGTCATTTGATGCCGGCTATGAAGGGGAGGCGAAGCGATTGGCAGCAACCCTTCGTGTTTTGCTCCACGATCATGGCAAGTCCTCCAGGTCTCTTCTGAGCCAGTTGGATCTAAAGGAGGGCCTCCAGTTTTTGGACACGGCAGAGCCGATAGTGCCAACGAATCTGCTCCCGACTCCAGGATTGGTCGTGATGCATTTAAAGGCGGGTCCCGAGGGTGGCGCCGGGCGCTATGAGCCTCGCTTTCGCATGTATCCAGACCTCGAAGGAGTGCCGATTCGGTTTGAGCCATGGTGGAACGAGTCCGTGGCGAAAGACGGTGAGGGAGTGTTCTTCAGTAGAAGGAACTTCGTGCTCACCGTGGCCAACAAGGAGGGGGGTGCTCACGTAGATCCTTCGTTGAATGAGGAGTACGCGGCACTGACGAGGCGCAACTCAATGGGATGGATGGCTGTCGTCGGCGAAGACGAAGCGCCGTTTGAGGGAAATATTGCGTTCAGCTGTGTGCGGCAGATCGCCTGGGAGACCATCAAGAGCTTGCATCGAGATCTTGAGCATCTCCTTGGAGGCGATGGTCTGGGGCGACTCGCGATGGCGGACCTCGGACGGAATGATCCCTGCCCCTGCGGAAGCGGCAAGAAGTTCAAGAAGTGTCACGCAGCTTGAAAGGGTCGATGACACGCGGCACGCCCGCGGTCCTCTCGATCGCCGGCTCCGACTCCGGTGGCGGGGCCGGGATCCAGGCCGACCTGAAGGCTTTCGCACGGGTCGGCGTGCACGGTATGACGGCGATCACGGCGATCACGGCGCAGAACACGGTGGGAGTGCAGGCGGTGGAGGCAATCTCGCCGCGGGTGATCGTCGCGCAGGTGAAGGCGGTGGCCGGGGACATCGGGATCGATGCGGTGAAGATCGGGATGTTGGGCACCGCAGAGACGGTGGGGGCGGTGGTGGAGGCGCTCGGGCATGTGGGCGAGGCGCCGGTGGTGATCGATCCGGTGATGGTCTCCGAGAGCGGGGCGGTGCTGTTGGACGAGGAGGCACGTGGCGCGCTGGTCGAGCGGTTGTTGCCGCTGACCTCGGTTGCCACCCCCAACTTCCCCGAGGCGCGGGTGCTGACCGGGCTGGGGGAGGGGGCAAGCCAGGAGGAGCTGGCGCGATCCGTACTCGCCCTTGGCCCCGGGGCCGTGGTCGTCACCGGCGGGCACAGCGAGGAGCTGGTCGACCTCTTCTTCGACGGCGAGCAGGTGGTGGAGATCCCGGGGGAGCGGCATCCGGACGGGGCGGCGCACGGATCCGGCTGCACGCACTCCTCGGCGCTGGCGGCGTACTTGGCCCGAGGCGAGGAGCCGCTGGAGGCGGCTCGCAAGGCTCGGGTGATCGCCTCGGAGGCCGTCGGGGCGGGCCTGCGCGGCATCGGCAAGGGGCCGGGCCCGGTCAACGCGCTCGGCATCGAATGACCGGATTGGCCAGCTCGGGCTCCAAAGCGGGGCGGTCGCGGGGGCGGGGCCCTCAGTAGATTTGCCTGCCATGAGCACCAACGGCGATACCGCGACCAAGCTGCCCCGTCCCCGCTCGGCGACCGTCTTCGACGGCCCCGACCGCGCCCACTCGCGCGCCTACATGAAGGGGATCGGGTTCGACGACGACGCGCTCAGCCGGCCGACGATCGGGATCGCCAACACCTGGACCGAGGCGATGCCCTGCAACTTCCACCTGCGGGCGCTGGCCGAGCACGTCAAAGAGGGCGTGCGCGCCGCCGGCGGGACGCCGATGGAGTTCAACACCGTCGCCGTCTCCGACGGGGTGACGATGGGGACCCAGGGGATGAAGGCCTCGCTGGTCAGCCGCGAGGTGATCGCCGACTCGATCGAGCTGATGGCCCGCGGCTACCAGTTCGACGCCATCGTCGCCCTCTGCGCCTGCGACAAGACGATCCCGGGCTGTGCGATGGCACTGGCCCGGCTCGACGTCCCCTCGGTGCTGCTCTACGGCGGCTCGATCGCCCCCGGCCACTGGCACGGCCGCGACGTCACCATCCTCGACATCTTCGAGGCCATCGGTGCCCACAACGCCGGCGACATGACCGACGAGGAACTGCACGAGCTGGAGGGGGTCGCCAGCCCCGGTGCCGGCGCCTGCGGCGGCCAGTTCACCGCCAACACGATGGCCTGCGCCTTCGAGGCGCTGGGGATCAGCGCCGGCGGTTCGGCGATGGTGCCGGCCGAAGACGACGACAAGCAGACGGTCGCCGAGAAAGTCGGCGAGCTGGTGATCAACGTGCTGGTCAACGACCTGCGGCCGAGCAAGATCATCACCCGTGAGTCGCTGGAGAACGCGATCGCCTGCATCTGCGCCTCGGGCGGCTCCACCAACGGCGTCCTGCACATGATCGCGCTCGCCCACGAGCTCGGGATCGAGCTGACCATGGACGACTTCGAGCGGATCTCGCGCCAGACGCCGCTCTTCGCCGACCTCAAGCCCGGCGGCCGCTTCGTCGCCACCGACCTCTACGCGGCCGGTGGCGTGCCGGTGATCCTCAAGCGCCTGGCCAAAGCCGGGATCCTCCACGGCGAGGCGATCACCGTCACCGGAAAGAGCATCGGCGAGGAAGCAGCTGCCGCGACCGAGGCCCCCGACCAGGAGGTCGTGCGCCAGGTCGAGAACCCGCTCAAGCCCGAAGGCGGGCTGGCGATCCTCCGCGGCAACCTCGCCCCGGAAGGCTCCGTGGTCAAGGTCGCCGGCACCGAGCGCCGCCAGCAGACCGGCCCGGCCCGCGTCTTCGAGTCCGAAGAGGAGTGCTTCCGCGCGGTCAAGGACCAGCAGATCAACCCGGGCGACGTCGTCGTCATCCGCAACGAGGGACCGGTCGGCGGCCCCGGGATGCGGGAGATGCTGCAGGTGACCGCGGCGATCGTCGGCGAGGGGCTCGGCGAGAGCGTGGCGATGGTCACCGACGGGCGCTTCTCCGGCGCCACCCGCGGCCTGATGATCGGCCACGTCGCCCCCGAGGCGGCGAAGGGCGGCCCGATCGCGGCGATCCGCGAGGGCGACGAGATCACCGTCGACATCGACAACCGCAGCCTCAGCGTCGCCCTCCCAGACGAGGAGATCGCCAAGCGGGTCGAGGAGTACGAGCAGCCCGAGCCGCTCTACACCCGAGGCGTCATGGCCAAGTACGCGGCCACGGTGTCTTCCGCCTCGAAAGGCGCGATCACCTAGCCGACCGCGGTGTCCTGGCCGGTTCGCAGCGGCTGGGAGGACTCGATGAACTCTTCGAGCAGGGGGTTGAAACGCTGCGGGCGCTCGAGCATCGGCAGGTGGCCGGTGCGCTCGAAGAGCTCCAAGCGGGACCGCGGGATCAAGCGGTGGTACCCGAGCGCACCCTCGACCGGGACGATCTGGTCGCTGAGGCCCCAGACGACCATCGTCGGGATCTCGATTTCCGGCAGCCGCTCGCGGGTGTCGTAGCCCCAGATCTTGGTCAGCGCCTCGGTGAAGGCGGGCGCCTGCAGACCCGGGCGAACCTGCTCGGCGAGCAGCTCCGGGCGCAGCTTGTTGGGGTTGCGGAAGAGGCGGCCGAAGGCGATCTTGCGACCGCGCGGGGTCGTCCAATAGACGCGGCGCTCGCCGCTCATCATCGGGATCGCTGCCTTGAAGATGCGAGCGGCGGCGTCGAAGGTCCGCCCCTGCCACTCGGCGAAGCTGATCCCGGCGGCGGAGATGAGGACCAGGCGGTCGAAGCGCTCCGGCTCCTCGATCACCGCCTCGGTGCCGATGAAGCCGCCCATCGAGTTGCCGACCAGGGCCGCCACCCGATCGATCCCCAGTCGCTCGCAGAAGTCGTGGATCAGCCGGCCGTAGTTGGCCATCGAGATCTCCCATGAGGGCATCGGGCTGTCGCCGAAGCCGGGCAGGTCGAGGGCGATCGCCCGGTGGTTGCGGCTGAAGTAGGGGAGGTTTTCGAGCCAGTTGCGCCAGCAGCCGGCGATCCCGTGGATGAAGATGATCGGCTCGCCTTCGCCGATTTCGACGTAGTTCACGTCCTGCGCCCCCGGCAGGTCGATTCGCCGCAGGTGCTGTCGCCAGTCGATCTTCAGCCACTCCGGGTCGGGGTTCCCGTAGTCGGTCCCGGGGAAGGCGGGAAGCGGTTGGCGCTCCGGCTCAGGCATAGCCCATCCTTTCGAGGACCGGGATCTCCCGGATCTGCGGCGGCTGCAGGTGGTCCCAGAGGATCCCGCGGGGCCGGTCGTGCTGGCGGTCGATCTCGATCACCGCGCGCGGCGTCGCGATCAGGTCGCAGGGAAGGTCGTGGTCGGTGACCATCAGGTGCTGGCGGAGGATCTGGATCGGGTGGACGGTGGTGGCGACGGTGGTGTGGGCGTCGATCTTGCCGGCGTCGGTGAGGATCCCGTACTCGAGGTCGTGGTAGCCGCCGCCTTTGCCGACGCGGGCGCCGCTGAGGTTGACCGCGACCGAGCCGCAGAGGACGAAGTCGATCTCCGGCAGGTCGTCGAGGGCGACGACGCGGCCGTGCTTGAGCGCGCCCTTGATCGTCGCCGCCTCTTTCATCGCTGCCTTCGAGAGCCGCTTGGGCTCCAGCACCCGGAAGGGATGGGGGTCGCGCAGGCGCGGCACCGCCATGATCGTCGTCTTGCCCTCTTCGAGGGCGATCCGCCGCGCGTGGGTCTGCGGCGAGTCCGGATTCGCCTTGATCACTCGCGCCCGCTTCCAGAGGCGGTGCCCGGCGAGCTTCTCGGCGGCGAGTTTGGCGCCGGCGAAGTTCGGGATCCGTCCCTCGGCCCCCGGGAAGCGGGAGACGCCCTCCCGTTCCATCGCCTTCCAGACCTCCGCCCGGACCTCGTCCTTCGTGCGCATCGGCGAAAGATATCCGGCCCCGCTGCCGATAAGACCGACGCACATGCGAAATTGCAGGGAAGACCACCCGGCAGGCCGAAGATGGCCGATGCCTAGACTTCTACCGACCGGCAACGCGACGTCCTAGGGGTTACTCAGTCCAGATGCGAACGAAGACTTCTATTGCGGCGTTGATCGCCGCGCTCCTGCTGGTGCTCGTGGTCGGCGGCGCCTACGCCTACGACAGCTCCCAGAAGGACCAGATCGCCGACGGGGTGACCATCGCCGGCATCGACGTCAGCGGGCTCGACGAAGAAGAGGCGGCGGCCAAGGTCCGCCACAAGCTGCTGGCGCCGCTGCAGCATCCGCTTCAGGTCAGCTTCGACGGCGAGACCTGGAAGCTCCCCGGACAGAAGCTGAAGATCCGCGCCGACATCGACGCCGCGGTCGCCGAAGCGGTCGAAGACAGCCAGGAGGGTGGCCTGCCCGGACGCCTGGTCCGCTATGTCAGCGGCGGCGAAGTCGACGAAAGCATCACCCCGCAGGTCGCCTACTCGGTGCCGGCGGTCAACCGCTTCGTGCGCCACGTCGCCGAAGAAGTCAACCGCGAACCGAAGAACGCCGACGTCGAACCGAGCGGCGACTCGCTCGAAGTCGTCGCCGGCGAGCCCGGCCGCAAGCTGCGCGACAACCTGCTCGAGAAAGACCTGAAGGCGGCGGTCCTCAACGCCAACGCCCCGCACACGATCAAGGCCGAGGTCCACTCGATCGCGCCGGAGGTGACCAAGCAGGAGGTCGCCGCCGAGTACCCGTCCTACCTCACCCTCGACCGCTCGACCTTCACCCTCCGCCTCTGGAAGCACCTGAAGCTGGCCAAGACCTACACCGTCGCCGTCGGCATGGAAGGGCTGGAAACGCCGGAAGGTCTGTACGCGATCCAGGAAAAGGAAGAAAACACGGTCTGGCACGTGCCGATGAGCGACTGGGCCGGGAGCCTGGCCGGGCAGACGATCCCGCCGGGGCCGTCGAACCCGATCAAGGCGCGCTGGATGGGCATCTACGAAGGCGCCGGCATCCACGGCACCGAAGAGACCTACTCGCTCGGCAGCGCCGCCTCCCACGGCTGCGTCCGCATGGCGATCCCCGACGTAGAAGAGCTGTACGACGAAGTAGAAGTCGGGACGCCGATCTTCATCGGTTAGCCCTGTCGCGAAAGGACGCGGCGGCATCGGGGCGAATGAAGCTCCGATGAACTGGGAGGAAGCCCTCAGCGCCTACGACCGCGACCTGCGCGCGCGCGGCTCGGCCGAGCGCACGCGGCGCGCCTACGGCGTCGACCTCGGTGGCTTCTCCGAGTGGGCGGGGGAGCAGGGGCTCGACCCCGGCGACATCCGCCATCGCGACGTGCGCCGCTACGGAGCCGGGCTCTCCAACGCCGGCGCCGCGCCGGCCACCGTCGCCCGCAAGCTGGCGGCGATCCGCGGGCTCTACGGGTATCTGGTCCGCACCGAGAAGGCCGGCGCCAACCCGGCCGAGCTCGTCTCCAGCCCGAAACGGGCCGAGAAGCTGCCGACCGTGCCCACCACCGAGCAGATGCGCTCGCTGCTGGAGCGGATCCCGGCGCGAACGCCGCTGGAGCTGCGCGACCGGGCGATGCTGGAGCTCGCCTACTCCTGCGGCCTGCGCTGCGAGGAGATCGTCAACCTCGACGAGGGCTCGCTCGACTTCGAGACCGAGCAGCTACGGGTGCTCGGCAAGGGAAACAAAGAGCGGCTGCTCCCGGTGGGGGAGCCGGCGCAGAGGGCGCTGCGGCGCTACCTCGACAAAGGCCGGCGCGCCCTCGCCGCCGACCCGCGCCAGCGCGCGCTCTTCCTCTCCAAGAGCGGGCGCCGGCTCTCCAGCTCCGACGTCACCCGTCGCCTCGGCCTCTGGACGCGCGAGGCCGCCCTTGCCGCCGGGGTCTCCCCGCACGCACTCAGACATTCCTTCGCAACGCATTTGCTCGAGGGGGGAGCCGACCTGCGTACGATTCAGGAGTTGCTAGGTCACGCGTCGATCTCGACCACCCAGATCTACACCCGGGTCGACGCGGCGAGGCTGCGCGACACCTACGCCGCCAGTCACCCCCGCGCATGAGACAAACCCCCGCAAACGAACGTAGGATGCCCTAGTGGAAACGGGAGTGAAAGAGGTCGAGCTCCGCGACCTGTGGCGCCGCTACAAGGACGACGGGGACGAGGGTGCCCGCGAGCGACTCGTCGTCGCCTACTCGCCGATGGTCAAGTTCGTCGCCGGCCGCCTCGGCGCCGGCCTGCCATCTCACGTCGAAGACGCCGACCTGATCTCCTACGGCCTCGTCGGCCTGATCGGGGCGATCGAGCGCTTCGAGCCGGAGCGGGGGATCAAATTCGAGACCTTCGCGATGACCCGGATCCGCGGCGCGATCATCGACGAACTGCGCTCGCTCGACTGGGTGCCGCGCTCGGTCCGCTCGCGCGCCCGCGAAATCGAAACCGCGCAGGCGAAACTCGAGCACGAACTGCAGCGGGCGCCGACCGAGGCCGAGCTCGCCTCGAAACTGAACCTGACCGAGGAAGAACTGCAGAGCGCGCTGCTGGAGATCGCCAACTCCTCCGTCTACGCGCTGGACGAGCTCTGGACCGTCTCCGACTCCTCCGGCGACCAAGTCTCGCTGTTGGACACGATCGCCGACGACGACGCCGCCGATCCGCAGGAGGCGCTCGCCTCGACCGAGGTCAAGGACCTGTTGACGGAGGCGATCGGCGGCCTGCCCGAGCGCGAGCAGCTCGTCGTCGCCCTCTACTACTACGAGAACCTCACCCTGCGGGAGATCGGCGAGGTCCTCGGGGTGACCGAGTCGCGGGTCTCCCAGCTCCACACCAAGGCCGTGATGCGGCTGAAATCTTCTCTCCAGCAGGGGTGATGGGAGAGCCCTGCTCGATCTGCGGCCGGACGATCCTCGCCGGCGAGCGCGTCCACGGCTTCCTCGATGGCCGCGAGGAGAAAGCGGTCTGCGAGCTCTGCCTCGCCCGCGCCGAGCGGCTCGGTTGGCGTCCCGGGGACGAGCCTGCGGCGGAGACGGACGGGCACAGCCACGAGGGCCGTCTGCGCCGGCTCTTCCACCGGCGCGACCGACGCCCGGGCGCGCCGGCTCCTGCGCCTGCGCCAGGCACTCCCGCGCCGCCACGCCGTCGCCCGCTGCCGCCGCCGGTGGACGAGCTCGGCTTCACCCCCTTCGAACGCGCGGTCGCCCGCTTCAACTCCAGCGAGGCCGGGCGGACCGTCGCCGGCCTCACCCGGACCCTCGGCGTCCCGCGGGCCTCGGTCGGCGCCTCGGCTGGCGCGCCTGACGAGGTCCGGATCACGGTCGCCTGGGACCTCTCCTGGTACCAGTGGAGCGTCGACATCGCCGACGAGCTGAGTCCGGTCGCGGAGCTCGGCAAGGGCGGAGAGGTCGAGCAGCTCGACGCTGCGGCGAAGCAGTGGAACGCCCGCGTCGAGCAGGACGGCAAGCTGCGCCTCGCCGGGGAGCGGGCGCCGAGCCGATGAGCCGGGTCACGGTCAACGTCGACGGCGGCGCCCGCGGCAACCCGGGCCCGGCGGCGATCGGCGTCGTCCTCCGCGCCGACGGCGAGGTCCTGGAGGAGGTGGGGGAGACGATCGGCGAGGCGACCAACAACGTCGCCGAGTACCGGGCGCTGCTGCGCGGGATCGAGCTCGCCGCCGCCCGCGGCGCCAGCGAGCTGGAGCTGATCGGCGACTCTGAGCTGGTGGTGCGGCAGGTCGAAGGTCGCTACAAGGTGAAAAACGCCGGCATGAAGGAGCTGCACGAAGAGGTGAAGCGGGCGCTGCGCGAGTTCGACTCCTGGTCGATCCGCCACGTGCGCCGGAGCGAAAACGCCGACGCCGACCGTCTCGTCAACCAGGCCCTGGACGGAGCCCTAGATGGCTGAGCCGATCGATCCCGGCGTCGACATCGGCCACGTCCACCTCAAGGTCGCCGACGTCGACCGGGCGCTGGAGTTCTACTGCGGCGTCCTCGGCTTCGAGCTGATGCAGCGCTGGGGCGCCGACGCCGCCTTCATCTCCGCCGGCGGCTACCACCACCACATCGGCCTCAACTCCTGGAGCTCGAAAGGCGGTTCGCCGCCGCCCCCCGGCAGCACCGGCCTCTTCCACACGGCGATCCGCTACCCGACCCGACGCGCCCTCGCCGATGCCCTCCGCCGCCTCAGCGAGGCTGGCTGGCCGCTCGAAGGCGCCTCCGACCACGGCGTCAGCGAGGCCCTCTACCTCGCCGACCCCGACCGCAACGGCGTCGAGCTCTACTGGGACCGCCCCCGCGAGCGGTGGCCGATGGTGCCGGACGGCAAGGGCGTCGAGATGGGGACGACCCCACTCGACCTCGACGACCTGATCTCCGGGCTGCGCGACTAGCCTTGCCCGGAAGGGGCCGGCGCGACGCGGGGAGGAACTCTGGGCAACCGTGGCCAGGGAAACGACGGTGCCGTCAATGGATGGATTTCACTCCTCCCGCGTCGCGCCGGAGGGGAATGGACCTTGTGGGATGGCGGCAGGATACCCACTAATCGGTAGAGGAAACAGAATCGCCCTCGGAAGCGCGCGAATCTTTGGCGAGCTGCGATTTCAACCTTGGCGTCCTCCGACCGCGGGCGGCCCTATTCTTCCGCGCCCTTGTACGACGCCTCTGAGCAGCTGATCGACCGCGGGGCGCGTGCCCGATCCCTTCCCGACTGGCCCGGCTCCCGACCCCTGCGCTCCTGGCAGGAGGAGGCGACGGAGGCCGTCCGGGCGCACTCGGGCTCGAGCTTCCTGGCCTCGGCGACTCCGGCGGCCGGGAAGACCACGTTCGGGCTGCACATCGCCCACCGGATGCTGAGCGCCGGCTTCGTCTCCCGCGTCGTCGTCGCCGGCCCGACCACCCACATCTGCCGCCAGTGGGCGGCCGACGCGGGACGCTACGGGATCGACCTCGAGCCGAACCGGCCCAACTCGGATGGGCCGGAGTCGGCCGACTTCCACGGCGTCGCCGTCACCTACCAGACGATCGCGGCCGGTCCTGGGACCCATCGCCAGGCCGCCGCTCGCCGGCCGACCCTGCTGATCGCCGACGAGCCCCACCACATGGGCGACCAGGCCGCCTGGGGGGTGCGGACCCGCGAGGCGTTCGACGGCGCCCGCTTCCGACTGCTCCTCTCCGGAACCCCGTTTCGGTCCGACAACTCGGCGATCCCCTGGGTCGCCTACGACGAGGACGGCGTCAGCCGCGCCGACTACGTCTACGGCTATTCGCAGGCGCTGGTCGACCGCGTCTGCCGCCCGATCACCTTCCTGCCCTACGACGGCGAGATGGAGTGGCTGTCGGACGGGCGGCTGCGCAGCGCCGACTTCGACCTCGTCCTGCCGGCGGCGGAGGCGGCGCGGCGCCTGCGGACGGCGCTGAACCCGGAAGGCGAGTGGATGGGGGAGGTGCTGCGCGACGCCGACGCCAGGCTGAGCGAGGTGCGTGCCGACGGGCACCCCGACGCCGGCGGCCTCGTCATCGCCTCCGACCAGGACCACGCCCGGGCTATCGCGGCGCGGCTCGCCTCGATCGCGGGGGAGAAGCCGGAGCTGGTGATGAGCGACGAGCCCGACGCCAGCAGGCGCATCGCCGAGTTCGCCTCCTCCGCCCGCCGCTGGCTGGTCTCGGTGCTGATGGTCTCCGAGGGCGTGGACATCCCCCGCCTGCGGGTGGGGGTCTACGCAACGGCCGCCCGGACCGAGCTCTTCTTCCGCCAGGTCGTCGGCCGCTTCATCCGCGCCACGCCGGGGCCGCGCCGCCAGATGAGCTACCTGCTGATGCCGGCCGATTCGCGGCTGAAGGCGCTGGCGCACGAGATCGAGCTGGAGCGCCGGCACGCCCTCGACCTCTCGCCGACGGGGGAGGAGGAAGAGGCCGCCGAGCTGGACGAGCCCGATCCGGAGCGAGGCGATCCTGGCGCCGGTTTCGCCGCCCTCAGCTCCGGAGGCGCCGAGCTGGACGAGGCGATCATGAGCGAAACGGCACTGCAGCTGTTCCCGACCGACGACCCGAAGCCGAGGAAGGCGATCGGCCTAGCGAAGGCCGAGCCCGGGCCGAAGGAGCCCGAGCGGGAGTCGGCCTATGAGGCCCGCGAGCGGCTGCGCGCCGAGCGCAGCCGCCTCGTCGCCAACGTCTCCCGCCGCACCGGCAAGTCCCACAAGGAGATCCAGGCGCGGATCAATCGCGCGACCCGGGCCGCCTCGGTCTCCAGCGCGACCATCGGCCAGCTCGAGCGCGGCAACGAGATGCTGCGCCGCGAGCTGTGGAGGTGAGCCCGCGTCGCTCACGCGCAGGCGGTTTCACGTGCCTCCGCAGGCCAGGTCCCCTTGGCGCGGGAGGCCCAGAGCATCGCCCAGCGCTTCTGCCGCAGGCCGTCGTGCTCCATCCGCGGTAGGCGCCGGCCGCGCGAGCGGACCGGATGGGAGAGCAGCTGCGAGACCATCGTCTCGTGGACGAAGATCCCGCCCGGGGCGAGGACCCGGGCGATCTCGGCCGAAGCGGCCTGCGGCTTGGCGATGTGGAAGAGGGTGCCGAAGTCGATGATCACGTCGAAGGACTCGTCGGCGAACGGCATCCGGCGGACGTCGGCGGCGCATAGCTCCGCCGTGGTCCCGTGCTCGCGGAGCTTCGCCGCCGCCTCCACCAGCAGCTCCGGGTCGATGTCGAGGCCTACCAAGAGCCGGGGGCTGCACAACCGGTCGATCACCGGCAGCGCGATCCCTCGTCCGCACCCGACCTCGAGGATCCGCTTGCCGCTCGGAATCTCCAGTGCCCGCACCATCGCCGGGATCTCCAGCTGGGACTGCCGACTGTTCCGCCCCTCCTCGTTGGGGAAGGGCTGATACTCGGCCGTCGGGTCGACCCTGCTGAACCTTGCCTCGCACATCGTCATCTACCTCCTTCGTTGTTGACCGAAGGTCGATAGCCTAGAACACTTGTCGACCGTTGGTCAACAGAGGGGTTTCGAGCTGCACCCTGCCGCGATCATCTCGCTGCCCAACCGATCTCAACCGCCAATGTTGAGCAGAAAGCCTCCGCCGGTGAAGATGATTCCGAGAAAAGTCAGGATCGCTCCCAGATGGAGCCACCGGACCTTGTTTCGACCGACCCATTCGGTCCGTCGAGACGTTTGCTCGGCTAGCGCCCTCAGAGTTCGCGGCCGTCGATTCTCTCTCGCATATTCGATTGGTATTCCCCAGAGGTGTCGGCTTCCCAGGAGAAGAGCGAGGATCGCCAGGACCAGGAGCGCAGCGCCCGCATATGCGAAGGCGGGGGTTGCCGCGGACCGAGCCCCCTCTATGGTCAGGGCGAGAAAAACGCTGTCCGCGGCAACGAGCATCGCCATGCGGCTCAAGATCGCCTGGGTATCCGAGTAGACCCAGGAAGCGACCTGCAACTCATATTGGATCGCCAGGGGTCCGTCTCTTTCCGGCTCGACCGGGCGTTCGGCAGCTCGGAAGTCAACGAACATCTCATTGATGACAGTCGTGAAGTTTCCGGCCAGGTAGAACTCCCTAGCGTCGACGTTCGCATCGACGAGCTGAACTCTAAGCTGTTTCATGTTGCGCTTGTCCAGGGCGTCCCTCACGCCTTCCAGTAGGAATCGGCCGACGCCACGTCCTCTCTTCCGAGCGCTGACGGTCAGTGCCTCGAGCATCGCTACGCGATCATCCGTTTTCCAGCCGTCGTATCCGGCCGTGACTCGGACCAAGGCGAAGCCGATCAATTCCTGATCCTCGACCGCAAGCAGGACGAATGCCTCTCCTGCGGCGAGCCATCGCTCATATCCCTGCCTCTTCCGGGCCCAACATTCATCGGCGCTCCGATGGGCGATTCCCGCAAGCGTTGGAGCAACAGATTCATGATGGAGGTGGAGCTCTCGACAGAGGGGCTCAACGGCAGAGACGACCGTCGAGTCGTTGCGTTCGACGAGTTCGATCATTCCGGAAAAGTATCTGTGAAACCGAGGCTCGCGCCGAACGTCCGAGATCTAGGTTCAGCCGATTCCCGACCAGAGGAGGTCGAGTACGGGGCCGGTGCTGACCGCAGGTTCGGCGCCGGCGGTTGCGGTGCTGCCAGCCGACTTTCCGCCTCGCGTCTTTGGCGTGAGGGCAGACAAAAACCCGCCTGAGCGGGCTTTTGTTGGAAGCGGCTGAAGGGATTCGAACCCTCGACCTTCTGCATGGCAAGCAGACGCTCTAGCCAGCTGAGCTACAGCCGCATCGGGGGCATTCTAGCTGTGGCGGCGGGAGCGGCGCGCTAGCCTGCGCAGCGAGGGAGAAGATGCTTTTCCGCCAGATCATCCACGAGGACCTTGGCTGCGCCTCCTACTTCGTCGCCGATCGCGAATCGGGGACCGCGGTCGTGGTCGATCCGCAGTGGGGCATAGATCCCTACCGGCGGCTGGCGGGGCTGCACGGGGTGCGGATCGGGCACGTGCTCGAGACCCACAACCACGCCGACCACGTTTCCGGGCACGGGCGGCTCTGCCGCAGCACCGGGGCCACGGTGCACGTGCACGAGCTGGCGGAGGCGGAGTATCCGCACGAGCCGTTCGCCGACGGCTGGAAGCTGGAGCTGGGCGACCTCGTGGTCGAGGCGATCCACACGCCCGGCCACCGGCCCGAGCACACCTGCTTCCTGCTCAGCGACAAGGGGCGCGGCGGCGCGCCCTGGGCGCTCCTCACCGGCGACTCGCTCTTCATCGGCGACGTCGCCCGCCCCGACCTCGCGGTCGAGCCGCGGGAGGGGGCGGCCGACATGTTCCGCTCCCTGCACGAGCGGCTGCTGAGGCTCTCCGACGAGGTCGAGGTCTGGCCCGGCCACCTCGGCGGCTCCCTCTGCGGCGGCTCCGGGCTCGACCTCAAGTCCTCTTCGACCATCGGTTTCGAGCGCCGCCACAACCGCGCCCTGCAGATCACCGACGAGGACGAGTTCGTCGAGGAGCAGGTCGGCTCGCTCGGCGACAAACCGCCCAACGTCGAGCGGATCGTCGGCCTCAACCGCGGCCCCCTGGTCGAGGACTTCGGGACGCCGGCGCCGCTCAGCCCCTACGAGGTCGAGGAGCTGGTCGAGGACGGGGCGGTCGTCATCGACGGCCGCACGAACGACCAGTTCGACGAGGCCCACATCGAGGGCGCGCTCAGCGCCTCCTCCTACGACACCGGCTTCGCGACGAAGGTCTCGCGCGTCGTCCCCGAGGGCAGCGACATCGTCGTCGTCGCCGCATCCGACGGCGACGAGCGCCACGCGGCGCAGCTGTTGGCCTCGGTCGGGCTCGCCGTCCGCGGCTACCTCGAGGGCGGGATGACCGCCTGGCGCACGGAGGAGCGGCCGGTCCACCGGATCGAGCTGATCGACCCCGAGGAGCTGGCCCGCCGCGTCGACGGCGACGGCGGCCCCTTCGTCCTCGACGTCCGCAACGCCTCCGAGTACGCCGGCGAGCACATCCCCGGCTCCCTCCACATCCCCTACGGCGAGCTCGCCGGCCGGCTCGACGAGCTGCCCCGAGATCGCCAGATCGCGACGATTTGCCGCGGCGGCAAGCGCAGCGGCCTCGCCGCCTCGATCCTCCAGCGCGCCGGCTTCGAGGTCACTCACGTCGGCAAGGGCGTGGGCGTCTGGCGCGACGGCGGCCACCCGGTCGAGAGCGGCGTCCCGGCTTCTTTGGCCGACTAGCCATTTGGGCTTCAAGAACTCCTGTGTAGTCAGGCGAAAGCGGCTAGGTTGGATCGGTGCCCGCTTTCACCACCAAATTTCAGCCTTTCTACCAAGCCCTCGTACAGGAGAAAGACCCGCCAGTCGCCAAAGCCGTGGCGATGGCAGAGGCTTACGAAAGCAGCGAGGAACTGGAAGTCCCCTCCGTGTATGTGAGTACCGCCATCACCTCCGGCGGATGGCTCCACGATGAAACTCTCTCGCGCGAGGAGGTCATCGCCGCCAACAACCGCACCGGGGGGATGATCGCGACCTCTTTGTACGAGAGCGGAGATCGCGTGCTTGCCCCCGAGAACACGATGCTGCCGACCGAGCTGAAGCACGTTCACGGCTGGCTGGACAGCGATTACATCCTCTTCTACTTCTGCTGGCTTTCCGGATTGAGCGTGTCCGGGACGGCCTGGGTGGAGCGGCAGTTGCAGGAACCCCAATACGCAGCGATCCTGGCGACCGCGAACAGGGCCACGAGGGAGGACGGCAAACCGGTGCCGAACGGGGAGCGCTGGCCCGCGTATCGAGTCTTCGTCGAGGTGGTGATGTCGAACCTCGCGTTGGCCGAAGCGCAAAAGAAGGGCAAGCGCGCAGACGGCTGTCGGTTCATGCTTCAGCTGGTCGACGTCGAATACTCACTCGGCTGCAGGGCCGAGGAGATCTATGCGGACGTCAGGGGGTTGGATCGCCTGGCGCCCAGCTTCGCTGCCGATCTAGCGCCTCCCCTGGGTCCGGATCTCGACAAGTTGCGAACGCTCGGTGCCAAGGTCGGTCTCGAGCGCCACCCGTCAGAGCTGGTTCCCGTCCTGCTGCGCTGATCCCGATCCGAGCAGGTGCCGATCGACGATCCCGGCCACCCCCGTCGCCGACTCTCCCGACATCATCCCCACGTGGGGGCCGGGCACGCGCTCGATCTCGATCTTGCCCGCAGTCACCCGACGCCAGACCGGAAGGGGGTCGGCGAAGAGATGGAAGCGGCGGACCGTGGGGAGGAAGTAGGTCATCGAGCCGCGATAGGGGCGGGGGCGGTAGGCGGCGGCGAGGCCGAGGAAGTGGGTGGCGAGGCGCTGGTGGGCGGCGGAGGCGCCTTCCATCCAGGTCGCCTCGGATTCGGCGAGGGCGGTGTCGCGATGGAGTCGCGAGAACCCGCGGCGCAGCAGCTTGGGGGCTAGCCCGAAAGCAGCCTGCAGAGCGGCCCTCGGCCTGCGCAGGGCGGCGCGGGCAAAGTGGAAGGGGAGGGCGAGGCGATGGCCCCAGCGGCGAGCAGCGGTGTGGGCTTCGGTGCTGAGCTCGGCGTCGATCATCCCCAGCCACTCGATCTCCTCGCCCTCCTCGCTCAGCAGGCGGGCGATCTCGAAGGCGAGGAGGCCGCCGAAGGAGTGGCCGGCGACGCGGTAGGGCCCCTGCGGCTGTAGCTCGCGGATCGTCTCGACGTAGCTCGCCGCCATCTCCTCGACGCTGCCCTGCGGCGCTTCGCCCTGCAGCCCGCGCGCCCGCAGCCCGTAGACGGGGACGTCGCTCTCCAGCGCCACCACCATCTGCCGCATCCCCAGCACGTCCCCCCAGATCGAGTGGACGAGGAAGAGCGGCGGGCCGGCCTCGCCGGAGCGCATCAGGACCAGCGGGTCGAAGTGCTTGCCGGGGTCCTCGACCACCGCGGCCAGCTCGGCGACCGTCGGCGCCTCGATCAGGACCGAGAGCGGCAGCTCGACCCCGAGCCGCTCGCGGATCGCGGTGAAGACCCGCACCGCCTGCAGCGAGGTGCCGCCGAGGGCGAAGAAGTCGTCGCCGTCAGCGAGGCCCGGCACGCCGAGGACCGCTTCCCAGATCGCTCGCACCTTCTCGGTGGTGCTGCCGGTTTCTGCGAGAGCGCCCGCTTCGCGCGCCGCCAGCTCCGCTTCGACCTTTGCGACCGCGCGCTGGATCTGCTCCAGCGCGGCGGGGTTCGCGAGCGCCTTGCGGTTGCCCGCGGCGCGGCCCTCGACCGCGTCGCGCCCGGCCCGCTCGGAGCGCTTGCCGCTGTGGGTGCTCGGCAGCTCGGAGACGGCGACGACAAGCTCCGGCACGTGGAGCGCGGTCGTCTGGGCGCCGATCGTGCGGCGGATCCGCAGCATCAGCTCGGTGTCGAGGTGGGCGTCGCCATCGAGGACGACCAGGAGCACGAGGCGGGCACCCTCCTCGCACCGCTGTTCGACCGCCATCGCCTCCCTCACCTCGGGCACCTCGTTCAGCGCCTGGTAGATCTCGCTGGGGCCGATGCGGACGCCCTGGATGTTGAGGACGCCGTCGGAGCGGCCGTGGATCCGCGCCTGCCCGTCCTCGTCGAACTCGATCAGGTCGCCGTGGGTCCACACGCCCTCGTTTGCCGCGAAGTAGGCCTCGTGGAAGCGGCTGCCGTCCTCGTCGCCGAGGAGTCCGAGGGGTCGTGAGGGAAACGGGTTGCGGCAGACCAGCTCGCCGACCGCGGAGTCGCTGGGGGTCGACTCGGTCGCCAGCGCCTGCACGTCGAGGCCGAGGCTCCGGCACTGCAGCATCCCGCGCCGCACCGGCAGCTCCGGGTGGCCGAGGACGAAGCAGCCGATGATGTCGGTCCCGCCGGAGATCGACTGCAGCTTCACCGAGCCGACCTCCGCAGCGACCCAGTCGAACTGCCAGTCGCGCAGGACCGAACCGGTGGAGAGGATCGAGCGCAGTGCCCGCGGCGGGTCCCCGCGCCGCGGCGAGTAGCCGCTGTCCTGGCAGAGCTGCAGGTAGGGCGGGCTGGTGCCGAAGACCGTCGCCTCCTCCTCGGCGACGATCCTCCACAGCGTCTCCGGGCCGACGAGCGGGCCGTCGTAGACGACGACCCGGGCGCCGCAGGCGAGGGCCGATAGCTGCCAGTTCCACATCATCCAGGCAGCGCTGGTCTGGAAGAAGAGGGTGTCCTCGGGGCGGAGGTCGCCGTGCAGGCGGTGCTCCTTCAGGTGCTCGAGGAGGGTTCCGCCGGCGCCGTGGACGATGCACTTGGGCGCCCCGGTGGTGCCGGAGGTGAAGAGGATGAAGAGCGGGTGGTTGAAGGGGAAGCGCTCCCAGCCCTGCGGCAGCGGCGCCGGCGGGGGAGAGGAGAGGAGGTCGGAGAGCCGGCGCAGCCGCACGCCGCCGGTCTCGGGGGCGGGTCCGTCGTCGAGGGCGATCGCGCACTCGAGCGAGGGGAGCGAGGCGATGACTTCGGCGAGCGCGTCGCCGCGGGTGGTCGCGAAGAGCAGCTTCGGCGAGAGCTGCTCGAAGCGGCTGAGGATCGCCAGCGCCCCCATCTCCGGCGCGGCGCTGGAGAAGGTGGCGCCGAGGGTGGCGGTCGCGAGGGCCGCGATCGCCGCCTCCGAGTCGTTGGCGGCGATCGCGGCGACGCGGTCGCCGCTGCCGATTCCCAGCTCGCGCAGGTGCGCGGCGAGGCGCCGCACCCGCTCGCGCAGCTCGCGGCGGGTCAGCTGCTCGCGGCCCCCGTCGCCGTGACGGGCGACAAGGGCGGCCCGCTCGTCGTCCCCAGGTCGGCGCGGCTCGAGCAGGTTCTCGGCGTAGCTCAGCTGAAGGTTCGGGAAGAAGGTCGCGGTCTCGGGGTCGTCGCCCTCGCAGACCGGCTGCGGATCGCCGCTGCGGGCCGGGTCCGCCCATTCCAGGAACAGGCGCCAGAACTCGCGGAAGCTCTCGACTGAGAAGGCGTGGAGCTCCTGGGGCGTCGAGAGGGTCCGGCCTGTCCGCGCTTCGCAGAGCTCGACGAACTCCTGCAGCTGAGTTTTTGCGGAACTTGCGGGAAAGTCGACGCCGCTAGTCATATTCACTTATTTGACTTTGGCCTGACATTTGTAAACGGGCTCCGTTTATGTCCTGCACGTGCAGCGGGCGTCGTGGTCGCTGACTGGTCGTCTGCGGCGCCCGCTGCACGTGCTGCAGCAGGACCGCGCGCCTGAGAGAATGGCGCAGATGGAGCCTTCGCGCCCCCACGACCTCGTTCTCTTCGGGGCGACCGGCTTCACGGGAGGCCTCACCGCCGACTACCTCGCCGCCCACGCTCCGGCGGAGATGCGCTGGGCGCTGGTCGGTCGCAACCGCGGCAAGCTCGAAGCGGTGAAGGAGCGGCTGGCTGCCGCCTCTCCTCAGGCGCCGTCTCCCGACCTGATCGAGGCCGACGCTGCCGATCGCGAGGCCCTGCGCGGCGTCGCCGAGTCCACCCGGGTCGTGATCACCACCGTCGGCCCCTACGCCCTCTTCGGCGAGCCGCTGGTGGCGGCCTGCGCGGCGGCCGGGACCGACTACTGCGACCTCACCGGCGAGCCCGAGTTCGTCGACCGCATATGGGTCGAGCACCACGCAGAGGCGGAGCGCAGCGGCGCCCGCCTCGTCCACTGCTGCGGCTTCGACTCGATCCCGCACGACCTCGGCGCCTACTTCACGGTCCAGCAGCTGCCAGAAGGCGTGCCGCTGACCGTCAACGGCTACGTCCGCAGCAACGCCAGCTTCTCCGGCGGCACCTTCCACTCGGCGATCAACGGCTTCGGCCGCGCCCGACAGACGTTGAGTGCGGCGAAGGAGCGGCGCGCGGCCGAGTCGCGCCCGAGCGGCCGCGAGGTCCACTCGGCGCCGGCGCGGATCCGCCGCGAGGAGCAACTCGGCGGCTGGGCGGTGCCGCTGCCGACGATCGACGGCGCGATCGTCCGCCGCTCCGCTGCCGCGATCGACCGCTACGGCCCGAACTTCACCTACGGCCACCACATGATCGCCAAGCACCTGAGCACGGTCGGCGCCCTCGCCGCCGGCGTCGGCACCGGCTTCACGCTCGCGCAGCTGCCGCCGACCCGGAAGCTGCTGCTGAAGATGAAGGCGCCGGGCGAGGGACCGAGCGCGGAGAAACGCGAGAAGAGCTGGTTCAAGGTCGTCTTCGTCGGCGAGGGCGGCGGCAGGCGCGTCGTCACCGAGGTCAAGGGCGGGGATCCCGGCTACAGCGAGACCTCGAAGATGCTCGCCGAGTCCGGCCTCTGCCTCGCCTTCGACGACCTTCCCGCCAAGTCCGGCCAGCTAACGACCGCCGAGGCGATGGGCGACCACCTGCTCGAGCGGGTGCAGAAGGCCGGCATCGCCTTCGACGTAGTCGAATCCACCGAGACCGGGTAGGGAGCCGCCATGGACGATCAACAGGTACTCGACCGCATCGACAAGCTGGTCCAGGAAGAGGAGGAGCTCCTCCATCGCCACGAGGGCGAGGGCCTGGGCGACGACGACCACGCCCGCCTCGAAGAGCTGAAAGTCCAGCTCGACAAGGCCTGGGACTACCTCCGCCAGCGCCGCGCCCTCCGCCGCGCCGGCGACGACCCCGACGAGGCCAGCATGCGCGACGGCGGCACCGTCGAGGACTACGAGCAGTAGCGCCGCACGAATCCATCTGAGCGGCGCTAGGCTTTCATCCGCTCCCGGCGCCTTGGCGGAGTGGCTACGCAGCGGCCTGCAAAGCCGTTTACACCAGTTCGATTCTGGTAGGCGCCTCTTTCTGCCTCAAGCCGGATGTAGCTTGCTGGGCGCTTTTGCGCGGCCTCTTGAGGTCGCTGAGGGGGTGAGCCGATGACGATCCAGCGCATAGATACGGCGGTTCCCGTGGTGTTCATCACCAAGCAGGGCTAGGCCTGCAGGCGCCATAGCGGTGGCCGGTGCTCGAATCGCTATGCCACCCCTCGCTGCGTCTCTAGAAGACGCGCCGGAAGAGGTAGATCGCAAGCAGGATGAGGATGATGATGATCAGGATCGTGACGATGCTCATTGTTCTCCTTTGGGTCAGGAATAGGGCTGCGCAGCTTCATCCCCTGGAAATAGCGAGGTCAAACTTTTCGATCTGAAGTGAGGCCTAACAAAGGGGGGAGAATCCGCTCTCCCGGACCCCTTGGTCTAGGTGTGCCGATCCGAAAAATCCTTTGGACCGAACACGCCGAGCGTCGGCTTCGTCAGCGGGTTATCGCTACCGCAGAGGTGGAAGCGGCCGTATGTGGCCACCACGAGAACCGCCAGATCAACCGCGGCCCAGCGGATTGGCGTGTCGAAGCAGCAACCTGGGATGGCAGGCAACTGGTGGTCATCTATGACAGTCCGGTCTTCGGAGACCGAGAAACCGCGCGAGTTGTCAGCGCTTGGACTTTGAGGATCAACAAACGGGGAACCCGGGGGTATTCTGGCTCGTGATGAGCGGCCGATTCGCCTACTACGACCGCGAGGCGGACATTGCATGGCTGCCTACGGGAAGCTCGACCGACGTCGTCAGCGAAGAGGTCGAGTGGGGACTGATCGATCATGACGCGGCCAGTGACGCCGTCGTGGCGATCGAGATTTGGTCGGCCAGCGAGCGTCTGCCGGCGGAGGTGCTGGCGAGTCTCCCGGACCCGGCTGGAACCAGCGGCGCCGCTGCATAGGGCGCATATGGAGTAAGAGCGACACCACCGGGTAAATCCCCGAGCAAAGTGCGACCGGGGAGCAGTCACGACGATTTCGAGACCGAGTATTGGCTGCGGACGGCTGCGGCTGGCAGCTGGGTGACGATCTTGATGGCGCTGGCGGGGTTCGCGTACGTGGTGTTCTTCGCGGACGCCGATCACCGGCTCGGGCTGGGGCTGATGCTCGTCGTGGTCACCGCATCCGGGCTGCTGGCGCTGTTCGTCGTCCCCTGGCGGCGGATCGTCGCCTCCCCCTGGCGCGAGCGGGCCTTCCTCTGCTGGGCGCTCCTCACCGTGGTGATGATCTGGGCGCTGGCGATGGTGGACGGCGGCTCCGAGAGCCCGCTGCGGATCGCGCTCTTCCTGCCGCTCATCTTCGCCTCCCTCTCCTTCCCCGTTCGCCACGTCGTACTCATCTGGCTGGCCGCCCTCGTCGCCTTCCTCGCCCTCGCCGTGACCGGCGACGTCAGCGGCGGCTACGTCCTCGTCTACACCGCGGTCCTCGCCGGAACCGCGGCGATGGCGCTCTGGCAGGCGAAGAACCACGACGCCTGGCGCCAGGAGCTCGCCCGCAGCTCCAACATCGACCCGCTGACGCAGCTGCTCAACCGGCGCGGCTTCGCGACCGCCTCCGAGCGCGCCTTCACCGCGCTCGCCCGCCATGGTCGGCCGGTGACGCTGGCGGTGATCGATCTCGACCACCTCAAGGCCTACAACGACGAGAACGGCCACCAGGCGGGCGACGAGCTGCTCTGCTGGGTGGGGGAGCGGCTCGCGGGCTCGATCCGCGCCGGCGACTCGGTTGCCCGCCTCGGCGGCGACGAGTTCGGGGTGCTGTTGCCCGACACCAACCTCGAGGCGGCGAAGCCGGTCCTCGATCGGGTCGCTTCAGCCCTGGCGGAGCGGGCGCCCCACTGCGTCGGCGTCGCCAGCGCCCCCGGGGAGGGAGCGAGCTTCGACGACCTCTACCGGATCGCCGACACCGCCCTCTACCAGCGCAAGCTGGTGCGCCCGGAGAAGGCAAGCCCTCCGGCGCTTGAGTCGAGTTAGGTACGGGCGTAGCCTTCCCAGGGTGACTGAGAAGTCGGCAGGGGCTGACAAGTCAACGCAGGGAGAGGGGTCGCGCTCAGACGCGCGGCTCTCCCGCCTCTACCTGGAAGCGCTGCGGGCGGCCGACGCATCCGGCGCCTACCGCGTCGCCACCGGGGCTCTGCGGCAGGGGATGGCCACTCCCGAGCTCTACCAGCGGGTGATCGCGCCGGCGATGCACCAGATCGGAGAACTCTGGGAGCGGGGTGCGATCACCGTCGCCGACGAGCACATGGCGACGGCCCTGACGAACCGGATCCTGGCGGCGCTGCGCCCGCCACCTGGCGAGGTCGCGGGGCCGCGGCCGGCGCGAGCGCTGCTCGCAGCCGTGGAGGGCGAGCAGCATGCCCTCGGCCTGCGGATGGCCGCCGACCTGCTCGAAGACGCCGGCTACGACGCGATCTACCTGGGGCCCGACGTCCCCACCGCCGCCCTCCTGCAGGCGGTGGAGTCGCTCTCGCCGGACTTGGTCGCTATCACCGCGACGATGGAGACGCTGGCGCCTCGGCTCGAAGCCGTGGCCGCCGAGCTGAGGGGGACCCATCCGGACCTCGGCGTGCTGGTCGGCGGGCAGGCCGCGCCCCCCCGAATCGACGCGGGGACGCTGGTTCGCGACCTCGAGCTGCTGTCGGAGCGGGTGCCGGACCCTTAGGTGTGATTCGGGTCGTCGCATGGCGGGACCCCCACCCGCGGCGCCGACGTCCGGCTCCCCGGGTTCAAACCGGTTAGACCCCTCTCTTGCGGGTACTTAGAGCGTTGTCCACCAGTCGCAGTGCAATCCGAAAGACCAGGGAACCAGGAGGACGAAATGGCTGAGAGGACCGGGGAGCGGACGCTCACCGACCGCGACGGCGACGGCGTGCGCGACAGCGACGAGATCCGCGACACGAACGACGTGCGCGATCGCGACGACGTGGGCGAGGACCGCACGGCCGGCAGACGCCAAGGCGCAGCCGGGCCGGCCCTCGTCCGCGAGCGCCAGCGCGACGAATACGGGGGCTTCAACATCGGTGCCGCCTTCTTCGGCTGGCTCGTGGCGGTCGGGATCGCGGTCCTGTTGACGGCGCTGCTGAGCGCCGCCGGCGCGGCGATCGGCCTCACCGAGCTAAGCGAAGGCGAGGCAGAATCGAATGCCGAGACGATCAGCATCGTCGGCGGCATCCTGCTCATCGTCGTCCTCGCAATCAGCTACTACGCGGGTGGCTACGTCGCCGGGCGGATGTCCCGCTTCGACGGCGGGCGCCAGGGCCTGGGCGTGTGGCTGTTCGGGCTGCTGGCGACCGTTGCGCTGGCGATCCTCGGCGCCATCGCCGGCTCCGAATACAACCTCTTCTCGCAGCTGAACCTGCCCCGGATCCCGATCGACGAAGGCTCGCTGGCGGGCGGGGCGGCGATCGCGCTCGTCCTCGTCCTCGTGGCGACGGCGCTGGCGGCGATCTCCGGCGGCAAGGTGGGGGAGCGCTACCACCGCAAGGTCGACCGCGCCGGCTTCGAACCGCGAGAGGGCGAGGGCCGGCGGACGGCGGCGACCTAGCTCGGCCGCTTCCAGTTCGGCCGCAGGTAGGCCTCCTCGAAGCCCGCCTTGAGGATGTTGCGATAGCTCGCCGCCGGCCGGTCCGGAACCCGCTCCCCCGTCTCGACGAGGAGGGTCCGGCAGCCGGCCGCGGCAGCGTCGCTGATCCGGCGGCGCAGGAGGGCGGTCTGGCAGCCGCGGCCGCGGGCCTCCTCAAGGGTCGCGCCGATCCCCAGCTCGGCGATCCCCTCAGCGATCAGCATCGCCCCGCAGGCCTGGGCTTCGCCGCCGACCCTGGCGACGTAGCAGCGCCACCCGGGGCGGCCGGGCAGGTGGGCGAAGAACTCGGCGCCCCACGCGGGCATCCCGAAGCCGAGCGCGGCGATCGTCCCGAACGGAGCCTCGTCGGGAGAGGTCACCTCCACCACCTCGATCCCGTCGGGCTCGGGGAAGCGGGGCGGATGCGGGTCGCGGACGAACTTCATCCAGGCGTAGGACGGCTCGAAGCCGCTCTCTCGCAGCCACGCCTCGGCCGCGGCGCTGCCGGGCAGGCTGGGGGTGACGGAGACATAGGGGGTGGAGCGCTCCTCGGCCCAGGCGACCGCGGCTTCGAGGTCGGATCGCTCCGCGGCCTCGGCGGCGCCGAGCACGAGGTTCATCATCCGGACCCGGCCGAGATCGCGGACCACCGTGGCCTGGACCGCCCCGAACCGGCGCCACTCGATGCCGCGCTCGGCGGCGACCTCGCCCGGAACCGATTCCCAGATCTCCCGCCAGAAGCGGCGGTCGATCCGGTCCAGCTCGGTCGAGTCGTAGGCGACCCCGTTCCTGGTCGTGCCGATGCCCATCGGATGGCAGCATAGGCTGCGGCGATGAGCGAGCGGCGACCGTCCGAGCAGGTGCCCGACGACCAGGTGATCGTCCTCTTCGGCGCGACCGGGGATCTCGCCAAGCGCAAGCTGCTGCCGGGGATGTTCCACCTGGCGCAGGTCGGGCTGATGCCGGAGCGGTTTCGGATCGTCGGCGCCGCCCGCAAGCCGCTCGGCGAGGAGGAGTTCCGGGCGCTGGCGCGGGACTCGATCTTCGGCTCCGGCCGCAAGCCCGAGGACCCCGAGACTTGGGAGCGATTTGCGGAGTCGCTGCGCTTCGCCGGCGTGGGGGAGGGGCTCGGCGAGCTCCAGCGGCGGATCGAGTCCGCGCGCGAGGAGCTCGGGGGAGAGCCGGAGCTGCTCTTCTACCTCTCGCTGCCGCCGCAGGCGGCCACCGGCACCGTCGACGGGCTGCGGGAGATGGGGCTCGAGCCCGGCGCCCGGGTGATCACCGAGAAGCCCTTCGGCACCGACCTGAACAGCGCCCGCGAGCTGAACCGGCGCCTGCACTCGGTCTTCGCCGAGCACTGCATCTTCCGCATCGACCACTACCTGGGGCGGGAGGCGGTCCAGAACCTGCTGGCGCTGCGCTTCGCCAACGGCATGTTCGAGCCGGTCTGGAACCGCAACCACATCGACCACGTCCAGATCGACGTCCCGGAGACGCTCTCGATCGAGATGCGCGGCTCCTTCTACGAGGAAACGGGCGCCTTTCGCGACATGGTCGTCACCCACCTCTTCCAGGTCCTCGGCTTCGTCGCGATGGAGCCGCCGGTGTCGCTGGAGCCGAAACCGCTCGGGATCGAGCGCGAGAAGGTCTTCGAAGCGATGCCGAAGCTGCGGCCGGAGGACGTCGTTCGCGGCCAGTACGTGGGCTATCGCGACGAGGACGGCGTCGCCGCGGACTCCGACACCGAGACCTTCGTCGCCGTCAGGGCCGCCGTTGACAACTGGCGCTGGGAGGGGGTGCCGTTCTACCTGCGCTCGGGCAAGCGGCTGCAGGAGAGCCGCCACCTGCTGACGGTTGCCTTCAAGCGGCCGCCGCGGCGGATGTTCCCGCTCGACTGCGACCAGATCGCCGAGTCCTTCGGCCACGACCACCTCACCTTCGAGCTCGGCGATCCCGGCAGCATCTCCGCCTCCTTCCTCGCCAAGGTGCCGGGGCCGCGGATCCAGCTCGGCGAGGCCCACATGCGCTTCAGCTACGCCGACACCTTCGGCGGCCCGGAGGAGGCGCTCGACCCCTACGAGCGGCTGATCCACGACGTCATGCTCGGGGACCGCACCCTCTTCACCAGCTCCGAGGCGATCGAGCGCCTCTGGGAGGTCTCCCAGCCGGTGCTCCAGAGCCCGCCGCCGGCGATCCCCTACGCGCCCGGCTCCTGGGGCCCGCCGGAGATCGACCAGTTGATCGCGCCCCGCCACTGGCACCTGCCCAACGACCACGTTTGAGGGGACGGGGCGGTGGTTCCGCACCGGTCGGCGCGGGCGAAATGCGGTCGCGCGTCCTTTCCGGGAGAATCTCGGCACTGATGTACAGATTCCTTTGACTGGCTGGCAAGGTCCCGGCTAGCTTCATCAACAAGCATGAACGGGAAACTGAAAACCGCGCTCGCCGGGGTCGCTGTCGTGGCGATGCTCGCCTTTGCCTCAGCGCCCGCGCTCGCCGGGGAACCGGTATTGGACCCGGCTGAAGGTGACGTCACTTTCACCGGGACCCTCGAAGGAGCAGCCGTGGTTACCGCCTGGTTGGGGACCATCCAGTGTCAAAAAGTCGATGCCAGCGGAACAATAAATACGGGAGGCAAGGCAGGGTCGATGACCCTCGACATGACAGGGTGCCACATCATAAACCTGGGATTGACAACCCCATGTCAGTCGATTTCCGCACCCCTTTTGAACACAATCAAACTTGCGGGGACCTTCGAAACTACCTACCTGACGGAGGGGAAAACCAAACCGGGACTTAAGTTCACTATCCCTGGCACCACAATTGGGTGCGGGTTCAAATCGCCACCGCAAGGGCCACTTACGATGTCTGGAAGCGTCCTCGGCACACTGTCCACTCCAGCCTGTGGGGCGGAATCCAATAAAGGGACAGTCAGTTTCACAGGCAACCCACAGGACCGCCAGATCACAGGCACAGGCCCTTTGATCACATGGACGTCGACTTCTAACAGTGGCAACGAAGCAATGGGGGACCTATTGGCCGACCTCCCAATCGAATTCAGCAAAAGCACCAAGGTCACATGCGTCTAGGTTCCGGCCGAACTCGCCTGTCCCTGGAACGGAAAAGGGCCCCGATCGGGGCCCTTTGTTTCCGAAGGACGTGCCACCAGAGAGTCCCTGACCCGCTGGCTCGTCGGTCCTCAAGCTTTTGAAGTCGCCCTCCCTAAACACCGGAAAGGCCGGAAGGTTGCACCTCTTCCATCGACGGTTGCAGGCATTCCTTTAGCCACTACCCGCCTTTCTCCTGCTCATTGCTAAATTCCGAGCCTCGGGCGTTTAGCTCAGTTGGGAGAGCGCCAGCTCGACAAGCTGGAGGTCACTGGTTCGAGCCCAGTAACGCCCATCTTCGTCCCGGCCTCAGGTTTTCCGCGTAGCTGCCGATAGGGGCTGCGCATGAGACTTCCCGCGATCGCTGCCGTGGTGGCTGCCCTTTGCCTCGCCGGCTGCGGCTCTGGAACGGGCGATTCGGGGGATGGCGGCGTGCTGCGGGCGACCTTCTCCTCGTTCCCCGACTACCTCGATCCGGCGCTCTCGCACTCGGAGGAAGGGTGGACGGCGATCTACGACACCTACGTCCCGCTGTTGACCTACCGGCACGCGGACGGCAAGGCGGGGAGCGAAGTGGTCCCCGACCTGGCGCGGGCGCTTCCGGAGATCAGCGAGGACGGGCTCACCTACCGCTTCCGCCTCCGGGACGGGCTGCGATACTCGAACGGCAAGCCGGTTCTCGCCTCCGACTTCAGGCGGGCGGTCGAAAGGGTCTTCGTCCTCAACTCGAGCGGCTCGCCGTTCTTCACCGACATCGTCAGCGCCGCCGAGTTCGCGAAGACGAAGAAGGGCGGCATCCGCGGCATCGTCGCCGACGACCGCAGCGGCGAGATCACGATCGAGCTGACCCATCCGCGCGGCACCTTCCTGCAGGAGCTGGCGCTGCCGTTCACCGCGCCGCTGCCGGCCGGGACCCCCGACGAAGACCTCTCGGGAGACCCGCCGCCCGCCACCGGCCCCTACGAGATCGTCTCCTCGAAGCCCGGCCGCGGCTGGTCGTATGCGCGCAATCCCTACTGGGCGAAGGCCAACGCGAAGGCGATGCCGCAGCTGCCCGGTGGATCGGTCGACCGGATCGAGGTGACGGTGATCCGCAACGCCTCCTCCCAGGTCGACGACGTCGAAGCCGGCAGCTTCGACTGGATGGAGAACCCGCCGCCGGCCGACCGCTACGCCGAAGTCAAGGACGCCTACGAGGGGACCCAGTTCCGGACCGAGCCGACCGAGAGCACCTACTTCTTCTGGATGAACACGACCCAGCCGCCGTTCGACGACCTCCGCGTCCGGCGGGCGGTCAACTACGCCGTCGACCCGGAAGCGCTGGAACGGATCTACGCCGGCCAGGTGGTGCCCACCCAGCAGATCCTGCCGCCGGGGATGCCGGGCTACGAGCGCTTCGAGCTCTACCCGTACGACCTCATCAAGGCGAAGAAGATGATCGCCGCGGCCGACCCGACCGATACCCAGATCACCGTCTGGACCGACGACGAACGCTCCCAGGAAGAAGCCGGCAGCTACCTGGCCGAGGTGCTGAAGGACATCGGCTTCGAAGCCAAGCTGCAGGTGGTCAACTCCGACAACTACTTCTCGCTCGTCGGCAACCAGTCGACCTCGGACCTCGACATCGGCTGGGCGAGCTGGTTCCAGGACTACCCGCACCCCAACGACTTCTTCCAGCCGATGCTCTCCGAAGAAAGCATCTTCCCCACCAACACCAGCAACCTCGCCCGCTTCGCCGACCCGAAGGTGAGCGCGAAGATCGCCGAGCTAGCCGAACAGCCGCTGACCCCGGCGGTCGAAGCCGAATACGCCGACCTCGACCGCGAAGTGATGGAGCAGGCGCCGTGGGTGCCCTACGGAACCGGCACCCTCGCCACCTTCGTCTCCTCGGGCATCGACCTCGACCAGGTCATCTACAACCCGACCTTCAACCAGGACCTGACGAGCTTCCGCTTCAAGTGAGGTACAGCGGCTAGACGTTCGCCGGCAGCTTCACCTCGGTCAGCCGGATGCTGTTGCCGGAGGGGTCGCGGAAGCCGCAGTCGATGCCGTAGGGGCGCTCTTCCGGGGTCTCGGTGAACTCGACGCCGCGGGACTTCAGTTGCTCATAGTCGCCCTGGCAGTCGTCCGTGGTAAGGAAGACCGTGCCGGCGAAGCCCTTGGCCATCAGCGCCTCGACCTGCTGGGTGGTGTCCTCGTCCATCATCGGCGGGCCCGGGATCGCCATCAGGACAACGGCGACGTCCTCCTGGCCGGGAGGGCTCACGGTCAGCCAGCGGAAGTCGCCCATCTCCGGCAGGGTGACGTCGGAGCGGACCTCGAAGCCGAGCTTCTCGGTGTAGAAGGCGAGCGCCTCCTCCTGGTCGTGGACCCAAAGCTGTGCGTTTGCGATCTTCATCGTGTTCCTCCTGGTCGAAATCTGCGTGGGAGCGATGCTAGGTGCGGGCCGGCGGGCTGTCTTCTCGAAACGTGCGGTGTTGCGGGCGGGCGTAGGCGCGGACGATGCAGGCCGGGACGCGGGCATGGGCCGAGGCCGGCGGCGCGGCGTCCCGGTACTCGGTCGGCGTCTGCCCGTACATGCGCTTGAAGCTGGTGGTGAAGGAGCCGACGCCCTGCAGCCCGACCTCGAGGCAGACCTCGGCGACGGAGTGGTCGGTGTTGCGCAGCAACGCCGCCGCCCGCTCCAGGCGCCTGGTCAGCAGGTAGACGTAGGGGGACTCGCCGAAGGTGCGGCGGAACTCGCGGCTGAAGTGGGCCTTCGAGAGCCCGGCCGCCGCCGCCATCTCGTCGACCCCGATCGCCTCCGCGTAGCGCGAGTCGGCCAGGTCCCTGGCCCTGAGCAGGTGGCGGGCGGGAGGTACGAAGGCCACCGTCTCAGTCTAGGCTCGCGGTCTCGTGATCGGGACCTACGCAGCGGTGCTGGCGGTCTGCGCGTCTTCGCTGGCGATCGGACAGGCCGCGATCGGGCTCTGCGGCGCCAGGCGCTGGTCCTGGCTCTCGCCCGCGGTCGGGCTGGCGCTGCTCTGCGCGATCTGTTGGGGGACGGTGCGGCTGCCGGGGGACGGGGTGGTCTCGGCGGTGGTCGTCTTCCTGCTGACTGGCGCCTCGATCGCGTGGTGTGCCGCTTTCCTCCCGCGTGGGGGGGAAGAAAGCGACGCTGGCCTTAGGCAGGCGGTCCGCATCGGCTGGCCCGTTGCCCTCGGCGCCCTTCTTGCCGCTTCGCTCCCCTTCGCCGTCGAAGGCCACTTCGGGATCCTCGGCACCAGCTTCAACCCCGACATGTCCCAGCACCTGCTGGCCGCCGACCGCCTGGCAGACGGTCAGTCGTCCCAACTGCTGAACCAGGGCTACCCCCTCGGCCCGCACGCGATCGTCGTCGCCCTCAACAAGGGATTGGGAGTCGGCTTGGTCCAAGGCTTCAGCGGCCTCACCATCGCCATCGCCGTCCTCGCCTCGCTCACGGCGCTCGCCGCCTTCCGCGACCTCCCCCCGATCCCCCGCACCGCCGGAGCCCTCCTCGTCGCCCTCGCCTACGTAGTCGCCTCCTACTTCGCCCAAGGCGCCTTCAAGGAGACGATCCAAGCCCTCTTCCTCCTAGCCTTCGTCCTAGCTCTCCGCGAGTCCCAAAGAGACTGGGCGAGTCTCCAACTCCGTTTCGTCCCAGCAGCCCTAATAGCAGCGGGCAGCGTCTACACGTACAGCTTCCCGAGCCTAATCTGGCTCGGTCCTGCCGCCGTCTTGTTCCTAATCCTCTCTGCTGCGGGTGGCACGGTAGGGGGAACCATGTCTGAGGAAGCTTTAGCTACCGGAAGACATGGGGGGTCCCCTGCCGTGACAGGACCCGCAGCCCGAGCGCTCGGGCTAGCGGGAATCACCTTCGCCGTCCTAGTCCTACCCGAGCTCCCCCGCATGCTCGACTTCCACAGCTTCGAGACCTTCGACCCAAACGGCCCCGGCCTCGGCAACCTCTTCGGCCAGGTCTCGCCCTTCGAGGCCCTCGGCATCTGGCCCTCCGGCGACTTCCGCCTCGCCCCCGGCGACGGCGCCGTCCCGGCGGCCGGCTACTACCTC
>Ga0307285_10000006_pt1 | contig 151033 bp, 151 predicted proteins | sample ER_DNA_139_FD_194476 | JGI IMG/M metagenome (GOLD analysis project Ga0307285, IMG submission 194476) | Bulk soil microbial communities from the East River watershed near Crested Butte, Colorado, United States - ER_DNA_139 | ecosystem: Environmental > Terrestrial > Soil > Floodplain | place... | reverse complement strand
CAAGAATGGTTTTTGCGGTCTCGCGGTGGTGGGGCGGCGAGGTTGGATAGGGTTCCGCGCCGCGATGAGGTTCTACGAGTTCGAGGCACGCAAAATCGTTGAGTTGGCGGGGATTCCCGTGACCAAGTACGGCTTCTGCACGTCCGCGGACGAGGCGCGCAAGGTCGCCGAGGAAATCGGCGGGCCGGTGGTGATCAAGAGCCAGGTGCTGACCGGGGGCCGGATGAAGGCCGGCGGCGTCAAGTTCGCCGACACGCCCGAGGAGGCGGCCGAGCACGCCGAGGTGATCCTGAAGCTGGAGATCAACGGCCACATGCCGCGCGGCGTCCTCGTCGACCCCAAAGCCGAGGTCAAGCAGGAGTACTACGCGAGCGTGGTCTGGGACGGGACCGCGAAGAAGCCGCTGATGCTGTTCAGCGACATGGGCGGAATCGACATCGAGGAGGTCGCCGAGACCCACCCCGACCACGTCGGCAAAGGGCACGTCTCCAACCTCCTTCCCGTCTCCGACTTCGAGGCCAAGCAGGTCGTCGCCGCGACCGGCGTCACCGGCTCGCAGCTGAACCGCGCCACCCCGGTCCTCGCCCGCCTCGCCCGCCTCTTCCGCGACAACGACATGACCCTGGCCGAGATCAACCCGCTGGCCGAGCTGACCGACGGCTCCTTCGTCGCCCTCGACGCCCACATGGAGATGGAGAACGAGGCGGTCGGCCGGCAGAAGAAGCTGCTGCGCAAGGAGCTCGAGATCGCCGAGGACGACACCCGCGAGACCTACGAGCCCTCCGACTTCGAGAAGAACGTCAGCGCGATCGACGCCGCCGACCACCGCGGCGTGATCCAGGGCAAGGACCACGGCTTCACCGGCAACCTCGGCCTCGTGATTGGCGCCGGCGGCGGCTCGCTGACCCTCACCGACGCGGTCCGCAACCAGGGCGGCCAGCCGGCCAACTACTCGGAGATCGGCGGCAACCCCTCGGTCCAGAAGGCCTGCGGCCTCGCCAAGGAGGTGCTCGAAAAGGACGGCGTCGAGAAGATCGCCGTGATGATGTCGATCGTCTCCAACACCCGCGTCGACATCGTCGCCCGCGGCGTCATCAAGGCCTGCCTGGAGCTCGGCAAGGACCCGGGCGAGACGATCGCGATCTTCCGCATCCCCGGCGCCTGGGAGGACGAGGGCTTCAAGATCCTCGAGAAGTACGGCGTCGAGTACTGCGACCGCTCGGTCTCGATGTGGGAGGCCGCCGGCCGCGCCGTCTCCAAGATCCAGGGGGAGGCGGCCTGATGTCGATCCTGCTGAAGGAGGACACCACCTTCATCGTCCAGGGGATCACTGGCCGCGAGGCGGTCAACCTGACCAAGGAGTGCCTCGACTACGGCTCCAAGGTCGTCGGCGGCGTCACCCCCGGCCGCAAGGGCCGCGAGGTCCACGGCGTCCCGGTCTTCGACGCCGTCGCCCAGGCGGTCGAGCACCACGGCGGCCCGATCGACGGCTCCGTCGTCACCGTCCCCCCCGCCTTCACCAAGGACGCCGTTCTCGAGGCGATCGAGAACGGGATCAAGCTGATCGTCATCGTCACCGAGCGAATCCCGCGCGGCGACGTCGCCCAGATGGTCGAGCTGGCCGAGATGCGCGGCGCCCGCATCATCGGCCCCAACTGCCTCGGCTTGATCGTCCCCGAGGTCTGCAAGATGGGCGGCATCGGCGGCCCCGCCAAAGACGCCGCCAAGGCCTACCAGCCCGGCCGCGTCGGCGTGATGAGCCGCTCCGGCGGAATGACCACGGAGATCTCCTCCTCGCTGACCCAGGCCGGGCTCGGCGTCTCCACCGCCGTCTCGATCGGCGGCGACGCGATCATCGGCTCCACTTATGCCGAGCTGATGCCCTACTTCGAGGCCGACGAGCAGACCGAGGCGATCGTCATCTACACCGAGCCGGGCGGCCGCATGGAGGCCCAGCTCGCCGAATGGGTCAAGGACAACAACTCCCGGCTCCCCATCGTCGCCTTCATGGCCGGCAAATTCATGGACGACGAGGAGATGAAAGGCATGTCCTTCGGCCACGCCGGCACGATCGTCGAGGGCAAAGAGGACACGGCGACGGAGAAGATCGCCCGCCTCGAAGCCGCCGGCATCCGCGTCGTCGAGCGCATCGACGAGATCCCCGACGTCGTCAAGGAGAAACTGGGAGCGACCGCCTGATGCCGGACCAGCTGAACCCCGAGTCAATGAACAAGATATTCATCGACATCGAGGTCGAGGACTCGATCAAGAACGACGCCGCGATCGCCGCCAAGCTCGAGGAAGTCTGCCCCGTCGATATCTACAAGGACGCCGGCGGCACCGTCGAGATCGTCGACAAGAACGTCGACGAGTGCGTCCTCTGCCGCCTCTGCATCGAAGCCAGCCCCCCGGGCACCGTGCACGTCAAGAAGCTCTACGACGGCACCGAGCTGAGCTAGGGCGAACGGCTACCAGAGGTTCTCGTCGCGCTCGGCGAACCAAACCGAGTCGAACCCCAGGACCTCTGCGATCCGATCGTAGTCCTGATCGTGGTGCAGCACTCCGAACCCCCGCTCTGATGCGGAGGCGGCGATCAGGAGATCCGGCCATTTGACCCTGTGATAGCCGGCGCCCTTTTCCGCCAGCTCTATCTGCGCCCGCAGCGCCGCTTCTCCAACCGACCGAGACAGCGGGAGGCCGGGAAGCTGATCGAGGAAGGCCTGTTCTTCCTTCACTTGGCGCTGGTTCGCGCTGCCGTAGAGAAGCTCTAGATAAACCACGGCAGAGGTCCGAAGCAGCCCCGTTCTTTGGCCTTCCTGACGGCCTCCTGCGCTACGGTCGGAGCCCTGGGCAGCTTGATCCAGACACTGGTGTCGACGACCAGGGTTCGGCCGGCGTATGGCTGATCCTGGGCCACCCTGCGGGGGCCTAGCGGCGCCAGCCGCGCTCGATCTGATCCTCGATATCGACCGGAAACCGATCCTTCAGCGCATGCTGCATGAATCTGTCATCGCCCCAAGCATCGTGAGGGCGATTTCGCTCCTGCGCCGGTACGCGAACCATGTAAGCCGGCTCGAAGGCACTCTTCCACCTAAGCGCCTCCGCGCGACCGACCGAGATTTCAGGCATGACGATCTTGGTCATGTCGGTGGCCGCAGACAGGAGCCGGACCCCCTTCACGAAGCTGACCGACACCTGAGTGGGCGCCATCAGCTGCTGCCACGGGGGCGAAGGGGTCACGCCCTGCCCTTGGCCGACGCGGCATCGGGGCCAGGTTTCGACAGAAGCGGCTGGGCTCTCACTCGGCTTCAGGAGGGTCCACCTCCTCGAACTCGCGGATCTCTCCCGCCTGCTCTTCGTAAGCCTTCAGGTTTCGCTCTAGGAGTATCGCAAGCGTCCGGGCGTGCTCCCATGACATCGCCAGTCGCACCGGGAACTCCTTAGGAGGGCCTGGTTCGTCGTTGTAGCCGAAATCGATCGAGAGGTCATACGGCGTCGGGTTCATCCGCGCCCAGTTGGCATAGACCAATTTGGTGTTCTCGGGCAGGTCCGCGATAGGAATAGTCATAGCCGATCCGGCTTCCTGGCGTTGGTGTTCATGATGATCCGCAGAATGCCTGCCGACCTGCCCGCGTGACATTACTCACGTTACGTCCATATAAATTTATAGTCCGGTAACGTTTGCACCGATGGATGCATCGGTTCGCACTCGGCTCTCGCGGGACGACCGCATGGAGCAGACCTTGGAGGCGGCGCACGCGTTGTTTGCGGAGCGCGGCTACGCGGCGGTGACGATGGAGGAGATCGCGGCGGCGATCGGGGTCACCAAGCCGCTGCTCTACAACTACTTCGGCAACAAGGAGCGGCTCTACATCGCCTGCATGGAGCGCGCGGGGGACGCTTTGATCGCGACGATCGCGGAGGCGGTGCGGGAGACCGAAAACCCCGGCGACGCGCTCGGAGCCGGCGTCCGCGCCTTCTTCTCCTTCCTCGACAGCGACCGCTCCGCCTGGGCGGTCCTCTTCGACGAGACCCTCCCCCAGGCCGGCGAGGTCTTCGACCGGGTCGCGGCCTACCGCGGCCAGATCGTCGACCTGGTCTCGGCCTCGCTGCTGGCACAGATCCCGATGCGGCGCCGCGAAGGCGCCAAGGTCGAAGTCGAGGCCCTCTCCACCGCCCTGCTCGGCGCCTCCGAGGCGCTCGCCCGCTGGTGGCTGCGGACCGAGGCAATTACTGCCGAGGATGCCGCCGCCCTCCTCGTCTCCACGGTCGAGCCCGGCCTCCGCGGCCGCTCCACCCCCACCCCCGCTTCCAACTCATCCCAAGGAGGACCCTCCACCAAATGAACGCCAAAACCCGCAAAGTCGCCGTCGTCGGCGGCAACCGGATCCCCTTCGCGCGCTCCAACAGCGTCTACTCGCACGCCAGCAACCAGGACATGCTCACCGCGGCCCTCGACGGCCTGATCGATCGCTACGGCCTCCAGGGCGAGACGCTCGGCGAGGTCGCCGGCGGCGCCGTCCTCAAGCACTCGCGCGACCGCGACCTCACCCGCGAGAGCGTGCTCAGCACCCGCCTCGCCGCCGAGACCCCCGCCTACGACGTCCAGCAGGCCTGCGGCACCGGCCTGGAGACGACGATCCTCGTCGCCAACAAGATCGCCCTCGGCCAGATCGACTCCGGGATCGCCTGCGGCGCAGATACCACGTCTGATGCACCGATCGCGCTCAACGAGGACCTGCGCGAGACCCTGCTCGAGGCCAACCGCGAGCGCTCGACCGTCGGCAAGCTGAAGACGCTGACCAAGGTCCGCCCCGGCCACATCGTGCCGGCGATCCCTCGCAACGAGGAGCCGCGCACCGGCCTCTCGATGGGCGAGCACTGCGCGATCATGGCCACCGAATGGGGCATCGGCCGCGAGGAGCAGGACGAGCTCGCCGTCAAGAGCCACAAGAACCTCGCCGCCGCCTACGACCGCGGCTTCTTCGACGACATGATGACCCCGTACATCGGGCTCGATCGCGACCAGAACCTGCGGCCGGACTCGAGCATGGAGAAGCTGGCAAAGCTGAAGCCGGTCTTCGGCGGCCCCGAGGGGACGATGACCGCGGCCAACTCGACGCCGCTCTCCGACGGCGCCTCGACCGTCCTCCTCGCCTCAGAGGAGTGGGCGAAAGAGCGCGGCCTGCCGATCCTCGCCTACGTCACCGAGGCGCAGACCGCCGCCGTCGACCACGTCCACAAGCGCGAAGGCCTGCTGATGGCGCCGGCCTACGCGATGCCGCGGATGCTCGACCGCGCCGGGCTGAAACTGCAGGACTTCGACTACTACGAGATCCACGAGGCCTTCGCCGCGCAGGTCCTCTGCACCCTGAAGGCGTGGGAAGACAAGGAGTTCTGCACCGAGAAGCTGGGGCGGAAAAAACCGCTCGGGCCGATCGACCGCGCCAAGCTCAACGTCAACGGCGGCTCGCTGGCGGCCGCCCACCCGTTCGCCGCGACCGGCGGCCGGATCGTCGCCAGCCTCGCCAAGCAACTGAACGAAGACGGCAAAGGCCGCGGCGTGATCAGCATCTGCGCCGCCGCCGGCCAGGGTGTCGTCGCGATCCTCGAAGCCCCGGGAGGTGCCAAGTAACGATGGCTGACCGCTACTCACAGGTTGTCAACGCGCCGCTAGTCGGCACGATCGCCAAGCAGTTCGGGCTGCCGCAGCCGGTCTCGCTCGACCGCTACCAGGAGGGCCAGCCGGTAGTCGCCGGCCCGGTCCTCTTCGACGGAGCGCCCGCCGGGCGCCTCGGCAAGGCGATCGCCGGCATCCTCGACAGCATCAAGGCCGAAAGGGCAGGCGCCGAGGGCAAGGCGAAGGCGCTGGTCTTCGACGCGACCGGGATCGCCGACTCGACCGAGCTGGTCGAGCTGCAGCGCTTCTTCTACCCCGCCGTCGGCCGCCTGCAGCGCAGCGGCCGCGTCGTCGTCCTCGGCACCCCGCCCGAGGAAGCCGGCTCCATCCCCGCCCACATCGCCCAGCGGGCGCTGGAGGGCTTCACCCGCTCGCTCGGCAAGGAGATCGGCGGCCGCGGCTCGACCGCGCAGCTCGTCTACGTCGAGCCGGGCGCCGAGGACCAGCTGGAGTCGACGCTGCGCTTCCTCCTCTCGCCGAAATCGGCCTACGTCTCCGGCCAGGTGATCCGGGTCGGCAAAGGCGTCGCCGCCAGCCCGAAGATCGACTGGGAGCAGCCGCTCGCCGGCAAGGTGGCGCTGGTCACCGGCGCCTCGCGCGGGATCGGCGCGGCGATCGCCAACACGCTCGCCCGCGACGGGGCCGAAGTGGTCGGCCTCGACATCCCGCAGATGTCGGCTGACCTGAAGGCGGTCACCTACGCGATCGGCGGCCGCTCGATCGAGATCGACATCACCGCCGACGAGGCGCCCGAGACGATCGCCTCCGAGCTCTCCGGCGGCGTCGACGTCGTCGTCCACAACGCCGGCGTGACCAAAGACCGGACGATCGCGAAGATGCCCGAGGAGCGCTGGGCGCAGCTGATGGAGATCAACCTCTCCTCGGAGGAGCGGATCAACGACGCCCTGCTCGGCAAGAAACTGCTGAACGGCAACGGCCGCATCGTCGGCGTCTCCTCGATGGCCGGGATCGCCGGCAACAACGGCCAGACCAACTACGCCTCCTCCAAGGCCGGCGTGATCGGGATGGTCGAAGCGATGGCGCCGGAACTGGCGAAACGCAAAGCGACGATCAACGCGGTCGCCCCGGGCTTCATCGAGACCCAGATGACCGCGGCGATGCCGATCGGCCCGCGCGAAGCCGGCCGCCGGCTCTCCAGCCTCTCGCAGGGCGGCCTCCCCGTCGACGTCGCCGAGACGATCGCCTGGTTCGCCAGCCCCGCCTCGACCGGCGTCAACGGCAACACGGTCCGCGTTTGCGGCCAGAGCCTGCTGGGGGCCTGACCGCATGGCGAAGACCCTCGACAGCTCCCCCAGCATCCTCCCGCTCTACGCCCGGGCGGCGCTGCCGATGATCCCCGGCGCCTCGCTGCTCCCGTTCGTCCCGGGCGGGGGCGGCGAGATCCCCGAGGGGCTTGACCTCGTTCTGGCCGGCGTCGAGGCCGACCCGGCCGACGTCGCCGCCTACGCCAAGGTCTGCGGCTTCGCCCTCCGCGACACCCTCCCCCCGACCTACCCGCACATGCTCGCCTTCCCGCTGCACATGGCGATCATGAGCGACGGCTCCTTCCCCTTCGGCGCGGTCGGCCTGGTCCACGTCGAGAACTCGATCGCCCAGAAGCGGCCGATCGGGATCCACGAGGAGTTGACGATCCGGGTCAGCCCGACGAAGTTGCAGCCCCACCCCAAGGGCAAGACCTTCTCCCTGGTGACCGAGGTGTTCGTCGACGGCGAACCCGTCTGGGAAAGCACCAGCACGATGCTGCGCCGCGGCAAGTCCAGCGAGGACGCACCGAAGCAGGAGAAGGGCTTCGAGTCCCTCCCCGCAGACGCGCCGGCCAGCGCCGAGTGGAAGCTGCCCGGCGACCTCGGCCGCCGCTACGCCGGCGTCTCCGGCGACCGCAACCCGATCCACATGCACTCGCTGACCGCGAAGCCGCTCGGTTTCCCCGGGGCGATCGCGCACGGGATGTGGACGAAGGCGCGAGCCCTGGCCCAGCTCGGAAGCAAGCTGCCGCAGAGCTTCGAGGCCGAGGTCCGCTTCCGCAAGCCGGTGCTGCTGCCGGCGCGGGTCGAGTTCGCCTCCGAGGAGCGAGGCGAGGAGATCCTCTTCGCCCTCCGCGACGCGAAGAAGGGCACGTCCCACCTCGACGGCCGCGTGCAGCCGACGAAAACCGCTTCGCAGTCAAAAACCAAATCCAAGACCGCCCCCAAATCAGGAAGGAACAAAGGCGAGTGAGCACTACGACTGAGAACAAGGGGGTGGCGGAGCGCAGCATGGGCTACGGCCTGCGGGCGCTCAACCGCCTCGCGGGCTCCGACCTGCTCGACCGCATCCGCATCCGCAAGCAGGTGGAGCAGGCCCTCTTCCAGGGGACCAAGAACGGCTTCAAGGGCGCGACCGCGGCCGGCCGCACCTTCAAGGCTGCGCAGAAGCTCGGCAAACCCGCCCGCCAGAAGAAGGGCAAGTCGACCGGGCTATTCGACCTCTCGCCCGACGACGAGCAGCAGATGTTCCAGGAGGCGGGCCGCTCCTTCGCCGAGGACCAGATCCGCAAGGCGGCAGTGGAGGCGGATGAGCAGCGCGAGACCCCGAAGGAGATCCTCGACCAGGCGAACGAGCTCGGCGTCAACATGCTCGGCGTCCCCGAGGAGCTCGGCGGCGTGATGACCGAGCAGTCGGCGGTGACCAGCGTCCTGATCGGCGAGGCGCTCGCCCATGGCGACATGGGCATCGCCTACGCCGCGATGGCCCCGGGCGCGGTCGCGACCGCGATCGGCCTCTGGGGCTCGGCCGAGCAGGAGGCGACCTACCTGCCCGCCTTCACCGGCGAGGACATCCCGGCGGCGGCTCTCGCGATCCTCGAGCCGCGGCCGCTGTTCGATCCCTTCCAGCTGGAGACGAAGGCGAAAAGGAAAGGGGACGAGTGGGTCCTCACCGGCGCCAAGTCGCTGCTCGCCCGCGCCAAGGACTGCGAGCTGTTCGTGATCGCCGCCGACGCCGAGGGCATCGGCCCGGCCCTGTTCGTGGTCGAGTCGGGAGCCAAAGGGCTCTCGATCGAGGACGAGCCGGCGATGGGGCTGCGCCCCGCCACCACCGGCCGCCTGCTGATCGACAAAGTGAAACTGCCGGGCAGCGCGCTGCTCGGCGAGGGGAACGCCAAAGCCAAGGACTACGCCGCCTGCGTCAACCGCTCGCGGATCGCCTGGTGCTCGCTTGCCAGCGGCACCGCCCAGGCCGTCCTCGACTACGTGATCCCCTACGTCAACGATCGCCAGGCCTTCGGCGAACCGATCTCCAACCGGCAGGGCGTCGCCTTCGCCGTCTCCGACATCGGGATCGAGTCGAACGCGATGCGGCTGGCGACCTACCGGGCGGCGAGCCGCGCCGACCGCGGCGAGAGCTTCGGCCGCGAGGCGGCGATCGCCCGCAAGCTCTGCACGACGAAGGGGATGAAGATCGGCTCCGACGGCGTCCAGCTGCTCGGCGGCCACGGCTTCGTCAAGGAGCACCCGGTCGAGCGCTGGTACCGCGACCTCCGAGCTGCGGGCGTGATGGAGGGCGCCCTGCTCGTCTAGGCCCCGCCTAGACAGCGAAAGGAACTGAAGATGATCAATCTCGAGATACCGAAGAAGTTCAAGCCGCTGGCGAACCAGGCAAACCAGGTGGCCACCGAGGTGTTCCGCCCGATCTCGCGCAAATACGACGAGGCCGAGCACTCCTACCCGAAAGAGCTCGACATGCTGGCGTCGCTGATCGACGGCATGAACGAGGGCTCCGACATCGGCGGGGCCGGTGCCGCGGGCGTGCGCCGCGAGAAAAGCGACGACGGCGAGAACCGCAACGGCTCCAACCTCTCCACCGTGCTCGGCATCATCGAGCTCTGCTGGGGCGACGTCGGCCTGCTGCTCTCGATGCCGCGCCAGGGGCTCGGCAACTCGGCGATCGCCTCGGTCGCGACCGAGGAGCAGCTGAAGAAGTACGGCGGCAAGTGGGCCGCGATGGCGATCACCGAGCCCGAAGCCGGCTCGGACTCCGCCGCGATCCGCGCCACCGCCGAACTGGACGGCGACGAGTACGTCCTCAACGGCGAGAAGATCTTCGTCACCTCGGGCGACCGGGCCGACCTGATCGTCGTCTGGGCCTCGCTCGACCGCTCGAAAGGGCGGGCGGCGATCAAGTCGTTCATCGTCGAGCGAGACAACCCCGGCCTAAAGCTGGACCGGCTCGAGCACAAGCTCGGGATCCGCGCCTCCGACACCGCCAACTTCACCCTGCAGGACTGCCGGGTGCCGAAAGAGGCGCTGCTCGGCGACCCCGAGGTCAAAGAGAAGGGCTTCGCCGGGGTGATGGAAACGTTCGACAACACGCGGCCGCTGGTCGCCGCGATGGCCGTCGGCGTCACCCGCGCCGCGCTCGAAGAGACGCGCAAGCAGCTGAAGAAGGCCGGCGTCGAGATCGACTACGACGTCCCCGCCAACAACCAGCACGCCGCCGCCGCTCGCTTCCTCGAGATGGAGGCCGACTACGAGGCCGCCTGGCTGCTCACCCTCCAGGCAGCCTGGATGGCAGATAACTCGAAGCCGAACTCGCTGCAGGCCTCGATGGCCAAGGCAAAGGCGGGTCGCACCGGCGTCGACGTCACCCTCGGGTGCGTGGAGCTCTGCGGCTCGATCGGCTACGGCGAGAACGAGCTGCTGGAGAAGTGGGCCCGCGACTCGAAGATCCTCGACATCTTCGAGGGGACCCAGCAGATCCAGCTCCTGATCATCGCCCGGCAGTTGCTGAAAAAGACGTCTGCCGAACTTCGGTAGCCAAAGGCAGGCAAGGAAGTCCACCGCGCGGGCCGATAGCACGTCATCTGGCGTGTTATCGGCCCCGGCAGGCCATCGCGACGATCGGAATTCCGGGATCCATTTCGGAACGCTGTAATACTCAGCCACCCAGATGGCTTCGGTTCCCCCTCAGCCGGATCTTCCGGTCGACGAGATCGGGTTCAGGGAAATCGTCGAATGGCAGGTGGAGGGGCCTCTCCGCGACTCGATCGCCCGCGCGGATCTGCCACCGGAGCGTTTCGTCCGGGAAGTCGTCGAGAACGAAGGCGAGATTCTGGGCGAGGCAGACTTGCACCAAGCGCGCCTCGAGGACCTGCGAGAGCGGCTTGCAGCACGCAGAGCGCTGCGCAGGGGCGTGGTTTTCTCCGGCGTGCTCTTTGCCGTGATCGGGTTTGTCCCGGTCGCCATTCCGAGCTGGCTCGAATGGATCGGGTTGGCGAGCGCCTTCCTCGTCCTCTTTGTGACGGCGGCGCGACTCAACCTGTCCACCCTCAACCCCAAAAGCAGGCCCACGGACGGGCCTGCTGCTTCGAGCCCACTGCCACTCGAGGATCAGCTGGCAGCCACCGAAAACGATTACCGCCAGAGCCTCGAGCAGGCGATCCGCCGTTGGGTAACGGGCCGGGCCAACGAGCTGCTTGGTCTGATCTATTCGGCGTCGCTACCTGATCTCGACCCTCAGGGTCTCGCCGAGATCGACGAATCGGAGTATGAGATCTCGACGCGGGCGCGCACGGAGCTCGAATCCTTGATCGAGCACATGCCGGGCGGCAGCATCGGCGTGTCGGGGCCGCGTGGCGCCGGAAAGTCCACGCTGGTGAGGCGACTTACCGTTGAGGCCTGGCGGGAAGATCCGTCCAAGATCCGCGCGGCCATCGCCGTTGATGCGCCGGTGGAGTACGAAGCCCGAGATTTCGTCCTCCACCTCTTCGCCCAGCTCTGCGAAGCCGTTCTCAGGCCGGCCCGAGTGGAAGCGATGCGGGGTTGGAAGAACGGCTATGCACCACCCTCGGGCCGATGGCGGTTCAAATCCTTCACCCCGTTCCCGTGGTACATGGGTCCCCTGCTCATCGCTATCGGCGGTCTCGCGTATCTCGAGCTGCTGAACCTCCAGGGAAGGCTCGACCCACGCACCTTCGAGCCGATCGCCATAGTCACGATGCTTGTCGGAGTTGCCCTCGCCTACGCCACCGTCCTCGGCAATTTCCTCCGAGCGCCAAAGAGGACCTCGCGCGGCCCCTTCGGCCTCAGGAGGGAAGACGAGCTGGAACGTCGGGCGGAACGACATCTTCGTCAGATCTGGTACCAACGCACCTTCTCCAGCGGTTGGTCAGGGGCACTCAAAGTGCCCCTCGGAATCCAAGCCGGAACCGAGCGGAGCGAACAGCTCGCAGAGAACCAGCTCAGCCTTCCCGATCTCATAAGCCTCTACAAGGACTTCGTCCGAGCTTTGGCCAAGAAGGGAGAGGTGCGCATCGGTATCGACGAGCTCGACAAGATGAACGATGAGCGAGCTCGTCGGTTCCTCGACGAGATCAAGGTGATCTTCAGGATCAGCGGCTGCTTCTACTTCGTCTCGGTCTCCGAAGACGCGATGGCCTACTTCGAGCGACGCGGACTCCCCTTCCGTGACGTCTTCGACAGCTCCTTCGACACCGTGATGCAGGTGACCCATCTCGACTACGCCGACTCTCGTCAGCTGCTTCGCCGCCGTGTCATCGGTCTTCCCTCCCAGTTCATCGCCCTCGGGCACATGATCGGTGGAGGTTTGGCACGGGATGTCATCCGCGCGACGCGGGACATCTGCGGGTACGAACCTGGGACCGAGCTTCAGGAACTGACGTCTACCCTCTGCGCAGACCAGCTGGTTGCCAAGTGCAGGGCAGCGCGCATCACGGCACGGCGCCTGCAGGATCCGGGCCGGGTCAGCTTGCTCAGCCGGTGGCTGACCACCGTCGAAGCCTCCGGGGTCGATCCCGCTGGTCTTCTCGAGCGTTGCCGCCGCTTCGAGGAGGAGCTGGCCTTTCGGCTCGGTTCCCCGCCCCAGGAGGGAGAGGAGGGGCTGGAGCAGTACCGAGAGGCCCTGCTGATCGCTTTGGAGATCCTTGCCTTCGCGTACTTCGTCGGGACCCTGCAAGACCTGATGCCTAGGCTGAGGACGGCTGAGGCGACGAGACTGGCACTTCACGATGGGTCGATCGATCGACTGGCGGAAGCTCGCCAAGCCTTTGCGATTAATCCGGCCCAGGCCTGGGAAGTCGTCTCTGGAGTGAGGGGAAAGCAAATGCGCCAGAAGGTCGTGGACTTCCCTCCGTACCCCGAAAATCACCCAGCCCCAGCGCTGCGCGAGCCTCATTGACAAACTGCGCCGCCGTGAATCTGATCGAGGATCTGATGGAGCATTCGCCGGCTTCGCGGCTGGGGATCGTTTCCGTTGATGCCGCAGGGAGCAGGCGGGATCACTACTTCGGGGAATTGATCGCGCAGTCCGCTGGATTGTCAGGGGCGTTTGCTGCTCGCGGCGTTGGGCGCGGGGACGTCGTGATGACGCTCGTCGGGAATCGGATCGAGTGGGTTTTGACGCTGCTTGCCTGCTGGCGGATGGGGGCGGTGGCGCTGCCTTGCAACACGATGCTGCGGCGGCACGATCTCGGGCATCGGGTGGCGGCGGCCGATCCGAAGCTCTGCGTCGGCGAGGAAGGACTGCTTGAGGAGATGCCGGGTGGGGTGTCGCTGATGGCGATGGCCGACGTCGCCCGCGTTCTCGACGAGGACCTGCCGCAGGAGGCTCCCGCCGCGGTGGAGGAGATGGAGCCTGAGGATCCGGCTTTGATCGTCTTCACCTCCGGCACCACGGGGGAGCCGCGGGGGGTCGTGCACGGGTACCGCTACCTGATGGGTCAGCGGGTGCAGGCGGAGCACTGGTTCGGCTCGCGCAAGGGGGACCTGGCCTGGTGCACGACCGCTACGGGCTGGTCGAAGTCGACGCGGAACGTCTTTCTTGCACCTTGGATCACCGGGGCTGCTGCGGTCATCCACGACGGGCGATTCGACCCGGCCGAGCGGCTGGACTTTGCCGAGGCGCTGGGGGTCAACGTGCTCTGCCAGGCGCCGACCGAGTACCGGATGCTGGCGCGGCGGACTGCCCTGCGGCCGTTGCCGAAGCTGCGGCGGATGGTCTCGGCCGGAGAGCCGCTCGACCCGGAGACGATCGCGGCCTTCCGCGAGGCGACCGGACTGGAGCCCGCCGACGGCTACGGGCAGACCGAGACCGGCCAGGTCACCGCCAACCTCGTCGCCGAGCCGGTGCGGCTGGGCTCGATGGGCAGGACGCTGCCGGGGATGGAGACGCGGATCGTCGAGGGGGAACTGCAGCTGCGCGCCACCTCCTCCCCCACCTTCTTCTCGCGCTACCTCGACGGCGAGCGCTTCGAGAGCGAGTGGTGGGAGACGGGCGACCTGGTGCGGGAAGACGAGGACGGCTACCTCTACTTCGAGGGCCGTGGCGACGACATCATCCTCTCCTCCGGCTACCGAATCGGGCCGACCGAGGTCGAGTCCGCCCTCCTCTCCCACCCCGCGGTCGCCGATGCCGCAGCGGTCGGCGCCCCTTAACCCGAGCGCGGCTCGGTCGTTCGCGCGATCGTCGTCCTCCGCGACGGCGCTCCCGGCAACGGCGGCGAGGCCGAGCTCGTCCGCGAGCTGCAGGAGCACTGCAAACGCGAGACCGCCCCCTACAAGTTCCCCCGCATCGTCGAGTTCGCCGACGAGCTGCCGAAGACCAGCAGCGGCAAGATCAGGCGGGCGCTCCTACGCGGGAGCTAGGCCCTCGGCTACGTCGGTCGGCCTGCCCAGGTGGTAGCCCTGGGCCATGTCGACGCCGTACTCCTGCAGCAGCGTCCGCGTGTCCTCGTCCTCGACGAACTCGGCGATCGTGCGCTTGCCGAGGCCGCGGGCGATGTCGACGATCGCCTTCACGGTCAGCTGGTCGGCGTCGTTGCGGGGCAGGTCGCGGATGAAGGCGCCGTCGATCTTGATCACGTCGAACGGGACCTTCTGCAGGTAGGCGAAGGGGCCGAATCCGGCGCCGTAGTCGTCGATCGCGACTTCGCAGCCGAACTCGGTCAGGCGGTCGGCGAAGCCGGCGGCGGTTTCGTAGTCCTCGACCCGCGCCGTCTGGGTGATCTCGAAGGTGCAGCGGGCGGGGTCGGCCTCGCCTTCGTCGAGCCGCCGTTCGATGAATTCGAGCACCGAGAGGTCGGTGACCGAGGCGCCGGAGATGTTCATGTGCAGGGAGACGGGTGCGCCCGCCTTCTCGCGCTCGCCGATCAGCTCCAGCGCCTGGGTGACGACCCAGCGGTCGAGCTCCTGCACCATCCCGGAGCGCTCGGCGACGTCGATGAAGTCGGCCGCCGGCAGCAGCTCGCCCCCTTCCCCGGTCATCCGCAGCAGCAGCTCGTAGCGCTCGATTCCGCCGGAGGCGAGGTCGCGGATCGGCTGCGTCGCAAGGCGCAGGCGGTTCTGGGTGAGGGCGTCGCGAATCCGGGCGCTGGTGGTCTGCGGCCGCGGCGCCGCCGCGCCGTCCTCGCCGGCGGCGTGGAAGAGGGTGATCCGGTTCCGTCCCTCGCCCTTGGCCTCGTACATCGCCTGGTCGGCGGCGACCAGCACCGACTCGGCGCCGACCTCGCCCTGGCCGCCGAACATCGCGATCCCGACGCTGATCGTGGCGCCGTCGATCTCGGAATTGAGCGGCATCCCCTCGGCGACCTGGGCGCGCAGGTCCTCGCCCAGTTGCAGGGCGCCGGCGGTGTCGGTCTGGGGCATCAGCACCGCGAACTCGTCGCCGGAGAGGCGGGCGACGATGTCGGTGGCGCGGACCCGTTCGCGCATCACCTCGGAGACGCGGCGGATCAGGGTGTCGCCGGCCTGGTGGCCGGCGCGGTCGTTGACCTCCTTCAGCCCGTCGATGTCGATCACCATCACCGCGCCGCGGCCTCCGTAGCGAGCGGCGAAGGAGACGTATTGGTCGAGCTCGGCCCGGAACCGGCGCCGGTTGACGAGCCCGGTCAGGGGGTCGTGGTCGGCGAGGAAGCGCAGTTCGGCCTCGGTCTTCTCGGCCCGTTTCAGCGCGCCTTGGATCACCGCCCGGTCCTCGGGCGGCAATTTCGCCAGCACGGCCTCGAGAGCCGCGTCCGGCTGCCCCTGTCCCTGGTTGTTCTTCATCAGAGTGACGGTATTCGGTTACCCAGCAAGAAAGGATTTCTCTTCCATAAACGGGAAACCCGACCCAAGTTTCCGCGAGCGCCGACACCCAATACTTGACTTGTCCGCTCCCGGGTAGGTTGAGAGCGATGCCGAACCGCCTCGCGCAGGAGACCAGCCCCTACCTCCTCCAGCACCAGGACAACCCGGTCGACTGGTACCCGTGGGGCCCGGAGGCCCTCGGGCGGGCACAGGAGGAGGACAAGCCGATCCTGCTCTCGATCGGCTACTCGGCCTGCCACTGGTGCCATGTGATGGAGCGCGAGTCCTTTGAGGACGCCGCGACCGCCGCCTACATGAACGAGCACTTCGTCTGCATCAAGGTCGATCGCGAGGAGCGCCCCGACGTCGACGCGATCTACATGGAGGCGGTGCAGACGATCACCGGGCACGGCGGCTGGCCGATGACCGTCTTCCTCGACCCCGACGGCGTCCCCTTCTACGGCGGCACCTACTTCCCGCCCGACGAGAGCCGCGGGATGCCGAGCTTCCGGATGGTGATGGAAGCGGTCGTCCACGCCTTCGACACCCAGCGCGAGGAGATCCGCGAGAAAGCGCCGCTTGCGCGGGCCCGGCTGGGGGCGATCGGCGAGGTCGAGCCGCGCGACCTGCCCGGGACGTCCAAGCTGGACGAGGCGGTGCGGCGCCTGCTCGGGGCGGCCGACCGCCGCAACGGCGGCTTCGGCGGGGCGCCCAAGTTCCCGCCTGCCTCCTCACTGGAGCTGCTGATGGCGCGCGGCGAGACCGAGGTGGTCGAGCTGACCCTCGACCGGATGCTGGCCGGCGGCATCTACGACCAGCTCGGCGGCGGCTTCGCCCGCTACTCGGTCGACGCGGTCTGGCTCGTTCCCCACTTCGAGAAGATGCTCTACGACAACGCCCTGCTCGCCCGCGCCTACCTGCACGGCTGGCAGGCGCTGGGACACGAGCGCTATCGCCGCGCCTGCGAGGAGACCCTCGACTGGATGCTGCGCGAGATGCGCGGTCCGGAGGGCGGCTTCTACTCGGCGCTCGACGCCGACTCCGAGGGCGAGGAGGGCAAGTTCTACGTCTGGACGGCGGCGGAGATCCGCGAGGTCGTTGGCAAGGACCCGAACTGCAGCAGCCTCTCGGGTCCGCAGGTAGAGAGGCTGCTGCAGTTCTACGGGGTCAGCGAGAGCGGGAACTTCGAGGGCAAGAACATCCTGCACCTGGCGGAAGGCGTCGAAGCCGAGGAGCCCGACGGCCTTGCCGAGATGCGACGGGCCTTGGTCGAGGCACGGGCGCAACGCGTCTGGCCCGGCCTCGACGACAAGCGCCTGACCTCCTGGAACGCCCTCGCGATCGCAGCCCTGGCCGACGCCGGCGCCGTCCTCGGTCGCGAGGATTACCTCGAAGCCGCCCGCACTTGCGCCGAGTTCGTGCTCGACCCGTTGCGAGACGACGGCGGCCGCCTCCTGCGCACCTTCAAAGACGGCCGCGCCCACCTCAACGCCTACTTGGAGGACCACGCCTTCCTGATAGAGGCGCTGCTGGCGCTGAACGAGTCGAGCTTCGAGGAGCGCTGGTTCGCGGAGGCGCGATCCCTGGCGGAGACGACGATCGAGCGCTTCGGCGACCGCGAGCGCGGCGGCTTCTACTCGACCTCGAGCGACCACGAGGAGCTGATCGCCCGCCGCAAGGAGGTCGGCGACCACCCGATCCCGTCCGGCAACAGCTCGGCCGCGATGGGCCTGCTGCGCCTGGCGGCGCTGACCGGGGAGCGGCGTTACGAAGAGGCCGCGACCGGAGTCTTTGCGCTCTTCGCCGAACCCGCGGTCCAGCACCCCGACGCCTTCGCCCACATGCTGCGTGCCCTCGACTTCCACCTCTCCCCCACCCGCGAGGTCGCCCTGGTCGGCGACGAGCTCAGCGAGCTGGCCGGGGTCGTCCGCGACAAACCGCTCTTCCACCTCGTCCTCGCCGGCGGCGAGGAGGGCGCCAGCGAGCCCCCGCTCCTGGCCGGTCGCACCACCGTCGACGACCAACCAGCCGCCTACGTCTGCCAGAACTTCACCTGCCAGCTCCCGGTCACCGGCCCCGGCGAGCTGAAGGAGCAGCTAGAGGATCGGTAGGAAGTTCTCGATCTCGTAAGGGGTGACCTGCACCCGGTAGTCGTCCCATTCCTGCCGCTTGATCTCGACGAAGCGGCGGAAGGTGTGCTCGCCGAGGGTGCGCAGAACCAGCTCGGACTCGGCGGCGATCTCGATCGCCTCCCCGAGGGTCGCCGGCAGCTGCTCGATCCCCTGCTGGGCCAGCTCCTCCTGGGAGAGGTGGTAGAGGTTCTGCTCCATCGGCTCCGGCAGCTCGTAGCCCTTCTCGACCCCTTCCAGGCCCGCCTGCAGCATCGCCGCGAAGCAGAGATAGGGGTTGGCGGCCGGGTCCGGGCAGCGCAGCTCGGCCCGGGTCGCCCCCTCCTTGCCGGGGTGGTAGAGCGGCACCCGGATCAGCGCCGAGCGGTTGCGGCGCGACCAGGCGAGGTAGACCGGCGCCTCGTAGCCCGGGACGAGCCGCTTGTAGCTGTTGACCCACTGGGCGAAGAGCGGCGAGATCTCACGCGCGTGCTTGAGCTGGCCGGCGATGAACGACTTCGCCACCGGCGAGAGGTAGTAGGGGTCGTCGGCGTCGTAGAAGGCGTTCTTGCCGTCGCGGCTGAGCGACTGGTGGACGTGCATCCCCGACCCGTTCTCGCCGAACAGCGGCTTCGGCATGAAGGTCGCGTGGTAGCCGTACTTCATCGCGTACTCCTTGACGACGATCCGGTAGGTCATGCAGTCGTCGGCCATCTCGAGCGCGTTCTTGTAGCGCATGTCGACCTCGTGCTGGGAAGGGCCGACCTCGTGGTGGGTGTACTCGACGTGGATCCCCATCTTCTCCAACGCCAGCACCGTCTCCCGCCGCAGGTCCGAGCCGGCGTCGAGCGTGGTCAGGTCGAAGTAGCCGCCCTCGTCGAGGGGCTCGGGGGTGCCGCCCTCGGGCTTGGCGGAGCGGAAGTAGAAGTACTCCAGCTCGGGGCCGATGTTGTAGGCGTCGAAGCCCATCTCCTCGGCCCGCTTCAACGCCCGCCGCATGATCCAGCGCGGGTCCCCCTCGTACGGCCCGCCGCCGGGCACCTGGACGTCGCAGAACATCCGCGCCACCGCGTCGTCCTCCGGTCGCCAGGGGATCAAGGCGAAGGTGGCCGGATCTGGCACCGCCAGCATGTCGGACTCCTCGATCGGGTTGAAGCCGGTGATCGAGGAGCCATCGAAGCCCATCCCCCCTTCGAAGGCGTCCTCCAGCTCCGAGGCGTTGACCGAGAAGCTCTTCAGCTGCCCCAGCACGTCGGTGAACCAGAGCCGGATGAAGCGAACGTCGTGCTCCTTGACGAGCTCGATGACGTCGCTGGCACTGCGAGGTTGATCGGCCATGCCTTGTAGCTCCTTGCTGGGGAAGGCCGCAACGATAGGCGAATGAACCGAAGCGGTGCGGAACCACGTATTGCGGGTAGAGAAAAGACTTCCGCACCGGCTTGAATCCGTCCCCTAAACGAGGTATAACTTACGTCAAGTAAGTAAGCGGCTAAAAGTAAAGTAAAGGCCACGTAAGGGCTCTGTAAAGCGATTGCCGCCCCATCAGCAGAGCCCAGAAGCGAGACGCACGTGACGGTAAAAACCGCAGTAAGCAGATTCCAGATCCACGACGAGCTGACGGCGCCTGACGAGAGCGCTCCTCTCATCAAGAGCATCCAGGCCGCCGGGGGCGCGGTGACGAAGTTCGTCGGCGTGCTTGCCGGAGCGCCGGCTGTCCTGCGCGCGTATACGCGGATGCGCTCGGAGCTGCGCGGCGGAGTCCTGCCGCAGGCGACGAGGGAGCGGATCGCGCTCGCCGTCGCCGAGTACCGAGAGGACAACTACAGCATCGCCTTGCACGCGAAAACGGCACGTCGGGCCGGGCTGGGCCTCGACGAGGTTTCCAAAGCCCGCAGCTTCACCTCGGCCGACCCGAAGGAGGCGGCGCTCCTGACCTTCCTCAAGGAGACGCTGGACCCGGAGGGGCCCCCGCCTCTCCACCTCCACGAGGAGGCGCGTGAGATCGGTTGGACCGACGAGGAGATCCTCGAGGCGGTCGGGCACCTGGCGCTGAACGAGTTCCAGAGCCTGATTGCAAGCGCCGCGGCGCTGCCCCAGGACCAGGGCGGTCCCAGGGCACTCCCCTCAGCTGCGTAAGCAGCTGAGGGTCAGCGGCCCTCCACCAACGTCGCCGTGTAGAGCAGGCGGGCCGTCGTGTACTTGCAGCCGTAGGTCCTGCGGGTGCCGACCTTTTCCTGGGGCTCGCCCTGCCGGATGTCAGTAGCGTTCTTGCAGGCGCCCTCCTCGCGGCTGGCGCGCCAGACGTTGCTGGCGGTCAGGTCCTGGGCGAAGGCCGGGGCCCAGGTCGGCACCGTGAGGCCGACGATGTCGCCCTTTTCGACCTTCAGGTCGGCGCTGAACTTGACCGTCTGCCCCAAGTAGGGCGAGAGCTCCTTGACCGAGCCCTGGCGGCGCAGGTTGTAGCGGGGCGGGCTGGTGCCGGGAATGCGGCGCAGGATCGCGAGGCGGGCCTGCGGCGGGGTGCCGAAGAAGCCGTTGAAGAAGGTCCGCTGGCTGTTGGTCGGCTGGGCCAGGGTCAGCGTCCAGGCCTTGATCGTGCCGTCGTGGGGAACCGTCAGCGGAAGTTTGGTCTGGCCGTTGTCGACCTGGAAGCCGGTGACGCTGCCGACCGCCTGACAGGGCAGGTCCGGACAGGAAGGATCGGGCTCGGTCGCCGTCTGGCCGAGGATCACCGTGGTTCGACCGGGCGCGGCGTCGCCGTCCCCGGTCGCGAGGCTGAGGAGCAGCAGGGCGACAGCGCCGACCAAGGCCAGGAGCAACCAGCGCCCGCTCCACGAACCGGTGGCGGCGACTCCTCGCGAAAACCTCGACATAAACGCTGCTCCTCTCGTCATTTGGACGCTGCGAAAAACGCAGCGTAGCCCTAGGAGCGGCCGGAGTGAGTGCCCTCAGTCGCTGCGGGCGCTGGTCGCGTCGCCGATCGCGATCGCGTAGCGGACCCGCCCCACGCCTTCGAAGCCGAGGGCGTCGCTGGCGGCTTTGGTCAGGTCCCAGGCCCGCCCCTTGACGTAGGGGCCCCGGTCGATCACCTGCGTCACTACCGAGCGGCCGTGGTAGACGAACTTGACCGTGGTCCCACAGGGGAGCTTCTTGTGCGCGACGCCAAGGGTTCCGGGACGCAGCGTCTGCCCGCAAGCGGTCTTGTTGCCCCAGAGCCCCGGGCCGTACCAGCTGGCGCCGCCGTAGCGCCAGGCGCCGAAGGTGTATTCGCCGTCGGCGCTGGCGGTGGCGCCCGGGTCGGAGGCGGAGGCGCCGCCGGTCGCCGCGTTGGCACCGGCAACGACGCCGGCGAAGAGGGCGAAGAAAGCGGCCAGGGCAAGCGCCCAGCGCAGGGAGTTTTGTCGGATCGTCTGCATCTCTTTCCAGGCGCTTGCGGGGTTAGCTGTCGGGCTCGCGCTGAAAGAGCTGCGCTACGCGGCCATCGCCGCGACTCGCCCCAACTACTTGGGTCCCCCGCTCCTCGCGTTATGTAAGGCGAAGATTCAGCGGAAGTTGGCGCCAGATTAGCAAACGCTAAGACAGAAAACTTGCAGCCCGTCCAATCGCATAGAAGAGGCCCCCTCTCGGGAGCCTCTTCCGTAGCGGGCCTGTAAGCCGGATCCTGTCTCGAGCGGCCATCTATCTCTGCGGCCTACCTGGACCTCGCCGAGCCGGGTCGACGGTCCTGCTTGGCCTTGCACCGGGCGGGGTTTGCCTGGCCGTTACGTCACCGCAACGCCGGTGCGCTCTTACCGCACCATTTCACCTTTGCCTGTGCGCGACGCAGCTGCAGTCGCGCCATCGGCCGTGTCATTTCTGTGGCACTTTCCCGCGGGTTTCCCCGGGTGGGCGTTACCCACCGCCCTGCCCTGTGGTGTCCGGACTTTCCTCGAGGGGTTTTCTCTCCCCCCGCGGTCCGCTCGGCCCGCCCACCAAGGGTAGCTCGGAAGTGCGGTTTCGCAACGAATCGGCCCCCTCTGGCGCCGACGGGCCGAAAACCCTCCATATAGGGGTATTTTCGGCCCGTCGGCGGAGGAGGCGCTTAGACTCGCAACCATGCGAACGGCTGTGGTGACCGGCGCTGGGAGCGGCCTCGGGCGCGCGATCGCCGCCGAGCTGATCGAGCGCGGCTACCGCGTCCACGTCACCGACGTCGATGCCGGCGCCGCCGACCGGGTCTCCGCCGAGCTGGGAAGCGAGGCCCGCGGCTCCGCGCTCGACATCCGCGACGAGGCGGCCTGCCGCGGCCTCGCCGAGTCGATCGGCCGCACCGGCTCGCTCGACCTCTGGGTCAACAACGCCGGCGTCTTCTTCAGCGGCGTCCCCTGGGAGCAGAGCGCCGAGCGGCGGCAGACGATGCTGGACGTCAACGTCACCGGCTTGATGAACGGAACGATCGCCGCCTTGGGGCCGATGCGCGCCGCCGGTCGCGGCCACGTCGTCAACGTCGTCTCCCTCGCCGGCATCGTCGCCGCCCCGGGCGAGGTCGCCTACTCGGCGACCAAGCACGCGGCGATGGCCTTCACCCTTGGAACCCTCTTCGACCTCCGCCGCAGCGGCATCAAGGGGATCGAGCTCTCCGCCGTCTGCCCGGACGGGATCTGGACGCCGATGCTCGAGGACAAGCTCGACGACCCCGACGCGGCCCCCTCCTTCTCCGGCCGCCTGCTGACCGCAGGGGAGGTGGCGAAGGAAGTAGGCAGGCTGACCGAGCGGCCCCGCCCGATCCTCATCGTCCCGCGCTGGCGCGGGCCGTTCCTCCGCTTTGTCGACCTCTTCCCGCGGATCTCGCTGCGACTGCTGCCGCTGGTGATGCGGGACGCGCGGAGGAAGCAGCGGCGCTACAAGAAGCTGATCGAAGCCGGCAAGTGGCCCTGACGCGCGGCTAGACCTTTCTGAAGACCCCAACGACTTTGCCAAGGACACGTGCCTCGGTGGTGATGATCGGCTCCATTTCCTCGTTCTCGGGCTGGAGCCGAATGTGGTCCTTTTCGCGGTAGATCCGCTTCACCGTCGCCTCCTCGCCGATCAGGGCGACGACGATCTCGCCGTTGGTGGCGTCGTCGCTGGGCCGCACGATCACGTAGTCGCCTTCGATGATGCCGGCTTCCTTCATGCTTTCGCCGCGGATTTGGAGGATGTAGTCGCCATCCTCGCCGCCGATCACGTCCGGCACCTCGAGGTACTCCTCGATGTTCTCTTCGGCCAGGATCGGCTCGCCGGCGGCGACCTGGCCGACCAGCGGCAGACCGCCTTCGGAGCTGATCGTCCGCTTCGCCTTCTCGTAGAGCAGCTCGATCGCCCGCGGCTTCGAGGGATCGCGCTTGACCAGCCCCAGCTTCTCCAGGTTGGCCAGGTGCGCGTGGACCGTCGAGGACGAGTGCAGGCCGACCGCTTTGCCGATCTCCCGCACCGTCGGGGGGTATCCCGTCTTCGCCGCGTACTTGCGGATGAAGTCGAAGATCTCCTTTTGCCTCTTGGTCAGATCCAGTTCCATCGTTGTTCCGGTTTCCTCCGCTCCCGCTTCAGGGTCAAAGAGCCGCAAAATGCCTTCGAACACTTGTTCGCAAGGCTACCGCCTCCCCCGGACACCCGCAACCTGCGCCCTCCCCCTGCACGCAAACATCTAGAATCGAGCGCCCTCGAGCGGCTGTGGCGGAACTGGTAGACGCGCAAGGTTGAGGGCCTTGTGGGTGGAAACACCCGTGGAGGTTCGACTCCTCTCAGCCGCATGAAGTGACGGTCCGCGACGCGACTTCCGCCGACGGGCGCGCTGTCGCGGCCCGCCCTGGAGGTCACCACCAAACCGGAGCGGGAGGAGGCTCTCGCCTTCTACCGCGACCACGGGTTCCAGGAACGGCCACGGCGGCTGGCTACCTCAACTAGGCAGCTCTTCCTCCATCTCCTCCGCCATTGCCGGGTGCCGGTAGGGCCCCTCCTCCCGCAGCGCCGCGATCACGTTTCGCCTCGTCTCCCCGTCTTTGTTCTGGCTCAGCTTGCGCTTGATCTCGAAGCGGTCGATCGGGATGCGGAGGCCGACGGTGCCCTTGGCGATCGGGGCGGCTTGCTCGCGGTCGAGGCGGGCGGGGTGGTCGAGGGGGCGCTCGAAGTGGTCGACGAGCCGGGTCAGGACCCGGAGGTTCTCCTCCTCGCCGAGGATCTGCGGAGTGCCGTGGAGGTGGGCGACGGTGAAGTTCCAGGTCGGCACCTTGCGCTCCTGCGGCGAGTACCAGCCCGGGGAGATGTAGCCGTGGTTGCCCTGGACGATGACCAGGACCTCGCCGCGGTCGATCTCGAGCACCTCCTCGTCGGGGCGGCCGAGGTGGGTGAGGAGGGTGAGGTCCTCGGCCTCCTCGTCGAGCAGCAGCGGGTAGTGGGAGGCGGCGAGGCCGGAGCCGGTCGCGGCCACGAGCGTCCCCCAGGGATGGTCGCGCACGAGCCGGCGCACCAGATCCGGATCCTCGGAGGCGAAGAGCGGGTTCGGGCGCATGGGCCATCTTCCCAGCCTCGGCGAGAGGCCGCGCAGGATGCACGCGGCCTCCCGTCGCGCACCTTCAGTGCGGGTAGAGCCGGTTGACCACCGCCGGGTCGCCGAGCTGGTCGAAGGCGACCAGCTTGCCCTCGCCGTCGAAGGTGAGGACGTCGGCGGCCTCGTCGGCTTCGCCGTCGAGGGTCACGGTGGTCAGCACCACGACTTTGTCGCCGTCGGCGATGAAGTCGTGGGGGTCGGATTTGAGCCCTTTCTCGGCCAGCTTGGCCCAGAGGGACACGATCTCTTCTTTGCCTCTGTAGGTACCGCTGAGGGAGCTGTCGCCGCGAGCCGTCCAGACGACGCCGTCGTCCATGTTCTCCATCGCGCCGGCAGCATCGCCGGCGGCGAAGGCACGGTAGGCCGCTTCAGCCGATTCCTTGTTTGCCTGAGCGCTCAATGTGAACCTCCTTTGCGCTTGAACCGACGCTAAACCGGCGTCCTCGCAAAAGGCAAAGGCCGCGATGGCCCAAACAGCCGGGTTCATTTGTGCAGTAGGGGGTGGACACCCCGTGTGTGAGCGCGGCAGCCGCTTAGGCCCCCCACTCCGTCTCCAGCAGCCCGTAGACGATGCTGTCGAGGTAGCGGCCGCCGACCAGCTCGGTCTCGCGCAGGAGGGCTTCCCGGCGGAACCCGAGACGCTCGGGGATCGCGCGGCTGCGCGCGTTCTCGGGGGCGCAGTGGATCTCGACCCGGTGCAGCTCCCACTCGTAGAAGGCGTAGTCGAGGAGGGCGCCGACGACGGTGGTCATCGTCCCCCGCCCCTGCGCGTCGGCGGCCAGCCAGTAGCCGAGGCTGGTACTGCGGTTGAGCCGGTCGATCGCGTGGAAGCCGACGACGCCGAGGATCTCGCCCTCGGATTCGATCGCGGCCTGGAAGCCGTCGTTGCGGGCACGCTGCTCCTCGGCCTCGGCGAGGAAGCGCTCGGTCCCTTCGCGATCCTGATCCGCCGCCCACGGCATCCACCGCGACAGGTGCTCGCGGTTGCGCTCGACCAGGGCGTGCAGCTCCTCGGCGTCCTCGAGCTGCAGCGGCCGCACCCCGAGGGTGGCGAGCCGCGGCGAGAGCATCACGACGAGGCGGACCCGAGGGCCTTGTCGATGAACGGGCCCAGCAGCTGCGAGGCCGCCGTCGCGGCCTGCTCCGCCGACTCACCCGGCGTAGTCACGTAGCTGATCGCGAGCCGCACCAGCGCCTCGGCCAGCAGCTTCACGTCGGCCTCCGGCGCCTCCGGCCACCCCTCCTCGATCACAGAGGTCAGCCGCGCCGTGGCCCACTGGACGACCGGCAGGCCTTGGGTGGTGACGAAGGGCAGCATGCCGCCGGTGCCATCGTCGCTGAGCAGGATGCTGATCAGCGGATCCTCGCCGGCGGTGCGCAGGAAGTGCTCGAGCGCCGCGAGGACCGCGGCGCGGGGGTCGTCGGTGTGCTCGAGCACCGCTTTCTCGACGTCGTCCATGAACCGTTCCGCCTCGTGGATGACGAAGGCGAAGCCGAACTCGTTGCGGTTGCCGAACTCGTTGTAGAGAGTCTGGCGGCTGACGCCGGCGCCGCTGGCGATGTCGGCCATCGTGATCTCCGACCACGTCTGGCGCGCCAGCTGATCGCGGGCGGCGTCGAAGACGGTCTGGCGCAGCAGCGCCCGCGCCGCCTCCTGGTAGGGGGTCCTCCCGTTCGACATCCCCCTTATCGTGCCAGCGGGGGCAGTCAGGCGTCGGCAGAGACCGGTTCGAAATCGATCTTGTCGCGGACGCCGCAGTCGGGGCAGGCCCAGTCGTCCGGGACCTCGCTGAACGGCGTCCCCGGCGGGAAGCCCTCGCGCGGGTGGCCGGCCTCCTCGTCGAAGACGTAGCCGCAGCTGGGGCAGCGCCAGGCGCTCATGCCGCCGGCCGCCCGTAGCGCTCCAGGACCCGGCCCAGCCGCCGCGGCTGGATGTTGCACCTGGTCACGTCGCCTTCGTAGTGGTCGAGCAGGCGCGGGTCCATCACTCGGCGCCAGAGCGGCGGGAACCAGGCGAGGACGATCATCCCCGCGTATCCGGTCGGCAGCTGCGGCGCCTCGTCGACGTGGCGCAGCGCCTGGTAGCGCCGGGTCGGGTTCGCGTGGTGATCGGAGTGGCGCTGCAGGTGGTAGAGCAGCACGTTGGAGGCGACGTTGTTGCTGTTCCAACTGTGCTCGGGACGGCAGCGCTCGTAGCGCCCGTCCTCGCGTTTCTGCCGCAGCAGGCCATAGTGCTCGAGGTAGTTGACGACCTCCAGCAGCGAGAACCCGATCACCGCCTGGACCAACAGGTAGGGCAGGACGACCGCGCCGAAGGCGATTCCCAGGCCGGCGAAGAGAACGATCGTCATCGCCCAGGCTCCGAGGATGTCGTTGTGGAGACTCCAGTGGGACTTGCCAAGGCGGTCGAGGCGGGCGGCCTCGATCTCCCAGGCGGAGCGCACGCTGCCGGTGACCGTGCGCGGCAGGAAGGCCCAGAAGCTCTCCCCCAGCCGCGAGCTGGCGGGGTCCTCGGGAGTGGCGACTTTGACGTGGTGGCCGCGGTTGTGCTCGATGAAGAAGTGGCCGTAGCCGGTCTGGGCGAGGGCGACGCGGCTCAGCCACTTCTCCGAGCTGGCCCGCTTGTGCCCGAGCTCGTGGGCGGTGTTGATCGCGATCCCGCCGACCACGCCCATGGTCAGCGCCAGCCCGATCGATTCGACGAGGTTGAGGTCGCCGCTCGACCACATCCAGCAGGAGAAGACGAGCCCGGCGTACTGGATCGGGATGAAGAGGTAGGTGCACCAGCGGTAGTAGCGGTCCTGCTCGAGGAACTTGAGGACGCTGTCGGGTGGGTTGACCGAGTCCCGGCCGATCGCCATGTCGAGCAGCGGGAAGATCACGAAGACCAGGACCGGGCCGAGGAACCACATCCCGCCGAAGTCGGTCAGCGACCAGTAGAACCAGGCGAAGAAGGGCGAGAGCGGGACGACGATCCCGAGCAGCCAGGCGTAGCGCTTGCCGTCGGTCCACTCCCCCGGATTGACCTCGACGTCGTCGTGGTGGTGATGGTGATGAACGTGCTCCGCGTGCGCCTCCATGCCCTCTCCTTGTCAATAGCCCCCGACTCGTCGGTCATCTTTACACACATCGGGGCTATGTCAAGGGGGACTACAGGCCAGCACGAATTGTCCGCAGGCGCGGAGGCAAAGGGAAGGGAGCAGCGCCTCTAGATCTTCAGCAAAAGGATCGTGTTCAGCGCGAAGAGGATGCTGAAGAAGACCGTCGCCCGGTCGAGGTTTTTCTCGACCATCGAGCCGCCGCCGATGCCGCTGCCGCCAGCGCCGCCGATGCCGAAGGCGCCGGAGAGACCGGCGTCTTTCCCCGAATGCAAGAGCACGAGGAAGATCACGACGATGGCGATGATCACCTGGATGACGGCGAAGAACGTGAACACGGTCCGAAAAGTTTAACCCTGCTCGACCTTTTCCGGCTCGCGGGGGTGGGCGCCGTTGCCGTTGCCACCGCCGTTCCTGCTCCCGCCGCCGTTCTCGCGGTCGAGGATCTCGATCGCTTCCCGCCGCAGCTCGGCGTCGACCAGGGCGAAGTCCTCGTCGGAGAGCTTGCCGGTGGCGTGGTCGAGCTCGGCGTCGCGGATCTCCCGGTACTTCGCTTCCTTGCGGGCGTCGGCTTCGGTGCGGAGGAGGGCGCCGCGGCGACGGCCGCGCGAGGGCCAGAGCGCGATCAGCGCCCCCGCAAGGGCGATCAGGCCGCCGATCCACATCCAGGTGACGAGCGGGTTGACGATCACCTTGAAAGTCGAGGCCGCGGTGGTGGCGAGGAAGGATTTGGCAACCCGCTCCGCCGCCAGGCCCTGCAGCTGGCTGATCTGCCGGAACGCCTGCGGCTGCAGCGACGGGTTGGCGGCGGCCGCCCGCATCAGCGCTCCCAGCGCTTTGCACTGCGGCGGCGTCCCCGGCGCGCCCTGCACGCAGGCGCTGAAGCCCTGGTCGGCGAGCCGCACCCCGCGCTGGACGTCGACCACGTTCGGTTGCTCAGCGATCCAGAGGTCGTGCCAGAACCCGGCCCGCAGGCCGACCTCGCTCGTCGCCTCGCCGGCGAAGTAGGTGCTGATCGGACCGGGTTCCTGGCCGGTCGGCCGGAAGAAGCGGCGGCTCGGCCGCAGGAAGCCGACGACCTCCCCCCCTTCTTCGACCCGCAGCAGCGAGCCGAAGGTGAATTTCTCTTCGTCGACCGCCATCGTCGGCTTCACGTAGGTGATGGTGCGGCCGTCGACGGTGGTGCTCTCGCCGGGCCGCAGCTCGACGTCGCGGTTGGTCTGGAAGCTGGAGGAGCCGGCGATCCCGACCAGGAGGACGATGACGCCGATGTGGACGATGTAGCCGCCGTAGCGGCGGCGGTTGCGCGAGACGAGGCCGACCAGCGCCTGCGGCCCCGGCTCGCCGCTGAGCTGCTTGCGCGCCTGGGTCCCTCTCCAGAACTCCTGCGCCAGCCCGGTCAGGGCGAAGGCGGCGAAGGCGAAGAGCGCCAGCGCCCAGAGCTGATCGGCGGCGTCGGTGAAGAGCGCCAGCGCCAGCGTCACCACGGCGGCGACGGCGAGCGGCAGCCGGAAGACGCGCTTCGCCGACTCCCAGCTGACCCGGCGCCAGGCCAGCAGCGGCCCGATCCCGGTGAAGAGGACGAGCCCGATCGCCAGCGGCGTCGTGTAGCGATCGAACCAGGGCGCCGCCAGGGAGGCCTTGTCGCCGGTGAAGAGTTCGGAGATCAGCGGGAAGAAGGTCCCCCAGAAGATCACCGCGGTCATCCCGACCAGGAGCAGGTTGTTGACGAGGAAGATCGACTCGCGCGAGGCCAGCGAGTCGATCCGCTTCTCGGAGCGGAGGTCGTCGAGGCGGCTGGCTATGAGCGCCGTCGAGCCGACGAGGACGACGGCGATCAGGCCGAGGATGTAGGGCCCGACCGTGTTGTCGCCGAAGGCGTGGATCGACTGCAGGACCCCGGAGCGGACGAGGAAGGTGCCGAGCAGCGCCATCGAGAAGGTGCCGACGATGAGGCTGGCGTTCCAGACCTTCAGCATCCCCCGCTTCTCCTGAACCATGATCGAGTGCAGGAAGGCGGTGCCGAGCAGCCACGGCATCAGCGCCGCGTTCTCGACCGGGTCCCAGGCCCAGTAGCCGCCCCAGCCGAGCTCGGTGTAGGACCAGCGGGCGCCGAGCAGGAGCCCGAAGCCGAGGAAGGTCCAGGCGATCAGGGCGAAGCGGCGGGTGGCGCGGATCCACTCGGCGTCGATGCGGCGGGTGACGAGCGCCCCGATCGCGAAGGCGAACGGGATGGTGAAGGCGACGTAGCCCGAGTAGAGCATCGGCGGGTGGATCATCATGCTCGGGTGCTGGAGCAGGGGGTTGAGGCCGACCCCGTCGGTCGGCACCTGGCCCAGCTGCGTCGCCGTCTTCGCGAAGGGGTCGACGTCGGGGGCGAACAGCATCAGCCCGGTGAAGAAGGCGGCGACGCCCATCATCACCGCGGTCGCCCAGGGGACCAGCTCGCGCAGCTTGTTTCGGGTGGCGTAGAGGGCGGCGCTGGAGGCGATCGAGAGCACCCAGGCCCAGAGCAGCAGCGAGCCCTCCTGGCTCGACCACATCGCCGCCAGCTTGTACCCGGTCGGGGTCTCGATCGAGGAGTGCTGCTGGACGATGTTGAAGGAGAAGTCGTCGCCGGCGAAGGCCAGCTCGATGATCACCACGCAGGCGGTGAGCAGGCCGCAGAAGGCGTAGACCACACGACGCGAGATCCGCAGCCAGCGCTCGTCGCCGCTGCGGCCCAGCAGGGCGATGGCGCCCGCCGCCACGGCGGCGAGGAAGGCAAGGCCCAGGAGGGCGCTGCCGAGGCTAGACATCAGACTTGGTCGTGAACTTCGACGGGCACTTCGTGATCAGGGTTTCCGGCTCGCCGACGAAGCCGGCGGACTCGACGGTGCCGGTGAGGACGATCTCGCGGCCGCCGCGGAAGGGGTCGGGAACGGTGCCGTGGTAAGTCACGGGAAGGCTCGGCCCTTTGCCGTCGCGGTCGACGACGCGGAAGGCGATGCCGTTGCCTTCGCGCTTGATCGAGCCCTTGACGACCTTGCCGGTCAGCTGGGCGCTGGTCCCGGGAGCGGCGTTAACCAGCTCTGAGGGCTCCTTCGCTCCCGTCGCGGCCGAGAACGAGGTGTAGATCAGCGCCACCGCGAGCAGCACGGCAACGCTGAGGGCGACGACGAGCCGGATCTTCCGCTTCCGCTGGGGGTCCACAGGCAACCGGATTATCGCAACTGCGAGAATCCGGCCCATGGCCGACGATCCAGTCCTCCTGATCACCGGCGCCAGCAGCGGCATCGGCGCCGCCACCGCGCGGGCCGCCGCCTCCGGCTACCGGCTGGTGCTGGCAGCACGGCGCGAGGACGAGCTGCAGGAGCTTGCCGCCGAGCTCGGCGGCGCCGACCGGGCGATCGCCGTCCGCTGCGACGTCGCCGAGTGGGACCAGGTCGAGGCGATGGCCGCGGCCGCGCTGGAGCGCTTCGGCCGCATCGACGCCGTCTTCGCCAACGCCGGCTTCGGCGCCGCCCGCGGCTTCCTCGAGGAGAGCCCCGAGCATTGGCGCTCGATGGTCCTCACCAACGTCTACGGGGTGGCGCTGACGATCCGCGCCACCCTCCCCCACCTGCTCGAGCGCGGCGACGGCCACTTCCTCGTCACCAGCTCGATCGCCGGCCGACGCGTCCTGCCCGGCTCGCTCTACTCGGCGACGAAGTGGGCGGCAACGGCGATCGGCGAGGCGTTGCGGCAGGAACTGCGGCAGATGCACGACAACCACGGAATCCGCGTCACCCTGATCGAGCCCGGCATGGTCGACACCCCCTTCTTCGACAATCGCCCGGGCAAGAGCGCCCTCAGCGACGAGGACATCGCCCGGGCGGCGATGTTCGCCCTCGAGCAGCCCGAGGGCGTCGACGTCAACGAGATCCTGATCCGCCCGATCACCCAGTCGAACTAGCGCGGCAGCAGCGCCCGCACGAGGCGCCAGTAAGCCCGCAGGGCGAGGCGGGCCGGCCAGGTGCGCACCAGCGGGGAGATCAGCTCGGAGTCGAGGTCAGGCGTCAGCGCGGCGGCGAACTCGGCAGCGCCGATCGTGCGCTGGCGCTGGACCGCGCGGCGCTCGCGCAGCAGCCTCGGCAGCCAGCGGACGAAGGCGAGATCGGCGCGAAACTTCTCCCTCCCCCAACCGCCGGCGGCGGCGACCGGGAGCAGCGCCAGCTCGGTCGCCAGCAGCGCCGGCGCCAGCAGTGCCAGCAGCGCGCCTGGGTAGGTGCGGACGATAAAGGCGAGGCGGTTGCGCTCGAGCCAGAACCACTTCTGAGCGTTGGCGCCGAACTCGTAGTCGTGGGCGACGACCGCGGTCGGCTCGATCCCGACCACCCCTCCAGCCGCCCGCAGCCGCACCGAGAGGTCGACGTCCTCGTGGTACATGAAGAACTCGGCCGGGAAGCCGCCGGCCCGCCGCCACTCGCCCAGCGGGATCGCCAGGCAGGCCCCGGACGCGGCCGTCACCTCCCCGGCCGCAGGCGCCTCGGCCAGTGGCAGGCCGTGGCCGCCGGCCCAGACGATGCCGGTGAAGTGGACCGGGTTGCCGGCGGAGTTGACGCAGCGCCCCTCGCCATCGGCGACCAGGGCCTGCCAGGCGCTCCAGCCGCGGCGCTCGACCCAGGGCCGGCGGATCGCCTCGCCGAAGCCGGGCTGCGGCGCCGCGTCGGGGTTGAGGATCACCAGCAGCTCGCCGCCGGCGACCTCGGCGCCGGCGTTGGCGCCGCCGGCAAAGCCGGTGTTGCGCCCCATGGGGACGATCCGGGCCCGCGGCGCCAGCTCGCGCACCGCCTCGGCGCTGCCGTCGCCGGGGTTGTTGTCGACGACGATCAGCTCGTCGTCGTCGCCCAGCTCCGGGAGCAGGGCGGGAAGGGTTCTCTGGAGGTCGTCGCGGTTCTCGTAGGAGACGACCAGGACTGAAAGCGTCGGACGCACCGACGCGGAGGCTATTCGGCCTTCCGCGCCGGTGCGACTGACTCGCTTGCTGGAACTGCTCCTGCTACTTGCCCTTCTTCTTGCCGCAGGAGACGACGTTCAGCTTGAACTTGTTGTTGTTCTTCTTCTTGCCGTTCTGCCCCTTCATCTTCACGATCGCCCGCTGCGTCTCGGCGCAGGTGTTGGTCGAGTTGACGAGGAGGCCCTTCTTGCCGCCCTTCATGTTGAGGACGAACCGCTTGACGGGCACGTCGGGCACCTTCCGGAAGACCGTCTTCAGGCCTCCGGTGCTGCCGGTGCTGATCACGCCGCGCAGGTAGACCTCCACCTGGCCGCGCAGGTCGACGAGCAGGTCGGGCAGTTCGTTGTTGGAGGACACGAGGTACACCTTGCCCTTCAACTTGTTCTTCAACAGCGGCGACTTCGCTTCCGCCGAGCCGTAGACCGAGGCCTTCGGGCAGGTGTGGGAAGCGAGCTGCGGCCGCGTGCAGACGGTGCCGATGTGGCCCTGTTCGAGGAACAGCGACCTCGGCATCGTCACCGCCGTGCGGGCGAGGTTGGCGTCGCCCTTGCGAGCGGTGAGAACGGCCTTCAGGCGCGGGTACTTGTTCCGCACCGTCGGCCCGAACAGCTGCACCTTCAGCTTCGGCTTGAAGCCGAGCTTGTCGCACCCGGTCGCCTGAAACGGGTCGTTCACCGCGTAGGAGCTGAACGTCGCCGGGTCGGCCGGATTGGCACCGCCGCCGTTGACCGCCCCCGTCGTCGCCTGCGGACCGCAGTTCGTCGGGTTGAGCATGAACTTCTTGCGGTAGAGATCGATGTCGATCTGCCGCAGGTCCAGCTTCACCCCGCCGAAGACGTCGGGGATCTCGTCGGAGACCGCGTTGACCTGAGCGGTCTCCGGGTTGATGTTCAGCGCCACCCGGACGACCACGACGCCGAGGTCGAACGGCCCGGCCAGTGCCGGGGTGGTGGTGACCAGAGAGACCGGAGCGCCCTTGTACGGGCCCGCCAGCCAAACGTTCCCCGGCAGCTTCAGCGGATTGTCGCCGGTTCCCGAGACGGTCGTGACCGTGCCCAGGAAGCTGTCTTCAGGACAGCTCGGAGCGTCCGACTCCTGCCTGCCGCTCTTGGCCACCGCTGCTGCGATGGCCTCCTCCGGGCAGTACGGGATCCCGGCGAGCTTGCCGGTCAGGCCCTTCGGCAGGGTGACGTTGACGACTTTCAGCTCCTGCTCGCCGTCGCGCCGCGAGATGCGGACGTGGAAGGGCGAGTAGGCGCCGCCTTTGGTGCTGTCGCTGTTGGCTTTGTAGGTCGGAGTGAACTTCCGCTCCGCCATCGTTTTCGGACAGGCCCCTCCGGTCGGATCGGTGCTGAGGGTGACCGAGGAGTCCACCGGCTTCAGTTCGCCGGGCCGCGCCCACGGTTCGAAGCGGCTCGTGGCCGCAGCCGAGCAGATCGGCGGGCTCGTCAGCACGTTCTTGCCGCCGTCGAAGTGGACCCGGATCTCTTCGAACGGGACCTGCGGCAGGCCCGACGGCAGCTGGCCGAAGAACTCGCTGCCCAGCTGGTCGTCGATCACCGCGTTCAGCTCGCCCGTGACCTTGTTGGCCTTGACGTGGCCGATCAGGCGGGCGTTGATCCCCTCCTGTTCGCTCTTGGCTTCGAGCAGGATGCGGAACTGTTCGCCGGATTCGGGGTCGCTGCTTTTCTGCTCGCCGACGTAGACGTCGCCGATCAGCGGCTCCGCGAGCGGCGCCGATTCGACTTCGACCGTGCCGATGTCCGACGCGGCCGGGCACTCGTTGTCCATCACCCGGATGCCCTTCTTGAACTGGATGTCCGAACAGGCGGCGAGGCCGTTGGCACCAGCGGGGTTGATGCCCATCCCCTTCGGCAGCACCACTTCCGCTTTGCGAACGTGCGACTGCGAGATCCCTTCGGTTCCTCCGTTGCGGACTTCGCCGCCTTCTTTGGCGGGGTCGAAGGGCATTCTCGCCGTCACCGTCGCGGGAGCGGGCGAATCGACGTTGGTCGTGCCGGCATCGACTTCGAGCGACGGATCGAACGGGACGGACTCGCACCCGGTGGTTCTCACCCCCGGCGGCAGCTTCGCCTCCCACGGAGTCGATCCCTCGGGGAACGTCGGGTTCGGTTCGCCCCACGACTCGCCACGGAACCAGGTCGAATAAAGGCCCTGTCGTTCGTCCGGGTCGAAGCAGGTCGTCGGCAGGGTGACGTGAGTGCCGTCGCCCGACTGCCCGAAGGCGACGAGGCGGGACCTCAAGCTCGAGACCCCGACCGACGGGGGAGGCAGATGGATCGTGAAGTACTCGTGGAAGTCGCTCTCCCAGGCGACGCCGCCTTCGAGGATGATGACTTTGCTGAACCCGATGATGAAGCCCAGACGGGCCGGTTCACCGAATTTCGGCTCGAGGTTGTACACGGGGACCCTCGACCCTTTGGCAGCTTGCGGCGGGATCACGTAGCCCCGCGGCAGGAAGGTTCCGGGAGGGGCTCCCGGCACCGGCACGGCATTGGCGGTGTTTACGACCAGCCAGGTTTCGTTGCGCCCGACGATCGTGCTCGGATCGCAGTTCGGGACGCGACCCATCTGCCCGCCTGAGCCGGGGATTTCCCCGATCGCTTCGAAATCCTCGTTCGAGCACTTGGGGCTGCTCTGGGGGTTCTCCGTGAATCCGACCGGCAGATCGACGCGCTCCGTTTTGAGCACACGATCTTCATACGGTTCGATCAGCGGTTCGAGGACGCCGGGAGCCAAGGTTTCATGCCTGATGATGTACTGGTCGAACGCGAACGGCGGGTGACCGCCCGCCTGGGTGAAGAACAGCTCCGGCGTTTCCGGCGAACAGAACGGTTTGGTCGTGTCCGTTTTGGTCGGGTCTTCTGCGAGCTGGTTTTCGTAGCAGACCCCCGACTGGAATCCGTCGCCGGCCGTCGGCGGTTCATGCTGCGGTTCCACCACGTCGCCGGTATCCGCGACCGCGAAGGCCGGGAGGGCAAGCAGCGCCCCGAAACACATCAGAAGCAGCGCAAGCGAGCGCTTTGACATTCATTCCTCCTCGTTTTTCCCTGAACGAGGACGCCCCCTGTAAGCGCCCCACAGCAACTCTCCCACCAAGAACCTTACACACCTGTGAAGGTGCACTGAGCAGCTACCCGAATAGCAACCCGGGTAACCGTGTCACCGTTTGGTGACGTAACACCATTCGGTGATTACTTCTTACCCTTCTTGGCGCTCTTCCGCTTCTTCCCTTTGCAGGCCGTCCGCAGCTTCGGCTTGCTGTTCGCTTTCTTGCCATTCTGAGCTTTGATTCGGATGTACGCCTTCACCGGCTTCAGGCAGAGGTTGCGGGAGTTGACCAGCAAGCCTTTCTTGCCTCCCGGCAGGGTCATCACGAACTTTTCGACGGGCACGTCCGGTACCCGGTCGAAGGTCGTCCGGATGCCCCCGCGGAAGCTGTCGATGCGACCGACGAGGTCGATGTCTACCTGTCCCTCGAGGTGGGCCACCATGTCCGGCAGCGTGTTGTTGGAGGAGCGCAGGTAGACGGGTCCTTCCAGCGGTTTGCCGAGCAGCGGCGTGAAAGCGCGTGCGCGGCCGTAGATCGACTTCTTCGGGCATTCGTTCGCCGCGAACTGGACCCGGGTGCAGACGGTCGCGAGGCTGCTCTGGTCGAGGAAGAGCGCGTGCGGCAGTGCCACCGAGGCGCGGCCGATGTTGGCGTCGCCCGGCCGCGCGGTCAGAACCGCGCGCAGTTTCGGGTGCTTGGCGCGGCGGGTCTTCCCGAAGAGGCGGATCTTCAGCTTCGGGTGGAATTCCAACTTCTCACACCCCTTCGCTTCGAACGGGTCGGAGACGCCGAAGGAGGAGAAGGTGGCTGGATTGGTCGGATCGGCCCCCCCGCCCCGCAGGACCCCCGCGACCGCACCTTTGCGGCAGTTGGTGCCATTGAGCGTGAACTCCTTGCGGTTGAGGTTAAGGAAGATCGAGCGGATGCCTAGCCTGGTGCCGCCGAAGACGTCTGGAATCGCATCGGTCTTCGGATGGACCTGAGCAGTTTCGGGATCGAGGAAGAGCGGGACCCTGACCACGACCGTTCCGAGGTCGAACGGGCCGGCGAGCGCCGGGGTCACCACGACGACCGACAGGGGCGCACCCTGATAGCGCCCGGCGAGATAGGCGGTCCCCTCTATCTTCAGCGGCGAGGAGCCGGTGCCAGCTTGAACCGCGGCAACGCCGATCTTGCTCTCCCCCGGGCAGCTGGGATTGTCCTTCTCCTCCTGGCCCGAGCGATTTTCGGCGGCGCCGATCGCCGCCGGGGGGCAGTAGGGAACGCCCTTCAGCTTCGCGGTCGCACCTTCGGGAAGGGTGATGTCGAGGCCTTTCAGCTCCTGCTGTCCCGCGGGGCGCGAGACGTGCGTCGAGAACGGGGTGAAAGCCAGAGCCTCGTTGCTTTTCGGCTTCGCGGTGAAGCCGGGGGCAAACGGCCGTTCCGCCATCGTTTTCGGGCAGGCCCCGCCGCCCGGCAACGAGGTAAGGCTGAATTTGGCGCTCGGGCTCGCAGATTTGCCGCCGAACAGCGCCGACCATGGGGTCAGCTCACTGGTCGCGGTGTTGGGCCCGCAGGTGGGCGGGCTGCTGAGCGCGGCTTTGGGGCCTCCGTCGAGGCTGATCCGGAAGTTGGTGAAAGGCACCTGCGGCAGGCCCTGCGGGATGTTGTCCGCGTGGCCGCCGCGGGTCACGGTCTTCGCCGGGTCGTCGAAGACGGCGGTGAGCTGGCCGGTTTTCGCGTTGGCGATGACGTTGCCGATCAGACGGACGTCGACCCCGTAGCGGCTGGAGGCGGCGTCGACGAAGATGCGGAACTGTTCACCCGATTCGGGGTCGCGGCTCTTTTGGCTGCCGACGTAGACGTTGCCGGTCAGCGGGCCCTCGGGCAGTGGCGGCGTCGCGACGGTCGCCGTTCCGATCTTCGATGCGGCCGGGCAGGCGATCGGGTTGCGGGTTCCCTTGCCGAACTGCGCGTCGGTGCAACGGTCCAGGCCGTTGGCCGCCGAAGGATTGAGCCCCATCCCGGGCGGCAGCGTCACCTTCGCTGCCCGCACGGTGGAGGTTTCCTGGCCTTTGGGATTCGGTTCGATCGGCAGTTTGACTTCGGTCGTGGCCCCCGCCGGCGAGTCGACCTCGCTCGTTCCCGGGTTCAACCCGAGCGAGGGGTGGAACGGGATCGATGCGCATTTCTTGGGGAAGGTCCCGGGCGGGATCTTCGCCTCCACATAGGGAGAGCCGTTGGGGAAGTTCGGGTCTTTGTTCTGTTCGGAGTCGGCTCGCGCATAAGTCGAATAGGTGTGGGCGTGCGCCGGTTCGGTATTGGGGTTCCAGCAGGTGCTCGGAGTCGTGATGAAGAACCCTTTTTCGGCGCTCCCTTTTTCTCCGTAGAAGACGAGCCGGTTTTTCAGCAACCGCAGGTGTTCGGCCTTGGGGGCATCGATCGTGAATCCCTCGTGGAAATCGGACTCCCAGGCCACGTCCGCTTCGAGGAAGACATCCTGCGGGGGAGCGGCGCCGCCGATCACCGGGATCGGGATCGCTTCAACCGTAAAGCCAAAACGAGCGGGCTGGCCCGGCTTCGGCACCAAGTTGTAGACGGAGGCTTTGACTTCGATCGGCGGAGTCAGTGCAATCCCTTCCGGGGAGACCGTCACCCAACTTTCGCCGACCTTGCTGGCAGCGCCGCATTCGCCGGGGTGCACGGCGCCGCACTGCGGTACCGCCCCCGGGTTGACGCTGAGGCCGACCGGCAGGTCGACCCGCAGGTGGTCCAGGTCGACTTCCGGTTCTTCGTGTGGGTCACCGGGGAGGCCGCCTTCCTCGTGTCTGACGATGAACTGCGTCATCCCGAAGGGTGGATGTGCGGCAGCCGTTTCGAAGAATTCGGCGTCGTTTTCCGGGGTGCAGGTCGGCGAGATGCAGGTGCCGGCCTGCCAGCCGTCCTCTTTGGTCGGCGGATCGTGCTGCGGGGAGAAGACGACTTCACCGGCCTGCGCCGAGACCACAGAAGCAACGAAGAAAACGAGGGCGAGCAAAACGACTTGCGCCTTGCGCGACATCTGCGTCCACCGACTCATCCAATGACTCCTCCCCGGCCTTCCCAGAGGCCGATCTAGTCTTGCCGGATGCCGGTACCCGTTCGAAACCACGTTCAATCTGAAGGGCCGGGGGCAGTAATCGACTGATGTTCTACCTAGATTCGATGAGTTAAGTCAATAATTTTGGGTAATATCGGACCATGCCAACCCACAACGGACATTCCCCCCACCCCATCTCTGCAAACGGCAATTCCAACGGAAAAGCCCCGGAAAATCGCCAGAATGGCGCCTCGCTTCCCGTCAACTGGGAGCGGCTCGCGCGGGCGACCGCCCACCCCCTCAGGGTCTCGATCCTCGAAATCCTCGGTATCGACGGTGGCCGCGTCCTCTCCCCCAGCGATCTCAGCCGCGAGCTCCAGATCCCCCTCAGCAACACCAACTACCACGTCACCGAGCTGGCCAAATCGGGCCTGATCGAGCTGGTGCGGGAGCGCCAGGTGCGCGGCGCGACCGAGCACTTCTACCGCCTGCCCGAAGCCGCGGCGACCGCCGAGGGCGAGGAGGGCGAAGGAACCGCCGAGGGCGAAGACGGCGAGGAGCCGGTCGAGGAAACCAAGCGCGCCTGGGCGATGGCTTAGCTGAATCGGCGACGCGCCGCGCCCCCGATTCAATCGAGCGCTGCTTCCTGTCGATTGACGACTATGGCAAGCGAGCGCACGGCCGACCAGCTGCGGGCGATCATCCATACCCAGACGGAGATCGCCGCCAGCGACCTCGACCCCGAAGCGATCATGCAGCTGATCGCCGAGCGGGCGCAGAAGCTGACCCGCGCCAGCGCCGGCTTGATCGAGCTGCTCGAGGACGACGAGATGGTCTACTCGGTGGCCACCGGCGAGGCGACGCCTTACCTGGGGATGCGACTGAGTGCCGCCGCGAGCCTCTCGGGCCTCTGCGTGCGCGAGGGGAAGGTGCTGCGGAGCGACGACACGAGCCAGGACCCGCGCGTCGACGCCGCCGCCTGCCGCCGCGTCAACGCCGGTTCGATGCTCTGCGTGCCGCTGGCCCACCAGGACGAGACGATCGGCGTGCTGAAGGTCTACTCGCCCGAGGCCAACCAATTCGAGGACGGCGACGTCGAGACGCTGGAAATGCTGAGCGACCTGATCGCCGCCCACCTCTCCCACGCCAACCTCTACGAGGCCGAGTCCCGCGAAAGCCGCCGCGATGCCCTCACCGGCCTCCTCAACCGGCGCGCCTTCGAGGAGCGCCTGCCGGTCGAGCTTGCCCGTGCCGCCCGCTTCGGCCCGATCTCTCTCTGCCTGCTCGACCTCGACGGCTTCAAGGCCGTCAACGACCGCCTCGGCCACCCCGCCGGCGACCAGGTCCTGCGCCAGGTCGCGATGATCCTCGAGGGATCCCGCGTCGCCGACGACTGCTTCCGCATCGGCGGCGACGAGTTCGCGATCCTGATGCCCGGCACCGACAACGACGAGGCCCACGTGGCCGCCACCCGCATCGCCGAGGAAGTTCGCGCCGCCGCCCTCGGCGAAGGCAGGATCAGCACCTCCTTCGGCATCGGCACCTCCGTCGACCGCGACGCCGAAGTCCTGATGGCGATCGCCGACAGCGAACTGCTGGGCGCGAAGCACCGGCTCTACGGCCGCGACCTCGAGGAATGAGTCGAAAGCGGACGACGGGGGTCGAACCCGCGACCTCAAGCTTGGGAAGCTTGCGCTCTACCAACTGAGCTACGTCCGCGTGCGGGTTGATTCTAAGCCCCCTAGCCAGGGCGGGGGCGGGCTGCCGGGAGGCGCTGGGATCTAGTCTTCGGCGTCTGTGAGCTTTCGCTCTGTCATCGCAGTCCTGGGCGTGCTGGCCGTCGTCGGCCTGCTCGTCTTCGGGCTGGCTACGAAGGGATCCTCGGGACTGGAGATCGGAGACCCGGTGCCGACCGCGGCATTGCCGCAGCTGGAAGGGGACGGAAGCAGGTCGCTGACCGACTACCGCGGCCGCTGGGTGCTGGTCAACTTCTGGGCCTCCTGGTGCGAACCCTGCCGGGCCGAGGCCCCGGCGCTGGAGAAGTTCCAGCGCCAGCACGGCGGGCCCGGGTTCGCGGTGCTCGGGATCGACACCCGCGACCTCAGCGGCGACGGCCAGGAGTTCGTCCGCGAATTCGGCCTCTCCTATCCGCAGTTGCGGGACGGAGACGGAGGCGCCGCCCACGACTACGGGACCAGCGGCGTGCCCGAGACCTTCCTCGTCGACCCGAAGGGCAAGCTGCGCCTGCACGTGCCGGGGCCGGTCGACGAGCAGACGCTGGAAAGCTCGGTGGAGCCGCTGCTGCCGGGGGGGAAGTCGTGAGGGCCGCCGCGCTCCTCCTCGCCGCGCTGGCGCTGGCGCTGCTGGCGCCCGCCGCGGGCGCCGCCGAGCCGGCCTCGCTGACCGAAATCGAAAAGCAGGTGATGTGCCCCGTCTGCGGCACCCTGCTGCAGCTGGCCGAATCGCCGCAGGCCCAGCGCGAGCGGGTCTTCATCAACCGGCTGATCGACGAAGGCAAGTCCGAAGAGGAGATCAAGGACGCGCTGGTGGCCGAGTACGGCGACGAGGTTCTCGCCCTCCCGCCCGACTCCGGCTTCAGCCTCTCCGCCTACGTGGTCCCGATCGTCGCCCTGCTGGTGGCGGCGGCGGCATTGGCGATCGGAGTGCTCCGCTGGCGCCGGGCAGGTGGGTCCGATGGAGACGACGGCGCCGCGCGGCCGGCGGTTCCCAGCGAGCGCGACTCCGAGCGGCTCGACGCCGACCTCGCCCGCTACGACCTCTGAACCCAGGCCGCGCCTGTGACGGCAACCGAGCCCACCGCCGGCGGCGGCAGGCGGCGGATCGCCGCGCGCAAGCCTCGCCCTTCGCCGCCCTTCGCCTCCGCCTCGCGCAGGCCCGCGACCGCCGCGTCCGCCTGCGCGGCGACCGCCAGGCAGGGCCCGGGTTCCCGCAGGACCGGTGAGGCGAGCAGGAGGACGAGCTCGTAGGCCTCGCGCAGCTTCCCGACCATGTGGGAGAAGCTCTGCAGGCCGAGCAGCGTCTCGGGCTTTGTCGCCGGCCTGCCGGCGCTGACGCAGACGAGCGGGTCGACGAGGCCGGCGGCCGCCGGCCCGGCGAGGACGATCGGCTGCAGGACGTCGGCGGGTTCGGCCTCCCAGCGCAGGTACTCGTGCAGGCCGGGGACGGCGGCGAGGCCGATCTGCTCCGCCAGCCGCGGCTGGGCGAGGCCGCAGTCGACGAGGACCGTGCGCCGGCCCGAGGCGCTCGCCGCCGCGGCCAGGCCGACCGCCGCCACCGCCGGCGCGTCTCCCTCCCCCGCCACCAGCACCACCCGGTTTCCGTCCAGGCGCGGCAACGCCTCGCCGAGGCGCTCGAAGTCGCCGCGCCGCAGCGACCAGGCCGCCGCGCCCGGCGCCGGCCCGGCGATCTCCGCCAGCAGCGGGAGCCTGGCGCGGCCCCGCAGCATCACATCCGCTCGGGCGCGGAGATCCCCAGCAGGCCGAGCGCCGCCGCGATCGTCCGCTTCGTCGTCAGGCAGAGCGCCAGCCGCGTGGCTTCGACCCCCTCCCCCTCGGCGCCGACCACCTGACAGTCGCGGTAGAAGGCGTGGAAGTCGGCGGCGACGGCGGTCGAGTAGGCGCAGATCCGGTGGGGAGCGCGGCGGGCCGCCGCTGCCCGCACCTCCTCGGGGAACTCGAGCAGCCGCTTGACCAGCACCTTCTCGCTCACCTCCAGCGGCGCCCGCCCGCCGACGCCGGGCTCGGACGAGCCGCCCTCCTCCTCCGCCTTGCGCAGGATGCTGGCGATGCGGGCATGCGCGTACTGCACGTAGTAGACCGGGTTCTCGCTCGACTGGCTGCGGGCCAGCTCGAGGTCGAGGTCGACCGTGGTCTCGTGGCTGCGCCAGAGCATGAACCAGCGGGTGGCGTCGACGCCGATGTCCTCGACCAGCTCGTCCAGGGTGACGAAGTCGCCGGTCCGCTTCGACATCTGTACCCGCTCGCCGCCTTCGACGATGTGGACGAGGTTCATGGTCAGCGCCTCGAAGCGCTCGGGATCGGCCCCGAGTGCCTCGATCGCCGCCCGCACCCGGGCCACGTAGCCGTGGTGGTCGGCGCCGAGGACGTCGACCAGGCGCTCGAAGCCGCGCTGCAGCTTGTCCCAGTGGTAGGCGATGTCCGGGGTCAGATAGGTCGCCTCGCCGTTGGAGCGGATCAGGACCCGGTCCTTGTCGTCGCCGAAGTCGGTCGTCCGCAGCCACAGGGCGTCCTCGTGGCGGTAGGTGTGGCCGCGCTTCTCCAGCTCGGCGAGCGCTTCGTCGACCTCGCCCTTGGCGTAGAGGCTGCGCTCGGAGAACCAGTTGTCGAAGTGGACGCCGAAGCGCTCCAGGGAGCTGCCGACTTCCTTCAGCACCTCCTCGATCCCCCGCTCTTCCAGCCTCTCCCGGTCGGAGGGATCCACCCCCTCGCTCTTCAGCCGCGCGGCGATCTCGCCGACGTACTCGCCGGCGTAGCCGTCCTCGGGCGGCTCTTCGCCGCGCATCCTCGCCGCGAGCGAGTCGGCGAAGCGGCCGATCTGGCTGCCGGCGTCGTTGACGTAGTACTCCCGCTCCACCTCGTTGCCGGCGGCTCGCAGCAGGCGAGCGAGGGAGTCGCCGTAGGCGGCGTTGCGGCCGGTGCCGACGTGGATCGGGCCGGTCGGGTTGGCGGAGACGAACTCGACCAGGATCCTCTCGGGGCTGTCGGTCGGGCTCGGCCCCACCTCCTCTCCGGCGGAGAGGAGGTCGCCCAGGGCCCGCAGGTACCAGGAGTCGGCGAGGAAGAAGTTGACGAAGCCGGGACCGGCGATCTCGATCCGTTCCAGCTCGGGAGCGAGGGCGGGATCGCCCTCCAGCTCCCCCCGCAGCCGCTCGGCCACCGCCCGCGGGTTGTCGCCCAGCGAGCCTGCGAGCAGCATCGCCGCGTTGGAGCTGTAGTCGCCGAGGTCGGGCTTCGGCGGGCGCTCCAGGGTGGGACGCGGGCCGGTCGGCTCGCCGTCGCGCAGAACCCGTGCGGCGGCCTCGACCGCACCCCGCAGAGCGGCGACTGAATCGGTGGGGGTCACGGGCCAATCGTATGGACCGGGCCTGAAGGGGGGTACGCTGCCCGCTTGCGCGCAGCCGTCCTCAGCGACATCCACGCCAACCGGCAGGCCCTTGAGGCCGTTCTAGCGGCGGTGGACGAGGCCGAGGTCGACCAGGTCTGGTGCCTAGGCGACCTGGTCGGCTACGGCGCCGACCCCGACGCCTGCGTGGCGCTCGCCCGCGAGCGCTGCAGCCTCTGCCTGGTCGGCAACCACGACCTCGCCCTGCTGGGGGCGCTCGACGTCTCGACCTTCTCGGAGGCGGCGGCGGCCGCGGTTGCCTGGAGCCGCGAGCAGGTGAGCGAGGAGACCGTCGAGTTCCTGGCGACGCTGGAGCCGGTCGCCTCGCAGAACGGGGTCGGCCTCGCCCATGCCTCCCCCCGCGACCCGGTCTGGGAGTACGTGCTCTCGACCGACCAAGCCGAAGCCGGGCTCGACGCCCAGGAGGAGCGGGTCGGCCTGATCGGCCACTCCCACATCGCCCTCTACTTCATGCGGACGCCGGGGGTGCGGCGCGGCTACGCGCAGGGAGCGCAGGCGGGCGACGGGAGCGAGATCGAGATCGCCGAGGGCGAATGGCTGCTCAACCCCGGCAGCGTCGGCCAGCCGCGCGACGGCGACTCCCGCGCCGCCTGGCTCGAGCTCGACACCGAGAGCTGGCGGGCCCGCTACCACCGGGTCCCGTACGACATCGAGGGGGCGGCGGCGGCGATTCGCGCCGCCGGCTTGCCCGATGTCCTCGCCGAGCGGCTGGAGGTCGGTCGTTGATCGCGAAATGCAGGGTAAATATCGCTCCCCTGCCTTTGTCTAGACTCGGCTCATGGCCCGGCTGAGCCCGCTTTTCCTCGCTTTGCTGCTCGGCGCCTCCAGCGCCGTGGCCCTCGTCTCCTGCGGCGGCGGCAGCGATGCCCAGCTGCTGCCCGGAACGACTGCCGACCAGATCGAATCGAACCTCGACCAGGTCGCCGAACTGGCCGCGGCGGAAGACTGCGTCGGTGCCGAAGACGCCGTCGCCGAGGTGACGGCGGAGGTCGAAGAACTGCAGGGCGTCGATGCGAAGCTGAAGACGGCGCTGGAAGAAGGCGCGGCGAAGCTGAGCACGGTCGTCGGCCGTTGCGAAGAAGAAACCACCGAAGAAGAAACGGAACCGACGCTCGAAACGGATGTTGAAGCCGAAGAAGTGGAAAAAGAGGAGAAGCCGAAGAAGGAAAAGCCCGAGAAGGACGGCGAGGAACCCGCGGAAACGGACGAAGAGCCCTCGGAAGGCGAAGGACCGGACCTGCCGCCGCCGTCGAACGGCAAAGGCGAAGAAAAAGGCAACGGCGGCGAAGAACCGATCGAACCCGAAGCCGAAGAAACCCCTCCCTCCGGCGGGGTAGGTCCCAGCGTGGGAGTCGAAAAAGAATGATGGAGGCAGGCGCGGGCACCCTCTCGGGGCGCTACGAAACCGGCGAGAGGCTTGGCACCGGCGGGATGTCGAACGTCTACAAGGCGACCGACCGCATCCTCGAGCGCACGGTCGCGGTGAAGGTCCTCGCTGAGCATCTCCACGACGACCCCCGCTTCGTCGAACGCTTCAAACGCGAGGCGCTGGCGGTGGCGAAACTGATCCACCCCAACATCGTCCAGGTCTACGACACCGGCGTCGACGAGGGCCGCCACTACATCGTCATGGAGTACGTCGAAGGCCGCTCGGGGGCGCAGATCCTGCAACGGCAGGGCCCGGTCGAGCCGGAGATCGCCGCCGAGATCGGAATCCAGTCCTGCGCCGGGCTCGACTACGCGCACCGGCGCGGGATCATCCACCGCGACGTCAAGCCGGGGAACCTGATGGTCGTCGGCGGCCCGGTCGGCGGCGGCGAGATGATCGTCAAGCTGACCGACTTCGGGATCGCCAGGGCGATCGAGCAGACCCGGATCACCCAGGTGGGATCGGTGGTCGGCACCGCCGCCTACCTGGCGCCCGAGCAGGTGCGGGGCGAGGAGGCGACGCCGGCGACCGACGTCTACGCGCTCGGGGTCGTCCTCTACCAGTTCCTCACCGGCCGGCTTCCCTACGAGGGCTCCTCGCTGGCCGAGCTGGCGGTCCGCCAGCAGAACGAGACGCCGCTGCCGCCCGACACCTACAACAGCGAGGTGCCCGAGACCCTCGGCGCGGCGGTGCTGCGGGCGCTGGAGGGCGATCCGGGTCGCCGCTACGCCAGCGCCGACGAGCTGGCGGCCGGGCTGCGGCTGGGGATGGAAGGCGGCGACGTGACCCTGCCGCTGGAAGAGGGGACCTCGGCGACCCAGGTTCTCGGCGGCGACACCGCCGCCACCCGCCACATGGGCCGCGATACCGCCCAGACCGAGTACCGCCCGGCGCAGTCGCAGACCCGGCGGCCGCAGCCCCGGGTCGCCCCGGCGCCCGCCCCGGCCCCGGCGGCACCGCCCCCGCGCGCGGCCCAGCCGCGCAAGCGCGGCGCCTTCTCCCGCTTCGCCCGCTTCGTCCTCGCCGCGGTGGCGCTGGTCCTGGTCGCGGCGGCGGTGGCGACGGCGGTCATCGTCTCCACCGACAAGGCCGCCGGCGTGAAGGTCTCCCGAGTCGCCGGCGACACGATCGACAAGGTCGTCGAAGAAGTCAAAGAGCTGGTCCGCAACAACACCGAATAGGCGTTCAGGCGTTCCAGGGTGCTGCTCCGCCCAAGATGGCGGAGCGATAGCTGTTGAAGGTCCCTGCTCGTATCGCCTTGCGGGCGTGGGTGGTCAGCTCGCGCATGTAGGTGAGGTTGTGGATGACGATCAGGCGGACGGCGGTCAGCTCCTCGGCGCGAGAGAGGTAGCTGACGTAGTCGCGGTCATGGCGCTGGCAGGTGCCGCAGGGGCAGCCCTCGACCAGCGGCTCGCGGTTGCCGACCCAGCCGCCCTTGCGCATGTCGAGGCGCCAGCGGGTCTCGGGCGAGGGCGCGAGGGCGACGCCGTGGCGGGAGAGGCGGGTGGGGACGGCGCAGTCGAAGACGTCGAGGCCGAGGGCGATGCCGCCGAGCAGGTCGTCGACCTCGCCGATCCCCAGCAGGTGCTTCGGCGCCTCCTCCGGCAGCAGCGGCGCGGTCATCGCCAGCACCGCCGCCATCTCCTCCTTGTCGCGGCCGAGGGTGCCGCCGATCGCGAGCCCGTCGACGCCGGCATCGGAGACCGCCTGCGCCGATTCGCGCCGCAGGTCCTCGTGGGTGCCGCCCTGGACGATCCCGAAGACCGCCTGGCGCTCCGGCCCGTGCTCCCCGTGCCAGGCGAGGCAGCGGTCGAGCCAGCGGTGGGTGCGCTCGGTCGAGCGGGCGGTGTACTCGCGGTCGGCGTGGAAGGGCGTGCACTCGTCGAAGACGAGGGCGATGTCGGAGCCGAGCTGCGCCTGCACGTCCATCGAGACCTCGGGCGAGATGAAGAGCTCGGCGCCGTCGCGCGGCGAGCGGAATCGCGCCCCCTCCTCGGTGATGTCGACCCGGGAGCCGTGGCCGCCGGAGCGGCCCGAGCCCTTGACCTCGTCGGCGACGCCGCCGTGGGCGAGCGAGAAGACCTGGAAGCCGCCGGAGTCGGTGATCAGCGCCCGCTCCCAGCCCATGAACCCGTGCAGCCCACCGGCGGCCGCGATCCGCTCCGGGCCCGGCGAGACGAACAGGTGGTAGGTGTTGCCGAGGATCAGCTGGTAGCCGAGCTCGGCCACCTCGGCCGACTCCAGACCACGCACCGTCCCCTTCGTCGCCAGCGGGATGAACGCGGGCGTCTCGATCGGCCCGTGGGCGGTGTGGATGACGCCCGCGCGGGCACCGCCGTCGCGGGCGTCGATCTCGAACTTCAGGCGCTGCGGGTCGTCTCGCACGCCGGCAGCGTATGGATCGTCCATCGACACCGCTTTCTCCCCAAACAGCGAACAAATTAGTTCGCGCAGGGGGGAGACTTTCTGTCCGCGAGCCCTTTAACCTCTGAAACGTGAAGTCCAACTTGGAGCACTCCGATACTCACCGCCGACAAGAGCAGCCGAGCGAGACCATCCCTCGTCCCACCATGGAACATCGGCACTGGTTCGGGAATCGCTTGCGCTACACCGCTCAGGTCATTCGCGCCGAGAAAGCGCGTCGACGCAACCGGCAGCAGAAGCTCTTCTAGCGCCTCCCGCTCCGGGGGACGCGATGTCTGAAGACCTGATCCGACTCGTCACGCAGGTGTGCATCTCCTGCGCTCTGCTACTCGCGGGTCTAAGCGTTCTCGTGTTCGAAACCGGAGATGCCGCAACCCAGAAACTCGCGGCGGGATGGGTCGGAGCAGTCGTGGGCTACTGGCTTCAGTGACCGGTTAGCTCTGTCGCTGACGAAGGTGCCGCGTCTATCTTCCTATGGAGGACACACGCGACACCAGCAGGTCGTCGATCCCTCTATTTGACGAATTCGCGGACTTGTTTGTAGACCGTTTCGTCGCTCATCAGGGCGCTGTGGGAGATGCACGCCGTTTCCGTGTTGGTGGCGCCGGAGAGGGCCACGCTCGAATCCGGGTTGATGATTTCGTCGCAGGGCGACCACCAGGTGCCGTAGTGGACGGCGCCGGGCGTCTCGTCGGTGGCGTTCAGTTCTTTGAGGAACGTCGAGCCGATCCGCATCTCGATGCAGGAGGTGCTGGTGCAGAAGTTGGCGAATTCGGTCCCGTGGTTGGGGCCGCCGAGGGAGACCCAGTCGTCGACCTTGGCTTCGCCGCCGAGGTTCTTGATGTAGTAGCGCGTATTCAGCGAGCCCATGGAGTGGGCGACGATGTCTACCTTGGTCGCGCCGGCGTTGTTTTTCAGCAGCGTTTCTACCCGCGATTTGACTTCTTCGGCGTCGACTTTGTTCGACTGCGAGGTGTTGTAGCTGTACGCGCTGAGCGCCGATTTCGCGTAGCCGTCTTTTTCGAAGCGGCCGATCATCGTGTTCCACACCGAGGCCGACTCCGTGTAGCCGTGGACGAACAGGATCGGATCCTGGGCGAGCGAGGCGGCGGGAGCAAATGCGGCCCCGACGAGGCAGACGGCGGCCGCGGATGCGAGCGCCATGAAGCGTCCCTTCATGCGTCTCTCCTATCTGTAGGAGGCAGGCGCTCCCCTGTGCGCGCCTGCCGGTAACCAGGCGATTGAGTTAAGCAGAACGCTTTAGCGCTTTAAAGCAGTGGCGGGTGACTGCCTCGACGCGTCGTCAGGAGAGCAGCGTGCGGCCGGTCATCGCCTCCGGCTGCGGGATGCCGAGGAGGTCGAGCGCCGTGGGGGCGACGTCGGCGAGGATGCCGCCGCCGCGGAGGTCGAGGCCGGGCGCGGTGACGACGAGGGGGACCGGGTTGAGGCTGTGGGCGGTGTTGGGGGAGCCGTCGGGCTCGAGCATGTGGTCGCAGTTGCCGTGGTCGGCGGTGACGATGCAGGCCCCCCCTTTGGCGGCGACCGCCTCGACGACCCTGCCGAGCTGGGCGTCGACGGTCTCGACCGCCTTGACGGCGGCGGGGATCACGCCGGTGTGCCCCACCATGTCGGGGTTGGCGAAGTTGATGATCCCGAAGCGGTAGTTGCCCTCGCTCCAGTGCGAGACGAAGGTCGCGGCGGCGCCCTCGGCGCTCATCTCCGGCTTGTGGTCGTAGGTGGGAACGTCGCGGGGGGATTCGACCAACGCCCGCTCTTCCCCCTCAACCTCCTGCTCCTTGCCGCCGTTGAAGAAGTAGGTGACGTGCGCGTACTTCTCGGTCTCGGCGACGTGGAGCTGGTTGCCGCCGGCGGCGGCGATCGTCTCCGCCAGGGTCGTCGCCGGCCGCTGCTCCGGGAAGGCGACCGGGTAGGGCCAGCCCTTGCGGTACTCGGTCATCGTCGTCAGGTCGAGCGGGGCCGCGCCGCCGCGCGAGAACTCGTCGAAGCCGGGCTCGGAGAGGGCGCGGCTCATCTGCCGGGCGCGGTCGGGGCGGAAGTTGACGAAGAGGGCGACGTCGCCGTCGGCGGCGCCGTCGTAGTCGCCGATCACGGTCGGCTTTACGAACTCGTCGGTCTCCTCGCGCTCGTAGGACTCGGCGATCGCCGCGGCGGCGTTCGGCGCACGCAGGCCCTGGGCGTGGACGATCGCGTCGTAGGCGAGCTTGGTCCGCTCCCAGCGGGTGTCGCGGTCCATCGCGTAGTAGCGGCCGCTGACGGTGGCGACGCGGCCGGCGGCGCGCAGCCAGCGCTCCAGCTCCTCCAGGTAGCCCTTGCCGCCGTGCGGAAGGGTGTCGCGGCCGTCGGTGAAGACGTGGAAGACGACGTCGGGCACGCCCTCCTGCGAGGCCAGCTCGATCGCCGCCTCGATGTGCTCCCAGCCGGAGTGGACGCCGCCGTCGGAGACGAGGCCGAGCAGGTGCAGGCGACCGCGCGGGCTCTGGCGGGCGCGCTCGCAGGCGGCGCGCAGGACCTCGTTGTCGAAGAAGCTGCCGTCGGCGACGGCGTCGTCGATCCGGGCCAGGTCCTGCTTGACGATCGCCCCGGCGCCGAGGTTCAGGTGGCCGACCTCGGAGTTGCCCATCTGCCCCTCCGGCAGGCCGACGTCGCGGCCCTGAGCGGAGAGCTGGGTGTGGGGGAACTCGCTCCAGAGGCGGTCGAAGACCGGCGTCTCGGCGAGCGAGATCGCGTTGCCCGGCCCCGGCTCGGCCAGCCCCCAGCCGTCGAGGATGATCAGCGCCAGGGAAGGTACGAGCGGGCTCATCCGCTCAGCCAGCGGCCTCGACGATGGCGGCGAAATCTTCGGGGTCGAGGCTGGCGCCGCCGACGAGGGCGCCGTCGACGTCGGGCAGCGAGAGCAGCTCGGCGGCGTTGCTCGGCTTGACCGAGCCGCCGTAGAGGATCCGCACCTTGTCGGCAGCTGCGCCCCGCGCCCGCAACACGTCGCGGATGAAGGCGCAGGCCTCCTGGGCCTGCTCGGCGGTGGCGGTGCGACCGGTGCCGATCGCCCAGATCGGCTCGTAGGCGACGACGACGTTCTCGACCTGGCCCGGCTCGATGGCGGCGAGATCGGCCTGCAGCTGGCGCTCCAGGACTTCCTCGGTCTCGCCGGCGTCGCGCGCCTCCTCGCTCTCCCCCACGCAGAGGATCGGCTCGAGATCGGCGGCCAGCGCGGCGGCGACCTTGCGCGCCAGCGCCTCGTCGCTCTCGGCGAAGTACTGGCGGCGCTCGGAGTGGCCGAGGACGACAGCCTCGACGTCGAGCTCGACCAGCATCGGCGCCGAGACCTCGCCGGTGTAGGCGCCCGAGTCCTCCTCGTGCATGTTCTGGGCGGCGACCTTGACCGCGGTTCCATAGCGGCGCTCGACCACCGCGGTCAGCGCCGTGAACGGCGCGCAGAGAACGACGTCGCTCTGGGTCGCGGCGATCCGCGGCAGCAGCGCGTCGACGAACTCGGCCGCCTCGGCGACGGTCTTGTGCATCTTCCAGTTGGCGGCGATGTAGGGGGTGCGCTCAGGCACTTGCGTTCTCCTCCTTGGCGTCGAGCAGGGCCTCAACGCCCGGCAGCTTCTTTCCCTCCAGCAGCTCCAAGGATGCTCCGCCCCCCGTCGAGACCCAGTCGACCTCGTCCTCGAGGCCGAACTGGTTCAGCGCCGCGACCGAGTCGCCGCCACCGACGACCGTCGTTCCCGGCGCCTTCGCAACAGCCTCGGCGACGGCGCGGGTGCCGGCGGCGAAGGGCTCCATCTCGAAGGCGCCCATGGGCCCGTTCCAGAGCACGGTCCCGGCGCCGGCGATCGCTTGCGCATACGCATCGGCGCTGCGCGGCCCGATGTCGAGGCCCATCCAGCCGTCGGGCACCTCCACCCCCTCGCTCGCTCTGCGCTCGGTGTCGGCGGAGAACTCGCGCCCGAGCACGAGGTCGACCGGCAACTGCAACTCGCAGTCCGACTGCTCGGCCCGCTCCAGCGCCTCCTTTGCCTCCTCCTCGCCCACGGCGAGCGAGTTGCCGACCGGGATCCCCTGCGCCTTGAAGAAGCCAAAGCACATCGCGCCGCCGATCAGGATCTTGTCGGCGACTTCGAGGAAGCGATCGATCACCCCGACCTTGTCGGAGACCTTGGCCCCGCCGAGGACGACGACCAGCGGCCGCTCGGGCGAGTCGACCACCCTTTCCAGTTCGGTCACCTCGCGCTCCAGCAGCAGGCCCGCGTAGGCGGGCAGGTAGTCCGCGACGCCGGCGGTGCTGGCGTGGGCGCGGTGGGCGGCACCGAAGGCGTCGTTGACGTAGATGCCGGCCAGCTGGGCGAGGTTTTCGGCCAGCTTCGGGTCGTTCTTCGTCTCCCCCGGCTCGAACCGCACGTTCTCCAGCAGCAGCACGTCGCCGGGGCCGAGGGCGCCGCAGGTGAGGTCGACGTCGCCCTCGATCACTCCCGGCGCCAGCTTCACCTCGATCCCCAGCAGCTCCCCGAGTCGCTTCGCCACCGGCGCCATCGAGAGCGCCGGGTCGGGCTCGCCCTTGGGCCGCCCCAGGTGCGACATCAGGATCAGCGCCGCGCCGCGTTCGCGCAGCAGCTCGATCGTCGGCAGCGCCGCCCGGATCCGGGTGTCGTCGGCTACCTCGCCGTCGGCCAGGGGGACGTTGAAGTCCACCCTGACGAGGACGCGGCGGCCCTTGACCTCCGCGTCGCGAACGCTTGCCTTGTCGAACCCCATTGACTCTGCCGAAGGCGCTGTTAGGCGGGCAGGACCTTGCCGGCCAGCTCGACGCAGCGGTTGGAGTAGCCCCACTCGTTGTCGTACCAGCTGACCGCCTTCACCAGCTTGCCGTCGCCGATCGCCATCGTCTGCTGGGCGTCGAAGATCGAGCTGTGGGGGTCGCCGACGATGTCGGTGGAGACGATCGGGTCCTCGGTGTAGGAGAGGATTCCCTTCATGTCGCCCTCGGCGGCTGCCCTGACGGCCTCGTTGACCTGCTCGGGGTTGACCGCCTCCGGGGTGGTGAAGGTGAGGTCGACGACCGAGCCGGTCGGGACCGGAGCCCGCATCGCGAACCCGTTCAGCTTGCCGTTCAGCTCCGGCAGCACCAGGCCGACGGCCTTGGCGGCGCCGGTCGTGGTCGGGATCAGGTTCAGCGCCGCGGCGCGGGCCCGGCGCAGGTCCTTGTGCGGCATGTCCTGCAGGCGCTGGTCGGCGGTGTAGGCGTGGATCGTGGTCATCAGGCCCTGCTCGATCCCGAAGGCGTCGTTCAGCACCTTCGCCAGCGGGGCCAGGCAGTTGGTGGTGCAGGAGGCGTTGGAGATGACGTCGTGGTTCTCGGGGTCGTAGTCGCGGTCGAAGTTGACGCCGAGGGCGACGGTCACGTCCGGCTCCTTGGCCGGAGCGGAGATGATCACCTTCTTGGCGCCGGCCTCCAGGTGCTTGGCAGCGTCGGCGCGGGCGGTGAAGAAGCCGGTCGACTCGATCACGACGTCGACGCCGAGGTCACCCCAGGGCAGCTGGGCGGGGTCTCGCTCGGAGAGGACCTTGACCTCGTCCCCGCCGGCGACGATGTTCTCGCCGTTGACCTCGACTCCGCCCGGGAAGCGGCCGAGGATCGAGTCGTACTTGAGCAGGTGGGCCATCGTCGGCGTGTCGACGAGGTCGTTGACGGCGACGAAGTCGATGTCGGCGTTCGCCTCCTTGGCGGCGCGGAAGACGTTGCGCCCGATGCGGCCAAAACCGTTGATGCCGACCTTCACAGCCATGAACCAAATCCTCCTATTTGTATGTGGGGAAGCCGATCCTAAGGACTCGGCGCTTCCGGCTCCGCTGCTTAGTCGGAGCCGATCGTGATCTCGATCTCGTACCCGTCGGGGTCCTTGAGAAAGGCGGAGTAGGAGCCCGAACCGTGCGAGCGCTGCTCACCCGGGTCCGAGACGCTGACGCCGCCCGCTTTGACCCCGTTCTCCCAGGCCGCCTTGACCGCGACGATCCCCAGCGCCGAGAAGCTCAAGAGGCCGAAACCTGGCTGAGGATCGTGCTTTCCGGAGACGAAGAAGACGGGCTTGGCGATGCCCCAGCCGATCGTCTGGTCCTGCTCGAAATGGCGTCGCCAACCCAGCGGGGCCAGCATCGAGTCATAGAAGGCAGCGCTGCGGTCGAGATCGCCGACCTCCAGGAGGACGTGGTGGAGCATTGAGCAACGGAGGCTATAGATCTAGCCGGACTTGGGAGTCCATCTAAAGAACCTGATCGCGAGAAGGAGGCCGGCGATGCCCCAGAGGGCGACGATCGCGAGGTTGTCCCAGGAGACGGCGGAGCCGCCGGCGGGGACGTAGGCGTCGAAGAAGGCGTCGAAGAAGTGGCGGACCGGGAAGAGGTCGGCGAAGGCGATGACGCCGTCGGGAAGCTGGTCTTCGGGGATGAAGACGCCGGAGAGAAAGTAGAGCGGCAGCAGCAGGGCGTTGACGATCGCGGCGGCGGCGTCCTGGGAGGGGATCAGCGCCGTCAGGGCGATGCCGAGGCAGCAGAAGGCGGCGGCGCCGATCACGAGCGTGAGCAGGATCGCGGGCAGCCGGTCCCAGGGCACGTCGGCGCCGAAGAGGGCGCCGATCGCGGCCAGCAGGATCAGCATCATCAGGGCGACGACGATCGAGTTCCCCACCCGGCCGGCGATGAAGACCCAGGGCGGCATCGGGGTGCCGCGGCCGCGCTTGAGGCGACCGTCTTCGCGGGCGATCACCAGGGTCATCGCCAGCGTCTGCATCGTCGCCGAGATGATCGCCAGCGACATGATCGCCGGCACGTAGTAGGTGGTGGCGTCGATCCCGCCGCGGACGTCGACGTCTTCGCCGCTGAAGACGAGGGCGAGGATGAGGAAGAGGATCACAGGGAACATCACCGTGAAGAAGACCGAGGCCGGGTTGCGCCAGAAGGCCTTCTGGTCGTAGCGGAACTGGTGGCCGACGAGGGCGAGGCCGGTCATTCGGCGGCCTCCGAGTTGGCGGTCAGCTGCAGATACACGTCCTCCAGCGAGGGCCGGGTCACTTCCAGGCCCTCGAGCTCCTCCCCGTCCGCCAGCGCCTTCGCGGTCAGCTCGTGCAGCGTCTGGACGGGCGTCGCCGTCCGGGTCACGACCTCGCGGCCGCCCCGGCGATAGCGGATCGTCGTCTCGCCGGCGTCGCGTTCGCCGAGGTCCTCGGGCGTGCCCTCGGCGACGACCTGGCCGGCGGCGATGATCGTCACCCGGTCGGCGAGCCGCTGCGCCTCGTCCATGTAGTGGGTGGTGAGGAAGACGGTCTTGCCGAGGTCGCGGAGGCCGGCGATCACGTCCCAGGCCTGGCGCCGCGCCGAGGGATCGAAGCCAGTCGTCGGCTCGTCGAGGAAGAGCAGCTCGGGATCGCCGACCAGGGCCATACCAACGTCGAGGCGGCGCTGCTGGCCGCCGGAGAGCCGACTCGCCCGCTCCTCGGCCTTGCCCTCCAGGCCGATCAGCGCGATCACGTCCTCGGTCGGCCGCGGCGCCCGGAAGTAGCCGGCGTAGAGGTCGAGCGACTCGCGCACGGTCAGGTAGGGGTCGAGGCGGCCGCTCTGCAGGACGATCCCGATCTGCTCGCGCCACTCGCGCCCGGCGCGCTCGGGATCCTCGCCCAGCACCGTCACCTCTCCCCCGCTGCGCCTGCGGTACCCCTCGAGGATCTCGACCGTCGTCGTCTTCCCGGCGCCGTTGGGGCCGAGGAAGGCGAAGACCTCCCCGCGGTTGACCTCGAGGTCGATGCCGCGGACCGCCTCGGTCTCGCCGTAGCTCTTCCGCAGGCCCTTTATGGAGATGACGGGATCGGGCAAGGAAGGGCGATTCAACCAAGCTCGACGTCGCGGTGCTTGACCCTGACGATCACGTCCTCGCGACCGGCAAGGTCGCGGCGGATGCGGTCGGCGACGGTGATCGAGCGGTGGCGGCCGCCGGTGCAGCCGACGGCGATCGTCAGGTGGCTCTTGCCCTCGGCGACGTAGGCGGGGACGAGGAACTCGAGCAGCGGCAGCAACCGGCCGTAGAACTCGCCCGCCTGGGTCCCCTGCTCGACGTAGTCCTGCACCTCCTGGTCGAGGCCGGTCTTCGGCCGCAGGTCGTCGACGTAGTGCGGGTTGGGGAGAAAGCGGACGTCCAGCGTCAGGTCGGCGTCCCGCGGCGGCCCGTTCTTGAAGCCGAAGGTGAGCAGGGTGAGGGCGAGCTTGCCGGTCTCCTCCTGCCCCAGCAGCTCTTCGGTGATCTGGCGGCGCAGCTCGGCCCCGGTCAGGTCGCTGGTGTCGATCACCTTGTCGGCGCGCTCGCGCAGCGGCGCCAGCAGCTCGCGCTCGGCCCGGATCCCCTCGACGATCCGCCCTTCCGGCGCCAGCGGGTGGCGGCGGCGGGTCTCCTTGTAGCGGTCGAGCAGGACCTCCTCTCCGGCCTCGAGAAAGAGCACCATCGGCCGCAGGCCTTCGGCCTCGAGGTCGTCGAGGACCTGCAGCAGGTCGTCGAAGTACTCGCCGCCGCGCACGTCGGAGACGACCGCGGCGCGCTCGACGCCGCTGCCCTCGTGGCGGAAGAGCTCGCCGAGGCCGGCGATCATCCGCGGCGGCAGGTTGTCGACGCAGAAGTAGCCGCCGTCCTCGAAGGAGGCGATCGCCTCCGACTTGCCGGCCCCGGAGTGGCCGGTGATCACGACCAGCGTCACCTGCTTGGCGGGATGTCCGTCCGCGCCCGTCTCGATCTCCGTCTCCACCCGCTCCGCCATCGGCTTCCTCAATTGGTCCGGTTGAGCTGCTCGTGTATCTCGCGACCTACTTTGCCAGGCAGGCCGGGCACCGCCTCGAGCTCCTCGCGGGTGGCGGCGAGGAACCGCTCCGGCGTGCCGAAGTGTTGCAGCAGGGCGCGCTTGCGGGCGGGGCCGATCCCGGGCAGCTCGTCGAGGACCGAGCCTTCGAGCATGCCGCGGTCGCGGCGGCCACGGTGGTGCTCGATCGCGAACCGGTGCGCCTCGTCGCGGACCCGCTGCAGCAGCCGCGAGGCCTCCGAGTCGGCGGCGAGGTCGAGGGGCTCGGCGCGGCCGGGGACGTAGACCTCCTCCAGCCGCTTGGCGAGGCTGATCACGGTCACTCCCCGTTCGGTGAACGGCTGCAGCGCCCGCACCCCCGCCGCCAGCTGGCCCTTGCCGCCGTCGATCAGGATCAGCGAGGGCAGCGAGGCGAAGCTGGCGTCGCGTTTGCGGTCGTGCGGGGAGAGGTCGGCCTGTTCGAGGTAGCGCGCCATCCGCCGGCTCAACACCTCCTCCATCGAGGCGAAGTCGTCGGGCCCGCCGTTGCCGGTGCCGCCCTCGCGCAGGTCGCCGCGGACTTTGAAGCGGCGGTAGTCGGACTTCTTGGTCGCGCCCCCCTCGAAGACGACCATCGAGGCGACGGTGTGCTCGCCGCCGATCGTCGAGATGTCGAAGCCCTCGATCCGCACCGGCAGCTCCTCCATCCCCAGCGCCTGCGCCAAGGCCGCCAGGCTCTCGACCCGGCGCGAGCGCCGGTGCTCGCGCCGCAGCCGGTCCTGGTCCAGCGCGAGCTGGGCGTTGCGCTCGGCGAGCTCGCGCAGCCGCCGTTTGTCGCCGCGCTCGGCGGGGCGGACCTCGACCGGCGCCCCGCGGCGCTCGCTCAGCGCCTCGGCCAGCACCTCGGCGCGGTCGCGCAGGTAGGGGCCGACGACGATCTGCCGCGGCATCGAGGGCGAGGCCGAGTAGTACTGGGAGATGAACTCCTCGGCGACCTCGGCCTGCTCGCGTTCGCCCTCGTTCTCGAGGTAGAAGCTCTGGCGCTCGGCGAGGATCCCGTCGCGGACCTGGAAGACCTGGGCGTTGGCGTCGGCGCCCTCGACCGCGACCCCGATCAGGTCGGCGGTTCCCATCGAGGCGCCGGCGACCCGCTGGCGCTCGAACAGCGAGCGGATCGCTTTCAGGCGGTCGCGGTGCAGGGCGGCGCGCTCGAACTCCTGCGCCTGCGCCGCCGCCTTCATCTTCCCCTCCTCCTCGCGCTCGACCTGGCGGTAGCGGCCGGAGAGGAAGTCGACGATCGCCTCGACGTTGCGCCGGTACTCCTCCTGGGAGATGTACTCGACGCAGGGCGCCCCGCAGCGCTTGATGTAGTAGTCAAGGCAGGGGCTGCCGGAGCGGCGGCCCGGCTCCTTGCCCTCGCAGGTGCGGAACTGGAAGAGCTTGCCGAGCAGGTCGAGCGTCTCCCGCACCCGCTTGGCGCTGGAGAAGGGGCCGAAGTAGGCGCGGCCGGAGCGGTGCTTCTCGCGGGTGAAGTAGACCCGCGGGTAGGCCTCGTCGAGGCTGACGGCGACGTAGGGGTAGGACTTGTCGTCGCGGAGGCGGATGTTGAAGCGCGGCCGGTGGCGCTTGACGAAGCTCTGCTCGGTCAGCAGCGCCTCGGCCTCGTTGGCGGTGACCAGGCTCTCGATACGGTCGATGCGGGAGGTGAGGCGGGTGTTGCCGCCGGAGAAGTGGGAGGAGATCCGTTTGCGGATCGAACGCGCCTTGCCGACGTAGAGCAGCTCGCCGTCGCGATCGTAGAAGAGGTAGACGCCGGGCTGGTCCGGCAGCTCCTTGCGCTGCTGGGCGATCCGCTCCGCCCGCGAGAGGGCCCCCTCCGCCTTTGCTTTCTCCCCGCCTTTCGCCATCCCTCTAAGGGTAGGCTGCTGGCCACTCGGCCAACCACCGCCACGAAGGAGAGAGATGACCCCGGAGACCGTCAACCCGCCGCAGCTGAACACGATCCGGATCGAGATCGACGGCGAGATCGGGACCCTGACGCTCGACCGGCCGGACGCCTTCAACGCGATGAGCCCGGAACTGATCGGCGAGATGACCGTCGCCTTCGCCTGGCTGGCCGACCGGGCGGCGCTGCGGGCGCTGATCGTCACCGGCGCCGGCAAGGCCTTCTGCGCCGGCGGCGACGTCACCTGGTTCCGCAAAGGGGTGGAGTCGGGCGAGATCGACCTCCCCTCCGACGTGCGCCGCGGAGCCGAGGTCCTGCACCAGGCGATCATCGACCTGCGGCGGATCCCCTACCCCGTGATCGGGGCGATCAACGGGCCGGCCGCCGGGGCCGGGTTCTCGCTGGCGCTCGCCTGCGACATCCGCATCGCCGCCAGCACCGCCTTCTTCGCCCCCGCCTACGGGCGGATCGGCGCCTCCCCCGACGGCGGCATGACCTACTTCCTGCCGCGCGTGGTCGGGCCGAGCAAGGCGCTGGAACTGCTGCTCGACGATCCCAACCTGAGCGCCGAAGACGCGCTGGGGCTGGGGCTGGTGAGCGAGGTCGTCGGCGCCGAGGAGCTGATGCAGCGGGCGCGGGTGCGGGCAGGGGAGCTGGCGACGAAGGCGCCCCACTACGTGCGGATGGCGAAGAAGCTGGTCGGGGTCAGCATCGAGAACAGCATCAACGACCACCTGCAGCTGGAGCGCCACGGGATCGCCGACTCGATGGCGACCGAGGACCTGCGCAACGGCGTCGAGACCTTCTTCAGCGGCGGCACCCCCGAGTTCCACGGCCGCTGAACCGGGTAGCGGCCTGGTACGTATCGCGACTAGATTTCGACCGGACCAGTCCTCAGCGGGAAAGGAACCTAATGAAGAAACTCATATCCCTCTTCGCCCTCCTCCTCGCCGCCGGTGCACTTGCAGCCTGCGGCAGTAGCGACGACGCTTCCACCGCAGTGGGCGGCGCCGTCGAAGACGTCGAAGAAAAGGCCGGCGAAGCCAAGGAAGAAGCCGAAGACAAGGCTGGCGAAGCCAAGGATGAAGCCGAAGGCGGCTCCGCAGGCTCCGGCGCGGCGCTCGACATCGAAGCCGACCCCAGCGGCCAGCTCGCCTTCACCAGCGACGAAGCCAGCGCCAAGGCCGGCGAAGTGACCGTCAACTTCACCAACTCCTCCCCGATCCCCCACGACGTTCGGATCGAAAGCTCCGGCGGCGAAGAGCTCGGCGGCACCGAGGTGATCAGCGAAAAGAGCGAATCCGCCACGGTCGACCTGAAGCCGGGCGAATACACCTACTTCTGCTCCGTCCCGGGCCACCGCGAATCCGGCATGGAAGGGACGCTGACCGTCAAGTAGCTCCTGTGCGCGCAGCGGTGTGCTTTATGTTCGCCTGAGGGACAAAAGGCACACCGCTGCAAGCCTGGAGAGGGGAGTGGGATCAATGAACGAGAAACGACGCATTGCCTTCGTCCAAGCGTGCTGGCACAAGGACCTCGTCGACCAGATCAAGAAGGGGTTCGAGGGTGAGATCGCCGAGCTCGGCACGCCGGCGGAGAACATCGACTGCTTCGAGGTGACCGGCGCCTTCGAGATCCCGCTGTACGCCCGCCGCCTGGCGGAAACCGGCTCCTACGACGCGATCGTCGCCGCTGGGCTCGTGGTGGACGGCGGCATCTACCGCCACGAGTTCGTCGCCGAAGCCGTGATCGGCGGCCTGATGCAGGTACAGCTCGAAACCGGAGTGCCGGTCATCTCGGCGGTCCTCACCCCCCACCACTTCCACGAGCACGAGACCCACCGCAGCTTCTTCTTCGGGCACCTGGAGACGAAGGGCACGGAGGCGGCACGCGCCTGCGCGCACACGGTCGACGCCCTTGCGCGCTTGCCTGTGGCGGACTGAAGCTCGAGGCTACGCCGCAGCCATGACGCGGGTGACGCTGTCGCCGACGAAGCAGGGCTTGTCGGCGTTCTCGACCTCGAGGGTGAAGCGGGTGACGACCTCGTACCAGCCGCTGCCCTTCTCCTCGACCGAGACGACCTCGGCTTTGGCGCGGATCTTGGAATCGACCGGGACCGGGGCGGGGAAGCGGATCTTGTTCCAGCCGTAGTTGACGCCAAGAGCGAAGCCGGTGGAGCTGATCAGCTCGGTGCGGAAGCCGTCGACGGTGGCGAGGGTGAGGTTGCCGTGGGCGATCGTGGTGCCGTAGGGGCTCTCGGTCTTCGCCCGCTCGGGGTCGACGTGGATCCACTGGTGGTCGCCGGAGAGCTCGGCAAAGGCGTCGATGTCGGCCTGGGCGATCGTCCGCCACTCGCTCGGCCCGACCTCCTGGCCGACCAGCGCCTTCATCCCCTCCACCCCATTGACCTCTGCGGCTGGCATCGGCGCGCAGTCTAACCGCGAGGCCGCAAAAACCGTTCCTGAGGAAGGGTTTTTGCGGTCTCGGCGTTCAGTCGGTCCAGAACTCGTGGTCGAGGGCGCCGTCGCCGTCTTTGCGGGGGCCGAAGACGAGGACCTCGAGGCCGTCGTCGCCGGCTTCGAAGGCGCGGGTCACCTCGGGGGAGACGCGGATCGCATCGAGGGTCTCCACCTCGATGATCTCGTCGTCGAGCTTGAAGAGGCCGTCGCCGCGGACGATCACGTAGACCTCCTCGGCGTCCTCGTGCCGGTGGCCGAACGGCTGACGCTTGTTCGGCTTCAGGCGGTGGAAGCTGAAGCCGGTCTCCTCCGTCTCCAGGTCTCCCTTGGCGAAGCGGGCCTCCATCTTGTCGGCGTGGCCGAAGTCGGCCGCCGAGTCCTTGACCTCCTCCAGCTTCTTGTGGGTGAAGGGGTTGCGCATCGGGGTCCTTTCGGTCGCTGACGTAAGGGCAACCTACCCCGACGGGTAGCCTTGACGCGTGGCCGGTCCAGTCAGTCGCGTCCTCTCCAGCAGCCAGCTGGCGACGCTTGCCCGGCACGGCGAGGAGCGGAGCGCCGAAGTCGGCGAGAAGCTGTTCGAGATCGGCGACGAGACCTACCCGTTCATCGCGATCCTCGAGGGTGAGGCGGCGGTCCTGGACGCGGCCGGCAACGAGATCGTCCGCCACGGCCCGTCCGGGTTCCTCGGCGAGATGAACCTGCTCTCGGGCCAAACCGTCTTCCTCACCGCGGAGGCGACGAAGCCGATGCGCTACATCGCGGTCGAGCGCGAGGAGCTGCGCAAGCTGCTGCTCGAGGACGCGCCGCTCTCGGACATCCTCCTCTCCGCCTTCGTGCAGCGACGCGAACTGCTGCAGCAGCGGCAGGGGATCGGCGTCGAGATCGTCGGCCCGCGCGACTCGGCGCCGACGCGGCAGCTGGTCGACTTCGCGAAACGGCAACGGCTGCCGTTCACCTGGACCGACAGCGCCGACGACGCCGAGGCGGCGCGGGCGCTGGAGGACCTGGAACCGGGCGAGATCCCGCTGGTGCGGCTGCCGGGCGGGGCTGAGCTGCGGGCGCCGAGCGACGGCGAGCTTTCGCGGGCGCTTGGGATCGGCCTCGAGCTGGGCGCGCGCGAGGAGGTCGACCTCTTGGTGATCGGCGGCGGTCCGGCCGGCCTCGGCGCGGCCGTCTACGGCGCCTCGGAGGGGCTCGACACGCTCGTCGTCGAGAGCACCGTGCTGGGAGGCCAGGCGGGCACCTCGCGGCGGATCGAGAACTACCTCGGCTTCCCGGCCGGGATCACCGGCAGCGAGCTGACCAGCCGCGCCGTCACCCAGGCCCGCAAGTTCAACGCCCGCACCGCGACGCCCTACCGGGCGCAGGCGCTGGAGCCCGGCGACGGCCGCCATCTCGTCCGGCTCGAGGAGGGCAACGAGATCTCCGCCCGAGCCGTGGTGATCGCGACCGGAGCCGAATACCGGAAACTCCCGGTCGCCGATCTCGAGCAATACGAGGGGCTGAGCGTCTTCTACGCCGCCGGCCCGCCCGAGGCCCAGATCTGCGGCGGTCAGCGGGTCGGCGTCGTCGGCGGCGGCAACTCCGCGGCGCAGGCGGCGGTCTGGCTCGCCCGCGGCGGCGCCCTGGTCACGCTCCTGCACCGGCGCGCCGACCTGGCGGAGACGATGTCGAGCTACCTGCTCGACGAGCTCGACCGCTACGGGGTCAGCGTCCGCGACCGCAGCGAAATCGCCGAGCTCCATGGCCGCGACGGCCAGCTCGAGGAGGTCACCCTGACCGACGGGACCCGCCTCCCCTACTCGTTCCTCTTCCTCTTCCTCGGCGCCTCCCCCTGCACCGGCTGGCTCGGCGAGGCGGTCGAGCGCGACCCGAAGGGCTTCATCCGCACCGGATCGGAAATCGGCGCCGAGGGCCTGCTCGAAACCAGCGTCCCCCGCGTCTATGCCGCCGGCGTCGTGCGCGCCGGCTCGATCAAGCGCTGCGCCACCGCAGTCGGCGAGGGCGCCGCCGTGGTCCGCTTCGTCCACGAGCACCTGGCGCCGACGACGCCGGTGCGCTGAGGCCCTAGGCCGAGAGCGGTACCGACTGGACCTGCGAGGCCAGCTCGCCCCCGGCCCAGACGTGGATCGCGAAACCCGGCGGGTCGATCCACTCGATCTCGTCGCGGAGGTAGTTGGGAAGGACCTGCAGGTAGGTGCTGGGGGCAGCGAGGACGGGGCAGCCGCTCAGGGTCGAGGTGGCGATGCGGTGCAGGTGGCCGCCGACGATCGCCCGCAGCTGCGGGTGGCGTGCGACCACCTCGCCAAGCGCCTCGCGGTCGCTGCGGTCGAGGTTGATCGCATCCCACTCGGCGATCCCGGTGGACAGCGGTGGATGGTGCACCGCGAGCACCGTCGGCCGCTCGGGACGCGCCGCCAGCTCCCGGTCGAGCCAGCCGAGCCGGTCGGCGCCATAGCTTCCCGGGTCGCGCCCGGGGACGTTGGAGTCGAGAAGAACGAGCCGCAGCTCTCCGACGTCGACGGAATAGTCGACCGGCTCCTCCCTCTCACCCGGCAGGTCGAACGCCGCCCGGATCCGGCCGCGGTCGTCGTGGTTGCCCGGCAGGACGTGGAGCGGCGCGTCGAGCCTCTCCAGCAGCTCCCGCGCCACCCGGTAGTTCCCCTCGGCGCCGTCGTCGGTCAGGTCGCCCGTGACGAGCACGGCGTCGGGCCGGTTCGGCAGGTCTCGGACCGCCTCGATCACCGCCTCCAGACGCGGGATCGGGTCGACCCCGTTCTCGCTACCCCCGACGTGGAGGTCGGTGAGCTGGACCAGCAGGGTTGGCTCGGACATGACGGCAACTATCGCCGAAGCGACCGGTGGCCGTCTCTCCAGCTCAAGCAACAAGGCGGACTTCGAAGCTCGGCATCGCGATTGCGCCGGCGCCGCCGATCAGGGCGAGGATGCGGGTGACGTAGGCCTGGGTCTCGGGATAGGGCGGGATGCAGTGGCAGGCTTCGACCGGAGCGGGGCCGGCGTTGTAGGCAGCGAGGGCAAGTTCGGGGGAGTCGAACTGGCGCAGGAGGTCGGACATCAGGTGGGCCTCGGCGTCGATCGCGGCGACGGGGTCGTAGGGGTTCGAAAGTCCGTATGCGGCGGCCGTGGAGGGCATGAACTGGGCGATGCCCTGGGCGCCGGCTGGCGAGCCGGCGGTGGGATCGAATCCGGACTCGGCCATCAGCTGTCCCGCCATCAACGCTGGCGGCACGTGCCAGCGGGCGGCGGAGCGGAGGATCGGCTCCCGGTACCGAGCCGGGACGAAGGAAGGGAGGCTGGTCGAGGTGGCGGCGAAGGCCGTCCCTTCCCCGCCCGCGGAGACGCTTTCCCCGGCGGGCGAACAGGGCGCCGGACCCGCAACGAAGCCATAGTGCCAGGCCTCCCACGAGTAGCGCTGGGTGAAGCCGAAGCGGTTGGCGTGGGCGGCGAGCCAGGCATAGGCGAAAGACGGTCCGAGGTCGAGCTCGGTCGCGCAGCGGTGCAGGGAGTGGCCGGGCGGGGCAACCCAGGTCGGATCGGGATGGGCGGCGAAGAGTTCCGCCTGTTCCGCGTCGGAGCGGAAGCCGGAGACGACAATCAGCACGACCCCGTCGGCGCGGGCGACCGCCGCCATCTGGTCGTAGGCGGCGGCAACGTCCGGGCGCATTCCCTCGCCGTCGCGAAAGACGAGCGGTCCGCCGTAGCCGCCACCAGTCGCGATCCCGGTGGCGCCCGAACCGGCGGCTCCGTACGGCGCGGCGGCTTCGGCCACGGCGGAGGCTTCGATGCGGTGGCCGCCGCTTTCCCGCAACCGGGCGACGATCGTCGCCTTGGCGCGTATCGGAGCGAAGGAGTCCGCGTCGGGGAAGCCGAGGACGACGCGCGCCGGGTCCACGTCGTTCTGCCCCGCCGCCTCGAGCGCCGCCGCTCGCGCCCGCGCCAGATAGGCGGTCTTGTCGAGGTGCTCGGGGTTGGGCCTTCCATCCGCCAGTCGCGGCGGCGACAGCAGCCGATCCATGTCGTCGCGCATCGACCGCACCGCCGAGATCGCGACCAGGTCGGCAGCCCGCTGGGCCCGGCCTTTGCCGGTCACTGCGCCGGCGATCGCCACCAGCGCCAGCGCCGCTGCGATCAGGGCCAGCGATCCTCCCAGGGCGAGGATCAGGGCCTGCCCGGACTCGCTGCGGATCCGCCTCATCGCGGCGGCCCGCAGAGGCGCTGCACCAGCCGCTCGGAGAGCCCGCCGGACCCGCCCGGCGGCAGCACCCCGAACAGCGCCCGCCGCTCGGCGACCCAGTGGAGGCGGCGCTTGAGGACGGCGACCGCGAGCCCGCTGTCGAGCAGTTCCCGCACCACGAGGCCGACCAGAGACCTGTCGTCGCACAGGTTCGCGCGCAGGAGGACGCCGGACGGCCTCAGGGTTGGACAAACAAGCGCCGGCTGGAGCAAGCGCGGCGGCACGTGCAGGACCGTGACCCCGTCGCGCGCGAGCGTCGCAGCGGCCGCGGCGGCCTCCAGGCCCTCGGCCTCGGCTGGCACGGCCAGGTGGCAGACCTGCCCGCGGGCTGCGACGCGGTGGCCGGGCAGACGCGCGGCCAGGCGCTCCTCCAGCTTCTGCGCCGCCGCGGAGGCGATCAGCGTCGGCCGCGGCGCCCGGCCGCCGGCAGCGACCAGAAGCGTTGCCGCGTCGACCTCGGCACGGGCGCAGGCAAGCGCCGCCGCGGCTCCGCAGGATCCATCGGCGTCGCCGACCGCGCTGACGACGAGGACCCTCCCCTTGGCCAGCGGGTTGACGAAGCTCAGCGTCTGGTCCGGCGGCCGGGAGTCGGGGTCCGTACGTTGCGGGCTCAACAGGCTCATCGGGCCGGCCTCGCGGAGGCGCTGCTGGTGACGGCGAGGCGATCGGCGAGACCCTCGATCGGCGAGTTCGGGCGCAGCCGAACCGAGACCTCACCGCCCTCGACGGCCACCGAGACGTCGTCCTCCGCCCAGCCCGGAAGCGCTTCGCGGGCAGCTTCCGCGGCGGAGCCACCCGAGGCAAGGGCAAGCGCGCCGGCCTCGGCCGCTCCGTCGGCGAGCGTCATCGCGTAACCGGCAAGCAGCAGTTGCAGCGCCACCAGGGCCGCCAGCAGCAGCGCCGGCAGGGCCGCCAGCAGCTCGACCGTCGCCTGGCCGCGCTCAGCCATCGCCCGGCTCCAGCCCGCTCCGAACCTCCAACCGCAGCGGCGGCAGCGAAGGGATCAGGCGCGGCACCGCGACCTCGACTCCCACTCCGTCCTCGTCCAACACCTTCGCCCCCCTGCGCATCGCAGGCGGAAGCGCCGAGCGGGCCACCCCGGAGGCGTCCCCGCCGACCAGCGCCGCTCGCGCTCCCGCCCGCGCGGCCACGCCAGCGGACCAGAGAGCCTGGCCAGCCAGCGCGATCTGCGCGACCGCCAGAACCGCGAGCAGCAGGAACGGGACCGCCGCGACCAGCTCGATCGACGCGGTCCCCTCCTCCCCGTGCGCTGCTTCCCCGGCTCCTGACGGCATGGGGCAACCGTGCCGAGGCAAAGCGCACCCGTGGTGCGCAGATCGCAAAATCTTCGACTCGATTTACGTACGCCCTCGTAAACTGGGGGCATGCGAGTCGCCCGCAACGTCGCGATCATCATGCTGCTGGGCTTGGTCGTCGCCTTCCTACCTCGCGGCGACAACTTCGCCGAAGCGCTCCTGACCGCGCTGACGCTCGGCCTCCTGGCCGGGATCAGCTGGGCCCTCTACGTGTTCAGCCGCGAGAACCAGCTGACCCTGGCGACGCTGAGCGACGGCCGCCGCGCGATCCTCTACGGCGGGCTCGGGCTGATCGCCCTGCTGATCGCCGGCAGCGACAAGATGACCTCGACCGGCGGCGGCACCCTGCTCTGGATCCTCCTCTTCGCGGTCGCGGCGGGCGCGATCTGGCGGGTCTGGATGGAGGCCAACACCCTCAGCTGAGACGCGCTTCGCGGCGGCGCCGCGCGGGCGCCGCTACTTGTGAGTCATCACGACGATGCCGGTGGCGACCGCGCCGGCCACGCAGAGGAGCGCCACCGCTCCCACCACCGCCGCCGCGGTTGCGGCGACCGGCCGTTCGCTGCGGCTCAGCTCGGTGAACTGGCCCGCGCCCCAGATCCCCAACGAGAAGAGGAAGGTGACGCCGATGCCGGCGATCACCGAGGCGGCGACCGTCTGCAGCAGTTCGTCGGTGTGGACGATCGTCGCGATCATCCGCCGGCCGCCGTGACCGGGGCGCCGCGCTGGGCCCGCCGCGCGAAGGCAGCGACGACGAGCGAGAGCGCCATCAGCGTGACCAGGATCGGTCCCAGCGCCCCCGTCCCGAAGATCCGCGTGAAGCCGTAGGTGAGCCCGCCGATCGCGGCTGCCGCCGGCAGCGTCAGCAGCCAGGCGACGAAGATGTTGCCGGCGACTCCCCAGCGGACCGCCGAGAGCCGCTTCCCGGCGCCCGCGCCCATGATCCCGCCGTTGATCACGTGGGTGGTCGAGAGCGGGAAGCCGAAGTGGGTCGAGGCGAGGATCACCGCCGAGCCGGCCCCCTGCGCCGAGAACCCCTGCGCCGCGTCCATCTTGATGATCCGGGTACCGGTCGTCTTGATGATCCGCCAGCCGCCGCTGTAGGTGCCGAGGGCGATCGCGGTAGCCGAGGAGGCGATCACCCAGAACGGCGGATCGGCTTCGGCGCCGAGTTCGCCGCTGGCGATCAGGGCCAAGGTGATGATGCCCATCGTCTTCTGGGCGTCGTTGGTGCCGTGCGCCAGCGCCAGCAGCCCGCCGGAGACGATCTGCCCGTAGCGGTAGCCGCGGCTGACGATCCCCGGTCGCTGCCTCCCCACCACCCGGTAGGAGATCCCGATCGCCGCGCCGGCGACGAGGAAGGCGAGGATCGGGGCGACGACGGCGGGGATCAGGACCTTGCCGACCAGGCCTTCGGCGATCACCGCGTCGAAGCCGACCGCTGCCACCGCCGAGCCGACGACGCCGCCGATCAGCGCGTGCGAGGAGCTGGAGGGCAGCCCGAAGTACCAGGTGATCAGGTTCCAGGCGATTGCCCCGATCAGGCCGGCGAAGACGATCGTCGGCGTGATCACTTCCGCGTCGACGACGTCCTTGGCGACGGTGGCGGCGACGCTGATCGAGATGAAGGCGCCGACGAAGTTGAGCAGCGAGGCGAACCCGATCGCGACCTGCGGCCGCGCCGCCCCGGTCGAGATCGAGGTGGCGACGACGTTGGCGGTGTCGTGGAACCCGTTGGTGAAGTCGAACGCCAGCGCGGTGGCGACGACGATGACGAGGATTACGTCGGAGTCCACGGCCTAGCTGTTCTTGATCACTATGCCCTCGAGGATTTGCGCGGCGGTCTCGGTGGCGTCGATCGCCTCCTCGAGGACGGCGAACATGTCCTTCCAGCGGATCACGACCATCGGGTCGATGCCGTTGGAGAAGAGCGAGGCGACGGCGTCGCGGGAGATCCGGTCGCCGTCGTTCTCGAGCCGGTGGATCTCGATCCAGTACTTGTCGAGGTCTTTGAACGAGGGCAGGTTCTCCAACCCCATCGCCAGCTGCTCGCAGGAGGCGACGAGGACTTTGGTCAGCGCCTGCGCCTGCTCCATCGGCGCCTCGATCTTGTAGAGGCCGAGGTAGTCGGCGGCCTCCTCGGTGAAGTCGACGATGTCGTCCATCTGCGTCGCCAGCGCGTAGATGTCCTCGCGGTCGATCGGGGTGACGAAGGTCGAGTTGAGGCGTTTGACGATCTCGTGGGTGATCTGGTCGCCCTCCTGCTCGGCGATCACGATCTCGCGCGAGAGCCCCCCGCTCTCGGGCCAGGTGTGCATCATCTCGTCGAGCAGCTTCGCCGCCCGCACGGAGTTCTGACCCGCCTGGATGAAGAGGTCGAAGAAGGTCCTGTCGCGAGGGAGGAGCGAGAAGCGCGCCACTCCGACGCATCCTAATGACGAGACAGGGCCTGCGCTTCCGCGGTCGCTGGGCCGGCGAGATGCTCTGCGGCACGTGCGGAATGTCTTGCCAGCAGCTCCTTCTGGACGCTGCGCGATTCGCCGTCGGGCTGGCACCTGCTCCAGCGCCCTTCCGAGTCGAGCTCCCAGGCGCTGGCGTCGTCGGCGAAGCAGCGCTCGAGCACGTCCATCAGCTCCGCCTTCAGGGCCGTGTCCTCGACCGGGGCGACCAGCTCGACGCGGCTGTCGAGGTTGCGCGGCATCAGGTCGGCCGACCCCATCAGGACCCGCGTCTCCTCGCCGCGGCGGAAGGCGTAGACCCGCGAGTGCTCGAGGAAGCGGCCGACGATCGAGCGCACGCCGATGTTCTCCGAGACGCCCTCCAGCCCGGGCCGCAGGCAGCAGATCCCGCGCACGTTGATGTCGATCCGCACGCCCTTCTGCGAGGCCTCGTAGAGCGCCCGGATGCAGCGGGCGTCGACCAGGGCGTTCATCTTCAGCGCGATCCGCGCCTCTTCGCCGTTCTCGTGGGCGGCGGCGGTGCGCTCGATCTCGGCGATGATCTGGTCCCGCATCGTCGTCGGCGAGACCAGCACCTTGCGGTACTCGGCCGGCCGCCCGTAGCCGGTGAGGAAGTTGAACATCTCGGCGACGTCGGCGCCGAGGTCGGGATCGGAGGTGAAGAGACCGAGGTCGGTGTAGAGGCGGGCCGTCTTCGGGTTGTAGTTGCCGGTGCCGACGTGGACGTACTCGCGCACCTGATCGCCCTCGCGGCGGGCGACGAGGATCGCCTTCACGTGGGTCTTCAGCCCGGGGATGCCGTAGACGACGTGGACGCCGGCCTCCTCCAGCGACTTCGCCCAGTGGATGTTCGCCTCCTCGTCGAAGCGCGCTTTTAGCTCGACCATGCAGACCGCCTGCTTGCCCCGTTCGGAGGCGCGGATCAGCGCCGGCACCAGGGCCGAGTCGTCGCTGGTCCGGTAGACGGTCTGCTTGATCGCCAGCACGTCGGGGTCGGCGACCGCCTGGGCGACGAAGCGCTCGACCGAGGTGGCGAAGGAGTCATACGGATGGTGGACGAGGATGTCGCGCTGGCGGATCTCGGCGAACATGTCGACCTGCTCGTCGTCCTCGCCCTGCAGCCGCGGCTGGGTGACCGGCGTCCAGGGCGGCCAGCGCAGCTCGGCGTGGCCAGGAACGTCGGCGATCGCCTCGAGGTCGGCGAGGTCGAGCAGGCCCTCGATGTCGTAGACCTCGCGGTCTTCCAGCCGCAGCGCCTCGACCAGCTGCCCGCGCAGCTTCGTGTTCATCCCCGAGGCGACCTCGAGCCGCACCACCTCGCCGAAGCGGCGGCGGCGGATCTCGTCCTGGACCGCCTGCAGGAGGTCGTCGGCCTCGTCGGAGACGGTGAAGTCGGCGTCGCGGGTGACGCGGAAGTAACCGTGGTCGATCACGTCGATCCCCGGGAACAGGGCGTCGAGGTTGGCGGCGATCACCTCCTCCAGCGGGACGAAGGCGAGCCCGCTGTCGCCGAGCGGGAGGAAGCGCCCGAGCAGCTCCTTCGGGACCTTGACGCGGGCGATGATCTCGTTGCCGCTCTCGGCGTCGCGCAGCAGCACCCCGAGGCTGAGCGAGAGGTTGGAGATGTAGGGGAAGGGCCGGCCGAGGCCGATCACCAGCGGGGTCAGCGCCGGGAAGACCTGCTTCTCGAAGCGGGCGTCGATCTCCCGCCGCTCCTCCTCGCTCGCCGTCTCCAGGGTGACGATGCGGATCCCGTGCTCCTCCAGCGCCGGCTGCAGGTTGCCGCCGAAGCACTCGCAGAGGCGGTCGTCCAGCTCCAGCACCCGCCGCTGGATCGCGTCGATCTGCTCCTTCGGGGTGAGGCCGTCGGGCCCGCGGGCTTCGATCCCGGCGTCGAGCTGGTCGAAGAGGCCGGCGACCCGGACCATGAAGAACTCGTCGAGGTTGCTGGCGTAGATGGCGCAGAAGCGGGCCCGCTCCAGCAACGGCACCGAGGGGTCCTCGGCAAGTTCGAGCACCCGCTGGTTGAAGTCGAGCCAGGAGAGCTCGCGGTTGAAATAGAGAGCGGGATCGTCGATCGGCCCATGGTACTGCGGGCCCCCGGGCTCGTCGCCGGGCTCAGGCGACACGGGCGAGTGCCTGGGGGCGCGCCGCGGACGCGGCGTCGAGCGCGCGGCGGTAGCCGGCGGCGAGCTGCCCCATCGAGCGCTCCCAGGAGCGCTCGCGGGCGGCGCGGGCAGCTGCGGTGCCGAGCTGGCGGCGCAGCACCGGCGAGGAGGCGAGCTGCAGCAGCGCCCCGGCGAGGTGATCGGGGTCCGGGAGGCAGAGGAGGCCGGTGTGCCGGTTCTCGATCAGCGCCGCCGGCCCGCCCTCCGCGACGGCCACGATCGGCAGGCCGCTCGCCGCCGCCTCGAGGATCACCTGGCCGTAGGTGTCGGTGCTACTGCAGAAGAGGAAGGCGTCGGCGCTGGCGTAGGCCCGGGGAAGGTCCTCGCCGTCGAGCCAGCCGAGGAAGGTTGCGCGCTCGCCCAGCCGCTCGCGCAGCTCGTCTTCCTCGGGACCGCCGCCGGCCAGCAGCAGGTGCAGGCGCGGGTCGGCGGCCTGGGCGCGGAGAAAGGCCTCGGCCAACAGGTCCACCCCCTTCTCGCGGGTGAGGCGCCCCGAGTAGAGGACCTTGATCTCGCCGGGAAAGGCATCGCGGTCGGCCTTGGCGGGGTCGAAGCGCCCGACGTCCACCCCGCGCTCCCAGCGGCCGAGCCGGCGCGAGTCGGCGCCGAGGGCGATCACCGAGGCATCGGCGGAGGGGCTCGGGGAGAGGACCGCGGAGGGAGCCGAGTAGAAGGCGCCGAGGCCGGCGCGGGTCAGCGCCTCCAGCGCTCCGTCTTCGCTGCGCATGCCGGCATAGGTGGCGATCTCGGTGTGGTAGCTGGCGAGCAGCGGCACGCCCGTGATGCGGCCCATCAGCGTCGCGGCGATCCCGGCCGGGCCGGGGGCGGTGACGTGGACGAGGTCGTAGGAGCCCTCGGCCAGCGTCTCGACCAGGTCGGGCAGACCGGGAACACCGAGAGTCATCCCCTCGTAGAAGGGAATCTCCAGCTCGGCCGCGGCGGGGAGGCGACGGTCGACGCCGGGGTCGGTGCCGACGATGTCGACCTCGAAGCCGGGGACGCCGCGCTCGCGGATCTGTTCGATGGTGTGGGTGACGCCGTGCATCGAGCCGATCCCGTCGGCGATCACCGCGACCCGCTGGCGCTCGCCGCGACGGTCGCGCAGCTTCGCTTTCTCGGCTCCGAGGAAGGCGGTCGCGGGGGCGTAGGGAACGGCCGGGACGAGGGCCTCGAACAGGCCGTTGACGGCGGCCGGAAAGTCGCCGGCGACGATCGCGCCTCCGCCCTCGTCGACCAGCCGCCGCAGGTGCCGCTCGTGGACGCGGCGGGCGCGCCGGTAGAGGTCGGCGTGGGAGAACCCGTCGGCCTGCAGGTAGGCGATCAGGTCGGGGCCACGTACCTCAAGACCGATTCCGTCCAGCCAAGCTTCGAGCAGCGCCCGCGCATCCTCGGGTCCCACATCGGCAGCAATCTTCCCCTTACGGGCAGCCCCCTCCCGAATCACCCGTTCGGCCATCTTCAGCACGGCTCCGGCCTGGACAGTCCGGGGTCCCTCTCCGGACCCTCCCCGCTGTTGTCCGGAGAGGGACCCCGGACTGCCCCCCACCGCCAGAGCCCGAGTCGCCAAGGCCATCGCCGCATGAGCCCATTTGGCGGCGCTGCCCTGTTCGCCGTGGGCTTCTACGTCACCGCGCTGCAGGTGGGCGAGAAACTCTTCCGGCGTCGCGGCCGCGGGCGCCTCGGTGTAGGTGCGGCCGATGTCGACGCCGGCGTGGTCGTCGGAGCCGCCGATGCCGGCACCGCCATGCGTCTCGACGTAGATCGCGGCGGGCATGTTCAACTCGGCGGCCCGAGAGCCGTTGCGGACCTCCCAGACAGGGAAGAGCTCCGCCAGTCGCCGCCGGTGGCGCCGGGTGAGCGGCGCGGCGACGTTGAAGAAGGGGTGCGCCAGGGCGCAGGCGATCCCCTGGTCGTGAAGGTATGCGGCGCAGGCTTCGACGTCGCCGGAGTGCGCCTGCAGCCACTCGTGGTCCTCGGGATCGATCCCGTAGGTGAGGACGTGAACCGCCTGGGGCTCGCCGGCGAAGCGGACGGTCAGCTCCTCGGAGACGAAGCAGTCGGGACGGTCGGCGAGCTCGAGGCAGCCGTCGATCGTGTCGTGATCGGTGATCGTGACGAAGTCCATCCCCCGCCGCTTGGCCAGCTCGTAGACCTCCTGCGGCGGCGTCGCGCACTCCGGCAGGCCCAGCGAGCGCTGCACCCCCAGCTTCGAGAAGTGCGATGCCGTCGAGTGGCAATGCATGTCAACACGGGAAGTCATCGGTGCTCTCCCTATTTCGGTTCCGCTTTTCACCTACAGGGTTCGCGATCGGAAGGCGCGGGGTGTGAAAAGGCCGATAACGCGACCGCGCCGCCAGGGAGGGATGGCCCTGGCGGCGCGGGTGCTGCTGGTCGTCTGCGACGTTTCGCCGCTTGCACCGTTAGAGCGAGGAGGCAGCCCTCAGTCCGGCGTCTTTGACGACCTTGGGGAGCGGTGCGAAATCGAGCGCCGCACCGTATTTCTGCCCGATCGTCAGGCAGTACTTGGCGAACTGCTGCAGGAAGCCCTTCTGGGGGGCGTCCCGAGGGACGATCATGTAGGTGAAGGTCGAGATCGGGTAGGCGATCGTCGCCTTCTTGGGGGGATCGGTGATGCTGATCGTGTTGCTCGGCCCCAGCTTCTTCACGTTGGAAGCCGCGCTGGCGATGTTCGGGATGTTCGGCAGGGTGAACTTGCCGGCCTTGTTCTGGATCGCGACGGCGTGGACGCCGGCGGCGATCAGGTAGTAGGCCGAGATGTAGCCGATCGCTCCCGGCGTTTTCGTCACCGTCGCGGTGACGCCCGCGTTGCCTTTGGCACCGACGCCCGCAGGGAAGCCGACGGTCGTCGCGTACCCGACTTCTTTCTTCCAGGCGGGGCTTACTTTCGTCAGGTAGTTGGTGAACGCGTTGGTGTCACCCGAGCCATCGCTGCGGAAGACCGGGGTGATGGTCAGGCCCGGCAGCTTCACACCCGGGTTGATCGCCTTGATCTTCTTGTCGTTCCACTTCGTGATCTGCCCGAAGTAGATCGAGGCGAGGATCTTGCCCGTCAGTTTCAGCTTCTTGACGCCGGGGATGTTGTAGCCGACGCCGGTCGCCGAGAGAGCCCAGGGAATCTGCACGCAGTTGTTGCAGGCAGAGGCCTGTTCGGGCGTCAGCGGCGCGTCGGAGGCGCCGAAGTCGACCGTGCGGGCGGTGATCTGCGCGATCCCGGTACCGGATCCGACCGCCGAGTATTTGACCGGGATGCCTTCTTTGATTTCGAAGTTGCTGATCCAGTTGGCCATCAGCGGGGCGACCAGCGTCGAGCCGGCTCCCGTCAGACCGGCGGCCGAAGCGGCGGCGGGCGCGACCGAAGCCGTGCCGCCGACCGTCGCGACCACCGCGATCAGCGCAGCAAGCAACCTATTCCGAAGCAATGCGGGTCCTTTCGAGTTTGTTTTCACACCCGCAGCCTCGCCGCACCGAGTCGCGAAAATGTTTCAATCCCGTAAACCCTTCAAGTAACAACACTGTTACAACCGCGCCACCGTGACTACTTAGCCTGGCGCGATGGCCACGGCAGCCCCAACCGCTAGTGCCGCCCGCGGCGCCCAGGTAGGTTCGCTGCGCCGACGTCTCGACCGAATCGCCGACCGGGCGCTGTACGGCGTCTGCCTGTTGGCGGCTCTGACCGCGGCCGCGACGATCCTCCTCGTCGGCTACCAGATCGTCCACGGCGCCTCGCCGGCGATCTCCAGGTTCGGCTTCGCCTTCGTCTACGAAACCGTCTGGCAGCCCAACTTCGGCGTCTTCGGGGCCGGGTCGCTGCTCTACGGCACCGCCGTCACCTCCTTCCTCGCGCTCTTGGTCGGCGGCCCGATCGCGATCGCGATCGGACTCTTCCTCACCCTGCTGGCGCCGCGCGGCGTGCGCGGCGTCGTCGGTCCGCTGGTCGAGCTGCTGGCCGCGATCCCCAGCGTCATCCTCGGCTTCTGGGGCCTGCTGGTGCTGGCGCCCTTCGTGCAGTCGAAGGAGCCCTTTCTCCACGAGAAGATCGGCTTCGTCGGTCTCTTCGGCGGCCCGCAGACGACGGGGCTCAGCGTCTTCACCGCCAGCCTGATCGTAACGATCATGGTGATCCCGATCATCGCCTCGATCTCCCGCGACCTCTTCGGGTCGGTGCCGCCGGAGCTGCACGACGGCGCCAGCGCCCTCGGCGCCACCCGCTGGGAGGTGGTGCGCGGGATCGTCATCCCGACCACCGCCTCGGGGGTGGTCGCCGCCTGCCTGCTCGGGCTGGGGCGGGCCCTCGGGGAGGCGATCGCGGTCTCGCAGGTGATCGGCGCCGGCAGCGAAATCGAAACCTCGCTGTTCCAGCCCGGCGACACCCTCGCTTCGCGGATCGCGCTCCAGTTCCCGGGGGCGCTAACCGAACTGCACAAGGCCTCGCTCTTCTACTGCGGCGTGATCCTGCTCGCGATCGGGCTCGCCTCGAACCTGCTGGCGCAGTGGGTCGGCCGGCGCTTCGCCTACGCGGGAGCGGTGGGCAAGTGAGCGCCGACCCGGGCTTCGACCCGGCCGCGCCGCTGACCCCGAGCGGCAATCTGCGGCGGCGGCAGATCGTCAGCCGCGGCGCCGAGATGGCCGCCACCGCGGCGGCGGTGCTGGCGATCGCGCTGCTGGCGATCGTGATCTGGACCGTCGTCTCCCGCGGCGCCAAGGCGATCGACCTCGACTTCGTCTTCACCGGCTACCCCACCGGGGTCGGGCCGATGCTGCTGGGGACGCTCGTGATCACCCTCGTCGCCACGGCCATGGCGATGCCGCTAGGCGTCCTCATCGCCCTCTTCCTCACCGAGTACGGGGGTTCGCGCGCAGCGGGACCGCTGCGGCTGACCCTCGATCTCCTCAACGGCCTGCCCTCGATCATCCTCGGGCTCTTCGTCTTCGCCCTGCTGGTCGACCACAAGCACCAGTCCGGGTTCGCCGGCTCGGTGGCGCTGGCGATCATCGAGCTGCCGCTGATCGCCCGCGGTTCCCAGGAGGTGCTGCTGCTGGTTCCGAAGGCGCTGCGGGAAGCCTCCGACGCGCTTGGCGTCGCCCGCTGGCGCTCGGTGCTGACCGTGGTCCTCCCCACCGCTCTCGGCGGCATCGTCACCGCAACCGTCCTCGCGGTCGCCCGGGCCGCCGGGGAGACCGCGCCCCTGATCCTCGCCAGCTCGGTCTTCGACCCGAAAAAGTTCTCAGTCAACCCGTTCGAATCGCTGCCGAACGTCCCCACCTGGATCTACAAACTCTCCGAAGAAGGCAACCCCGAAGGCTTCACCGAAGCCTGGGGGATGTCGCTGCTGCTGGTCTCCTTCATCCTCTTCGCGAGCCTCGGCGCCCGGGCGCTGCTGGCCCGCAGCAAACGAAAGCTGAGCTCATGACCCAAGCCGTTCCCTCCCGCCTGCGGATCCGGCCGGGCAACCCGGCCGCGACCGCGACCACAGCGCCCGCCGCGACCCATCCGCAACGCCCCGAGCTCGTCTTCGACGCCCGCGGCGTCTCGATCTTCTACGGTGCCAAGCAGGCGCTGGCGGGCGTCGACCTGGGGATCCAGCGGGGCCAGATCACCGCCCTGATCGGGCCCTCGGGCTGCGGCAAGACGACCTTCCTGCGCAGCCTCAACCGGATGAACGATTCGGTTCCCGGCTTCCGCATCGAGGGCAGCGTCCTCTACCACGGGCATGAGCTTTACGGCGGCAACGTCGACCAGGTCGAGGTGCGGCGGCGGATCGGCATGGTCTTCCAGAAACCGAACCCGTTCCCGAAGTCGATCTACGACAACGTCGCCTGGGCGCCGCGGAACCTCGGCCTGCGGCGGGGGCTCGACGAGCGGGTGGAACGGGCGCTGCGGGGCGCCGCCCTCTGGGACGAGGTCAAGGATCGCCTCAAGGACAGTGCCCTCGGGCTCTCAGGCGGCCAGCAGCAGCGGCTCTGCATCGCCCGCGCGATCGCGATCGAGCCCGACGTCCTCCTCCTCGACGAGCCGGCCTCGGCCCTCGACCCGATCGCGACCGGGGCGATCGAGGAGCTGATGCACAGCCTCAAAGGCCGCTTCACGATCGTGATCGTCACTCACAACATGCAGCAGGCGGCGCGCGTCGCCGACCGCACCGCCTTCTTCAGCCTCGAGCTGGGGGGCGTGAAGCCAGTGGGGACGCTGATCGAGGTGGGCGAGACCGAGCAGATCTTCGCCCAGCCCCGCGACCCGCGCACGCGGGACTACGTAACCGGCCGCTTCGGTTAGAGCAGTTGGGGTGGGGAAGTTCGGTGGGGGTCCCTGGGAGCACCTCCGCCGCGAGAAGCGTCTACGGCTAACGCCTCAAAAGCTCTTGGCGCGGCTCCATGCTGAGTACCCAGGGACCCCCACCGACCCTCCCTGCGTCCCTCGACGCATGTTGAAGAGGGGGTCGGCACCCCTCCGCAGGAATGTTCGGCGATATGCAATCTGATTTCTGCGGCGGAGCCGCAGCAGGTTCTCCCCGCAGCGAAGCGGAGGGGAGGTCAATTCCGGAGGAGGGGTGCCGACCCCCTCTACCGCAACGCTTCGTCCCTCAGCGCTTGAGGATCTCCTCGCCCGTGACCTGGGCGAGGAGCGGGTTGCCGCACTGCCAGCAGAAGGTGGCCCCGGTGGAATGCGGGGCGCCGCAGCCGCCGCAGGTGCCGGCGGCGCCGGTTTGCTCGACCCGGAGGATCCGGTCCACCTCGCCAAGCTCGGCGTCGGCGTCCTGCAGCAGCACCGCCCGTTTGACGATCACCTCGACGTCGATGCTGTTGCGGACGACCATCTCGTAGACGAGGCCGCCGAGGTCCCACTGCAGCTCCGCCACCCGCGCTGCGAGCTGCTCGCGGCGGCGCGGGAGGTCCACCGAGAGGTCCTCGGCCGGGGAGCGGCTCATTCGAAGAACGTCCCTTCGAACTTGCCGTTGTCGCCGCAGCCGGCGACGCCCGGGTCGCATTCGCCGCCGAGCTGTTGCGTCGGCGGGGCGATCTTCACCCCGGGGGCCGGTTCGAACACTTCTTCGGTCGCCTTGCTGGCGCCGCTCTTGCCGGTCGCGGCTTTCTCCTTCGCCTTCTTCACGTTCGCCGCTTTCGGCTGCTTGGCGGCGGCCGCTGCCGTCCCTTTCCCGCTCGCGGCATCGGCGCCGGCGGTTTCGGCGCCGCCGCCGACGCGGATGATCTGCGGCGCCGGACTGGAGGCGGCGCTGGTGCCGTCGCCCGAGCGCCCGATCAGCACCCCGACCCCCATCGCGAGAACGAGGGTGGCGACCGCCGCGACCATCGAGGCGTTGGCGGAGAGGAGACGGCGGTGGGTGGACGGGGGGCCCGGCGGGGCGGCGGCAGGCTGCGCGACCGGACGCCGGGAGGCTTCCATGAAGTTGACCGCATCCATCACCGGGAGGCGGGGATCGCCGCGGCGCTGGCCGCACTGCAGGCAGTAGCGCTGGTCGGGCGCAAGCGGGGAGCCGCAGCTGGGACAGGCGTCGGACACTCGGGCATCATCCGTGCCGCACCGGGGCGCCCATGTTGAACAGTTGTAAAGCGGACTCAGGATTTTCACAACGGCGTGGCGGCGCGGGGAGATACTCGCGCCGCAGTGGCGGGGGACAAAGACGAGAAAAAACCGAACCGGCCCGAGGAGTCGGGATTCCAGCCCTCGCCGCGGGCCCTCGGCGCCGCGGTGCTGCTGATGCTCGCCCTCGGCGTGATCGTCGGCTCCGCGACCAACCAGCTCGCCCGCAGCGCCACCGCCAGCACGATCCTGCTCGAAGCATCGGCTCCGCCCGCCGAGGAAGAACCGACCGCTGAACCGAACAGCGCCGAACCAACGCCCGAAGCCGACGGCGAAGCGGCCTCTCCCGTCGCCACCGCTTCGACCCTGCCGCTGGAAGCGCCCCTGGTCGAAGAACCGCTTCCAAGCGAACCCGAACCGCCCGCCGCCCCGATCGAAGAAGAACTTCCCAGCGGCCTGCCGGAAGCCAAGCACGTCTTCGTGATCGTGCTCGGGACGGGTGGCTATGAAGAAACCTTCGGCGAGAGCTCAGCCTCGCCCTACCTGAGGGAAGAGCTGCCGGCGCAAGGGGAGCTGCTCAGCAACTACTACGCCGTCGCCTCCAGCGAGCTGGCCAACCAGGTCGCGCTCCTGAGCGGGCAGGGGCCGACGCCGGCGACCGCATCCGGGTGCCCCGCCTACAGCGACCTCCTCCCCGGAACCGAAGACGAGGAAGGGCAGATCGAGGGCAACGGCTGCGTGTACCCCTCCGCGACCAAAACCCTGCTCGGCCAGCTGAGCGAAGCCAAGCTGAGCTGGAAGGCCTACCGCGAAGGATCGGAAGGCTGCGTCAAGCCGCAGGGCGACGGGGCCAGCCCCTCAGACCCCCTCCTCTACTTCCACTCCGTTGCCGACAGCCCGGAATGCGCCGAAGCCGACGTCGCCCTGCCGCAGCTGTCCACCGATCTGCAGGCGCCCGCGGAGGACTTCCCTACCCTCGCCTACCTCGCCCCCGCCCCCGAAACCCCCGCCGAGAAGTTCCTCGAACTCGTGGTACCGGAGATCAAGGAATCGCTCGCCTACAAGGACGGCGGCCTGATCGCCATCACCTGGGCCCGCGCTCCCCAGGAGGGGGAGAAAGCCGACCCCAGCAGCTGCTGCATCAGCCCGGCCTTCCCCAACCTGCTCGCCCCGGACATCCCCGAACCGGCCGCCGGACCGGTCAAGCCCAGCGGCGGCGGCGGCCGCGTCGGCCTGCTCCTGATCTCCCCCTTCGTCGAACCCGGCACCACCAGCGAGACCTACTTCAACCACTTCTCCCTGCTGGCGACGATCGAGGAACTCTTCAGCCTCGAAAAGATCGGCTACGCCGCCGAACCGGCGATCACCGGCTTCGACGAATCGATCTTCAACGCGATGGGCTAGCCGGAGAATGCGGCTTTAACTTCTAGGGCCTCCGTGCTGAACGGGGAGAACCGAGAGCGTCCCAGCCTTATCTCCGCATGCCGGAACGCTCAGCGCGCAACTTCATCCGGGTGCTGATCGGTGTTGCTCTGTGTATAGCTCTCGCAGCAGCCGGACTGGCCCGACCTCCCGCGGTGCTCCCTGCCGTTGCCTTTGGTCAAGCTAGCCTTTACCGGCTAGAGATCGCGCTGCTTGTGTTCTACGGCAGCCTGCTTCTCGTAACGCCGACCTTCTCCGGTTTGGCGCGGGGACGACTGCCGACGGAGATCTCTACGCGAGGAGCGAAGTTCGCCGAGAACGCTGATCAGCTCGTCGAATCTGATGAAGCAACGACCCGAAAGCTCGAGGGGAAGCTGAAAAGGCTAAGCGATGATATGGCCGAGGTGAGGCTTGAGATCTTTTACCTGAAGGGGGCAGGTGACAACAGGTGACCGCTCGTAGCCTTGGTGACATGGACGAGCAGGAACAGCGAGATCTCGCGCGGCGTCTGGCAGACGATTCAGAGGTGCTCGACTTTGAGACTGCCTTGGAGGTGGCTCGTCATATTCCGGCCGAGGCAGAAAAGCTAATCCGGGAGCGCGAAGAATTGGCGAAGGTGTTCGCAGCCCTAGCCGATGCGCGCGCGAAATTCCGCGCAGCAGCACGCGAACTCACCTAAACCGCGACCTGCTCGGCGGAGCCCTCGAGGCTGCCGTTGAGGAGGTCGAGGATGACGCCCTCGCGGAGGCCGCCCTTGCCGATCTGGAGGGGCTGGCCGAGGAGGTCGGAGAGCTTCTCGAGCAGGAGGACGCCAGTCGGGAGGATCCGGACGCGGGTGGGGTCGAGCTCGAAGCGGCGGCCGACGTCGGCGGCCGGGTCGCCGCAGAGGACGCGGATGCCGCGCTCGAGGGTCTCGTATTCGAGCACGGCGCCGACCAGGCGGCGCAGCGAGGTGGCGGAGCCGCCGACGGCGACGGCCTGGGCCGGGCGCTCGACCTCCACCCCCTCGAAGATGTCGTCGATGCGATCGCGGGTGCGGCGAATTTCGGCCGCCGAGGGTGGATCGGACGAGAGCAGCTCCTCGGCGAGGTTGCCGGAGCCGACCGGCCAGGAGCGCACGCTCTGGACACCGTCGGGGACCGTGCCGAGGATCACCTCGGTCGAGCCGCCGCCGATGTCGACGACGCCGACCAAACCCTCCGGAGCGTGGCCGAGCGTCTTCGTGGCGCCGATGAAGGAGAGGCGTCCCTCCTCCTCCTCGGGCAGGACCTCGATCGGGACCCCGGCGGCGGCGCCGACCGCCTCCGCCACCTCCTCGCAGTTGCGGGCGTCCCGAACGGCCGCGGTGGCGACGGCGCGGATCTCGGTCGCTCCCATCTCCTGCGCCAGCCGCACCTGGGTCGCGACCACCTCCCCGACTTCGCCGATTTTCTCCGCCGAGATTCGGCCCTTCTTGTCAACCGCCTTGCCGATCCGCGTGTAGGCCCGCTGCTCCATCACCTTCTTCAACTGGCCGTCGACGGGCTCCGCGACCAGCAGTCGCGTCGTGTTCGACCCAATATCTATGGCGGCGCAGAGAGTCACGGGTATCCCCCGCATCTTCCCAGTACCACCGGATCCGACACGTGGGCGGGGTCGGGTAGGGGTCCGAACGGCTTGTACTTTTTCGGCGCCTGAAACTCGGACGGCCACCGACATCCCACCGAAAAAGTTGAGAGAGGGCCCCTACCCGACCCCGCCCCCTACGAGGGATGCGAGGCGTCCTCGAACTCACGGAAGAGCCCGGTGACGACGAAGGCGACCTGCTCGCCGATATCGACCGCGTTGTCCCCGATCCGCTCGATCGCCCGCGCCGCCAGAAGCATCGTCATCCCCCACTCGCGCCGGTCGGCGTCGTCGCCGATCTCCAAGGCCAGGTGGAAGCACTCGCGGTTCAGCTCGTCGACCACGTCGTCGCGCCGAACCAGGTCCTGCGCCATCTCGACGTCGCGCTCCTCGAAGGCCCGCTTCGCCTGCACGATCAGGCTGCGGGTGTTGGCGCCCATCTTCAGGATCAGGTCGACCATCCGCGGGTCGACCGGCGCGTAGTTGCCGGTCAGGGGGATCACCTTGCAGACGTTGACGCACTGGTCCCCCATCCGCTCGATGCCCTTCAGCACGTGCAGCAGGGCCGAGATCAGCCGCAGGTCGGTCGCCACCGGCGACTGCGTCGCCAGCAGCGTGATCAACCCCTGGTGGACCTCCAGGTAGCGGCCGTCGATGCGGTCGTCGTCGGCGATCACCACCTGCGCCAGCTCGACGTCCTGGTGCTCGACCGCTTCCATCGTGCGGCCGAGGGCGATGTTGACCAGGTCGAGGCCGCCGAGCGCGCTCGCCTCCAGCGTCGCCAGTTCCCCCAGGTATTCGGCACGGGCTATTTCGGGCATCGTCGGTCTCCTCCCCGTCTCAGCCGAAGCGGCCGCTGACGTAGTCCTCGGTCTGCTTCTCGGTCGGGTTGGTGAAGATCTGGTTGGTTGCGCCGACCTCGACCAGGTGCCCCGGCTTGCCGGTCGCGTCGAGGTTGAAGAAGGCGGTGACGTCGCTGGCCCGCGCCGCCTGCTGCATGTTGTGAGTGACGATCACGATCGTGTAGCGGTTCTTCAGCTCGGCGATCAGGTCCTCGATCGCCAGGGTGGCGAGCGGGTCCAGCGCCGAGCAGGGCTCGTCCATCAGCAGCACCTCCGGCTCGACCGCGATCGCGCGGGCGATGCAGAGCCGCTGCTGCTGGCCGCCGGAGAGGCCGGAGCCGGGCTTGTCGAGCCGGTCCTTGACCTCCTCCCAGAGGTTGGCGCCGCGCAGCGAGCGCTCGACGACCGAGTCCTTCTGGGCTTTCGACACCCGGCGCGAGTTGAGGTTGAGGCCGGCCGCGACGTTGTCGTAGATCGACATCGTCGGGAAGGGGTTCGGCTGCTGGAAGACCATCCCGATCAGCCGCCGCACCTCGACCGGATCGACACCCTTGGCGTAGACATCCTCGCCGTCGAGCGAGACGTGTCCGTCAACCCGCGCCCCCGGCGTCAGCTCGTGCATCCGGTTGAGCGAGCGCAGGAAGGTCGTCTTGCCGCAGCCGGAGGAGCCGATCAGCGCCGTCACCTTGTTCGGCGCGATCGTCATCGTCACGTCCTGCACCGCGTGGAAGTCGCCGTAGAAGAGGTTGACGTCGCGGGCCTCGATCGTCTTCGCGCCCCGGCCCGCTTTCGCCACGGGCTCGGGCGAGGCGAGGCCCGCCGGTCGCCCGGTCCTCGTCGGCTTCTCCTCCTCGGCGGCGCTTCGCTTGGTCGCGGCTCCCAGCATCGATCTCAACCTTCTTCCTTCCACTAGATGACCGGTTTCATGGCCAGGTGTGCCTGGGGGCGCGCCCGGCCGAGCAGATCAAGGACGCAGGTCGCCGCCTTTGCCGGGTGGCAAAGGCAAGACCGAGGAGGCAGAGATGCGAAGTGTGCCGGGCGCGTCATCCAGGTGCGGCTGGCCGTGGAATCGGTCATCTCTAGCGGATCTCGGTTTTGTAGCGCCGGTAGACAAGGCGGGCGGCGACGTTGAGCAGCATCACGATCGCGATCAGGGTCAGCGCCGCGGCCCACGCCTTGTCGTAGGCCGCCTGTTTGAAGACGCCGGGCGAGCGATACTCGTTGTAGGCGTAGACGGCGAGGTTCTGCATCCGCCCGTGGAACGGGTCGGAGTTCATCGAGTCGACGACCCCGGTCGTCACCAGCAACGGAGCGGTCTCGCCGACGATGCGGGCGATCGCGATCATCACCCCGGTCACGAGGCCGGCGAAGGCGGTCGGGAGGACGACCTTGACGATCGTCTTCCACTTCGGCGTCCCCAGCGCGTAGGCGGCCTCGCGCAGGTGGTTGGGGACGATCTTCAGCACCTCCTCGGCGGAGCGGATGACGATCGGGATCATCAGCACCGAGAGCGCGACCGAGCCCATCACGCCGAGGCGGATGCCGGGGCCGAAGAAGACCTCGAACAGCGCATAGGCGAAGAGGCCGGCGACGATCGAGGGGATCCCCGTCATCACGTCGACGAAGAAGGTGAGGGCGCGCCGCAGCCGTCCCTGCCCGTACTCGTTGAGGTAGATCGCACCCATGATCCCGATCGGGACCGAGATCAGCGCCGCGACGCCGGTGATCACCAGGGTGCCGACGATCGCGTGGGAGGCGCCGCCGCCTTCGCCGACCACCCCGCGCGCGTCTTCGGTGAAGAAGTCGAGGCTGAGGCCGGGGATGCCGCGCTTGGTCACCTCGTAGACGAGGGAGATCAGCGGGATCATCGCCAGGGCGAAGGCGCCGGCGATCAGCACCGTCATCAGCCGGTCCTTGGCGCGCCGGCGCCAGCCGGCCCCGCTGGCGAGCAGCGACGAGGGGCGGGCGAGGGCGGGGCTGTCGGTGACGGTTGCGCTCTCCATCTCCCCTCCTATTCGTGGTTCTGGCGGGCGATGACCGCCCGCGCCGCCATGTTGGTGACCAGGGTGATCGCGAAGAGGACGAGCCCGGTGGCGATCAGCGCGTTGATCGCCAGGCCCGAGGACTCGGGGAAGTCGAGGGCGATGTTGGCGGCGATCGTCGAGGGATTCGCCTGGCTGATCAGGTTGAAGCTGACGGCGCCGGAGACCGAGAGGATGATCGTCACCGCCATCGTCTCGCCGAGGGCGCGGCCGAGGCCGAGCATGGCGCCGCTGATCACCGAGGACTTGCCGAACGGCAGCACCGTCATCCGGATCATCTCCCAGCGGGTGGCCCCGAGCGCCTGGGCGCCTTCGGTCAGCTTGCGCGGCGTCTGCGCGAAGGCCTCGCGGGCGATCGCGGAGACGATCGGCAGGATCATCACCGCGAGGACGATCCCGGCGACCAGCATCGTCCGCCCGGTCGCCGAGGCGGGCCCTTCGAAGAGCGGAATCCAGCCCAGCTTCTCTTCCAGCCACTTCAGCACCGGCACCGCGGCGGGGCCGAGGACGAAGATCCCCCAGAGCCCGTAGATGATGCTCGGGATCGCCGCCAGCAGGTCGACCAGGTAGCCGAGCGTTCCGGCGATCTTGGGCGGGGCGATGTGGGTGATGAAGAGCGCCGCGGCGATCGCCAGAGGGACGGCGACGACGGCCGCGATCGCTGAGGCCAGAACGGTGCCGAAGGCCAGCGGCGCGACATAGTCGAGGAAGCTCTTGCCCTCCGGCAGTTCGGAGGCGGCGGCGGTGAAGGCGGGGTAACCCTCGGAGATGAGGAAGATCGCGACCCCGGCCAGCAGGGCCAGGATCGTCACCGCGGCGACGACCGCGGTGCGGGAGAAGACGCGGTCGCCGAGGCGGCGGCGCCCTCCGGACGCCGCCGCCAGCAGTTGACCTGCGTTGGTCGTGGTGTCGACCTGGGACACGCTCCCCCTAACCGGCTTCGATCGCTTCGATCGCCGGGGTCACCTTCGACGTCAGGGCCGAGGAGAGCGGAGCCGAGCCGGCCTGTTCGGCGGCCAGTTCCTGTCCCTCGGGGCTGACGACGTATTCGAGGTACGCCTTGACCGCGCTCGCTTCCTCGGCCGAGTCATACTTGGTGCAGGCGATCAGGTAGGAGGTGAGGACGATCGGGTAGGTCCCCTCCGCCTCGGTCTTGCGGTCGAGCTTGTAGGCGATCGTGTACTTGCCCGGGCTCAGTTCCTTGTCGAGCGGGGACTCCTCGAGCACCTTGGCCGCGGCCTCCGGGGTCGGTTCGGCGTATTCGGAGCCGACCTTGATCTTGGCGACCCCGAGTTCGCCGGCCTGGCTGGCGTCGGCGTAGCCGATCGCGCCCTCGCCGGCGGCGACGGCTTCGACCACGCCTGAGGTGCCGGAGGCTGCTTCGCCGCCCTTGACCGGCCAGTCGCCGCTGACTTCGTAGCTCCAGACGCTCGGGACGACCTCGGAGAGGTATTCGGTGAAGTTCTCCGTCGTCCCCGACTCGTCGGAGCGGTTGACCGGGGTGATGCGGGTGTCGGGCAGCTCGGCGCCGGGGTTGTCGGCGGCGATCGCCTTGTCGTTCCAGCTGGTTATTTCCTGGTTGAAGATCTTCGCCAGCGTTTCCGGGTCGAGCTGGAGGTCTTCGACGCCGGGGAGGTTGTAGATGACCGCGATCGGCGAGATGTAGTCCGGGATCTCGATCAGCTGGCCGCCCTTGCAGCGCTTTTCGGCTTTTTCGAGTTCCCCTTCTTCGGTCGAGAGGGCCGCGTCGCTGCCTGCGTACGCGGTGCCGCCGGCGATGAACTGTTCGCGACCGCCGCCGGACCCGACCGGATCGTAGGAGATCGTCACGCCGGAGTTTTCGTTCTCGAATTCGGCGATCCAGGCTTCCTGCGCGGCCTGCTGGGCGCTCGAGCCGGCACCGGCGATTTCGCCGGAGACGCTGCCGCTGCCGCTGCCGCTGCCGCTGGCCGTTTCGTCGTCGCTGCTGCCGCAGGCGGCAACGCCGATCACGAGGGTCACCGCGGCAACGAGAACCGCGAGCCACTTAGAGCTGGTCACTCTTTCTCCTTCAGTCGATTCACAAGTTGAGAGCCACCCTCGCAGCGGCCACCCGGAACCTTGTTACGCGGCTGTGTCGAGCGTGTGAAAAAGATGTAAAAGCGCCCGGAACGCCGTCATCCGTCCGGCGAAAAGCGGTAGCCGATGCCGTTGTGGGTGTGAATCAGCTGCGACCCCGGCAGCGCTTCGCCCAGCTTCGCGCGCAGGCGGCTGACGTAGACGTCGACCGAGCGGTCGTCGCTGCGCGGCTGCCCGCCCCAGACCTGGGCGAAGAGCTCGTCGCGGGTCATGATCCGCTGCGGGTGCTCGGAGAGGGTGACGAGGAGCTGCAGCTCGCGGACCGTGAGGCTGAGCGGGCGGCCGTCGACGAGGGCCGCGTGCTGCTCGGGCTTGATCTCGAGCCGTCCCATGCGTGCGAGCATGGCGGCGGCTCAGGCGTTCGCGGTTATCCGGCCGTGAAGGTGTTGTGAACGGGTTGTGAAGAGGGCGCGTCGGCCGCGGGCTCGATCGTCGCCGGCTGCTCGGGGGCGGCGCGCAGCTCCTCGGGGACGATGCCGGCCGGTTCGGGGTCGAAGCGATAGCCGATGACGAAGTGGGTGTGGATGTATGTCCAGCTCGGCGAGAGCGCCTCCAGCTTCTTGCGCAGCTTGCGGACGAAGACGTCGACCGAGCGGTCGCCGTGGGCCATCGCGTAGCCCCAGACCCGCTGGTAGATCTGCTCGCGCTCGAGCACCTGGCCGCGCTCCTCGGCGAGCAGGTAGAGCAGCTCGAACTCGCGGCGAGTGAGGTCGAGCGCCTCGTCGCCGACGAAGGCCTGGAAGCGGTCGGGGCGGATCTCCATCTCGCCGACCGCGAGCGGTGCTGACTCGTGCTCCTGGCGACCGCGGCGGCGGCGGCGCGAGACCGCTTCGAGGCGGGCGATCGCCTCCTCGGGGTGACAGGGCTTGGTCATCCAGTCGTCGACTCCGAGTCGCAGCCCCTTGACCCGCTGGGCGACGGTGGAGCGGCCGGTGCAGACGACCAGGCCGAGGTCGGGCAGCATCTCGGCCACCCGCTCCAGGTAAGCCCAGGCTTCGTCGCCGAGGACGACCGGGTCGACCAGGAGGGCGTTCAGCTTCATCGCCACCAGGTCGCGCGGCGGCACGGGGCCGGTTTTCTGGCTCAGGTGCCAGCCGGCCGTCTCAGCGCGGCGGGCGAGAACGGTGACGAAGCCGCTGTCGGTATCGAGGACGGCGATTCGGATGGACAGAGTGTATGCACCCCCGGGGGCGTTAACCCCTGCGTTCACAGGATTTTCACGAGTCTGGCCGCAAGCGCCGAGAAATCAGAAGGTCGCCGGGCGCAGGCCGGTGGCGATGATCAGCAGGATCGCGGCGCCGGCGAAGTAGCGGTAGAGGACGAAGGGCCGGTAGCTGGTCGTCCGCACCAGGCGCAGGAGGAAGGAGATCGCGAAGTAGCCGGAGACCGCGGCGGCGATCGTCCCCACCACCATCGGCTCCCCCACTCCCGGCGGCAGGCCTTCTTTGGCGGCCTCCAGCGCCTTGTAAGCGGTGGCGCCGGCGACGGCGGGGATCAGCAGCAGGAAGGAGAAGCGGGCGGCGGCGTCGCGGTCGAGGCCGAGCCAGCGGGCGGCGGTGATCGTGATTCCCGAGCGCGAGGTGCCCGGCGCCAGCGCCAGCACCTGGGCGAGGCCGACGATCCAGCCGTCGCGCAGCTTCGCGTCGCCGAGATCGCGGCGCTCGGGCATGCGATCGGCGTAGCCGAGCAGGAAGCCGAAGAGGATCAGCTGGATCGCGATCATCCAGGGCTCTCCGAGGTGCTCGTCGATGAAGCTCGAGCCGAGGCCGCCGGCGATCACCGCCGGCACGGTCCCGATCGCGATCGCGACGGCGAGCCGCTGCTCCTGGGTGCGGATCGCCCGCTGCCGCACCGCCTCGACGAAGCCCCGCAGCAGGACCACCACCTCGACCCGGAAGTAGGCGATCGCGGCGATCAGGGTCCCGGCATGAAGCGCCACGTCGAAGGTCTTGTTGAAGGTCTCGTTCTCCTGCAGGAAGGTGTAGTCCTGCAGCCAGGGGACGATGATCAGATGGCCGGAGGAGGAGATCGGCAGGAACTCGGTCAGTCCCTGGACCACCCCCAACAGCAGGGCCTCGAGGTTCGACATCGCGGCGGATCCTACGCGTCGCGACCTAAGGTTGCGCTAAATTGCCGCCCGTGAAGCGCACCGCCGCAGCCCTGCTCTCGATCTGGGTCTTCCTGCTGGTCGTCGCCCCGATGGCGCTGGCCGACGAGGGCGTCGGCGAGGCCGGGCCCACCACCGACAAGACGGTGACCTTCTTCTGCTTCGGCGTGATCTTCTTCTTCGCCGCCCTGGTGATCGTCCTCTCGCTGATCCAGAACCGGCTGGAGAAGCGCAAGGAACAGCGCCGCGCGGACCTGGCTCGCTTCAACTGACGGCCGGAACGAACGCCTGTCGGCGTCCTCGGTCGCTCGCGTGCAAAGCACGCCACGCTCCCTGCGTCCTTGACAACCGTCCGTTCCGCCTCGTCAGCAAGACTCAGGGGTTGTGAGCCGCGCCCTCTTCGTCTGCCTTCACAACGCCGGCCGCTCGCAGATGAGCGAGGCGCTGTTCTCCCGCGCCGCCGGCGGGCGGCACGAGGCGCGCTCGGCGGGGACGACCCCGGCGGATCGCGTTCACCCCGAGGTGGTCGAGGCGATGAACGAGCTGGGAATCGACCTCGGCGGGCGTCAACCGCGCAAGCTCTCGCGCGCGGACGCCGAGTGGGCCGACGTGGTGGTGACGATGGGCTGCGGCGACGAGTGCCCCTACATCCCCGGCAAGCGCTACCTCGACTGGGAGCTTGCCGACCCAAAGGGCCAGTCGGTCGAGGCGGTGCGGGCGACGCGGGACGAGATCGAGCGCCGGGTGCGGGCACTGGTCGAAGAGCTCGACGCCGGCGACGAATATAGCCGCGTTGCGGCGAAGCCGCGCTTCTAGGTGAGGCGGAAGCCCGAGAGGAGGCGTTTCTCCGTCTCGCCCTCGACCTTGGCGACCACTTCGACCTTGCCCTCGAGCGGGGTGTCGCGGATCTTCGTCGCCAGCAGGTCGTCGACCTGGAAGATCCCGGCGCTGTTGTTCAACTGGATCTCGATCCGCACCGGCCGCTCCTCCCCCGCCCCGATCCGGACCTCGTCGACGGCGGCGGCGGAGATCGAGTGGATCCCCTCGTGGCCGGACTCGATCGGGGTCCGGGTGCGGCCCTGCGCCATGTCGAGCGCATCGGCGACGCGGACGACGCCGGCCTCGAGCGTGTAGGGCTCGCCGCGACGGCGATGGCCGATGATCGCGTGCAGGATCTCCGAGGCGACCACGGTCCGCTCCGGCTCCTTGTAGACGTCGGCGAGGAGGCGCTGGAGGGCACCGTTGGCGAGGAAGAGCGAGTAGGCCTCGTGGTCGGCGCGGTGGATCGACATGCCGGTGTCGTGCAGGAGCGCGCCGCCGGCGACGACGACCTCGGCGTCGCGGTCGCGCATCCCGTGGTCGGCGACCATCGCCGGCTCGACCCCGGCGCGCAGCAGCAGCCGCAGCAGCCGCAGGGCGATGTTGAGGACGATCTGCATGTGGACCCAAGAGTGGTCCGACATCCCCAGCCGCTCCGACTGGACCTGGGTCATGTACCACCAGGCCCGCACCTGCTCGTCGGAGTTGACGGCGTCGAGGAAGCTCTCGAGCCTGCGGTTGCCGCGCGTCGGCGCCCGCACCCGCGCCTCCGCGATCGCCTCTTTCGGCGGTTTCCGCTTCGGCCCCTCGGCGTCGGGCGCCGGAACCTGCTCCTCGCCCGCCTCTATCGGCTCCTCAGCCATCGCGCGCATCGTACGGCCGCCCCCGGATCATCCGCCCCGGGGAAAATTCAGCGTTCGCTGAATTTTCCTCCCTCTAGGAGGCCCTAGCGAAACGGCTAGCGAAAGTCTTGATCTGCATCAGTAGTTCCTCCTAGGTTCGGCGGGTCCAGACAAACAAGTGGCCCCGGCGAGCGGTGGAACGCTCCCGGGGCCGTGACACCAGGAGGTAAGTCCTGATGCACGACCAGAGTAAGGCAGCAACGAACGCTGCTGAAGACCTGCAAGACGAACGGGCGATCCTCGTCCACGTCGTGGAGACGTTCCCTCAGACCCTCCGGCTCTCGGATCTGATCCGCGAACTGGGTGGCTCTGAGGACTTCGACAAGCGCGACGGGGTGGAAAGGGCAGTGCGGGAACTCGTCCAAGGCGGTTTGCTGTTCCGCTGCTCAGGCGCGGTGCTGCCGACGCGAACCGCTCTGCGGGCCTACGAGTTGCTTGTGGGGGCGGCGTAGATGGAGGCGGCAGAGCGGTTCGGCCGCAACCTGACTGTCCTGCGGCGGGAGGCTGGATTCACGCAGGACCGGCTCGCGGCTGAGGTCTACATGGGCCGGAACCTGCTGTCGCGGCTGGAGCAGGGCCATCGCGTCCCGCGTCTCGATCACATGGTGCTGCTGGCCCGGGTGATCGACGTGCAGGTCCGCGACCTGCTCTACGGGATCGGCTAACCGGTCCTCGCCCGCGACAGCGCGCAGGCGAGCTTCGTCAAAACCGTCAAGTCGGCGTGGAGTCGGACGCGATCAAGACCACGGACCCTCAACGGGCCGAGTCCCCAGTTGTGCTTCAGGCGTCCGAACTCCCGCTCGACTGAGGCCCGCTTGCGGTAGCCCGCCTTCCAGCGCTTCGTCTCGCGGGGGATCAGCGGGTGTAGACGGTCGGCCTTGATCCACGTCGAAGCGGGCTTGCATTCTCCGCTCGGGCAGCGCCACTTCGTCGCCCCGCGCTTGCGGTCAGACCCGGCGAAGGTCCAGACGCCGTGCTGGCACTCAGGCGGGCGATGGTCCCCGCGCTTCACGTCCGGCGTCTGCCGCAGCGGGATCAACGGCAGGCAGTCGCGCTCGGCACATTGCTCGTAGACCGGGCGCTGGTCGTAGCCCTTGTCCATCGCCGCCGTCGCAGCCATGCAGCCCCGCCGCTGGGCGGCATCGATCAGGTCGGCGGCGAAGCGGGTTTCGTTGGCCTTCGCGGTCTCCACCGTCCACGCGACCGGGAGGTCGGTCGCGGTGCAGACCGCAGCGTGGAGGCGGTAGCCGAAGAATCCGCCGCCGCGTCGGGTGCTGACCGCCGAGCGATGTCCCCATGAAGCGTCGGGGTCGGTGTGCCAGTTGCGTTCGACCTCGCTGTCCTTCGAGACGAACCGCTGGCCGTTTGCATACGCCGGCATGTCGGAGGCGTCGACGGCGAGGTCGCGGCCGTAGGTCGGCAGCTTCGCCTTCAGCCCTTCGACCACGGAGTCGATGCAGCGCTCCAGTATGTCGCCGTGGCGACGCAGCTTTTCGGCGAATCGATAGGCCGCGTAGACGCTGGGCGGGTTGCCCTCACAGCCGAGAACCCGTTGCAGCTTCCAGTGCTCGGCAACCAGGGCGACGACTTTGGTCCAGGTCGGCAAGGCGTACCGGGACTTGACCAAAGACAGGCCGACCATCGTTCGGATCGGGTAGCCGGGTCGTCCAGTCCACCGCGTCTCCTGTAGCTCCCCGATCAACGCCGCAATCTCCGGCGAATCGAGGAGTTTTTGGACCTCGGAACAGGCCGGGTCCGGTGCTACCTTGGGTGCTGCCAAGCGAGGTACCTCTCGGTTGGTCTGGCCCTCGGACGCTGCAACGTCGCGGGGGCCTCTTTTTGACTTTTGGCTCGCTCAGCCTATGGGCCAGATCGGACGGAAAAACCGCTCTGGAAAGGGAAATACCGACGTTTAGGTTCCCTCGATTTGGAGCTGCTCGGCTTCTGCCAGCGCGCCACCCGAGTCGCCTATTTCGTTGATCTTGACAAGCTCAAACTCGCGTTTACTGGGCTTGTCATCGAACGGGCGGTAGTAGGCCGTTTCGCGGACCCGCACGGCGACTTTGTAAGACAGGGCTTCCCTGACTCGGGCGGTGAGGGGAATGTCGTAGCTCGCTTTGATGGAGCGATCCTCGGCCTCGATCCGCACGAAGCGCCTTCCGGCCTGCCCGGTCGCCGCCTCCCACATGAAGCCGCTCAGTTTGAACGTCCTGCGCTCGGTGGTCGGCTTATTGAGGAGATCGTCAGCGATGGCAGAGGCTTCGGGAGCTGACAGCTCAACCTCCCCGCCTTTGTAGATGTCAGAGAACCAGTCGGTCTTGACCTCGTAATCGCCCAGCAGTTTCGCCATCCGGCCGTAGCTGGTGCTGATCCGCCGACCAAATGGACTCAGGCTGCTCACTACCTCGCCGTCCGGCTTTACGTCGAGCAGCGCGCCGAGGTGCCCAGTGGCACGAACAGACAAGAGGGAAGCCAGATCGTCGCGCTTCTCCTTTTCCTGCTCGATCTCCTCAGGGCTGAGGGCGAAGAAAATGGTGACTGATGCATGAGCGCCGAGAGCATTGACCATCGGGTCCGCAGCACTGGTCTGGGGAAGGTTGTTCCCCTCCGGAATCCTGCCGGTCGTCAATACCTGGAGAGGCTCGAAGACTTTTCGGAAGGCTTCAAGGAATTCGGCCAGGAAGCTGATCTGCACTCCCTGGTCGCTTACCGCGCCGCCCTCCAGGTGGAAGCCGAAGAGGGGGGCGTCACGGTTGCCCGCCATCAGACTTTTGCGGACCGTCCGAGGGGTGTCGGCCCACGCTGGGCGCGGAGGCGGGGCGTCAGGATCTACGGGCTCAAGACTTGGAGCCCCATCGACTTCGCCCTGCTGCGCATCGTCGCCAGCCGTCTCGTCCACGGCTTTTTCGTTCTCTTCGGCCCCCACGCGGGGTTAAGCATTCACCATTACGGCGATTGCTGCAAGCACGAGTACCAAAACGGAACTAACGATGGTCACGCGAGCCGCGAGAACCGCAAGCTTCAACTTGTGCCGCCGCCGCTCGTTAGCGCCGTGGCGAGACCGAGCCACGCCGATCAGCGTCTGGGCCAAGTCGGCTCGCACCTGGGCCTCCGCTTGGTCCCCTTGGTCCTCATTGAGGTGCTTGAGGTAGTCGTCAAGGAGATCGGGGTTGATCGCCTCCGCCTCCTGCGTGTTCGCCATATCCGACCCTGCGAACATCGACCAAACCAGCAAGGCGAGGCTGATCAAAGACACGACGCCGATGGCCCCCACCCAGACTGGCCCAACACCATTGGCGCTCACAGCAGTCAGCGAGCCCGCGATTGCGAGCGGAGCCATGAAAGAAACGAGTTGCCACTGTTCGCGCCCCTTGCGCTCCAGCCGCTCGGCAATTTCCATCTCCTCGTCAAGAAGATGAATCGCCGCTTCAACTACCTCCCCGTTCTCCTTTCGAAGCTCTGGGAACTCATGCTCATGGGTTGCCACAGTAGCCACTTTAGACCCCAGTCTAACCCGGCCTTGAGAGCCGATGTTGGTTGTCTGAAAGACGTTTCAGAAGTTGCTGGAAGGCGGCACATTCGCGGCACTGATCGGGAACTTCGGGTGTCTTCCGCGCGTTTTGTGACGCGGAAATCCTGGGGTAGCCTCAGCGCGAAATGGAGGTATCGCCCTGTCAGCTACCCCAGCGATTCCGCAGCCCGAGCGGCGTGCGGAGTTTCGCTAGACCCTCCTAGGGGGCAATTCGCAGCGGACGCTGAATTTTCGCGGTCTCTCAGCCGCAGATGGGCCAGGGGCTGGAGCCGCTCGTCGCGTAGAGGAGGGCGGCGCGGTAGTCCTGCTCGGCCTCGGGGGCCGCGGCGGGGTCGCCGCTGCCGCCCATCGATTCCCAGGTGCCGTAGTCGAACTGGTATTTCCCGCGGTAGGTGCCGTCGGAGGAGACCGCCGTCGGGTCGCCGCCGGACTCGCAGGAGGCAATCGATTCCAGGGTCGCGATAGAGACGCCGCCGGGCAACTCCGCGAAGGCTTCTTCGCGTTCGCGCTGACGGCGCCGCGCTGCGGCGCGTTCCTCGGCGCGGATGTCGGCGGCGATCGCCTTGACGACGCGATGGAAGCGATCGACAGGCCGCTGCAGCGCCGCGGCCGGAGCGACCTGGGCCTGGCCGACGCTCGGGCCGCTGGTTCCTCCCTCTCCGCCGGCCGCCAGAGCGGCCGCGGGGAAAGCGAGCATGATGAGCAAGATCGGGGTGAAGTGTTTGCGTTTTGTGAGCAAGCGCGAAACCGTGAGGGTTCACGCCGATTTCGTGTGTGGGCGCCATCACACTCCGCCCCGCGTTCGTGCGTCATCGCACTAGCTCAGGCACGAACGCGGCAGGCGCACGGGTGACTCTGGTCGCGAGATTGCGGCTTCAGACGGCTTTGGCGATCAGCAGCCGCAGGTCCGGCAGCCGCCGGAACGACTTCACCTCGGCCTTGCCGTAGCCGCTCTCCCCCATCCAGCGGGAGACGTCCTCGACCGTGTAGGTGTCGGCGCCGGAGGTGAGGTGGAAGAAGAGGCCGAGGACGGAGGCGAGGTTGGCGCGCTGGCCGCCGGGCCGGTCGTAGAGGTCGAGGACGCAGAGCGGCGCCCCGGGCCGCAGGACCGCGCGGATGCGGGCGAAGAGGGCGCAGATCTGCTCCGGCGAGAGGTGGTGGATGATGTTGAAGCAGAGGGCGCCGTCGTAGTGGCCGTCGTAGTCGACCTCGTACATGTCGCCGACCAGGTAGCGGACGCGGTCGCTCATCCCCGCCTCGGCGACGATCTCCCTGCCGACCTCGGCGCTGCCCGGCAGGTCGACGATCGACGCCCGCAGCCCCTCGTGGCGTCGGCATAGCGCCATCGAGAACTCGCCGTGGGCACCGGCGACGTCGAGGATCGAGTGCGCGCCCTTGGCCAGCGGGATCGCCTTCGCGACTTCGGCGCTGGAGAGGCGCGCCAGCTGGTACTGGCCGCGGATGTAGGACCGCCAGTAGGGATCCTCCGACCCTTTCCCGTGCAGCTCGACGTGCGTCCCGTCGCGGACCAGGTCCTCGAGCTTCGCGTACCAGTCCCAGTAGTAGGCGGTGTCGGCGAGGAAGTCTCCGAGGTAGGTGTCGGAGCGCGGGTCGAGCCACTTGCGCCCGCTCTTGGTCAGCTCGTAGCGTCCGTCCGGCCGCTGCGCGACGTGCTTCATCGAGGCGATCACGTCGAGGACCCGGATCGTCCCGGTCGGCTGCAGGCCAAGGTGCTCGGCCAGCTCGGTCGGCTCCCGCGGCCCCTCGGCCAGCGCCCCGAGGATCCCGGTCCGCTGCGCCACCTGCAGCGAGCGCGCCACCGGCATCGCGTACATCGCCTCGCCGATCGGCGTCGGCAGCTCGCCGAGCATCAGCCCGATCCGCTCGACCGCCCCGTCCGGAATCGCTCCAATTCGCATCGAGGGCAATCTATCCGCGATCATCGACGGATGGGAGACGCACCGACCTCGAGGCTGCTGCTGGCCTGCCCCGACCAACCGGGGCTGATCGCCCGCGTCAGCGGCTTCCTCGCCGAGTCCGGGCTCAACATCGTCGACGTCGACCAGCACTCGAGCGCCGAGGGCCGCTTCTTCATGCGGATGGTCTTCGACCACGTGCCGGAGGACGAGCGCGAGGCGCTGGAGATGCGCTTCGCGCGGGAGATCGGCGAGCCCTTCACGATGGACTACGAGTTCCACGACGCGGCGCGGACCAAGCGGGTGGCGATCATGGTCAGCCGCGAGGACCACTGCCTCTCCGACCTGCTTTGGCGCTGGCGCAACGGCGACCTCGGCGGCGAGCTGGTCGCGGTCATCTCCAACCACCCCGACCACGCGGCCCAGGCCGAAGCGGTCGGCCTGCCTTTCCACCACGTCCCCGTCGACCCGACCGACCGTGCCGCGGCCGAGCGCCAGGCGCTGGAGCTGCTGCAGGACGTCGACCTCCTCGTCCTCGCCCGCTACATGCAGATCCTCTCCCCCGATTTCCTCCACGACTTCGGGGCGCCGGCGATCAACATCCACCACAGCTTCCTCCCCGCCTTCGTCGGCGCCGACCCCTACCACCGCGCCTACGAGCGCGGGGTCAAGCTGATCGGCGCCACCGCCCACTACGTCACCGCCGAGCTCGACGCCGGCCCGATCATCGCCCAGGACGTGACCCGCGTCGATCACCGCGACGAGGTCGCCGACATGATCCGCCTCGGCCGCGACACCGAGCGCCTCGTCCTCGCCCGCGCGGTCATGGCCCACCTCGACGACCGCGTCCTCCTCGACGGCGAGCGAACGATCGTCTTCTGATGGCCCTGCCGCCCGGCTCGCGCGCCCCCTCGTTCGTCCAGGCCGCCCGCTACCTCCGCGATCCGCTCGGCTTCCTCCCCCGCCACCAGCAGCGCTACGGCGACGTCTTCTCCGTCCACTTCCCCTTCTTCGGGCGGATCGTCTACGTCTCCAGCCCGGAGCTGGTGAAGGCGGTCTTCACCGGCTCGCCGGAGGTCTTCCACGCCGGGGAGGCGAACGCGACGGTGCTGGAGCCGGCGCTGGGACCGAACAGCATCCTCACCCTCGACGACGAGCCGCACCTGCGCCAGCGCAAGCTGCTGCTGCCGCCCTTCCACGGCGACCGCATCCGCCGCTACGGCGAGCTGATGCTGGACGTGACCAGGCGCGAGATGGAGAGCTGGCCCGTCGGCGAGCCGTTCTCGCTGCGCCCGAGCACGCAGCGGATCACGCTCTCGGTGATCCTCCGCGCCGTCCTCGGGATCCACGACGAGGCGCGGGTCGAGCGCGCCGGCAGGCTGATCGACCGCTTCTCCGACCGGGTGACGACTATCACCAGGTACCCGTTCCTGCGCCGCGACCTCGGCCCCGGCAGTCCCTGGCGCCGCTTCCTCACCGCCCGCCGCCGCCTCGACGAGTTCGTCTACGAGGAGATCGCGCTGCGGCGGGCGGAGGCGGCGAGGGGCGAGGGCGACGACGTCCTCTCGCTGCTGCTGCGAGCGCGCCACGACGACGGGTCGTCGATGAGCGACGCCGAACTGCGCGACGAGCTGCTGACGGTGATCGGCGCCGGTCACGAGACGACCGCGACCGCCCTTGCCTGGGCGGTCGAGCGGCTGCTGCGCAATCCGCCGGTTCTAGCGCGCCTGCGAGACTCGATATCCGCCGGCGAGGACGACTACCTGGAGGCGACGGTGAAAGAGACGCTGCGCCTCCGCCCGGTGATCCTCGACGTCGCCCGCAAGCTGACCGCGCCGGCGACGATCGGGGGGTACGAGCTGCCCTCCGGCAGCTTCGTGGTTCCCGCGATCGCCGGCCTCCACTACCGCGAGGACCTCTTCCCGCAGCCCCAGGAGTTCCGCCCCGAGCGCTTCCTCGACGGCAAGGTCGACAACTACGCCTGGATCCCCTTCGGCGGCGGCATCCGCCGCTGCGTCGGCGCCGCCTTCGCCGAGTTCGAGATGCGCCTGATCCTCCGCGAGATCGTCACCAACGCCGACCTCCGCGCTCCCGACCCGGCGCCGGAGAAGGTGAAGGTCCGCAACATCACGATGACTCCACAGCACGGCACGCGGGTCGTGTTGGAGCGCCGGCTGGCGCCGGTCGCCTAGGTCGCCGCGCCCTCGGCTTCCTGCTGCGCTTCCTCCCACTCGGCGTAGAGCTCCTCGACCGCAGCCTTCGCCTCCGTGTGGCGCTTTGTAGCCCGCTCGACCCGACCGGGGCTCGACCAGGCCGCCGGGTCGGCCAGCTCGTCCTCGAGCTCGCGCAGCTTCGCCTCGGCGCGCTCGATCCGGTCCTCCAGCTTCGCCGCCTTGCGGGCCGCTTTCTGCGCCGGCTTCGTGGCGCTGTACTTCTTGCCGCTGCCGGCGGGCTTCGCCGCCGCCTCGGCCTCGGATTCCTCCTCGTCGCGCCGACGCTGGTACTCGGCCCAGCCGCTCGGATGGCTCTCCAGGCGACCCCCCTCGCAGACGAGGGTGCGGCTGCCGACCGCCTCCAGCAGCGCCCGGTCGTGGGAGACGAGGAGGACCGCGCCCTCGAACTCGATCAGCGCGTCCTCGAGCGCCTCGCGGCTCTCGATGTCGAGGTGGTTGGTGGGCTCGTCGAGGACGAGGACGTTGGCGCCGGAGGCGACGAGGATCGCCAGCGAGAGCCGCCGCTGCTCGCCGCCGCTGATGTCCGACAGCTGCTTCTCCACCTCGGCCCCGGAAAAGAGGAAGCCGCCGAGCAGGGCGCGGGCCTGGTTCTCGGTCAACCCGGTCTCCCGCTTCGCCGCGTCGAGCACGGTGCCGCCGCCGGCCGCGGTCTCGGCGTGCTGGGAGAGGTAGCCGATCTTGACGTTGTGGCCGGTGCGGACGCTGCCGGCGGCGGGCTCGCGGTCGCCGGCGAGGGTCTCGATCAGGGTCGTCTTGCCGGCCCCGTTCGGCCCGACCAGGACCACGTGTTCCTCCCGCTCGATTTCCAGGTTCGCCCCCTCGAGCAGCGTCCGTCCCGGCACCTCGAGCTTGCCGTTGACCAGTTTCAGCACCACCCGCCCCGGCCGCTCGGGCGGCTTGAAGTGGAAACGGAGCTGGCGGTCGTCGCGCTTTTCGCGGCTCGGCCCCTCGCGCTTGGCTTTCTCGATCATCTTCACCCGCGACTGCGCCTGGCGCGCCTTCGTCGCCTTGTAGCGGAAGCGCTCGACGAAGCGCTCCATCCGCGCGATCTCCGCCTGCTGGCGCTCGATCGCTTTGCCGAGGGCGATCTGCCGCGCCGCCTGCTCCTGGCGCCAGGCGTGCCAGGGGCCGGCGAAGAAGCGGGCGCGCCCGGCCTCCAGCTCCAGCACCGAGGTCCCCACCGCCTCCAGGAACCAGCGGTCGTGGGCGACGAGGACGACGGCGGCGTCGAGGTCGACCAGGTAGCGCTCCAGCCACTCCAGCGAGGGGATGTCGAGGTGGTTCGTCGGCTCGTCGAGCAGCAGCAGGTCGGGACGGGTGGCGAGGGCGCGGGCCAGCGAGGCGCGGGTCAGCTCGCCGCCGGAGAAGGTGTGGAGCGGCCGCTCGGCCTGCTCTGCCTCGAAGCCGAGCCCGCGGAGGACGGCGAGGACGTCGTCGCGCCAGCGGTAGCCGCCGCCGGTTTCGAGCCGCTGCTGGGCGGCTGCGTAGGCGCGCATCGTCTCCTCGCTCGCCTCGCCCCCCATCTCCCCCTCCAGCCGCTCCAGCTCGACCTCGGTCTCGAGCATGTCGGTGCGGCCGGAGAAGACGTACTCGCCGAGCTTCATATGCGATTCCCGCGGCGGCCGCTGGTCGTGCAGCGCCACCCGTGCCCCACGCTGGACGGTCAGCGAGCCCGCGTCCGGCGCCAACTCGCCGGCCAGCACCCGCAGCAGCGTCGACTTGCCGGCGCCGTTGCGGCCGGAAAGCGTCATCCGTTCGCGCGGCTCGAGCTTGAAGCCGACCTCCTCGAAGAGGAGCCTGCCGCCGACGTAGACGTCGAGCGAGGTTGCGGTCGCGATTGCCATGGCCCGTCCAAGGTAATGGCCCGCGGCAGCGTAAGCTGCCGCCATGGAGCGAGACGAGCTGCGCGCTATCCAGGCGCCGCTTAAGAAGCGCTACGAGCGCTCGCCGGAGAGCGCTGTGCTCACTCTCGAAGCCGAGGGGACGCTGGGCGAAGGGGTCTCCTGCTCGGTGCAAACCGGCCGGGCGATCGCCGAGGCCGGCCTCCATCCCGCCAGCGGCGGCGACGGCACGCTGCTCTGCTCCGGCGACATGTTGCTGGAGGCGCTCGCGGCCTGCGCCGGCGTCACCCTGCGGGCGGTCGCCACCTCGCTCGGGATCCCGGTCGAGGGAGGGCGCGTTCACGCCGAGGGCGACCTCGACTTCCGCGGCACCCTCGCCGTCGACCGCGATGCACCCGTCGGCTTCCGCTCGATCCGCCTCCGCTTCGAGCTCGAGAGCGACGCCAACCAGGAACAGCTAGACACGCTGCTGAAGCTGACCGAGCGGTACTGCGTCGTCTTCCAGACCCTGGCGACGCCGCCGAAGCTGTCGGCGACGGTCGCTTAGACGAGCTTCGCGGCGATCTGCTCGATCGTGCCCATCGTGCGGCGGGTATCGGAGCCGAGCAGCTTCTCGATCGCCTTCAGGTCGAGGCTCGACTCGAGCAGGCCGCCGGCAGGCAGCCAGTAGAGCTCCCGGGCCTCGATCGCCAGCAGGTCTTCATCCGTAGCCAGCGCCAGGACCTTCTTCCTCGTTGCAGCACTCGGCTTCTTCTTCAGGAGCGAGACCTGCAGCTTCCCCTTCGACTTCTCCACCGCTTTGGGTTCGAACGGCTCCTGGGCCGCTACCGCCGCCACCTCCGCGTCGCTGCGGAGGAACACGGGCACCGCGTAGCCAAGCCGCTCTCCCAGCTCGGTTTCGACTCGCGCCGCCAGCTTCGGCTCTGCCTCCCGCTTCGCGGTCGCGAAGATCACGTTGCCGCTGGCGCGGAAGGTCGCCACCTGCTCGAAGCCCATCTCCTCGAAGTGCCGCCGCAGCTCCTCGTTCTTGATCCGCCGCCCGCCGAGGTTCATCCCGCGCAGGAAGGCGACGTAGCGGTCCACGCCGCCGACCCTAGCGACGATAGGCGCCTGCCCCCGCATAGCCGCGGTGGAAGCACACCGCCCGCGGCCTGTTGCGGGGATGGCGCCTCCTTGCGTTCTTGCGGATTCTCTCCAGGGCCCTGTCCAGACGCCACTCTGTCGGCGTGCGCAGCCCCTTCGCCTTGTTGCAGCGCCGGCAGGCGGCGACGAGGTTCGTCGCGTTGGTTGCGCCACCGCGAGCTCGAGGGTCGACGTGATCGACCTCGGCGGTCTCGGCGCCGCAGTACGCGCAGGTCCAGCCGTCGCGTTCGAGGACCGCGCCGCGGAGGATCGGGTGGATGAGTCGCTGGCCCGGGTCGGAGGCGGCCGGATCCCAGTGGAGGAGCGGGTTGGAAGCTGAGGGAATTCGCATGGAGAAGTCGGGCCGCCCCGCCGCGGTCAACTTCGGCCCTTAACCCGGAACTAGGGCGGAGGTTTCGGTCCGCCTTCCATATGCTCGGGCATATCCCCACTAGATTGGAGGCCATGAAACGGTTGATCGTGCTCTTCGTGTTCCTCGTCGCGGTCATTGCCTGGGCCCCAGCTCCCGCTTCCGCGCACTACTGGCGCAAGTGCGGAAGTCAAAACCATCCCGGAGCCGGCTGGTACCACGTGAAGGCCCACAACCTGCACTGCCGGAAGGCCCGTGCGGTAGCTAGGCGCTATACCCATGGGCTCGTCTACAACCCTTCACCGCACCCCTTGGGTTTCTCGTGCCAAGACAGACCTACGGGATACGAGGTTTCCCACGCCGCTTGCCGCCGCGAGGCAGGCAATCGGATCCAGAAGGTGCGATTTATCTTCGGCGCGTAGATGGAGGAACCCCGCTGGCAAGAGCGGGGTTCCTGTTGATGGAGGCGCCGAGATTCGAACTCGGATCCGCGGACGCGGTGCGAGGGTGTCTACAGGTTTAGCTGGCGCTTGATTCTCGTCTCCCGGGGTCCGCGCCAGCGGGCACTGCGGGAGATAAAGCCCCTTCGATGTTCCCTGGCGGTCAGGGCGGTCCGCCTGGGTGAGCCCACTTCTGAAGCCGGTGCCCCTCCCCGTGGGCGAGGGAGGACCGACTCTCACAGCGCTTAGCTTCTAACTAAGCGGCGAGGGCGAACTCATGGTCCGCACGTATTGGTTTGTGCTGGGGTTTAACGAGGCCTCCAGCAACCTCGACCTGCAACCGTTCGCACGAGTCGACCACGTCGAAGCCTGTCGCCCCCGTGCTTGGGAATGCCCTCCAATTGTACGGCGTCGGCACTCTCGGCCTGGGATGATGGGCGCGTGAGCGAGCACCGCTACGACGCGATCGTCCTCGGCGCCGGGCCCGCGGGCGAGGTTTGCGCCGGCCGCCTCGCCGACGAAGGCTGGAAGGTGGCGATCGTCGAGCGCGACCTGATCGGCGGCGAATGCTCCTACTACGCCTGCATGCCTTCGAAGGCGCTGCTGCGCCCGGCCGACGTGCTCGCCGAGGCGAAGCGGATCCCAGGCGTGCCCACCGGTCACGGGGAGCTGGAGACGCCGGCGGTGCTCGCCCGGCGCGACGAGGTGATCCACGACCAGGACGACTCCGGGCAGCTGCCCTGGCTGGAAGAACGCGACATCGACCTGATCCGCGGCAGCGCCCGCTTCGACGGCGAGCGCCGGATCGTCGTCGACGAGCACGCGCTGATCGCCGAGAAGGCGATCGTTGTCGCCACCGGCAGCAAGGCGGCGATGCCGCCGATCGAGGGGCTCGACGAGATCGACCCCTGGAACAACCGCAACGCCACCACCGCGAAGCTGCTGCCGGAGAGCATGGTCGTGCTCGGCGGCGGCCCTGTCGGCAGCGAGCTGGCGCAGGCCTGGGCGAGCCTCGGCACCGAGGTGACCCTGGTCGAGGGCGGCGAGCACCTGCTCTCGCGCGAGGAACCGTTCGCCGGCGAGGAAGTCGGCGAGGCGCTGCGGGAGCGGTTCGGGGTCGACGTCCGCACCGGCTCGAAGGTCGAAAGCGTCGCCGCCGGCGAAGGCGGCCGCGGCATCGTCGCCCGCCTCGATAGCGGCGAGATGGTCGAGGCTGACGAGATCCTGATCGCGGTCGGCCGCACCCCCCACACGATCGATCTCGACCTCGAGGCCGCGGACGTCGAGCCGAACGACCACGGCTACCTCGAAACCGACCGGCGAATGCGGGTCGGCGGCCGCGACTGGCTCTACGCGATCGGCGACGTCAACGGCCGTGCCCTCTTCACCCACATGGGCAAGTACCAGGCCTGGGTAGCCGCCGAGAACCTGCTTGGGCGGGAGACGGCGGCGGTCGCCGAAGGAATCGGCTCCCCCCGCGTCACCTTCACCGACCCCCAGGTGGCAGCCGCCGGCAAGACGCTGAAACAAGCGCGGGAGGCTGGGATCGACGCCCGCGCCGTCGACGCCCCCACCGACGGCACCCCCGGCGCCAGCTTCCAGGGCAAGGGCACGGGCGGCACCTCGCGGCTGATCGTCGACCAGGCAATGGACACCATCATCGGCGCCACCTTCACCGGCTTCGAGACCGCGGACTTCCTCCAGGCGGCGACGGTGGCAATCGTCGCCGAGATTCCCCTCCGGCGCCTACGCCACGCGATCGCCCCCTACCCCAGCCGCAGCGAGGTATGGCTGAAGCTGCTCGAGCGCTGGGAAGAACCGGACGAGTAACGACTCCGAAGTTTGGTGCCCTATAGACACCCAGATCTCGGAATCGTCAGACCGTCGACCTGGTCTTCAGGTCTTCCAGCAACTCAACGGGGAAGCCCGCCACCTGGTCGAGGTCGTCGACCGATTTGAAGCCGCCGAGGCGCTCGCGGTGGGCGAGCAGGCGGGTCGCCTGGGTCACCGAGAGGTTCTGCTCGCGCAGCTGCTCGAAGGTGATCGTGTTGAGGTTGACCTGCTCGCCGCCGGCGGGGGCGCCGAAGCCCGGTGCCGCGACGGGTGCGGGGGGCTCGGCCGCGGGGGGCTGCGGCGGGGGCGGCGGAGTCGGGGGCTCCGCCGGGCTCGGCGGAGGGGTCGGCGGCGCGAAGGACTCTGCCGGCGGAGGGGGCGGGGTCGGCGGGGAGAATGACTCGGCCGGCGGGGGCGGGGTCGCCGGGAAGGACTGGGTGTCGGCGGGGGGCGGGGGCGGCGTCGGCGGTGAGAACGACTGGGCCGGCGGTGGCGGCGGCGTCGGCGGCGCAAAGGACTGCTGCGGCTCGGGTGCGGCGGCTGGAGGCGGCGTCGGCGCGGCCTGACCCCCCTGCACCGAGCGCACCACGTTCTGCTCGGCCTCGGCGGCCTTGCGCTCTGCCTCGCGCGCCCGCTCTTCGGCCTCGGCGACGCTGCGGCGCATCTCCTCCAGCCGCCGCTCCTGCGCTTCCTCCTCGGCACGGCGCTGCTCCAGCCGCTGCGCATCGGCAGCGCGCTCTTCGGCGGCTTTGGTCCGCTCCTCGATCTGCCGCAGGCGCTCCTCGGCCTCTTTCATCGCCCGCTCGCGCGCCTGTCGTTCGTCCTCGAGGCGCTGCTCGGCGGTGCGCAGGTTCACGGGCGGTGCCGGAACGCCCTGGGGCGCCCCTGCCTGCGCGTCCTGGATCGCCGGCGCCCCGAGCTGCTGGTCGGCCTGGGCGCCGATCCGCTGGGTCTCGGCGCGGACCTCCTCGACCCGGTCGCGCACCCGTTGTTCGGCGGCGCGGGGGTCGTAGTCGCCCGGTGCCGGGGTCCCGCCGGGAACGGGCGGGGGCGGTACCGAGGGCACGGCGGCGAGGCCGCCGGCCTGCGGCTGGGCGGTCGTCGCCTCCTCCCAGGGCGGCAGCTGGCCGGACGGAGGCACCTGGCCGCTCGCCTGGGCCTCGGCCACGGCGCGTTCGTTCGCTTCGCGTGCCGCCGCCAGCCGCTGCTCGGCCAGCGCCGCCTCGCGCTTCTGCTTGCCGGTGCCGATCTTGATCCCGAAGAACTTGCGCTGCTTCGGCGCTGCCGGCGCCCCGGCGGCGGCGGGGCCTTCAGCGGCTGCGGGCGCGGGAGCCGCGCCGCCGCGCTTCTGCCCCTTGCGCTGAGCCCGCTCTTCCTTGCGGCGCTGCAGCTCCGCCTTGCGAGCTTCGCGCATCTGCAGTCGTTTCTGCTGCTGTTCGGCGCGCTGGCGCCGCTTGCGGTCCTTTGCCGACTCGCCGGCCGGGGCCTGCCCCGCGACCGGGGGCGGCGCCGAGACGCCTGGGGGCGGCGTCGATTGGCCGGGCGCCGCAGGCGATGCCGCCGCGGCGACGGGCGCCGCCGGCATCGCGGTGGTCTGCGCGGTGGGAGGAGCGGCGGGCGCGGGAGGCGACCCCGGCGGCGGGGTCTGGACGGCGGTGGGCGCACCGGCGCCGGGTCCGCCCGGCTGGGTCGCCTGCCTCTGTTCCTTCTCCTTCGCGCGGCGCTGGCTGATCCGCACGATCAGCAGCAGCAGCAGGATCGCCGCCAGCAGCGCGCCGACGAAATAGGCGGTGTTGTCGCTGACGTAGTCGCTCGCCTTTTCCGGAAAGGAGTCGGCGCCGGCCTGCGCAGGGGCCACCATGAGCACCGCGATCATCCCAGCGACGGCGGCGGGGATTCTCTTCGGAGTCCGCATCGCCCTGCATCCTTGCATGTGATTCGGCAGTTTCAACTTCAACGCATCCTTCCCTTGAACTCGCGCTCGACCTCTCGGCGGACGTCCCGGTCGACGATCTCCCGCCGCCGGTCGCGACCCTCCTTGTTTCGCGCTAAAGCCAGCTCCACCTTCGCCCGCGGTCCTTTGAAATAGATCCTGGTCGGGATCAGCGTCAGCCCTTTCTGGGCGGTTTTACCGACCAGGCGCTCGATCTCCTCCTTGTGCAGGAGCAGCTTGCGCGGGCGCTCGGCCGCGTGGGCGTCGACGGCGGAGTACTCGTAGGGCGGGATATGCAGCTTGCGGAGCCAAACCTCGCCCCCGTCGACGACCGCGTAGGCATCCGTCATCTGCGCCTTGCCGCTCCGCAGCGCCTTCACCTCGGAGCCCTGCAGGACGATCCCGGCCTCCATCTTCTCGACCCACTCGAATTTGTGGCGGGCGCGTCGATTCGTGACTACGTCGCCGGAGGCCGGCTCCCGTTTCTTCTTCTGCTTCTTCGCCATCGCTCAGGCCGCCTTCCCGACCGGCTCCAGCTCGGCCCGGCCGCGGGGGGCGTCGACCCCGGCGACGCGGACGGATATCGGATCGCCGAGGCGCACCCGCGCCCCGGACTCGCGCCCGACCAGCGCCACCTCTGCCTCATCGAGCTTGTAGTACTCGCCGGGCAGCCGTCGCGCCGGCAGCATCCCCTCGTAGACGTCGCCGAGCTCGCCGCCGAAGGAGACGAAGGCGGCGGAGCGGATCACCCCCGAGACCTCGCCCTCGAAGACCGCGTCGAGGCCCCGCTCGCCCAGCTCGCGTTCGAGCAGGTAGGCGGCGCATACGTCGTCGGCGTGGCGCTCGATCTGCAGCGACTCCCGCTCCCGCGCCGAGCACTCGGCGGCGGCGTCGCGCGCCTGCGCCAGCGTCGGCGCCTCCTCCCCCTCGCCCAGCAGCGCCAGCAGCGCCCGGTGGCAGACGAGGTCTGGATAGCGCCGGATCGGCGAGGTGAAGTGGCAGTAGGCAGAGCTGCCGAGGCCGGCGTGGCCGATGTTCCGCTCGCTGTAGTAGGCCTGCTTGAGGGATCTGAGCACGAGCGAGGTATACGCCTCCTGCCCGTGTCCGCGTCGGGCGGCCTCGCGCCGCACCAGCCGGCTCGCCTCGGCGGCGAGGTGGCCGGCCTCCTGGGGCGAGAGTCCGCGGCCCAGGGGCGGCGTCGGCACCCCGAGCGCCGAGAGCTGCTCGAGCAGGCGCTCGACCCGCGCCGCGTCGGGCTGAGCGTGGACGCGGTAGACCGCCGGCACCCGCTCCCGCTCCAGCAGCTGGGCGACCTGCTCGTTGTTGAGGATCATCAGCCGCTCGATCAACCGGTGGGCCTCCGTCTGGGCGACCCCCTGGGCGGCGACGACGTTCCCCTCCGCGTCGAACGCGAACTCGGGCTCGCGGGATTCGACGTCGAGGCTGCTGCTGCCGCGGTGCTCGCCGAGGCCGGCGGCGATCTCCCGGGCGGCGGCGAGCGGTTCGGCCACCTCGGCCGGCGGCCGCCCACGGCCGGCGAATATCCGGTCGAGCTGGTCGTAGTCGAGGCGCGCGTCGGAGCGGATCCGGCTGCGGTAGAAGCGCGCCTTGCGCGGCCTCATGCCCGGCCCCAGCTCGACCTCGGTCGTCACCGCCAACCGCTCCACGCCGGGCGCCAGGCTGCAGGCTTCGCTGGAGAGCGCGTGCGGCAGCATCGGCTCGACCGTGCCCGGTACGTAGGTGCTGTTGCCGCGTCGCCGCGCCTCCTGGTCGAGCAGCGAGCCCGGCTTGACGTGGGCGGCGACGTCGGCGATGTGGATCCAGACCCGGGCGCCGTCGCCCTCCATCTGCGCGGAGACGGCGTCGTCGAAGTCGCGCGCGGTCGCCGGGTCGACGGTGAAGGTCGCCAGCGCGGTGAGGTCCCGCCGCGGACCGCGCTCCCGCTCCGCCCACTTCGCCGCTTCCCTTGCTTCCCCCTCGACCGTGGGCCGGAAGCCGCGGAACCCGAGCTCCTCCTTCAGCAGCCCTTCGACCGTGTCCCGCGCCGGCATCAGTCGCCGACCTGGCCGGCGAGGACGCCGAAGGCGCGCTCCCGGGCCTCGTCGGCTTTCGTCTTGGGGTCGTCTTCGACCTCCAAGTCGGGGTGGATCCCGTGGCTCTTCGCCAGGTTCACCCCTTGCGGCGTGAAGAACTCGCCGACCGACAGCTTCAGGGCGCCGCCGTTGGCCAGGTCCTGCTCCTCCTGGAAGAGCCCCTTGCCGTAGGAGCGGGTGCCGACCACGGTGGAGCCGGCGTCGTCCGCGAGGGCAGCGGTGAGGATCTCCGCCGCCGAGGCGCTGCCGCCGTCGATCAGGACGACCATGGGAAGATCCGAGATCGGGTCGCCCGGAGTCTCGTGGACGCTGTTCCCCTGGGTTCGCGAGCGGGTCCTCACGACGACTTCATCCTGCGGCAGGAACACGTTGGCGCTGAGGACCGCCTCGTCGAGCAGGCCGCCGGGGTTATGGCGGAGGTCGAGGACAATCCCTTCCGCACCCTCCTCTTCCACCTTCTCGACCCCACGCGCGAGCTGGGCGTGGGCGGCTTCGCTGAAGCTGAGCATGCGGACGTAGCCAAGCGTCCTCCCCTTCACCTTCTCGGTGCTGCTGCTGACGTTGGGCAGCGTCACCTCGGCGCGCGTGATCGTCACCTCTTTCGTCCTGCCGCTGCGGCCGTCGCGGACCCCGATCGTCACCTCGGTTCCGACCGGTCCGACGACCTCCTCGCGGACTTCGGCCGAGTCGCGACCGCCAATCGGCTTCCCCTCGACCGAGACCATCGTGTCCCCTGCTTCCAGGCCGGCCTGCTCAGCCGGCGAGCCGGGGAAGACCCTGACGATTTCCGAGCCGGCCTTGACCCGCTTGATTTCGACCCCGATCCCCGAGAAGTGGCCTTCGAGCTGCTGGTTGAATCCTTCCAGCGCTTCCGGGGAGAAATATTCGGAGTAGCGGTCCTCCTCGTTGCCCTGGCGGAGCCGCCTGACCATCCCCTGCAGAGAGGCGTTGCTGAGCTCGCGGCCACCGACCGAGCGGTAGTAGCTGTCTTCGATCGCTTCCGCCGCTTCCGCGGTCAGCCCGCCGGTTTCCTCGACGAAGACGTCCCGCAGCGGTTCCGGCAGCGAGCCCGGGTGCCCGCCCAGCCAGAGCCCGGCGGCCGCCACGGCCACCAGCGCCACCGCGAAGGCCACGGCCCCGCGTGCGCTCACGCCCTCAGACCTTGAGGAAGCGCCGCAGCGTCACGCCCGAGCCGATCGTCGAGACGACGATCGAGGCGGCGAAGAGGATCGCGACCAGGGCCGGGAAGCCCAAGGTCGAGTTGTTCTGCGCCGAGAGGAAGGCGAAGGTGTCGCCCAGCGGGTCGACGATCGTGACCTTTCCAATCCACAGCACAAGTATTGCCAGCGCTCCACCGGCGAAGCCGACGATGACTCCCTCGATCATGAACGGCCAGCGGATGAACCAGCGGGTGGCGCCGACCAAGCGCATCACCTCCACCTCGCGCCGGCGGGTGTAGATCGAGAGCCGGATCGTGTTCCCGACCAGCATCAGCGAGGCAAGGATCAACAGCGCCGTGATCACGGTAAGCACGATCCTGAGCGCGCCGGTCACTTCCTCGATTTCGGCCGTGGCCTGTTGGCGGTCGAAGATGTCGCTGACGATCGGCGAGAAGTACTTGCTGCCACCCTCGCCGGTTTCGATCGCGGCGCGGATACCGGCGAGGTTGGCCGCGTCGTCGGGCGTGACCCTGAAGCTGGCGGGCAGCGGATTGCGGTTGAGCGCCGAAGTCAGCTCCTCGGACTTCTCGGTCCCGAGGGTCTCCCGGAGTTCCTTCAGCGCCTGCTCTTTCGTGATGAACTCGACCGACGCGACGTGCGGCAGGGCTTTGAGCTGGCGTCCCAGATCCGCGATTTCGACTTTGGTCGCGTCGGCATAGATCGAGGTCTGGATGTTCAACTCGCCCCGGACCTCTTCGCTCTTCGCCTGGGTGGTCTGGAAGATCGGGATCAGCATCCCGAGCAGGACGACGGTGACGACAGTGGTCACGATCGCCGCCAGGCTGGGGGCGCCGTTGCGCCTCAGCGCGCGCAGGGCCTCCTGGAAGAAGAAAACGAGTCGTCCCATCTCAGCTCAGGTGGTCGTGGTCGGAATGGCCGTTGGTGAGCGGCTCGCCTTCGGCGCCGACGCCCATCTCGGCCCGCATCCGCAGGCCGAATTCGGTCGTCGACTCCTCGGTGTAGCCGCCGGAGACCTCGTCGCGGACGACGCGGCCCTCGAAGAGCTCGACCACGCGCCGCTGCATGTTGTCCACCATCTCGCGGTCGTGGGTGACGACGACGACCGTCGTCCCGGTCTTGTTGATCCGGTAGAGCAGCTGCATGATCCCGATCGAGGTGACCGGATCGAGGTTCCCGCTCGGCTCGTCGGCCAGCAGCAGCGGCGGGTGGTTGACGAAGGCGCGGGCGACGGAGACGCGCTGCTGCTCGCCGCCGGAGAGCTGGTCGGGATAGCTGTGGAGCTTGGTCGAGAGGCCGACCAGGCGCAGCGTCGCCGGCACCTGCTCGCGGATTTCGGCGCGGCTGGCGCCGATCACCTGCAGCGCGTAGGCAACGTTGTCGTAGACGGTGCGGTTGGGCAGGAGCTTGAAGTCCTGGAAGACGGTGCCGATGTTGCGGCGCAGCAGCGGGATCTTCTTCTCCGGCAGCTGGCCGATGTCTTTGCCGGCGATCTTGACCGAGCCTTCGGTGGCCTCGAGCTCGCGGATCAGCATCTTGATCAACGTCGACTTGCCGCAGCCGGTCGGGCCGACGAGGAAGACGAACTCGCCGCGGCCGATCGCCAGGTTGACCCGGTCGAGGGCCATGTGGCCGCCCGGGTAGACCTTGGTCACGTCGCTCAGCTCAATGATCGGCGCGCGCCGCCCACGGGGGCGTCGCGGCTCCTCGGAGCCCTGGTTCTTCTTTTTTCGGATCGCCATGCGTGGGGTGCCTTCTGCGAGGACAGGGTGACTCCTCCGCCTCCTCGACCCCGCAAGATCCCGCCCACGCAGGCGATCTTTCAGTTGCCGAAGGCGCCTACCCGATCGCGACCATGCGCTCGATCGGGATCCGTGCCCGCTCGGCGATCTCGGCCGGGACGCTGACCTCGAACTTCATCTCCCGCAGGCTGTCCCGCAGCTTCGGCAGCGTGATCATCTTCATGTACTTGCAGGTGGCCATCCGGTTGGCCTCGATCAGGTTCGCCCGCGGGGCGGCCTGCTGCAGCGGGTAGAGCATCCCGTTCTCGGTGGCGACGATGAACTCGCCGTCGGGGTGGGCTTCGACGTGCTTCTGCATCCCCGAGGTCGAGAGCATGTGGACGCCCTCGGGCGCGATGTCGCCGGCGGCGACGTACTCCATCGCCTGGGTCGAGCAGCCGCACTCGGGGTGGATCAGGAACTCGGCGTTGGGGTGCTCGGAGCGGGTGCGGGCGATGTCGAGCGGCTTGATCCCGGCGTGGACGTGGCACTCGCCGTCCCAGACGTGGAAGCGGCCGCGGCGCTCGGGTTCTTCGACCAGGCCGGTCTCGCGCTCGACGAAGGCACCCAGCCACATGTCGGGGCCGAAGAGGATCTCCTGGTTGGGGCCGTGCTCGGCCCAGATGTGGCGGACGACGTCGACGGCGTTGGAGGAGGTGACGCAGTAGTCGGTCTCGGCCTTCACCTCGGCCGAGGTGTTGACGTACATCACGACCAGGGCGCCGGGGTGTTCTGCCTTCCAGGCGCGCAGCTGATCGGCGTCGATCGAGTCGGCGAGCGAGCAGCCGGCGTCCGGATCGGGGATGAGGACGGTCTTCTGCGGCGAGAGGATCGAGGCGGTCTCGGCCATGAAGTGGACGCCGCAGAAGGCGATCGCCTCGGCCTCGGCCTCGGCCGCCTGGCGCGAGAGACCGAGCGAGTCGCCGCGATAGTCGGCGACGTCCTGGATCTCGGGCAGCTCGTAGTTGTGGGCGAGGATGACCGCGTTCCGCTCCTGCGCGAGCACGCGGATCTCGTCGCTGATCTCAGCGACCTGCTCCGGGCTCAGCTCCGGCGCGTTAGTAGGTTGGATCGTCGGGAGCTCCTGCATGAGCCCTTCCTTTCCTGATGTTCGCCGGCGGGACAGGGTCCGGACCGGTCGAATGAACGTCTCACAAGTCTAGCCGACGAAAGCCTCCATCTAGCCTGTCTGACATGCCCGAGCTGCCCGAGGTCGAGATCGTTGCCCGCCGGCTGAACGCCGCCCTGGCTGGAAGCGAGGTGGAATCGGCGCTGGCGCCTGGGATGAACGTGATGAAGACCTTCGACCCGCCGTTGGACTCGCTGGCGGGACGCAAGCTGACGGGGGTGCGCCGGATCGGCAAGATGCCGGTCGTCGAGTTCGGCGACCTGGCGCTGCTGCTCCACCTGATGTCGGCGGGTCGCCTGCGGGTCTTCGACAAACGTGCCTCGCTCAAAGACAAAGCCTCCAGGGTGCTGATCCGGCTGACCGACGGGCGCGAGCTGCGGCTGCGCGAGTACGGGACCAAGCAGCGCGCCTGGGCGAAGCTGCTGCCGGTCGCTGCGGTGGCCGAGGACGAGATGGTCGCGAGCCTCGGTCCCGAAGCCTGGCCCCCTCCCCCGCTCGAGGAGCTCGCCGCGGCGATCGACAAGCCGCGCCACCTGCACCCGCTGCTGCGCCACCAGAAAGACATCGCCGGAATCGGCCGCTCCTGGGTCGACGAGGTCCTCTGGGAGGCGCGCCTCTCGCCGTTCAAGAAAGGCTCGGAGCTGGATCCCGACGAGGTCGAGCGCCTGCACGCGGCCCTCCACGTACTCGGCGATGCGATCGACCACTACGAGGAGACGACCGGGCCGGAGGTGCCCGACAAGGTGCCGATGCCGTTGAAGGTGCACAAGCGCGAGGGCGAGCCCTGCCCCCGCTGCGGGACCACGATCGAGGCGGTCTTCTTCTCCGAGCACCAGACGAGCTACTGCCCCCAGGAGCAGACGGGGGGGCGCGTCCTCAAAGATCGCCGGCTCTCGAAACTCCTGAAGTAGCTAGGAGAGCTCGAGCAGCATCGAGAAGTCGAGCGTCGCCGCCGAGTGGGTGAGCGCGCCGATCGAGATGAACTCGACGCCGGTCTCGGCGATCTCGCGCACGTTCTCCAGCGTCACGCCGCCGGAGGCCTCGAGGGAGACGCCGTCGGCGCCGCCGGCGTTCTCGTCGCGGAGGGCGACGGCTTCGCGCATCGAGGCAGGGCTCATGTTGTCGAGCAGGAGGCGGTCGACCCCCATCCCGAGCGCGTAGGCGGCCTCGTCGAGGTTGCGGACCTCGACCTCGATCGCCTTCTCCGGCTGGGCGTTGCGGGCGGCATAGACCGCTTTCGCCAGCCCGCCGGCGGCGGCGATGTGGTTCTCCTTGATCAGGATCGCGTCGTAGAGGCCCATGCGGTGGTTGATGCCGCCACCGGCCGCGACCGCCGCCTTCTCCAAGTGCCGCAGCCCCGGGGTCGTCTTGCGGGTGTCGAGGATCGTGGTGCCGGTGCCGACCACGGCCTCGGCGTAGCGGGCGGCGAGGGTGGCGACGCCGGAGAGGTGGCCGAGGAAGTTGATCGCGGTCCGCTCGGCGGCGAGCAGGGCGCGGGCGCTGCCGCCGGCGATCAGCACCTCGGCCGGCACGTCCTCGCGCCACTGTCCCTCGACGACGAGGTTGTCGACGTCCTCGACCCCGCACTGGCGCATCGCCTCGGCAACGACGGCGAGGCCGTAGACGACGCCAGGCTCTTTCTGCACGATCCGGGCGCGGGCGCGGGCGTCCTCGGGCACCGTTGCCTCGGAGGTGATGTCCCCGTCGCCCAGGTCCTCGGCCAGAGCCCGGCCGACCAGCTCCTCGATTTCCCCCGCTAGCTCGATCATCGGCGGAGCCTATATCTCACGTTTCGTCGTTCAGCCACGTTTAATCCCACAGAGTGACCGCGCTGCCGCCCTTTCAAACCGTCCTGGACGAGCATTCCGCGGCCGTGATGGCGATCTTGCAGGGGGCGGTGGGCCGAGACGGTGCCGAGGACTGCTTCCAGGAGACCTTCCTGGCGGCCTTGCGCGCCTATCCGAAGCTCGGCGACGCGAGCAACCTGCGCGGCTGGCTGCTGACGATCGCCCACCGCAAGGCGATCGACCATCACCGTGCCCGTGGTCGGGCGCCGGTTCCGGTCGCGGAGGTGCGGGATACCGCCGTCGAGGACGGGGTACCCGAGCACGATCCCGGCCTCTGGGCCGCGGTCGGGGCGCTGCCCCCGAAGCAGCGGGCGGCGGTGGCCCTGCGCTACGGCAGCGACCTCCCGCACAGCGAGATCGCCGCCGCGCTGGGCTGCTCGCCCGAGGCGGCGCGCCGTTCCCTGCACGAGGGACTGAAACGACTGAGGAAGGAGCTGGGATGACGACCGCAACTGAGAAGTCGATCGAGTTGGCCACCATCAACAGATTCAGGGGGCGGGCGGCCGCCGAGGGCCTGCTCGACGTCGCCTACACGGCCACCGACTCCCCCTTCGGCCCCCTGCTGCTGGCCAAGACCGAGCGCGGCCTGGTCCGGGTCGGGCTGCCGAACCAGGACGCCGACGCGCTCCTCGCCGACCTCGCCGCCCGGGTCTCGCCGCGGGTGCTGGAGGCGCCGCAGGAGCTGGACGAGGTGCGCCGCGAGCTCGACCTCTACTTCGCGGGCAAACTCGACCGCTTCGACCTGGCGCTCGACTGGCGCCTCAGCGGCGGATTTCGCCAGCGGGTCCTGCGGGCGATCAACAGAATCCCCTACGGCCAGACCCGCAGCTACACCGAGATGGCCCGCAAGGCAGGCAACGAGCGGGCCGTCCGCGCCGCCGGCACCGCCTGCGGCAGCAACCCGATCCCGCTCGTCGTCCCCTGTCACCGCGTCCTCCGCACCGGCGGCGCCCTCGGCGGCTACGGCGGCGGCCTGCCGATGAAGGAGGCGCTGCTGGAGCTGGAGGGGGTCCTGGACGGAAGCGGCAAGACCTAAAGCGGGTCTCCCGTCGCTCCGATGAAGGAGCGATGCGCAGGCTCCTTCCCCTCCTCCTGGCTCTGCTGCTGCTCTCGCTGCTGGCCGGCGCCGCTTCGGCGCAGGCGCTGAGCGTTCCAGGCCTCCCCGGGGGATCCCTTCCCGCGGCCGAAGACGAACCCGAAGAACCGGAAGGCGAAGAAGTCGAAGAACCCGAAGCCGACGAAGACGGCTGCGCGATCGAAGGCGAAGAAGACATGGAGCAATGCGCCGAAATCGCCGCCGAAGAACGGGAATCCGAAGAAGCCGAAGAGTGCGTGATCGAAGACGCTACGGCGAAGCTCGTCCCGCACCCCGGCAACGGCACCGTCGAGCTGACGATCCGCTACGAATCCCTCGCTCCGGTCGCGGCCTTGGTCGAGGCACGGCTGCGCGGCTCCAAGGGCAAGCTGCGCCTCGGGGCCGACCACGCCCATCTGCGCCGCGCCGGCGTCTACCGCAAGAGCTTCGTCCTCGGCGAGAGGAAGATGAGCCGCGCGCTCGGGGCCCGCGAGTTCGAGGTCGAGCTGCGGGCGCTGAACACTCCGCGCTACTGCCGGCTCGACCTCACGGGAGCACCTCGTCGAGCCAAGCGCTCGCTTCGCGCAGGTGCGCCGGGTCGATCTGGTGACCGAGGTCGGACTCGCGGTAGGTCAGCTCGAGACCGCCCTCGCTGAGCAGGTCCCGCGCTCGTTCGGCGAACTCGATCCCGATCACCGGGTCGTTGCGGCCGTGGCTGACGAAGGCGCGGGTGCCGGTGCGGTCGGCAAGGGAGGGCTCCCAGCCCTCGACGGTGGGGACGAAGCCGCTGAAGGCGAGGATGCCGGCGACGGGGGGCCGGTCGGCCCCGAGCCCCATCGCGTAGCTCATCACCGCCCCCATCGAGAAGCCGGCGAGGACGGTGCGCTCCGGGCCGATCCCGCTCTCCTCCCAGAGCCCATCGTGCAGCGCGGCCAGCGCCGCCCGGGCAGCCTCGAAGCTCTCCCGGTCCGGGTAGCCGACCCGCGGCACCAGGTACCAGTGGTAGCCGGGCGAGCCCGCCAGCTGCAGCGGCGCCCGCGGCGTCACCACCCGCAGCCGCCGCTCGGGATCGAGGAGGTCGGCGAGGCCGAGGAGATCGCGCTCGTCGGTGCCGCGTCCGTGGTGGAGGACCAGCAGACCCTCGGGGTCGCCCGCGGCCGCCCGTTCGAGCTGCAAGAGCGGCGCCATCAGCTGGCCGAGGCGGCGGCGGTCTTGTTCAGGTAGTCGCGGACGAACTCGTCGATGTCGCCGTCGAGCACCCGCTGCACGTCGCCGACCTCGTGCTCGGTGCGATGGTCCTTGACCATCGTGTACGGGTGCAGCACGTAGCTGCGGATCTGCGAGCCCCAGGCGACGTCTTTGACCTCGCCGCGCGCCTTGGCCAGCTCTTCGGAGCGCTTGCGCTCCTCCAGCTCGATCAGCTTCGAGCGCAGCAGCTGCATCGCCACCGCCTTGTTCTGGGTCTGCGAGCGCTCGTTCTGGCACTGGACGACGACGCCGGTCGGGACGTGGGTGATCCGCACCGCCGAGTCGGTCTTGTTGACGTGCTGGCCGCCGGCGCCGGAGGCGCGGTAGGTGTCGATCCGCAGATCCCCCTCGTCGATCTCGACCTCGACGCTGTCCTCGACCACCGGGCCGACGTCGACCTGCGCGAAGCTGGTATGGCGGCGGGCCGACGAGTCGAAGGGGGAGATCCGGACCAGGCGGTGGACGCCGCGCTCGGCGGCGAAGAGGCCGTAGGCGTTCTCGCCGCGGGCGATGAAGGTGGCCGACTTGAGCCCGGCCTCCTCCCCCGGCGAGGCCTCGACCATCTCCACCGCGAAGCCGCGCCGTTCGGCCCAGCGCAGGTACATCCGCAGCAGGATCTCGGCCCAGTCCTGGGAGTCGGTGCCGCCGGCGCCGGCGTGGACGGTGACGACGGCGTCGCCGGCGTCGTACTCGCCGGAGAAGAGGCGGGCCTCCTCCAGCTCGGCCAGCCGCCGCTCGACCGAGGAGAGCTGGGTGTCCAGCTCCGTCGCCATCTCTTCGTCCTCCGCCGCCATCTCGGCCAGGTCGCCGAGATCGGCGACGTCGGACTCCAAGCCGCGGAACAGCTCCAGGCGCTTCTGGGCGCGGGCGTGGGCGGCCGAGGTCCTGGCGGCGGCCTCCTGGTCGTCCCAGAAGCCCGGCTGCCCCATCTCCTCCTCGAGCCGCGCGGCTTCGGCCTCTAGCGCAGCGGGGTCAAAGGTAGTCCGAGAGCAGGGACAGCTGCTCCCGGACGGCGGCCAGGCGAGGAGCGACGGGTTCGTTCTGAGTCTCGGCCATGAGCACAGGTTATTGGGCTGTGGGGGTGGAGGATCTGTCAGACGCGTCGATTGCGAAGAAGCGCACCTATTGCGGTCCTTCGCGGTCTCGTGAACGCTAGAAGTAGATGCAGTTCTGGAGTTCGAACGGTTTCCCCAATCTGTGAATTGGGGCAACCGTCGATTCACGCGTCCAGGCGAAGATGCCTTCGCCTTCGATTTCGTAGGTCATCCTGCGAATCGCATCCCAGAATTCTTCGGCAGCGTTTGCCTCTCCTTCGGGCAGGCCCACCGCTTCCATCTCCTCCAACTGCTTCCTCATCGCGGGAACGATGACGGTGTGCATGGTTTCGATCGTCCCCACAGCGCCTTCCGGTTCGCCAGTTTCCTTGGTCCGCTGCCGGTAGGTCTCCTTAAGGCCTTTGTTGATCTTTTCCTTCCACTTGACGCAGACTTCCTTGGACTTTTCGACGAACTGCTCATGCGACACGATCCTGGGGGGCGCAGAGGCGGAGGTGGCGGCCGTGCCGTCGTCTCCCCCACAGCCGTAGAGGCCTAGCGCCGAGGCGGAGACGAGGATCACCAGCGCCCCGGCAGCCCGAAGTGTCCCCGTTAAGAAACTCATTGAGTATTCGGAATGATAATCACCTCACGTCCTAGATGTAAGACCCAGCAACGTTGGTCAGCCCGGCGAGCCGAGCCCTGGGCGGCCTGTGGCTGAGAGAGCCGTGCGGCCCACGCCCGTTATTGATCTGGGGGCTTCTGCACCCCAGCCCTCAAGGAGGCCCGGATGAACAATGTTGCAAGGAACTAAAGCGGGACACTAGGCGCCTGGAACCCGCGCCGTGATGATCCAGGTCGAGGCCGGGGCGAAGACGCCGTCGGGCTGCTCGAAGTCGGCGATCGCGGCCCGGACCTTGGCGGCGATCTCGGGGCGGATCTCGTCGACGCGGTCGCCCCAGAGGCGGAGGATCTCCCCGGCCGGGCCCAGCGCCATGCCGAACTCGACCGCCTGGTCGAGGTCGGCGCCCACCTTCATCGGCAGGTCGCAGCGCCTCAGCCCGATCTCCTCGAAGCCGGCGATCTTCAGCTGTTCGGAGACGGTGTCGGCGTTGGCCATCGAGAAGGGCCCCGGCCCGCAGGTCGGTTCGTCGGTCTCCTCGGGATGCTCGAGGTACTCCTCGACGATCTCCTCGGCCCGCCGCACCCACTCGTTGTCGAGCTTGCGCCGCCAGACGACGGCGGTGAAGCGCCCGCCCGGCTTCAGCGCCGCGGCAACGTTGCGCAGGGCGGCGACCGGGTTGGCGAAGAACATGATCCCCATGCGCGAGAAGGCGTAGTCGAACTCCTGCGGCAGCTGCAGCGTCTGCACGTCGGCGAGCCGGAACTCGACGTTGGCGAGGCCGGCCTCCTCGGCCTCCGAGCGGGCGGTCTCGATAAACGGCGCCGAGACGTCGACGCCGAGGACCGAGCCCTCGTGGCCGACCAGCTCCGCCAGCCGCTGGGTCGTGTCGCCGAAGCCGCAGCCGATGTCGATCGCCCGCTCGCCCGGCTGGGGCGGGTTCGACCGCATCGCCACCTCGCCGTGGGCGCCGAGACCGCCGGTGGTCAGGTCCCGGTACTTGAGGAAGATCTCGAAGAGCGGCCCGCTCCAGGCCTCGGTGGCCTCGGCGTTGTCAGGCGCGACGGAGCTCATCCGTCCCATCGTAAGCCGCTGCCGCGCCGCTGGCTAGGGGTGGGCGAAGCGGTATTGGCGCAGAGCCTCGTCGCGGCTGTCGTAGGGGCGCCAACTGCGAATCTTGTGGTCGCGCAGCTCGAAGGCCCAAGCCATCGCGTCGATGCCGGCGACGCTCTCGTCCTCTTCCCAGTGCCAGCGCCGCAGGATCAACGCCACGGCGCGACCGCCGCCGCCCTCGGTCCCGTCCTCGTAGAGCTCCTCCAGCTCGATCGTCTGCTGCACCCCGCCCCGCGCCCGCGTCGCCCAGACCCGCGCCGCCTCGATCCCCTTCCGCAGCCCACGGCTGGCGTGCAGCTCCACCTCGGGATCGAGCACGGAGACGAACGCATCGAGATCGCGCTCGTTGAACGCCCTGATGAACTCTCTTACTGGATCAGTCATTCCTGAGGGTGTGGGACCAAGCAGGTCGGTGGACACAGGGAGGCCGACGAGGGGAGCGCACAGTTAGTGCGTGACCCGAAGGCGGCCGACCGAGGACGCCGAGATGCGCCGGTCCCACGCCCTCAGGCGCCGTGGCACTTCTTGAACTTTTTGCCCGACCCGCACCAACACGGGTCGTTGCGGCCGATGTTCTCTTTGTCGTCTTTGACCACGGTCTCGACGATCTCGCCGTTGCCCGGGGACCCGGCGTCGGCGGCGGCGACGTCGGAGGCGGCCGCGCCGCTGGTGGCGACGACTTCGCGCAGGGCCGAAGGCTGGTTCTCGGCGGTGCCGCCGGAGTAGGCGAGTTTGCTCGCCTCTCCCTCCCCGTTGGTCGCGGCGACGGCGCCGGCTTCGGGCTGGACTTCGATCTCGGCCCGGAAGACCAGCTTCGAGAACTCGTCCCAGATCGAGTGCAGCAGCTCTTCGAACATCGAGTAGCCCTCGTTTTTGTAGGCGACGAGCGGGTCGATCTGGGCGAAGCCGCGCAAGTGGATGCCTTCCCGCAGGTAGTCCATGTCGTAGAGGTGTTCGCGCCAGCGGTTGTCGATCACCTGCAGCAGGATCGAGCGCTCGAGGTAGCGCATCAGCTCCTCGCCGAGCTGCTCTTCGCGCTCGTCGTAGGCGTTCATCACGTCGTCGTCGAGCGCGTCTTTGAGCTGCTCGCGATCGACGGTCTCGGGCGCGAGGCTGGAGACCTCGACGCCGACCGGCCAGATCTGGCGCAGCTGGGTCTCCAGCTCCTCCAGATCCCAGTCCTCGAGGATGTCGCCGGCGGTGTACTCCTCGACCAGGCGCTCGACGACCGCCTCGAGTTCGTCGCGGGCGTTCTCGGAGATGTCGCGGCCTTCGAGGATCTCGCGGCGGTATTTGTAGATCACCCGCCGCTGCTCGTTCATCACGTCGTCGTACTCGAGGACGCGTTTGCGGATCAGGAAGTTCTGCTCCTCGACCTTCTTCTGGGCATTCTCGACGGTCTTCGTCAGCATCTTCGCTTCCAGCGGCACTTCGCCGCCCTCGTCATCGGTTGGTCCGAGTTTGTCGAGGATGTTGTAGATGCGGTCGCCGGCGAAGAGACGGATCACGTCGTCTTCGGCGGAGAGGAAGAAGCGGGACTCGCCGGGGTCGCCCTGGCGACCGGAGCGACCTCGCAGCTGGTTGTCGATGCGCCGGGACTCGTGCCGCTCGGTGCCGCAGATGAAGAGGCCGCCGAGCTCCCGCACTTCTTCGGCCTCGGCCTTGCACTGCGGTTCCAGCTCGGCCGTCTTCTCGGCCAGCGCCTCCTCGTAGCCCTCGCTCTCGTGGGTGATCCCCTGTTTTTTCAGCTCGGCGATCGCCAGGTGCTCGGGATCGCCGCCGAGCTTGATGTCGACGCCGCAGCCGGCCATGTTGGTGGCGATCATCACCGCGCCTTTGCGGCCGGCTTGGGCGATCAGCTCGCCCTCTCGTTCGGCGTGCTCGGGCTTGGCGTTGAGGACCGCGTGTTTTACCCCCTGGCGTTTGAGCGCTCCGGAGATCATCTCCGAGACCTCGACCGAGACGGTTCCGACGAGGACCGGCTGACCCGCCTCGTGCCGGCTGACGATTTCGTCGAGAACGGCCTGCCACTTGCCGTCTTTGGTCTTGAAGATCTGGTCGTTCTGGTCGAGCCGGACCATCGGTTTGTTGGTCGGGATCTCGACCACGGGCATCTCGTAGATCTTCATGAACTCGGTCGCCTCGGTGAGGGCGGTGCCGGTCATCCCGGAGAGCTTGTCGTAGAGGCGGAAGTAGTTCTGGAGGGTGATCGTCGCCAGGGTCTGGTTCTCCTCCCGGATCGCCACCCCCTCCTTCGCCTCGACGGCCTGGTGCAGCCCCTCTGACCAGCGCCGGCCCTCGAGGATGCGGCCGGTGAACTCGTCGATGATCATCACCTCGCCGTCGATCACCGCGTAGTCGTCGTCCTTCTTGTAGAGGGACTCGGCTTTCAGCGCCTGGACGAGGTGGTTGACGAGGCTGCCGTGCTCGCCCAGGTAGAGGTTGTCGACGCCGATGAAGTCCTCGGCTTTCTTCACCCCGCGCTCGGTCGGCGCCACCGTCTTGTGCTTCTCGTCGTACTCGTAGTCGTACTCGGCGTCGGTGGTCTCGCGCGATTCCCCCAGCGATTTCAGTTTCTGTTTCGCCGGCACCCCGACCATCTGTTTCGCCAGGCGGGCGAAGGTGTAGTAGGTCTGCGCTGCCTGTTCGGGCTGGCCGGAGATGATCAGCGGCGTCCGCGCCTCGTCGATGAGGATGTTGTCGACCTCGTCCACGATCGCGAAGTTGTGGTCGCGCTGGACGCAGTGCTCGAGCGCGTCGGCCATGTTGTCGCGGAGGTAGTCGAAGCCGAACTCGGAGTTGGTCCCGTAGGTGACGTCGAGCGCGTACTTGCGCTGGCGGGTGGCGTGGTCGTCGCCGTCCTGGAGCGCGTCGACGCTGACCCCGAGGGCGTCGTAGATCGGTTTCATCCATTCGGCGTCGCGGCGGGCGAGGTAGTCGTTGACGGTGACGAGGTGGACGCTCTTGCCGGCGAGGGTGTTGAGGAAGACGGGCAGGGTCGCGGTCAGGGTCTTGCCCTCGCCGGTCCTCATCTCGGCGATGCCGCCGTCGTGGAGCACCATCCCGCCGATCAGTTGGACGTCGTAGTGGCGCTGGCCGGTGCTCCGCTTCGAGGCCTCGCGGCAGAGCGCGAACGCCTCCGGCAGCAGGTCGTCGAGGGACTCGCCGTTGCGGGCGCGCTCCCGCAGGGAGTCCGCCTCAGCGCGGATCTCCTCGTCGGAGAGCGCTTCCATCTCCGGCTCGAAGCGGTTTATCGCGTCGGCGCGCTTCTGGTAGGACTTGAATTTCCGCCCCTCCCCAGCCCGCAGCGCCTTCGTTACGAGGTCCATCGCTGGCATTGGTCAAGAGTAGCGGTGCCGGATTAATTGCCCCTTGCTCCCTTCCGCCAAGGGGGCTACTCTCGTGCCAGAACCCACAAGGAGGCACTCATGCGGATTGAGATTCGAGGCCGGAACGTCGAGATGACCGACGAGCTGCGTGAGGCGGTGCGGAAACGCTTTCAGCGGCTGGGACGCCAGGTCTCGCCGCTCGCGACCCTGGAGGTGGTGCTCTCCGAAGAGCGCAACCCGCGGGTCGCCGACAGCCAGGTCGCGGAGGCGACGTTCTACTTGAAGGGGGTGACGCTGCACGCCCGGGAGTCCAGCCCGGAGATGACCCACTCGGTGCACGAGCTTGCCGAAGACGTCAGCCGGCAGGTGAAGAAGCACCGCGAACTGCGTCGCAAGCGCCGTCGTACGCGGCGGCTTGTCGACCAGATGCGAGGCCGCCCGGCCGAGGCACGGCCGTAGGGCCGCGGAAGGCACTAAAGGCGCCGGGCGAAGGTCACCGCAACCACACGGGACGCCCCTCCGGCCCGCAGCGCGCGAGCGCAGGCCGTGAGGGTCGCCCCGGTGGTCAACACGTCGTCGACGAGCAGGGCGCTGCGCGGAGCAGCGCCTTTGGCGTTGATCCGGGGCGGGTGCCCGACCCGCTCCGCCCGCCGCCGTCCGACCTGCCGCCCTCTGCCCCGCCGCTCCAAGCAGTGCGATAGCGGCATTTCGAGCCGCGCCGCCAACCCGGCCGCCAGCTCCCCCGCCGGATCGAACCCCCTGTGCCGCAACCGCGGTCGCGCCGGCGGCACCGGCACGACCGTCCCGCTCAGCATGTGAGCCGGCGCCAGCCATTCGATCCGCTCCGCCATCAGATCCGCCACCGGCAGCAGCCGCCGGAACTTCAGCGCCGCCACCAGCTCCCGCGCCACCCCTTCGTAAGAGGCCGAAGACCAAACCTTGTCCAACCCCGCCGGCCCGTTCCCCAAAAACGGATCCGCAGCCGCCAGCCGCCTCCCGCACCGCGTGCAGACCACCGCCTCCGAGCGGCAGCTCCGCCCACAGGCCGCGCACAACGGCGGCACCAGCGCCACCCCGATCGTCGGCAGAAGATCCATGCCACGACCCTGCCGAGCAAAAGCTCACGCGTGGCGCGCAAGAAGCAAATCTTGTGAGGCAACTTCGTGCCGGAGTTGAGACCTCGTCGGATCCCTCAGCGAGACCAGCCGAAGCTAGAAGCGCATCCGACTTTGACCACAGCGGACTGTGGCTAAATCCGGCTGCGCTTTTCCGAGTCTCTTCATGGAGGGCCTGAGGACACCAGACCAAGGTTCCCGCCGATCTCGACTGGAAGATCATCACTCATGGAAGCTCTCGTGAATGCAGTCTCAGAGTTCCTCGCGGCAATTTTTGCCCGCTTCGGGTACGTGGGCCGAGCGCGGCGACGGGCGCATATTCGAGAAGACCTTGCCCTCCTCGATGACATCCGGAAGTCGGACGCCTACGGAGCTCAAAGCCAAACCGCGGTCTACCTCCACGACCACATCAACCGAGAGGTTGCCCACTATTCCGGCATTGAGCTGAAGCACAAGCGCAAGATCCCCTGGGGCACGGTGATTCTCTCGATCCCAATTGGCCTGATCTTTGCTTTCTGGACGTACAAGATCGTGGACGACGGCTTTTCGTGGCTCTCATTGTTTCCAGGCACCGCAGCCGCCTTTTTCCTCATAGGCGGGTTTGGGGTGCTTTTGACTGGTGATGACTCGGAGCAGCAGGAAGATCAAGACGAGGCCTCTAGTTAGGACGCCCGGGTCAGGCAGACGACTGACGGCTCCCTAGGCGCTTGCAGGAGGGTGCCGGTGCCCCTCCGCAGGAATGTTCGGCGATATGCAATCTGTCTCTTGCGCGGCGAAGCCGCGCAGCATCTTCTCCCCGACCGCTAGGGAGGGGAGGTCAATTCCGGAGGAGGGGCACCGGCACCCTCCCCCACCGCTACTACGGACGAGCCCCCGCGATCGCGCCGATGAGGACCTGCCGCGCCGGAACCTCGGCGTTTGGCAGGGCGATGACTTCTTTCAGCCGCGCCCCGTCGCCGACCCTGACGTTGTCCCCGATCACCGCCGGCCCGTCGATGCGGACGTCGTCGCCGATCTCGCAGCCGGGTCCGAGGAGGACTGGGCCCACCAGATCCGGCTCGCCCTCCATCCGCTCGCCGCTGCGGTACCCGCTGACCAGCTCCCCCTCGCGGTCGACCTGCACCGCCCCGGTGAGGGCGTCGACGTTGCCCTCGCGCAGCTCCTCGAGGTTGCCGATGTCGTTCCAGTAGGCGTCGATCTCATGCGAGTAGAAGGGGACGTCGCCGTCAAGAAGGCGCGGGAAGACGTCCATCGCCCAGTCGGCGAAGCCGGGCGGGTCGCCCTCTCCCGCCGCCTTGCTGGTGCCGGGCTCGGGGAAGAAGTCGAAGATCTCCTTGCGGAACATGTAGATGCCGCAGTTGGCGAGGTCGGAGAGGGCTTCGGAGGGGTCTGGCTTCTCCTGGAAGCCCTGGATCCGCCCGTCGGCGCCGACGATCGCGACCCCGAATTGGCTCGTGTCCTGCACCCGCTTCATCGCCAGGGTGGCGATCCCGTCATGGGACTCGTGGAACTCGCGCATCGCGGCCAGGTCGATGTCGGTGAGGGCGTCGCCGCTGATGATCAGGAAGGAGTCGCCGAGGAACCCGGCCGCGTTGCGGACGCCGCCGGAGGTTCCCAGCAGCTGCTCCTCGCGGCTGTAGGAGAGAGAGACCCCGCAGCCGCCGCCGTCGCCGAAGTAGCCCTCGATCAGCTCCGGGAACCAGTGCAGGTTGGCGATCGTCTCGGTGAAGCCGTGGCGGGCGAGCAGGCGCAGGATGTGCTCCATCACCGGCTTGTTCAGCACCGGGACCATCGGCTTCGGCATCTCGTAGGTGATCGGCCGCAGCCGCGTCCCCAGTCCCGCCGCCAGCACCATCGCCCTCATGCCGCCATGCCCTCCTTCAGCTTGTCGATGGCGACGATGCTGCCGGGGTCGACGCCGCGCAGGCTGGCCAGCTCCATCGAGACGAGGTCGCCGAGCAGGGTCGCCCAGAGCAGGCGCTCGGCGCGGGTGGCGCCGGCGGTCTCCAGCCGCACCACCGTGGCCCCTTCGGCCTCGATCAAGCCCGCGGTCAGCTCGAAGCGCTGCCGCTCGCGCGGATGCTGGTCGCAGTCTTCGAGGAAGACCGCCGACATCGGCCCGGCGGCCGCGACGGGCGACCAGCCGCAGATCTCGTTGTGGTCGGCCTCGGGCAGCTCGGAGTAGAAGGCCGGCGCCTTCGCGTTCTCGTTGATCTGGGTCTTCCAGCGGCGCGCCACCGGAGCCGTCAGGTCGCTGCCGTAGACGACGGCGGCGGCGCCGTCGAGCGCCGCGGCGACCTCGCCCGCCCGCGTTCGCAGCTCGTCGCGCCGGACCTCGATGAAGGCCGCGGCGGCGTCGATCTCGGTGCGGATGCGGGGCCCGACCCCGGCCAGCGCCGCGGCCTCGGCGGCGATCGCGAACATGTAGGCGACGGCGAAGCGGGGCTGGAAGATCCCGGGCAGGCCGATCACCGACACCCCGCCGGCGCGCGCCTGATCGACCAGCTGCCCGCCGGTGCTGGCGACCAGCCGCCGCGCGCCCAGCACCTCGGCCGCCTCGAAGCAGGCGAGCGTCTCCTCGGTGTTGCCGGAATAGCTCGAGCAGAGGACCGTCCACTCCGGCGTCGCCCAGCTCGGCAGCTCGTAGCCGCGGATCGAGACCATCGGCCTGGTCAGGCGGTCGCCGAGGGCAGCGGCGGCAAGGTCGCCGCCGATCGCCGAGCCCCCCATCCCGCAGATCATCAGGCCGGCCGAGTCGGCCGGCTCCAGTCGCGCCGTTTCCACCCGCCAGAGGGCGTCGCGGAGCTGGTCGGGCAGGCCGAGGACGTCGTCGAGGAGGTCAGCCATCAGGCCGGGACTCTTTCATCTCGGCCGATCACCGCGTTGACAAGCTGGGCGCCTGGCTCGACCTCGGCTCCGGGAGCAAGGATCGAGCCACGGACCAGGGCGTCGCGGCCGACCGTGCAGCCGTCGAGCAGGACCGAGTCCTCGACCTTGGCCCCGCGAGAGACGCGGCAGCCGCCGGCGACCACGGCTCGGGGGCCGACGCTGGCCCCCTCGTCGATCGCCGCGTCGGCGGCGACCAGCAAGCCCGGCGCGGTCGGGCGCACCTGCGTCTCGACCCGCTGCTCGAGGATGTCCCAGCTCGCCTGCAGGTAGCGCTCGGGGGTGCCGATGTCCATCCAGTAGCCCTCGAGCAGGAGCCCGCAGAGCCCGTCGCCGACGAGGCGCGGGAAGACTTCCCGCTCGATCGAGACAGCGCGGCCGGCCGGAACCAGGTCGAGGACCGAGCGCTCGAGCACGTAGGCGCCGGCGTTGATCTCGCCCGGAACGGTCTCGCCTGTCTTCTCGAGGAACTCCAGCACCCACCCCTCCTCGTCGCAGCTGACCAGGCCGTAGGCGGAGGAGTCATCGACCGGGTGCAGGCCGATCGAGGCGCGGGCGTCGCGCTCCTCGTGGGCGCGCAGCAGCGCCGAGAGGTCGAGGTCGGCGAGGACGTCGCCGTTGAGGGCGAGGAAGCGGTCGTCGAGGTGGTCTCCGAGAGCCTCGGCGGCGAAGCGAATCGCCCCCGCCGTGCCCAGCGGCTCGGGCTCGGCGACGTAGGTGATCTCCACCCCCGCCCGCTCCTCCTCGCCGGCCAGCGCCTCGCGCAGGACGTCGGGGAGGAAGCCGCAGGCGAGGACGACCTCGGTGACGCCGTGGCCGGCGAGCCACTCGATCGCGTAGGCGAGGAAGGGCCGGTCGACCAGCGTCACCGCCGGCTTCGGCACGTGTGTGGTGAGCGGCCGGAGGCGGGTTCCCTCACCTCCAACTAGGACTATCGCCTGCACTAGGAAGCCGGAGCGGGAGCAGAGTTCACGGTGCGGCCAATCCCCTCGTACTCGAAGCCTGCACTCGTCAGCGCCTCCGGGTCGAGGAAGTTGCGGCCGTCGACGACCAGGGCGCGGTGCATCCGCTCGGCGGCGGCGGCCCAGTCGAGCTCTGCGAACTCCTTCCACTCGGTGACGAGGACGGCGGCGTCGGCGCCCTCCAGCGCCTCCGTCGCCGAGCCGGCCATCTCGACCGAGCCGAGCAGCTCGGCCGCGCGCCCGGCGGCGACGGGGTCGTAGGCGACGACCTCCGCCCCCTCGCCCTGCAGCCGTGCCGCCAGCACCAAGCTCGAGGCCTCGCGCATGTCGTCGGTATCGGGCTTGAAGGCGAGGCCGAGCAGGGCCACCCGCTTGCCGATCAGCGAGCCGAGGTGCTTCTCGAGCTTGCCGACGACGCGCCGCTTCTGCAGCTCGTTGACCTCGATCACCGCCGTCAGCAGCTGGAAGTGGTAGCCGGTGTTCCCGGCCAGCATCTTCAGGGCGCTGACGTCCTTGGGGAAGCAGGATCCGCCGTAGCCGATCCCGGCCCGGAGGAAGGAGCTGCCGATCCGCTCGTCCAGACCCATCCCCTTGGCGACCTCGCCGACGTCGGCGCCGACCTCCTCGCAGACGTTGGCGATCTCGTTGATGAAGGAGATCTTCGTCGCCAGGAAGGCGTTGGAGGCGAGCTTGATCATCTCGGCGCTGGCGACGTCGGTGCGGAGGATCTCCCCGCCGAGCGGCCGGTAGAGGCCTTCGACGGCGTCGGCCGCCGCCTCGTCGCCGGGGTCGGCGCCGACGACGACGCGGTCGGGGTCCATGAAGTCCTTGACCGCGGTCCCCTCCTTGAGGAACTCGGGGCAGGAGACGTAGGAGAGGCCGGGCATGTCGCGACGGATCGACTCGCCGGTGCCGGCCGGGACCGTGCTCTTCATGATCAGGACGTGGTCGCTGTCCTCGGGCAGCTCCTGGACGACCGCCCGCACCCGCGAGAGGTCGGCGTCGCCGGAGTAGGTCGGCGGCGTGTCGACGCAGACGAAGAGCAGCTTCGCCCCGGAGAGAAGCTCGTCCATGTCGGTGGTGAAGGTGAGGCGCTCGGCGTTTCGCCGCAGCAGGTCCTCCAGTCCGGGCTCGTGGATCGCCACCTCGCCGCGGGAGAGGGAGTCCACCTTCTCCTGGACGATGTCGCGGGCGATCACCGGGTGTCCCAGCTCGGCAAAGCAGGCAGCGGTGACGAGGCCGACCCAGCCGACTCCGATGACCCCCACGGTGCTCTTCTGCTCGCTCATCCCCTGCTCCTTCCAGCCTCGTGCCGCTTCTTCTTCTGCTTCGGGACGATCACCTTCGCCGACCGCGCCATCCCGATCATTTGATCGTTGCTCAGGGTTCGCAGCAGGTCGTTGGAGATCCAGTAGACGTTCTCTCCGCGACGCCAGGCGACCATCTTCACATTTTCGCCATCGACGTAGATGTCGTAGTCACGCCCGTTTATCGTCTTGGTCAGGCTCGGATCCTCAAGAATGGGCGGATCCGCCCAGCCGCGGATCCCCTGGACGCCGAAGTAGTGCGTGCCGTCGGACATTTCCGCTACCAACACCATCCGGTAGGCAAGGTGGCGGTCGCCGTCTTCGTCCTTGAGGTTGTAGACGTAGGGGTCGACGACCTTCTCGTAGGGATCGCTTTCGACGAACCGGGCCCCTTCCGGGAGCCGGGTCGGGTAGTAGATCGGGAAGAAGCCGCGGGCTCGGCGGGAAGCGATCTTCGCCTCCGCTTCGCTGGCTTCGCGCGCCGGGACGAGCCCGTCGCTGCCGGCCTCCACCGGTTCGAGCTTCGGCTTCTTCTCCTTGCTCTTCTGCTTCTTCGGCTTCTGCTGCTTCGCGTGCTTCCTGCCGGCGGCGAGTTCCTGCCGGTGCCGGTGCTGAGCGGCTTTCGCCTCCTTCACGGTCTCGCCGCCGAGGAATTCCCGCACCGCCGCGTCGAGCGCGCTTTCGGTCGTGTAGACGAAGCTGGGACCGAGTTCGGCCGGGAAGTGGACCTCGTTGATCGTCGAGTTGCGCGAAGCGCCGAGCAGCTTCAGGACTTCCAGCAGGGTCTTGCCGTCGCTGATGTCGGAGGTCGTGTAGTCGGTGAAGGCCTCCACCAGTTCGCCCTGGTCGAAGACCAGGTCCTGGAGCGAGATCCGGGAGCGGGCGGCACTGAGGAACTCCTGCTGGCGGGCGGAGCGGACGATGTCGGTGTCGGTGTGGCGGTAGCGGACGTAGGCGAGGGCTTTCTTCCCGCACATCAGCTGGTAGCCGGGCTGGACGTTGATTTCGGCGTACTGTTCGGAGGGCGGCACGCCTTCGTTGGAGTGGTAGTAGCGGCGGTCGACGTCGGCGTAGACGCAGCCGATCGCGTAGACGCCCTGGGCGAAGCCGAGGAAATCGACGTTGACGATGTGGTTGATCGGCAGCCCGGTCAGCGACTTGACCGTCCGCAGGGTCAGCTTGGTGCCGCCGTAGGAATACGCTTCGTTGAACTTGCCGGTCCCGTAGCCGGGAATTTCGACCTTGAGGTCGCGCGGGATCGACATCATCGAGATCAGGCCCTTGTCGGGATCGAGCCGGACCAGCATCGTCGTGTCGGAGCGGCCCGGGTCTTCGTCTTCGTTGGCGCGCTTGTCGGAGCCGATCACGAGGAAGGTCTGGGCGCCGCCGTCGCCGGCGTCGGCGAGGAACTTGTTCAGCCGCTTCTGCAATATGTCGTTTTCGGGACGGATCGCGTTGGCGATGCTGTCGAGGTAGAGCAAGCTCGCGGTGGCGGTGGTCGCCGCGGAGACGGCGACGATCAAGACGGCGGCGAGGACGAACCGCCACCAGAAGCGCTTCGGCTTCGGCGCCGGCTCCCCGTCGCCGCTCGGCGGCGGCTTCTTCGGCGCCCAGCCCGGGATCGGCTCAGTCATCGGCGAGTCGGCCTGGGATCGCCCGCAGGAACGACTCCAGCGCCTGGCGGTAGGTATCCAAGGAGGAGACCGAGACCCACTCGTCGGGCCCGTGGTGCCCGGCCCCGACAGGGCCGAACTCGACCGCCGGCACGCCCACCCTCAGGAAGGAGACCGCGTCGGAGGCACCGTCGCGGCCGACGCTCATCGGCTCCCCGTCGTGATGCTCGGTCACCGAGGTGCGAAGGGCGCGCACGAAGGGGGAGTCGCGGTCGACGGTCGCCGGCGGCCTCGTCAGCAGCGCCTGCACCTCGATCCCGCGCAGCTCGCGGACCTGGGCGAGGATCTCCCGCGGGTCCTGGTCCGGGAGGTAGCGGATGTCTACGTCGATCACGCATCGGTCGGGCACCTTGTTGAGAGCGTCGCCGCCGACGATCCTCCCCAGGTTGATCGACGGCCGGTCGAAGAGCTCGGAGCTGTGCCGGGCAAACGGTAGCGACTCGATACTGCGGAAAACGTCGATCGCGTTGAGGACGGCGTTGTCGCCGAGCCAGGGCGTCGCTCCGTGGGCGGCCGTCCCCGCCACCTCCAGGCGCAGCGCCAGCACCCCCTTGGCCTCGATTCCGATGTGGAGGTCGGTCGGCTCGCCGGTGATCGCGAAGTCTCCGGTGAATCCCGTATCGACGAGATGGTCGGAGCCGCGCTCGGACTCCTCCTCGGACTCCTCGTCGCCGACGATCCCAAGCCGCACCCGCACCCGCTCCTGGTCCCGCATCGCCGCGGTCACCATCATCATCGCCGCGATCGCGCCCTTCATGTCGTAGGCGCCGCGCCCGTAGAGCCGATCTCCATCGACCTTCGGCTGGAACTGCCCCGCCGGCGCCGATACCACGTCGATGTGCCCGTGCAGCACCACCGTCGGCGCCTCCTCCGGCCCGACCTCGGCCATTACCACCGGCAGCCCCCGCACCTCGGCCCCCCGAGTCTCGATCCCCCGCGCTTCCAACCACCCCTGGATGAACCCCGCAGCCTCCGAAATCCCATCCGGCTCACACGTCTCAAACGAGATCAACCGCTGTGCAAGAACAACCAACTCCTCAGTCATAGGCCCGAACCCTAGCCCGGAGAACCATCCCGCCCGGAGAGGGGAGCGGGTACCCCTCCGCAGGAATGTTCAGCGAAATGCAATCTGATTCATGCGCGGCGAAGCCGCGCAGCATGTTCTCCCCGGAGCGCAGCGAAGGGGAGGTCAATTCCGGAGGAGGGGTACCCGCTCCCCTCATCCCCCGGCGATCGAAAGGAACGCTTCGGCCCGGTCGCGGTCTTTTTGCGCCCGGGCGTGATCGGCGCTGCCCTGCTCGGACTCCGACAGCCGCTGTTCGGCGTCGGCGAGCTGCTCTTTCAGGGTGCCGCCGTCGAGGTTCTCGGGCGGGATCGCCTCCTCGAGCAGGAGCCGGGCGCGGTTGCCGTAGACCTGCAGCCAGCCGTGCGCCTGGGCGTAGGTTTTCGTCTCCGAGTCGGAGAGGTGAAGGCGGAGCTCGGTCGGTCGCAGCGCCGCCAGAACGGGGGCGTGGTTGGCGAGGATGCCGATTTCGCCGGTCTCCGTCCGGGTCGAGACCTGGCGAGCTTCCCCGCTCCAGACCTCCCCCTCCGGGGTCAGCACTTCGACGTCGACCATGTGCTCCGCCGCCATCGGTCAGCCCCTAGGCGGCGGCGCCGGACTTGGCGTTCTCGAGGACCTGGTCGATCGAGCCCTGCATGTAGAAGGCACCCTCGGAGAGCTCGTCGTGCTCGCCGTCGAGGATCTCGCGGAAGCCGCGCACCGTCTCGGCAACCGGCACGTACTCGCCGGAGCGGCCGGTGAACTGTTCGGCGACGAAGAACGGCTGCGAGAGGAAGCGCTCGATCTTGCGGGCCCGGGAGACCGTCTGGCGGTCCTCGTCGGAGAGCTCGTCGATGCCGAGGATGGCGATGATGTCCTGGAGCTCCTTGTAGCGCTGCAGGACCTCCTGGACCTCGGTCGCCGTCCGGTAGTGCTCGTCGCCGACCACGTCGGGCTTGAGGATCGTCGAGGTCGAGTCGAGCGGATCGACCGCCGGGTAGATCCCTTTCTCGGAGATCGACCGCGAGAGCGCCGTGGTGGCGTTGAGGTGGGCGAACACCGAAGCCGGGGCCGGGTCGGTGTAGTCGTCGGCCGGGACGTAGACCGCCTGGATCGAGGTCACCGAGCCGCGGTCGGTCGAGGTGATCCGCTCCTGCAGGCCGCCCATCTCGGTCTCCAGCGTCGGCTGGTAGCCGACCGCGGAAGGCATGCGCCCGAGCAGCGCCGAGACCTCGGAGCCCGCCTGGACGAAGCGGAAGATGTTGTCGATGAACAGGAGCACGTCCTGCCCGCCCTGCTCGCGGTAGTACTCGGCCATCGTCAGCCCGGAGAGAGCGACGCGCAGGCGCGCGCCCGGGGGCTCGTTCATCTGGCCGAAGACGAGCATGGTCTTGTCGATCACGCCCGACTCTTTCATCTCGAGCCAGAGGTCGTTCCCCTCGCGCGAGCGCTCGCCGACGCCGACGAAGGCGGAGAGGCCAGAGTGCTCCTCGGCGATGTTGCGGATGAGCTCCTGGATCAGCACGGTCTTGCCGACGCCGGCGCCGCCGAACAGCCCGACCTTGCCGCCTTTGGCGTACGGGGCGAGGAGGTCGATGACCTTGATCCCGGTCTCGAGGATCTCCTGCGTCGGGGTCAGGTCGGAGGCCTTCGGGGCCGGGCGGTGGATCGGCCAGCGCTCGCCGTCCTCCAGCTCCGGGCCGTTGTCGATCGGCTCGCCGAGCAGGTTGAAGATGCGGCCGAGGGTCGCGTCGCCGACCGGGACCGTGATCGGGCCGCCGGTGTCGGTGACCGCGGCGCCGCGCTCGATCCCGTCGGTGGCGTCCATCGCGACCGCGCGGACGCGGTCGTCGCCGAGGTGCTGCTGGACCTCGCAGACGAGGACGGCCGATTCGCCGTCGCCGTCGCCGGCGCTGGTCTCGATCGTCACCGCCGAGAAGATCTCCGGCAGCTTGTCCGGGAAGACGGCGTCGATGACCACTCCGGTCACCTGCTCGACGCGCCCTACGTTGGTTCCGTTTCCGTTGCTCTCAGCCATGGGTTCCTTTTCTCGTCGCCAAATTCGATTCGTCGTCTAGCCGAGCGCCTCGGCGCCGCCGACGACCTCCAAGATCTCCTGCGTGATCTCCGCCTGACGGACCCGGTTCATCTCCAGGGTCAGGTCGCCGATCATCGTCTCCGCGTTCTCCGCCGCGTTTCGCATCGCGGTCATCCGCGCGCCCAGCTCCGAGGCCGCCGACTCGAGCAGCGCGCGGTAGACGGAGATCGTCACGTACTCCGGGATCAGCCGCGCCAGCAGCTCCTCCGGGTCGGGCTCGTAGATCCACTCCGAGCGGCTCTGCGCCTTCTCGGCATCCGTTTCCTCGTCTTCGGCGGCGGCCTCGTCGTCGGCGCCCTCGCCGATCACCTCGGCCTGCTGCAGGGGCAGCAACGTCTGGCGCCACACATGTTGCGTCAGCGGCGAGACGAAGCGGTTGTAGATCAGCTCGACCCGGTCGAGGTCCTCGTCGACGTAGCGCGCGGTCAGCGCCTCGCTGATTTCGCGGGCGTTGGCGAAGGCCGGACGGTCGGTGAAGCCGACGTAGGAATCGGTCACGTCCATCTTGCGGAAGGTCAAAGCGGAGACCCCCTTGCGGCCGACCACGGCGAAGGTGGGCTCGGCGCCGTCCTCGCGGACTTTCTGCGCCATCCGCATGCCCTCGCGGATGATGTTGGAGTTGAAGGCGCCGGCGAGGCCGCGGTCGCCGGTGACGAGGACGATCCCGACGCGTTTGACGTTCTCCCGCTCTTCCAGGACCGGGACCCGCGGGATGCCGCCCGCCTGGGCGGCGGCCCGGCGGGTCAGCTTGCGCATCCCCTCGGCGTAGGGCCGCATGTCGGAGATCCGCTGTTCGGCCCGCCGCAGGCGCGCCGCCGCAACCATCTCCATCGCCCGCGTGATCTTGTTGATGTTCTTGACCGACGCGATGCGGTTCTTGACTTCCTTCTGCGTTGCCATAGGAACGTTCCCCCGCGGCGCTAGGCCGGGGTCGCCGCCTCCTCGTCCTCACTGCTCTCGGGCGCGGTGTCCGAGCCGGGGGTCCGGGCCGGGGCCTCGCGCTCCTCTTTGGAGTGGACGCGGTCGGACTCGCCCTCCTCGAGCGGGTCGCCGTGCTCGTCGAAGTCGGCGCCGAAGTCGTCGACGAAGTCAGCGATCGCCTCGCCGAGCTCCTTCTCGTCGTCCTCCTCAAGCTTCCCCGTCTCTTCGATCCGCCCGAGCAGCTCGGACTTCTCGGAGTGCAGGCGGGTCCGCAGGTCGGCGAGGAACTCGCCCACGCGCTCGACTTTGATCCGGTCGAGGTAGCCGCCGGTGCCCGAGTAGATCGAGGCGACCTGGTCGCCGACCGAGAGCGGTTCGCGCTCTTTCTGTTTCAGCAGCTCGACCAGCCGTTCGCCGCGGGTCAGCGCTTTCTGGGTCTCGGCGTCGAGCTCGGAGCCGAACTGGGCGAAGGCCTCGAGGTCGCGGTACTGCGAGAGGTCGAGGCGCAGTTTTCCGGCGACCTTCTTCATCGCCTTCGTCTGCGCGTTTCCACCCACCCGCGAGACCGAGATGCCGACGTTGATCGCCGGCCGGACTCCCGAGAAGAAGAGGTCGGACTCGAGGAAGATCTGGCCGTCGGTGATCGAGATCACGTTGGTCGGGATGTAGGCGGAGACGTCGGAGGCCTGGGTCTCGATGATCGGCAACGCCGTCAGCGAGCCGCCGCCGAGCTCGTCGTTCAGCTTCACCGCCCGCTCCAGCAGGCGCGAGTGCAGGTAGAAGACGTCGCCCGGGTAGGCCTCGCGGCCCGGCGGGCGCCGCAGCAGCAGCGACATCTGCCGGTAGGCGGAAGCGTGTTTGGTGAGGTCGTCGTAGACGCAGAGGGCGGCTTTGCCGTTGTAGAGGAAGTACTCGCCCATCGCGCAGCCGGCGTAGGGGGCGATGTACTTGATCGGCGCCGCCTCGTCGGCGGGGGCGGCGACGATGATCGTGTTCTCCATCGCGCCGTTTTCCTCCAGCGTCTCTTTCAGCTGGACGACGGTGGACATCCGCTGCCCGATCGCGACGTAGATGCAGATCAGGTCCTTGTCCTTGTTGTTGATGATCGTGTCGATTGCGATCGCGGTCTTGCCGGTCTGGCGATCGCCGATGATCAGCTCTCGCTGGCCACGGCCGATCGGGATCATCCCGTCGATCGACATCAGCCCGGTCTGGACGGGTTCCTCGACCGGCTGGCGCTGGACGACGCCGGGGGCTTTGAACTCGGCCGGGCGGGTCTCGGTGGTGGCGATCTCGCCGCGGTCGTCGAGCGGGCGGCCGAGCGGGTCGACCATGCGGCCGAGCAGCGCCTCGCCGACCGGGATCTCGAGCAGCTTGCCGGTCCGTTTGACCGTGTCGCCCTCGACGATCTGGTCCCAGTCGCCGAACAGCACGGCGCCGACGTTGTCGGCCTCGAGGTTCAGCGCCAGGCCGGTCACCCCGTGCGGCAGCTCGAGCATCTCCAGCGCCATGCAGTTGTCGAGCCCGTGGATGCGGGCGATGCCGTCGGCGACGGACAGGACCGTGCCGACCTCGGTGAGGTCTGCGGAACCGGTATCCAGTCCCTCGATCCGCTCTCGCAGGATGCTTGCGATCTCGTCGGGCTTGATCTCCATCGGGTGCTCTCTGCCTCCTTACGCCGCGGTGGCGACGCTCTTTCGAAGTTTCTCCAGGCGACTGCGGATGCTCGCGTCCAGGACCATGTTGCCGACCTGCAGCACGATGCCGCCGAGGATGTCGCCGTCCACCTTGCTGGACAGGTCGACCTCGTCCCCGGTCTGGCGTTCGACCTCCTGGCCGATTTTCTCGACGACCGCCGGGTCCAGCTCGACCGCGCTGATGACGGTGACGTCGATACGGCGGTTCTCTTGTTTCCAAAGCTCCTCGAACTCGCGGCGGATGCGGAAGATCTCCGTCATCCGCTGCTTGTCGACGAGCAGCTCGAGGAAGTTGATCAGCTCGGGCTCGGCGCCCGTGATCGCCCTCGCGATCCCCTCCTGCTTCTCGGCCGAGGAGAGGTAGGGGCTGAAGAAGAAGACCTGCAGCTCGCGGTCGCGGTCGACGGCGTCGGCGATCTGGGCGAGCTGCTGCTGCAGCGCGTCCAGCTTGCCTTTGTCGCGGCCGACCTCGAAGAGGGCCTCGGCGTATACGCGAGCTGCGTCGGCCATCTAGTTCTTCTCCGACCCCGACAGCGTCGAGAAGTCGACCTCGCCTAGCGCCTCCTCGACGAGGCGTTTCTGGTCCTCGGCAGTGAGGGATTTGCGCGTCACCCGCTCGGTGGCGAGCACGGTCAGGTCGGCGACCTCCTGGCGGATCTGGTCGAGCGAACGACGCGTCTCCGCTTCGATGTCGCGCTTGGCGGCCTCGACCAGCTCCTCGCGTTTCTCCTTGCCGGCGGCGGCGGCCTCGGCTTCCGCGGTCTCGGCCGACTTGCGGGCGCGGGCCATGATGTCGTCGGCCTGCTCGCGAGCCTCCGCGAGGCGGGCACGGTACTCCGACAGCAGCTCGTCGGATTCCTTGCGCTGCCGCTCGGCGGCGTCGATCGACTCGCTGATCATCTTCGCGCGTTTGTCGAGCGCTTCCTGGATTTTCGGGAAGGCGACCTTGCTCAACACCCACATCGTGATCAGGAACAGGACCAGCGTCCAGATCATCAGGCCGAGGCCCGGGCTGACCAGGAAGCTGCCGCCGCTTTCCTCGCCGTGCTCCGCCGCCTCTGCGGCCAGCGGGACTATGTAACCGAGCAGCTCCATACGGGCCTAGGCGAGGAAGAAGGCGATCAGACCGAAGATGAAGGTGTAGAAGGCGACCGCCTCGGTCAGCGCGAAGCCGAGCCAGCGGATGCTTTCCAGGTCGCTTTTCATCTCCGGCTGACGGGCGACCGACTCGATCTCCTTACCGAAGATGAAGCCCACGCCGATACCGGCGCCGATCGAGCCGAGCCCGGCACCGACGCCGAGGGCGATCGCTTTGCCAGCGCTTTCCACGGCTTCGCTGGAGACCTCGGCAAGAGGAAGAACAGTGGGATCCATCGAGTGTTGCTCCTTTTCTAGTGAGAGGCGGAGGTCGCTCCGCCGATGTAGATAGCGCTAAGCGTCGAGAAGATGAATGCCTGCAGGGTCGCCACAAGCCCGACCTCGAAGATGAAGAAGGCGAAGGCGAGCGGGAAGGTGAGCGCCCCGAGGGCGGCGATCCCCAGCAGAACCGCCAGCCCGCCGCCCATGAAGAGCAGCAGCAGGTGGCCGGCGAGGATGTTGGCGAAGAGACGAACGGAGAGAGAGATGAGCCGCACGAAGTGGGAGATCACCTCGATGACGAAGATCGCGCCCTTGCCGACCGGGCTCATCTCCTCGAGGCCGGGGGGCAGCCAGCTCTTGAAGTAGGGGCCGGCGCCCTTCGCGCGGATGCCCTCGACGTGGTAGGAGAGCCAGACCACCAGCGTCAGCACCAGCGGGATGGCGATGTTGGCGGTGGCGGCGTAGATCGCGAAGGAGGGGATCTCGAGGCCGCCGATCGAGAAGGTGTGCTCGGTGTTGGTCGGCAGCGGCAGGAAGCCGAGCATGTTCGAGAACCAGATCCAGAAGAAGAGGGCGCCGATGAAGGGGAACCATTTGCGGGCCAGCTCGCCGTGGAGGCTGCCGCCCGTGATCGTGTTCTTCGTCAGGTCGTAGGCCATCTCGACCGCCGCCTGGACCCGGTTCGGGCGGTCGACCATCCGCCGCGCGATCCAGACCATCACCGCGATCGTCAGGAGGCTGGCGAGGACGAGGTAGAGGACTGCCTTGTTGATGCTGAAGTCGATCCCGGCGAGGTGGATCGAGACCCATGGTTCGAGTTTGAACTCGTTCTGGGGCTTGAAGGCTTCGTTCTTGCCGTCGTTGCCGAAGATCAGCAGCAGGAGGATGCTGACGGCGAGGTAGACGCCGAAGCCGATCAGGACCTTGGCCTTGGTGCTGAGACCCTTCTTCTCGGGGTCGCTGTTCCCGGTGGCGCCGCCCGGCGCCCCCTGCACGGTTGCCGACTCCATCTCTACGCCGCTCCCTTGACCTCGGGTTGGTCGTCGAACAGGTGCGTCAGCCCCTGCGCGGCGAAGGAGATCGTGAAGAGGGCCAGCAGCAGGAGGGCGGCGGCGAGGCCGGATTCGCGATCGGCGACGCCGACCAGGAGCACGCTGGTCGCCATCAGCCAGACGCGGCCGAGGCCGCTGCCGGCGACGATGCCCATCGCCTTCTGGCGGTTGCCGGCGGCCAGCTCCTGCTTCATCCGGCGCTGGGCGAGCATCTGGATCCCCCGCTGCGTCAGCCAGGCGCCCGCGGCAACCGCGTATCCGAGCAACGGGAAGCCGCCGAGCAGAAAGACGGCGAGCGCGACCAGCAGCGCGATTAGATCGACGTACTTGGGAGGAGACATAAGTCAGGAAAAGGAGGAGACAGCGCCCGGCTCGGGGCAGAGCCTGCGCATAGGTGACTATATAGAAGAGGCCCCGGGAATGGCTCTGTGGAGCCAGTTCGTGAGGGTTGCCACTACTTGATCGCCTCGAACTCCCCGGTCTCCGGATCGACGGCGGGGAAGGTCCCGGTCTCCAGCTCCCGCTCGACGGCGTCGTTGACCTCGTCCAGATCGGGGCCGGGAGCGCCGGCCTGGCGGCGCAGGGTGACGAGCTGGCGGAAGCGGGTTTGGCGCAGCTTGAGGATCTCCAAGACCTCGACCAGGTAGACGCTGGCAGCCAGGGCGAGGACGCCGAAGAGGGCGATCACGGCGGTCCAGAGCGGGTCGAAGTTGCCGTGGTCGTCGCTGTAGGGGACGAAGCGGAGCGCCAGCGCGAGCAGCGCCATCACAGCCGTCCAGCCGTAGAGGTAGAGCAGGGTGCGGCGCTGGGAGAAGCCGATGTCGGCCATCCGATGGTGGAAGTGCCAGCGGTCGGCTTTGTAGATGGGGCGGCCGTATTTGAGGCGCTTGGCGACGACGAAGCCGGTGTCGAGGATCGGCACGGCAAGGATGATCAGCGGCAGGAACAGGGCGACGACCGCGTTCGTCTTCAGCGCCCCCTGCACCGCCACCGCCCCCAGGAGGTAGCCGAGCAGGTTGGAGCCGGTATCGCCCATGAAGGTGCTGGCCGGCGGGAAGCCCCAGCGCAGATAGCCGAGGGCGGCCCCGGCGACCATCGCGGCGAGGACGCCGGCGGCGGTGCGGTCGAGCGAGAGGGCGATCGTCGCCAGCGTCACCCCGGAGATCACGGCGACGCCGGCGGCGAGGCCGTCGACGCCGTCGATCAGGTTGATCACGTTGATCACGGCGACGATCGCGATCACGGTGCCGACGTCGCCGAGGTGGATGACCCCTCCCCCGGGCAGGGTGAGGAGGTCGACGGTTCCCGGCGTGAGGCGGCCGAAGAAGGGAAAGGTGAAGTTGTCGACGGTGACCCCGGCCGCCACAGGGATGACGACGGCCGCGGTTTGCCCCAGCAGCTTCACCGCGGCGGGGAGGTCGAAGATGTCGTCGAGGACGCCGACGAGGGCGATCGCCACCGCCCCGATCAGGATCGCGTGGCTTTCGCCGTCGCTCGGAAGGAACAGCAGCCCGGCGACGAGGACGCCGCCGAGGATCCCGAGACCGCCGAGCTTCGGCGTCGGGGCGAGGTGGAGCTTGCGCTCGCTGGGGTAGTCGATCGCCCCCACCCGCACCGCCAGCCGCTTGGTCAGCGGCACCAGCAGCAGCGCGAGCAGGCCGGCGACGAGGAAGGCGAAGAGGGCGTCGGCGTCAGTTGGCATAGCGGTCGAACCAGAGGGTAAGCGCCATCAGCCCCCAGATCTGGCGGCTGAGGTCCTCCTGGCCGGAGACGTGCCGATCGAGGATCGGGGTCACGGCAGCGCTGCTCAGCAGGCCCTGGCGCTCGATCGCGCCCGGCGCCAGCACCTCGCGGGCGAATGGCTCCAGCGGCCCCCGCAGCCAGGCGGCTAGCGGGATCGAGAACCCCTGCTTGCGGCCGTGGACGATCTCGTCGGGCAGCAGCGGCGCCAGGGCCCGCCGCAGCAGCCGCTTCTTCTGGAAGCCGCGGACCTTCATCCGCCGCGGCAGCGAGAAGGCGAACTCGGCGACCCGCTGGTCGAGAAAGGGGACCCGCAGCTCCAGCGAGTGGGCCATGCTGAGGCGGTCGGTCTTGACCAGAAGGTCGTCGACGAGGTAGATGCCGAGGTCGACGTCCTGCATCCGCGCCAGCGGGTCGGCGCCGGCGGTCTCGGCGTAGCGCTCGCGGTAGAGGTCGAGCGGGTCCCAGGACGAGGCCTTGGCGCCGGCGAGCGCGTCGCGCGCGCCCGGGTCGAAGATCTCCTTCCAGCCGTGATGGCGCTCCAGCGGCGGCAGCGCCGCGGCACGGGCGAAGCGCTTGGCTTTGTAGTCGAAGCCGACGCGCTCGTGGCGGCTCGGCAGCGCCTCGACCAGGGGCCGCGCCAGCGGCGCCAGACGGCCGACCCGCCGGGCGAGTAGATCGGCGACGTAGGTGTAGTAGCCGCCGAAGAGCTCGTCGCCGCCCTCGCCCGACATCGCCGTCTTGACGTGTTCGGCGGCGAGCTGGGAGACGAGGTAGGTGGGCAGCGCCGAGGAGTCGCCGAAGGGCTCGTCGAAGCTCTCGACCAGCCGCGGCAGCAGCTCCACCGCGTCGGGGCGGAGGACCAGCTCGTGGTGGTCGGTGCCGTAGCGCTCGGCGACGAGACGGGCGCGGGAGAGCTCGTCGAAGCCCTCCTCCTCGAACCCGATCGAGAAGGTGCGCAGGGGCTCGCCGGCGTGGGCGCTGGCGAGCGCGGCGAGGCCGCCGGAGTCGACGCCGCCGGAGAGCAGGACGCCGACCGGCACGTCGGCGACGAGGTGGGCGCGGACGCTGTCGTCGAGGACCTCGCGCAGCTCCGCCGCCAGCTCGTCCTCGGAGCCCCGGCGCGGCGTCTCGCCGGGGACCGGACCCGGCCGCGCGTAGCGGCGCGTCGCCACCTCTCCCCCCTCCCAGCTCAGCAGGTGCCCCGGGGGCAGCTTCCGCGCCTCGGCGAAGATCGTCAGCGGGGCGGGGATCGAGTTGAAGGCGAGGTAGGCGGAGACCGCCTTCGGGTCGATCTCGCGGGAGAAGCCGGGGTGCTCGAGCATCGCCTTCAGCTCGGAAGCGAAGGAGAGGCTGCCGCCGACATGGCGGTAGTAGAGCGGCTTGATCCCGAAGCGGTCCCGCGCCAGCAGCAGCCGGCGGCGGCGCTTGTCCCAGAGGGCGATCGCGAACATCCCCCGCAGTCGCTCGACGAACCCCTCCCCCCACTCCTCGTAGCCGTGGACGAGGACCTCGGTGTCGCAGCCGGTCGCGAAGCGGTGGCCCCGCCCCTCCAGCTCCCGCTTCAGCTCGCGGTAGTTGTAGATCTCGCCGTTCTGGACCACGACCGCCGACCCGTCCTCGTTGGCGATCGGCTGGTGCCCGTGAGCGAGGTCGATGATCGAGAGCCGCCGGGCCGCCAGCGTCACCGGTCCCTCATAGAAGAGCCCGTCGTCGTCGGGCCCCCGGTGCATGAGCCGCCCGCTCATCCGCGCCACCGCCTCGAGGTCGGGCGCCCCGTCTCGCTCAGCGGCGACGACGCCGCAAATACCGCACATGCGCGGCAGTCTCGCAGGGGCCGGGATGGCGAAGCCGGTCCGGCGCTTTTTACGACGTTGGCTGCCCTCGCCCCATCACCTTGGCGACGGTCGCGAAGAGCACCTGGAAGTAGAGGGGCACCGAGCGGTCGGCGATGTACTCCATGTCGTGGGCGAGCTTGTCGGCCCAGGTCTCCTCGCGGGTGATGCGGGTTTGGGCGAAGCCGGTGACGCCGGGGCGGACGACGAGGCGCTGCCAGTACTGGGGGATCTCGCGGCAGAGCTCGGCGTAGAAGGTGGGGCGAATCGGGCGCGGGCCGACGATCGACATGTCGCCGCGGAGGACGTTCCAGAGCTGCGGCACCTCGTCGAGGTGGGTCTTGCGCAGGGCGCCGCCGATCCGGGTCCGCTCTTCCTCGGTCCGCCGCGTCAGCTCCTCGCCGTAGTAGGGGCCGAGCCGCGTTTCCGCATCCGGCTTCAGGGTGCGGAACTTGTACATCCAGAAGAGGTGGCCGGCCTTGCCGACGCGGGCGCCGCGGTAGAGGACCGGGCGGCCGGAATCAAGCAGAATCACCAGCGCGACCAGCCCCAGCAGCGGCGAGAGGACGAGCAGGATCGAGGCCGAGATGAGGACGTCGAGCCCCCGCAGGACCGGGTCGATCGGCCGCGGGTCTCCCTCCGCCGCGGGCGCGACAAGTTCTTCGAGGCCGGCCTCGGCCTCGGGCAGCTCGCTCAGGAGGGGGTTACGGGATGGGGCTCTTCGCGCAATGGTTGGGCTCCGACGGTACCGAGGATGGTCTCGACCAGGGGGGCGGGGTCGCGCCGTGTGGGGGTCGTCTCCCCCGTCCGCTTCCGCAGCTCCACGGCGCGCGAATCCGTCAGCGGACGCAGGCGCCCGGAGCGGATCAGCGCTTCGTCGACGCCGCCGAGGCGGCCGCCGTAGGTGGTGTAGACAGGGGTGCCGAGGGCGGCGGCCTCGCGGTTCATCGTGCCGCCGGCGGAGACGACCAGATCGGCGAGGGCGACCAGGCTCTGCGCCTCGACGGCGCCCGGGGGGACGATCACCGAGGGCAGCCCGAGGCCGGTGATGAACTCGCGCTGGGCCACGGTGCGGGGCAGCACCACCGCGTGCACCCCCTCGTCGCGGCCGAGGCGGTCGAGCACCTTGGGGAAGAGCGGGTTCGACTTGCGGTGGTAGAGGGAGACGTCCGGCGGCGGACGGACGATGACGACGACGCGCTCCTCGTCGACCCCGAGCCGCCGCAGCGCCTCGGCGTCGGGCTCGAAGTCGTAGAGGTAGTACTCCTCCTTCAGCCCCGGGTAGGGGAAGTACTTCTCCTCGGTGACCCCGAAGCGCCGCAACCGCTCCAGCGGAACCGTGTCCGGGAACATCACCCGCCGGGCGAGGCGGCAGCCGATCCGGTGCTGGGTGACCGCGTACTCGTAGTCGTGCATGTTCGCCTCGGGCACGCCGAGCGTCTTCGCCGCGATCGCGAGGTCGTTGGAGCCGTGGGCCAGCGCCAGGTCGAAGCCCCGGCCGCGGCCGAACTTCAGCATCCCGGCGCTGCGAGAGGCGAGGCTGTAGGCCTTGCGCAGCCGCGAGGCGCCGCCGTGGCGGCCGATCGGGGTGTGGTCCATCTCGTGGAGCGCCAGCAGCTGCTGGGTCTGGGCGTAGTCGCGGGAGGTGATCTCGACCTCGTGCCCTTCGCCGCGCAGCCGCTCGATGATCGGGCGCAGCACGAGAACGTGCGCCGGGGCGCTCATATCCACCCAGACCTTCAAGGGCTTAAACGGTTGCAGCCAGCTCGGCGTAGAGCGGGAAGCGGTCCATCAGGGCGCCGGTGCGGGCGCGCAGGTCCTCCTTCGAGGCCTCGAAGTCAGAGCCGAGGGCGGCGACGATCACCTCGGCGATCTCGGTCATCTCCTCCTCGCCCATGCCCCGCGTCGTCAGCGCCGGGGTCCCGATCCGCAGTCCCGAGGGGTTCATCGGCGGCCGCGGGTCGAAGGGGATCGCGTTGCGGTTGACGGTGATCCCGACCTCGTCGAGGCGGTCCTCCCCGGCCTGGCCGTCGAGGCCGGTCGGGGTGAGGTCGACGAGGACGAGGTGGACGTCGGTGCCGCCGGTCAGCACCGGTACCCCGCCGGCTTCGAGGCCCGCCGCGAGCGCCCGCGCGTTGGCGATCGTCTGGCGCTGGCGCTGCTTGAACGGCTCGCTGGCGGCGATGTGGAGGGCGACGGCCTTGGCGGCGACCGTGTGCATCAGCGGCCCGCCCTGCTGGCCGGGGAAGATCGCTTTGTCGATCGCTTTCGCGTGCTCCTCGCGAGAGAGGATCATCCCGCTGCGGGGGCCGGCGAGGGTCTTGTGGATGGTCGTCGTGACGACGTCCGCATGCTCGACCGGGTTCGGGTGCTCACCGGCGGCGACGAGGCCGGCGAAGTGGGCCATGTCGACCATCAGCTTCGCGCCGACGGAGTCGGCGATCTCGCGGAAGGCGGCGAAGTCGAGCTGCCGCGGGTAGGCGGACCAGCCGGTGACGATCAACGCCGGCTTGTGCTCCTGCGCCAGGCGCGCGACCTCGTCCATGTCGACGAGGTAGTCGTCGCGGCTGACGTGGTAGGGCACCGGGTTGTAGAGCTTGCCGCTGACGTTGATCTTCATCCCGTGGCTGAGGTGGCCGCCGTGGTCCAGGGCGAGGCCGAGGAAGGTGTCTCCCGGTTCCAGCAAGGCCATGTAGACGGCGTTGTTGGCCTGGGCGCCCGCGTGCGGCTGTACGTTCGCGTGCTCGGCGCCGAACAGGCTCTTGGCGCGGTCGATCGCCAGCTGCTCGGCGACGTCGACCTCCTCGCAGCCACCGTAATAGCGGCGGCCGGGGTATCCCTCGGCGTACTTGTTGGTGAGGACCGAGCCGACCGCCTCGAGCACCGCCTGGGGGACGAAGTTCTCCGAGGCGATCATCTCCAGCGTCCGCTGCTGGCGCTTCAGCTCCGCCTCGAGGACGCCGGCGATTTGGGGATCGACGTCGGCGAGCGGCGCGGTCTGGAAGTTGTCCGGCAGGTCGGCCATCGTCGAGCGACGATAGCAACGGGTAGGGATAGTCTCCGGGCCGTGCGAACCCGGATTTTCCTCCCTTTGCTGGCGCTGACGGCGGCGCTGGCGCCGCCTGGCTCGGCCGGCGCCCTCCCCGAGAACCCTTGCGACACGGGCGAAGCCCGCGTCCTCCTCTGCCCCAACCTGCGGATCGCGCCGCCGAGCGAGATCTACGCCGAAGCGGTCGGCGGGCACGTGCTGCTGCGGGCCACCAGCGACGTCCAGAGCCGCGGCAAAGGGCCGATGGAGCTGCACGGCCGGCGCGACGGCCCCCGGTCGATGAAGACGACGCAGTGGATCTACAGGAAGAGGGGCGGCCACATCACCCTTCCCACCGAAGCCAAGCTCCGCTTCACCTACGTCGGCACCTACTTCGGCGGCTCCTACTGGAAGGTCCACCAGCTCGCCAACTTCGAGCTGCGACGGGTGGGCCCGGACGGCGAGGTGGGCGACGTCGTCCGCACCAGTCCCAAGCTCAACTACTGCCTGCGCGACCTCGCCCACACGAGGCCCGGCCGTCGCTCGCCCGAGAGCTGGGTCTACCCCGGCTGCAACCAGAACCCCTCCCAGGATCGGGTCCGGCTCGGAACCTCGGTCGGCTGGTCGGACATCTACCCCGCCCGCTACCACCAGCAGTGGATCAACGTCACCGGCCTGCGGGGCTGTTTCGCCTACCGGATGATCGTCGACCCGCAGGAGAACCTCTTCGAGTCGAACGAGGACGACAACACCTCCCAGCGCCTCGTCCGCCTGCCTTATCCGGGCCACCCCGGCTGCTGATCAACCCAAGCCGACCGAGGCGAGCTTGCTGGTGAGGTCCCCGGGCGAGAGGGCACCGTCGCGGAGTATCCGCCAGCCGCCGTCCTCCTCGATCGCGGTGATGTCGACGACGGTGGAGGGCAGGCCCGGAAGCTCGCCGCCGTCGATCGCCAGGTCGACACCGTCGCGGATCGACGCCGGCACGTCCTCGAAGCGAGCCGGCGCCGGCTCGCCGCTGAGGTTGGCCGAGGTCTGGAAGATCGGGCACATCGTTCCCGCCAGTGGCCCGCCGATCAGGCGGATTCCGAGCTGCTCGGGGTCCTGGCGACAGGCGAGCGGGTAGCGCCGCTGCGGGTTGGCAACGACCAGCGTGACCGGTCCCGGCACCAGGGCGCTGACCGCCGCTTTCGTCCGCGGTCCGAGCTGGGAGACCAGCTCCCGGATCGCCAAGGGCGAGAAGTACATGACCGCCGAGGGCTTGCCGTCGTCGCGGCCCTTCAGCCGGTGGATCTTCGCGATCGCCCCCGGGTCGAGCGGATCGCAGGCGAGCCCGTAGAGGCCGTCGGCGGGGAAGACGGCGACGCCGCCGCCGGCGATGCAGCGTTCGAGCGCCTTCCGCGCCACCTGCGCCTCCCCGCTTCGGAGTCGAACCGTTTCGGTCATGCCGCCTCGCCTACCCGGCCGATGACGACCCGCTCGATCCCGGCGAGGTCTTGGCGGGTCTCGATGGCGCCGAACCCCGCCTGCCGCATCAGCGCCGCGACCGCCTCGGCCTGCCCCTCCCCCACCTCGACGGCGAGTGTGGTTGAGCTTTGTTTCGAATAGCGAGTCAAAGCTCGACCACACTCCGGGATGAAGGAGCGGTAGGCGTCGAGGCCGTCGGCACCCGCAAGGAGCGCCTCGCGCGGCTCCCACTGGGTGACCTCGGGCTGGAGAGAAGGCCAGTCGCGCTCGGCGACGTAGGGGAGATTGGCGAGGATGAGGTCGAACTCCCCCTTGTCGGGAATGATGCCTTCGATGAACTCGACGCGATCGGTGAAGCCGAGGCGCTCCGCGTTGGCGCGTGCCACTTCAAGCGCTCCAGGTGAAGTGTCAGTTGCGGTCACGGTGCACGCCGGCAGCTCGTCGGCGACCGCGAGCGCGATTGCGCCCGAACCGGTGCCGACGTCGAGCACACTGGCCGGCTGTAGCTCCAGCGCCATGTCGACCAGGAGCTCGGTCTCGGGGCGCGGAATCAACACGCGACGATCCACCGCCAGCTCGATGTTCCGAAACCCTTTGCGGTCGAGGATGTAGGCGACCGGCTCGCGCCGCAACCGCCGCCGCACCATCTCGCCGAACGCCCGCGCCGCCGACGCCGGAACCTCCGCTCCGCTGTCGGCGATCAGCGCAGAGCGCTCGCACCCCATCGCCTCACCCAGCAGCAGTTCGGCATCGAGCCGCGGCTCGTCGACTCCGACCGCCTGCAGCGCATCGACGCTGGCCTCCAGCGCCTCGCGCACGCTTGCGCCGGTCATCGTCGCCACGGGCTCAAGCAGCCGAGGCCGCGGCCTCGAGGCGCTGCCGCTTCTCCTCGGCCGAGAGCGCGTCGGTGAACTCCCCGAGCTGCCCCGCCAGCACGCCCTCGAGGTTGTGGGAGGTGTGCTTGATCCGGTGGTCGGTGACCCGGCCCTGGGGGAAGTTGTAGGTGCGGATCTTCTCCGAGCGCTCGCCGCTGCCGACCTGGGCCTTGCGCTCGGAGGCGATCTTCGCCTGCTGCTCGGCCAGCTCCCGCTCGTACAGCCGCGCCCGCAGCACCCGCATCGCCCGGTCCTTGTTCTGCAGCTGGGACTTCTCGTCCTGCATCGAGACCACGATCCCGGTCGGTTTGTGGGTGATCCGGACGGCGGAGTCGGTCGTGTTGACCGACTGCCCACCCGGACCCGAGGAGCGGTAGACGTCGATCTGGAGGTCGTTTTGGTCGATCTCGACCTCCACCTCCTCGACCTCCGGCAGCACCGCGACGGTCGCGGTCGAGGTGTGGATCCGTCCCTGGGACTCGGTCTCCGGCACCCGCTGCACGCGGTGGGTCCCGCCCTCGAACTTGAAGACCGAATAGGCCCCCTCGCCCTTGACCTCGAAGGTGACCTCCTTGAATCCGCCGGCCTCGGATCCGCTCTGGGAGAGGACTTCGATCGCGAAGCCGAGCTCGTCGGCGTAGCGGTTCAGCATCTTGAAGAGGTCGCCGGCGAAGAGCGCCGCCTCGTCGCCTCCGGTGCCGGCGCGAATCTCGACGATCACGTTCTTGGCGTCGTTCGGGTCCCGCTCGACCATCGCCAGCCGGATCTCCTCTTCCAGCGCCTCCAGCTGCGCCGGTGCCTCCTCGACCAGCTGCCGCATTTCCTCGTCCTCGCCCTCGGCCAGCAGCTCACGGGCTCCCTCGAGGTCGTCGCGCAGCGTCCGCCAGCGGCCCGCCAGCTCGCTCGCCGGCTGCAGCTCCCGGTATTCCCGCCCCACGGCCGCATAGCGCTCGCGGTCGGAGATCACTTCGGGGTCGGACATCTGCCCCTCGAGGTCAGCGAAACGCGCCTCGATCTGCTCGACCAGCTGCTCGATCATGGAGCGAAGACTAGAGCCGCCGGGCTAGGCGACGATCTCGATGTGCGGCTTTTTCGCGGCCTCCTCGGGGGTCTCCCGAGCGAGGACGGCGTTGAGGGAGGCGATCGCGACCGCGAGCTGTTCTTCGTCGGGCTCGCGCGTGGTCAGGTTCTGCAGCATCAGCCCCGGCCACATCACCGCCCGCACCCAGCGTTTGCGCCGGTTCTTCCCGGCCCACTTGATCACCTCGTAGGAGAGGCCGGCGATCAGCGGGATGCCGAGGATCCGCGACAGCACCAGCCAGTACCAGGCGGGCAGCCCGATCGGGGCGAAGACGAAGATCGCCAGCACCATCACGATCAGCAGGAAGCTGGTCCCACAGCGCGGGTGCAGGCGCGAGTAGAGCTTCGCCCGGGCGGGCACCAGCTCGTCTTCGGCCTCGTAGCAGGAGATCGTCTTGTGCTCGGCCCCGTGGTACTCGAAGACCCGCCGCAGGTCGGGCATTTTGCTGATCGCGAGGATGTACCCGATGAAGATGCCGGTGCGCAGCAGCCCCTCGACCAGCCAGAAGAGGAAGGGAGATCCGAGCGAGTCCTTGATCAGGCTGGTGAGGCCGACCGGGACGACGAAGAAGAGCCCGATCGCCAGCAGCATCGAGAGGACGATCGTCAGGCCCCAGACCCAGCCGCCGATTTCCTCCTTCTCGCCCTCCTCGTCCTCGTCCAGCTGGGCGTTGGCGGAGATCGCGAGCGCCTTGAAGCCGATCTTCATCGACTCGCCCAGGGCGACGACGCCGCGGATCACCGGCAGGCGCCAGACCCGGTGGCGCTGGGCCCAGGGGACGAGCGGCTCTGACTCGACCTCGATCTGCCCCTCGGGCGTGCGGACGGCGACGGCCCAGACCGAGATGCCGCGCATCATCACGCCCTCGAGCACGGCCTGGCCGCCGACCGGGGCGTCGCGCTTGGCGACCAGCGCCCCGTCGGGCATGCGCACGGGATCCCCTCCGTTGCCGGAGGGGGTTTCGTGGGATGCCAGTGCCGAGCCCGACGGCGGGCTCACGGGCTACTTCCCAGCCCTGTGCTTGGCGGCGCGGCGCTGGAAGCGCTCGACGCGGCCACCGGTGTCGACCAGCTTCTGCTTGCCGGTGTAGAACGGGTGGCACTCGGAGCAGAGCTCTACGTGCAGATCCTCTTTCGTGGAGCGCGTGTAGAACTGGTTGCCGCACGAGCAATGCACGTTGGCAAGCGTGTAATTGGGGTGGATTCCTGCCTTCATCTCCACCAAGTCTAGAGAACCGTGCAAGCCGTGCCGATACGCCTGTGTGCGGAAAGCAATTGCGGCAGTCCTCTTCGGCGGCGCGGCCCTGGTCATCGTCCACGACTGGATCGGGATCGGCGGCCCCGGCCTCGACACCGCGATCAACGGCGTGGCCTACGACGCGGTAGTCGTCTGCGCCGCCCTCGCCTGTCTGACGCGGGCCCTGCGGGGCGGTCCCGAGCGGGCGGCGTGGTTCGCGATCAGCGCCTCGATCTTCGCCTGGGCCGCCGGGGAGATCTGGTGGACCCTCTACATCGAAGGCAACCCCGACGCCCCCTATCCCTCGCCCGCCGACATCGGCTACCTCGCCTTCTACCCGCTGGCGGTGCTCGGTCTCTACCTGCTGGTCCGCGCCCGCGCCTACGAGCTCGACCGCCGGCTCTGGATGGACGGCCTGATCGCCGCCCTCGGGACCGCCGCCCTCGGTGCCGCCCTGCTGTTCGAATTCGTCGCCGACCGCACCAGCGGCAGCACGATCGAAGTCGTGACGACCCTCGCCTACCCGTTCGGGGACGTGCTCCTGGTCTCGCTGATCGTCGGCGTGATCGCCCTCACCCGCTGGCGCCCGGGCCGGACCTGGACCCTGCTACTCGGCGGACTCGCGGTGATGGCGGTGGCGGACGTCGCCTACACCCTGCAGACCTACGAAGCGACCGTGCCGGGCGGCGACTGGGTCGAACCGATCTACCTCTTGTCCGCCGTCCTCCTCGGGGCCGAGGCCTGGCAGCCGCAGGCGAACCGCATCCTTCCCGACGCCCGCTTCGACGGCTGGCGGGAAATGATCGTCCCCGGGATCGTCGCCGGGGCGATGATCGTCCTCGGGGTCCTCCAGTACCTGCACAGCTCCAGCGCCCTGACCACGATCCTCTGGTCGCTGACGATGCTGGCGGTGATCGGGCGGCTCGCCCTCAGCCTGCGGGAGAACACCCGGCTGCTGGAACAGGTCCGCACCGATCCCCTCACCGGGCTCGGCAGCCAGGCGCGCCTGCGTATGGACCTCGAGCTGCGGGAACGATCGCCGAGGGCGTCGCTGACGGTGATCCTGCTCGACCTCAACGGCTTCAAGCGCTACAACGACAACTTCGGCCACCCGGCCGGCGACAAGATGCTGGCGATGCTGGGCAAGCGCCTGAAGGCCGCGGTCGAGCCGCCCGCAGCCGGGTACCGGCTCGGCGGCGACGAGTTCCTCGTCCTGGTCGACGGCGGGATCGTCGAGCTCGGCTTCGAGGGACGGGACGAGATCGCGGTTGCCGCCGCCGAAGCCCTCACGTCCAATGGCAAGGGGTTCGAGCTGAGCGCCGCCTGGGGGATCGCCTCGGTGCCGGAGGAGGCGGACTCGCCGGCGGAGGCGATGCAGCTCGCCGACGTGAGGATGTACGCGCAGAAGGAGTCGCGGCGACTGGCCTGGTCAGTCGGGTCGCTCGACCGCGAAGCTCTCGAGCAGGGTCGTTATGACCTC